>Ga0247842_10000122_pt1 | contig 172949 bp, 180 predicted proteins | sample LaCruzMarch2015__3_FD_192411 | JGI IMG/M metagenome (GOLD analysis project Ga0247842, IMG submission 192411) | Freshwater microbial communities from meromictic Lake La Cruz, Castile-La Mancha, Spain - LaCruzMarch2015_19m | ecosystem: Environmental > Aquatic > Freshwater > Lake | place: Spain... | reverse complement strand
CGACGACGGCGTCGACTACCTGATGTACCCCAGCGGCGGCGACGACCACCCGAACGCCGCCGGCGACCAGAAGGCCACGGCGGAGCTCCTGCCGCTGCTGAACAACGCCTACAACGCCTGGAAGGGCAACGCCGGCGGCGACACGCTTGGCCCGCAGACAGTTGCGCCTCGCGCGACGAGCGTGCGCAAGGGCAAGACGGCCACGCTGTACTACATGGTCACCGACGACCAGAGCGCCGGCGCCACGGTGACGATCACCATCGCCACGCCGGGCGGCACGGTCAAGAAGACGCTGGCCCTGGGTCTGCAGCCGACCGGCCAGGAGAACCGCGCACGCTTCACGTGCAAGCTCGCGCGCGGCAGCTACCGGTTCACCATCGATGCCCGCGACCTGGCCGGCAACGCGGCCCAGACGCCGCTGGGGAGCAACACGCTGACCGTCAGGTGAGGCGCGGGGCCGGCCTCGGCGGCCGGCCCGCTACGGCCGGCGCAACCCCAGCCGCGCGAGCTCAGCGTCGGCCAAAGCGCGGTAGTCGCCGCTCGCGATCGCCCGCCACGGGTCTTCGCTGAGCGCCCGCAGGCGGTCCCAGGGCAGCGTGTCCGCGGCCCGTCGCGCCAGGTACTGTTCGAAGACCGGGTCGCCGGCGGAGCCGGACAGCGCGTCCGCGACCGCCCCGACGTAGCGCCGCCAGCGCACCCGCACAGGGAGGTACAGGAAGAGGATCATGGCGGCCGGCAGGATGCCCACCCCCAGCCCGGCGATCACGGCGATGCGCTCGATGCCCGCGCTGCTTTCCTGGCCGCTCGCCGTGACCTCGGCGCCCATCTTCTCGATCTTCGCGGCGAAGTCGCCGATACTACCGCCGATCAGCGGCAGACCACCCACGACGCTGAGAGCTTGCCCTGTATCCTTGACGGCCGTGCCGATCTTGATGACGTCGGCGCTGAGCTGCGACTGGGCGCGGATGTCGTGCCAGATGAGCACCCCGAGCGCCACCCACACCACGACCCACACAATGACACCGATATCGAGCCAGCGCACCGTGCGCGCGCTGAGCAACTGCGTGTCGCCTCTCATGACGCCTCCTCGTGGTCGAGGCCATTCTATTCCGTCGCCGCGCCGGCCGTGCGCTATGCTCCCGGCGGCCCGGAGGTGGGCGCGGCGACGCCGCGCGGGGCGGGCTTCTTCAGGCCGCCGGAATGGGGGCGGCGCGCCGGCTGCTGGATGGCCAGGCCGTGCCGCCCGGAGAACGAATCAGTCCTCCGGTGTTCCCCACACTCCGCTGTAGTTGGGACCGAGGAAGAACGCCGAGCTCTCGGCGCCGCGCAGCTCGCTCAGTCCGGCGCCGCTCAACAAGCTACGTACGGCCGCGGCGGCGCCTTCGCCGGAGCCGGCCGGCTCGCGGATGAACAGGCGCCCGCCAGGTCGCAGAAGGCGCGCCAGGACGGCAAGGACAGACGGCCGGTCGGCGACCGGTACGTCGTGCAGCATCCAGTGGACGAGCACCACATCGAAGCTCCCCTCCGGCAAGCCGAGCTCGCGCACGTCCCCGAGCGCGTACTCTACGTTCTGGTATCGGCGCAGCGTGCGGCGAAGGGCGCGCTGCCAGCGCGGCGAGATGTCGGTGCAGGTCAGACGTCCGCCGCCCGCCCTGAGGCGCTTCGCGATATGGCGGGCGGCGGCCCCGCTGCCGCTGCCGTAGTCGAGCACGCGCTCGTCGCCGCGCAGGCTCATCCCGTCCACAAAGCGGCGATACACCCCGCCGCACAAGCCGTGAAGCATCACGCGGGTGACGAGGATGTCGGCGGCGCCTGGGGCAGGCACACCCCAGGCGTCGTCGCAGGTATGGCGCCCCGGGCTCATGTCACGGCGTGGCGGTCCGTGAGCGCCGCGCTGATGGCCGCGAGCAGCGCGTCGGGCTGATCCGTCCCGACGCGGACCACGCGGCCGTTGTCCATCTCCAGCTCCACAGCGTCGAGCCCGCCCACGTTGTAGAGGCGGCCTCCAGGGATGATGCGCACGCCCCAGCCGTCATACCAGTGATCACGGACCTTGCGGGCGGCGGCGACCTCGGCGAGCATGATCTCGCGGCGCAGCGAGCCGAAGCCGAACGAGAGGCTCACCGTGCTGTCGTCCACCACCACGGTGAGGGTCGCGAACAGCGCCAGCACCACGGCCACGACGGCGACGAGCGCGCCGGCGAGCGCGAGAGCCAACGTGCTCTGGGGCGCGCTGAACGCCACGACGGTGAGCTCCGCCAACACGACGGCGACCACGAGGACGATCAACGTCCATCCGACCTGCGTATGACGGTAGCGTTCGTTCATCGTGGCTGCCCGAGCCACAGAATCCGGCGCAGAGCGCGTTTGATACTGATTGCAGCGCCCGGCGTCGTCAGCTTGCTCTCCTGGTTCTTGCCGGCCGATACGCTGACAGCTCCTCCGCTATGCATCGACGTCCTCGAAGAAGTCGCTGTCAACACGTACGGTCTTGAGCACCCTCAGGACGCTCACGCCCACGCCATGCAGAACCATGAGTCGCGCGAGCTCGGGGCCGTCGATGAGGATGATCCGCTTCTTGATGGACTTGGCGTACTCTATCGCCGGCCCGGTGAACTTGTCCGTCGTGAAGAAGACGCCCTTGTCCGTGCCGTGCTCATCGAGCGAGCCCGCGAGCTCGCGGATCGGCTTCACGTCCACCGGTGAGTTGTAGCGCTTCGCCTGAACAACGACCTGGTCGAGCCCGAGCGTGTCCTCTTTGATGACGCCATCCAGACCGCCGTCGTGACTGTGGGCCGTGAGGCTGGCGCGCTCCGGGTTGGAGCCGCCATAGCCCATGGCGGTGAGCACCTCGAGGACGACACCCTCGAAACGTAGCGGGTCGATTGCACGAAGCCCGTCGAGGACGTCGGCCGCGACGTGATCCTGCATCTCCTCGAAGGCGGCCAGCAGTCGCTCTTCTGGAGTCGCCGCCTCGGCGCCGACCGTTTCGGCGTCCTCTGACTTGCGCCGGCTTCGGCCCGAGAGCTCGGTGTACTCCGGGTAGCGTTCAAGGGTCTTCAGGCTGATCTCCACCGGCGCCTCGGCGAGCAACGCCTGCCCTCGGTGGGTGATGACGTACTGACCCCGGCCGGGTGACCGAATCACGCCTGCACGCTTCATGTGGTGAAGAGCCCAGAGGATCCGGTTGCGATAGCGACTCATCGCGCCACTGGGCAGGAGCTCGGCCTGATCCTCCGCGGAAACCCCGAGCCGCGCGGCGACTTCGTCGCACACCGGCCGCGGCCGGCGAACAACGCCGTCGTCGAGCACGGTGAGTACAGGCAGCATAAGAGACTGGAAGCTCGGGACCGTCATATCTTGATCCTCCCCCTATCGGCCGTGTCGCGAGCCGAGTCTACCCGACAGGTGTGACGGCAGGCGGTCGCACACGAAGGACGGCCGCGCTTGCGGAAGCGTACACCGCGACGCCCTTGGACGTAGACTCCTCTCATGCAGATCGCATTCCTCGGCGACAGTCTCACAGAGGGCTGGCCCGGCGCCGCCTACTTCCCGCTGCTGCAGACGCGGCTGCCGCGGCACGAGCTGCTGAATCTGGGGCGCGCCGGCGACACCGTCGCCGATCTGCTGCGCCGGCTGGTGCATCGCGGCCTCGACCCGGTCGACCTGGCGTTCATCTGGGTCGGGGCCAACGACGCCGTGATGGGCGCGTGGGACGCGGCCGGCGATGGGGTCGGGAACGGCTGGGGCTGGGCTGAGCGGATGACGCGCATCCGCGGCGACTACGAGAAGCTCGTGGAGTGGACGGCCGCGCGGGCCGCGCGCATGGTGTGCGTGCGTCCTATGGTCCTGGAAGCGGAAGGCTCCGTCTGGCAGGAGCACGCCGACGAGCTCGGCGACGTCATCGCCCGGCTGGTCGGCGCGCGGGGCGGCGCGCGCGTACTGGACTTGCGCCCTGCGTTCGCCGCGGCCGCGGACGCCGGCGGCGGGCCGTTCACCGGCGACGGCGTGCACTTCACCGACGCGGGCGCAGTGGTGGTGGCCGCGTCGTTTGCGGCAGTCATAGAAGAGATCGAGCGCGGCGAGACGGCCGCGACGGACACGGGAGGCTGACGATGACGCATGGACTCCGCACGATGATGCTCGTGGGCGCCGGCGCGGCGGCCGCGGGCGTGGGCGTCTGGGCCGCCTTGCGCCCGCGCACGTTGACCTGGGGCGCGACGTGTGACGAGGTCGTCCGGCCGCTGCCGGGTGACGACCTCGTGGCGAACCCCCTGTACGTGACGACGCGCGCCATCACCGTGAGGGCGCCGGCCGCCGCCGTGTGGCCGTGGCTCGTTCAGCTCGGCCAGAATCGCGGCGGCTTCTACACCTACGACGTCCTCGAGAACCTGATGGGCCTGGACATCCACAGCGCCGCCGCCATCCGCCCCGAGTGGCAGGATCTCCACGTCGGCGAGGACTACGTGACCCTCGACCCGGACGAATCCATGAAGATGACCATCGCCGTGCTCGAGCCGGAGCACGCCTTTGTCATCCTGAGCGGCGCGCCCGGCGAGCCGCCGCAGGCGCCGGGCAGCTTCTTCAAGGGCGAGCTGGCGTTCTGCTGGGCGTTCGTGCTGGACCCGGTGGACGAGCACACGACGCGGCTCATCATTCGTTGCCGAGCCGCTTGGGCGGACACGCTTTCCGCGCGACTGGCCAGACCGCTGCTCCTCGAACCCATGCACTTCCTCATGGAGGAGCGCATGCTGCGCGGGACCCGCGCGCGCGCCGAGGGAGCAGCGTGCCGTACTTAGTATGGCACGGGTACCGGCTCTTCTATCGGGAGGCCGGTGAGCCCGGCCGGCCGCTCCTCGTGCTCCTGCCCGGCAGCACGGCCTCGTCGGCCAATTACGCCGCCGAGCTCGAGCACTTCGGGCGGCGCTTCCACGTCGCCGCCCTCGACTTTCTCGGGACCGGCGGGTCGGGCCGTCTGCCCATCTGGCCGGCGGGCTGGTGGGAGGACGGCGCCGCTCAGGCGGCGGCTCTTGCCGCCCACCTCGGCGCCGCGCGCTACGCCGTGATGGGCACGCGCGATAGCGGCTCGGTCGCGCTGCTCACGGCCCTTTGGAACCCCGAGCGAGTCGCCGGCGTGGTCGCTGACGGCTGCGTCGAGCGTTTGGCGGCCGAGGACCTCGAGAGGGTCGTGCACGATCGCGACCCCGCCACGCACGGCATGGCTCGTCAGCGGGGCCGGCCCGACGCGGAGCTCCTCGACATCGTCCTCGGCCGGGGAGTCCTCTCCCTGGGTCAGCGCCTCGCCAACAGGAAGCTGCGCGGATTCTGGCAAGCCGCCCACGGCCCCGACTGGGAGGCAGTCGTGGCCGCCGACAGCGCCTTTCATCTGCGGCTGGCCGCGGCCGGCGGCTGGGACCCCTTTGCCGGACAGCTCGGTCAGATCGGCTGCCCGGTGCTGCTCACGGGCAGCCCGACCGATCCGCTGATCCCCGACCTCGACGCGCGGCAGGCGGCCATGGCGGCGCAGATTTCCGAGTGCCGCCGCTGGCTCGCGAACGCCGCCGACCATCCTGCCATGTGCACGTACGCGCCGGGCTTCAGGCAGGCGGCCGACGGCTTCCTCGCCGCCGTGCGCTTCTAGCGCTACCTCGACGGGGGTACGGACGGCGGCGGGCGGCGAGGCCGCAGGCCCTGTCGCCGCCCGCCGGCCTCTACCCCCCACCGGCTGCTGCTCCCCCGACCGGGGTAGGCGCGCCCTCCTCAATCTCCCTCTCCCATCCTCCTGCATCGACCACCCGAGGGCGATTCGCCGGCCGCCGGGCGCGCGTAGTCTTCGTCCAGTCATCCCGAGGAGGAACCATGCAGCAGACCATCACCGCAGAGCGCGAGCGTCTCGCCCCCAGCATCGAAGAACTCGAGCGTGCGTTCGCAACGCAGACCCGCGCGGTCGTCACGGCCCGCGGGCTGACGCGCACCTACGGCAAGGGCGACGCCGTCGTGCACGCCTTGCGCGACGTCGACATCGACATCGCCGAGGGCCGCCTCACCGCCATCATGGGCCCGTCCGGCTCGGGCAAGAGCACGCTCATGCACATCCTCGCCGGCCTCGACCAGCCCACGTCTGGCCGCGTCCAGATCGACGGCACGGAGATCACGCGCCTGAAGGAGAAGAAGCTGACGCAGCTGCGCCGCGACAAGATCGGCTTCATCTTCCAGAGCTTCAACCTGCTGGCCACGCTGACCGCCGACGAGAACATCGTGCTGCCGCTCTCGCTGGCGCGACGCCGCGCCGATGAGACGTGGCGGCGCACCGTCATCGACGCCATCGGGATCGGCGACCGCCTCACGCACCGCCCCGCCGAGCTCAGCGGCGGCCAGCAGCAGCGCGTCGCCGTGGCCCGCGCCCTCATCACCCGGCCGGCGGTCCTGTTCGCCGACGAGCCGACCGGCAACCTCGACTCGCGCACCGGCGGCGAGGTCCTCGACCTGCTCCGCCGCAGCGTCGACGAGTTCGGCCAGACCGTGATCATGGTCACCCACGACGCCGGCGCGGCGAGCATCGCCGACCGCATCGTCTTTCTCAAGGACGGGCGCATCGAGCTCGACGAGGACCGCATGACCCGCGACGCCATCTACGACACGATCAAGGACCTCGAGGCGCCCCGATGACCCGCCTCGCCTTCCGCAGCCTGGCCAGCCGGCCACTCCGCACAGTCCTCACGCTGCTGGCGATCCTGCTGGGCGTGGCGATGATCACCGGCGCCTACGTGCTCACCGACCAGATCGACAACGGCTTCGCCGACATCTTCGAGACGTCGTTCAAGGGCACCGCCGTGCAGGTGTCGCCGAAGACGGCGTTCACCGCGATGGACAGCAGCGGCACCGTCCCGCAGACCCTGGACACCACGATGCTCGCGCAGATCCAGGGGGTGTCGGGCGTCCTCAAAGCCGCCGGCTCCTACCAGACGCTGGGCGCCGCGATCGTGGACGGCAAGACCGTCCAGACCGGCGGCTCCCCGACATTGCTGACCACCAACCCGGGCGCGCCCTTCAACCAGGCGCGGCTCGTCGCCGGGCGCGGCGCGCAGGCCCTCAACGAGGTCAGCATCATCAAGAGCTTCGCCGACAAGCAGGGCCTCAAGCCCGGCGACAGCTTCGACGTCGCCGCCGCGGCCGGCCTGCAGCACGTCAAGGTCAGCGGCGTGTTCACGTGGGGCGACTCGGGCTCGATGGGCGGCGCCGTCGTCATCGCCGGCCGCCTGCAGGACGTGCAGCGCTGGGGCGGCGAGCCGGGCAAGCTGAGCGGCATCTCCATCGCCGCCGACCCCGGCGTCACGCCCGCTCAGCTCGCCGCGCGCGTCAAAGCCGAGCTGCCGGCGACGGTGAGCGTTGCGACCGGCGAGCAGGCGGCCACCGACGCGACCGCCCAGTCGGCCGCCTCCATCACCGGCTTCCTGACGCCGGTGCTCCTGGCGTTCGCCGGCGTCTCCGTCTTCGTCGGCGCCTTCATCATCTTCAACGCCTTCAGCATCACGGTGGCGCAGCGCCGCCGCGAGCTCGCCATGCTGCGCGCCCTCGGCGCCAGCCGCCGCCAGGTGCTCCGCTCCGTGGTCGCCGAGGCGCTCACGCTGGGCGTGCTCGCCTCCGCCGCCGGCATCGTCGCCGGCCTCGGCGTCGCCAAGGGCATCAACGCGCTCTTCAAGGCCCTCGGCGTGGACATCCCGACCGCGGGCATCGCGCTCGAACCGCGGACGATCCTCATCGCCGCGCTCGTCGGCGTCGGCGTGACCCTGGTCTCCGCCCTGGCTCCGGCCCTGCGCGCGACGCGCGTGCCGCCGGTGGCCGCCCTCCAGGAGGGCGCGGCCCTGCCGCCGACCCGCTTCACGAGGTTCACGACGGCGATCGCCCTGGCCGTCGCCGCCTTCGGCGGCGCCTCGCTCGCCTACGGCATCTTCAGCGACGGGACGGCCAGCAACCGGCTGCTCTCCATGGGCCTCGGCGCGCTGCTCCTCTTCGTCGCCATCGCGATGCTGGCCAAGTACATCGTGCGGCCGGCGGCGCGCGTCATCGGCTGGCCGCTGGAGAAGCTGGCGCCCACCAGCGGCCGTCTCGCCCGCGACAACGCCGGCCGCAACCCGAGCCGCACGGCCGCCACGGCCGCCGCGCTCATGATCGGCCTCGCCCTGGTCGTGTTCATCGCCGTGTTCGCCCAGGCGATGAAGGGCTCCTTCGGCGGGGCGATCGAGAAGTCCACACGGGCGGAGCTGGTCGCGCAGGACCGCACCGCCTTCATGGGCGTGCCGCAGAGGGCCATCCGCTCTTTGGACACGGTGCAAGGCGTCGACACTGCCGCCGGCGCCGGCTACGCCGACGTCAAGGTCAAGAAGGGCGGCGTCACGAGCGCCTACGCCGTCGACCCCGCCGTCTTCGCCCGCGTCTGGGCGCTCGACTGGAAGCGCGGCGGCAGCGACGCCCTCTACGCCAATCTGGACGCCCACCACGTCCTGCTCGAGGACGGCTCGCCGCTCGCCGCCAAGGTCAAGGCCGGCGACACCATCACTGTCATGACGCAGGGCGGCGAGAAGGCCACGCTCACCGTGCTGGGCTTCTACCGCGACCAGATGGCGTTCACCGGCATGGTCACCAGCCTGGACGCCTTCAAGGCCCTCGACCTGCCGACCGCCTCCGTCATCACGATGGTGCGCACGCAGGACGGCGGCAACGTCGGCGCGACGCAGGACGCGGTGCAGAAGGCGCTGTCGGCCTTCCCGACGCAGAAGGTCATGACCAAAGGCGAGTACCTCGACACCATCAACAAGCAGGTCGACCAGATCCTGATGATGTTCTACGGCCTGCTGGCGATGAGCGTCCTCATCTCGGTCTTCGGCATCATCAACACCCTGGTGCTGAGCGTCCACGAACGGACTCGCGAGATCGGCATGCTGCGCGCGATCGGGGCGACCCGGAGGCAGCTCCGCCAGATGGTCCGCTACGAGAGCGTCATCACCGCCGTCATCGGCGGCGCGCTCGGCACGGCGGTCGGTATCGCCATGGCCTACGTGTTCGTCACCCAGCTGGGCGGCGACGGGCTGACGTTCAGCCTGCCGTACACGCAGCTCGGCGTCTTCCTGGTGCTGGCCGTGGTGGTCGGCGTGATCGCCGCCGTGCTGCCCGCGCGCCGCGCCGCCAACACGCGGATCCTGGAGGCCATCCAGTACGAGTGAGCCGGCGCCGACCCCCTCGCCGGCGGCGCGAAGGGCCGGGCGCGACCTCTCAGTCGCGCCCGGCCCTTTTCACGCATCGACGTGGTCGCGCATGTCCACGTCGCCGCCGGGCTCGACCTCGATGTCGCCGGCGGCGACCCGGAGGACGACGTCGGCGACGCGCTCCGGCGACATGCCCCGCATGCCGCTCATGGGCGTCGCCGTTTCTGTCGGGTGCACGCTGACGAAGCGCTTTCCCGGTCGCTCCACCGCCAGCGCCTTCACGAAGCCGCGCAGGCCCCACTTGGTCGCGCAGTACGTGGGCGGCGTGCGCGACTGGTGCAGGGTCGCCGTGCTGCCGATGGTGATCACGGCGTCGCTCACCATCGGCAGGAATGCCCAGATGAGCTTCATGACGCCCTCGAGGTTCACCCTGACCTGGCTCTCGATGTCGCCAAAGTCCTGCGCGAGAAAGGACCGCCAGACGATGACGCCCGCGTTGTTCACCAGGATGTCGATGGCGCCGAAGCGGTCGCCGACCGTCTCGACAAGCGTGCGCAGGCTGTCGTCGTCGGCGAGGTGCAGCGATGCGGTGAGCACCTCCGGGGAGCCGAGGCCACGGCACAGCTCGGCGACCTCCTCGGCCTCTGCCCTGTGCTCGAAGTAGGTGAGCGCCAGGCGACTCCCCGCGACGGCGAAGCGGAGCGCGATCTCGCGGCCGATGCCGCTGCTCGCCCCCGTGACGAGGACGGTCCTCCCTGCAAAGTCGATGCCCACACCCCTATGCTACCCGACTGACGCGCGCGACAGCCGCGACCGTGACGGGAGCGCCCCCCGGCGTGGCGACGCGCGGCGCCACGGAGCCGCCTACCCTGCCTCGACGCCTCGCGCTATCGCGACCATTCGATCGAGGCGTGCGTCGATCAGCCCGGCAAGGGATCCCTCCGCCGCCGACACATAGTCCGCTACGCACTCGGCGGCCGCGGAGGTCAGCAGCAGACACGGCCCGACGAAACCGTCCAGAAGAGGATCTCGCGCCATGCGCAGCCGGCCTATCTGCGCTGGATAATCGCGGCGCAGGATCCGCACCTGCTTCTCAAGACCGGCTCGAGCGCGCGGGACCCGCTCGCTGTACTCGGAGACGCCGGCCGGCGGCGTCTTGAGCCATCGGCTGATCGGGTTCATGGCCCGCAACTTGCGTTGCCGTCGCTCCTCGGCCAGCACGGCTCGAGCCACGTCTCTCTCAGAGCCGCGCACACGAGCTGCGCAGCTGGCGGCCCAGACAGCGGCGTGAAACGCGCCCTCAGCCTCGGTGAGCCAGAGCGCTCCAGCCCGGCGCACAGCGTCGGGGTTCCCGGCGGCCGCCCCGCCTTCGGCCAGATAGCGCTCGTGAGCGCTGAGTCGGCGCGCCAGATGCTCCTCCATGCGGCCCGTGCCCTTGACGCGCTCGAGCTCCGCGCTTGTACCGGTCAGCACGGCATCGAGGATCTCATCCCTCGGACCCAGGGAGAGATCGTGGTCCTCGGGACTGCGGATGAAGCAGCGGGCGTCCGCCCGCCAACCCCGGTCGCGGCTGAATCCGACGCGCGTCGCCACGCGATCCTCAAGCTCGCGCCCGGCGAAGTAGCTGAGGGCATGTGCAAGCGCCCTCTTGCGAGCTTGCAGCCGCTCGCGCGCGGCCTGCGTGCGGGTGCGCCTGGGCGCCTCGCTCGGGCGCTTGGCTTCGTCACGTCTGCTCCGCTCCTCTTCGGCCTTGCGTTTGCGCGCGGCCGCCTCGGGCCGGCGTCTCGCGTCGTCGCGTCTGCGACGCTCCTCCTCCGCCCGGCGCCGCCTCGCTTGCTCGGCCTCACGCCGCGCGGCGCGCTCCTGCTCCGGCGGTCGCGAACGCGACGCTCCCGCGGCGCCGAGGCTCAGCTTGCGGTCGTACCTCCGCCGCTTCGCGGGGTCCTTCAGGGTCTCGTACGCCTCGCTCAGGTTCTTGAGCTTCTCGGCGCCGGCCGGATTGTCGGGGTTCGTATCGGGGTGGTAGGCCTTGGCGAGCTGCCGGTAGACGCGCTGGATGACCTCGGGCGAGGCGTCCACGCCGACCCCGAGCGTCTCGTAGTAGTCGGCCACGAGCGCCCTACCTCCGAGACGCGCCCGCGGCGCCGGCCTCGCGGCCGCTGCCAAGGCGCGCGCCTGTGGCGCGTACGGTCTCTCCTGCCAGGTCGATGGTCACGCTCGCGATGGTAGCACGGCGGCACGGCGGGACTGACGCCGATTCCGTGCGAGGCGCCACCCGGCCCGCCGGCCCCTACCCCCGCCCTGTACACTCCAGAGGCCATCGGTCCTGGCGCGGGGCTGCCCGACTCGCCTCCGCCGCGGCCGGCGGTTGAACGTGCCCCTTATCCTGCATCGTAGAAGGGATCGACATGTCAAGACAAGGATCGTTCGGAGTCTGTGAGCTGTGCGGAGCGCGAGTGGGCAAAGCCGCGATGGGCCGGCACGTGCGCAAGTGCCTCGAGGGCGCGAGCGGCGGCGCCCGCGCGCCGGTGCTGCTCGTGCGGGCTCAGGCTGCCGGCGCGCCGATGTACTGGCTGGACATCGCGGCCGGTCCCGACGCGAAGCTGAAGGCCCTGGACGGCCTCCTGCGGCGCGTCTGGCTCGAGTGCTGCGACCACCTCAGCCAGTTCTCCTTCGGCCCGTGTCAGCGGGTCGGCATGACGAGGACGATCGACGAGGTCCTGGGTCTGAGCGGGAGTCGCGTGAGCTACGTGTACGACTTCGGCTCCAGCACCGAGCTGGTCATCAGGCACATCGGCGTCTGCGAGGCGGCGCCCCTGAAGAGAGTCCGCGTGGTCGCCCGTAACGAGGCTCCGACGTGGCCCTGCGACGTGTGCGGCCGGCCGGCGAGCATGCTCTGCGTGGAATGCGTCTACGACCGCGGCGGCTTCTGCTGCGAGACGCATGCCTTGGAGCACCCGTGCGGCGAGGACATGCTGTTGCCGGTGGTCAACTCACCGCGCATGGGCGTGTGCGGGTATACCGGCGAGGCGTGAGTCCCGCGCGCCGCCTGCGTCAGCTTTGGCCGCGGCGCGCGCGTCCCTTCTTGACGATGTACATCCGCTCGTCGGCGGCGCGCAGCAAGTCGTCGACCGTCCACTCGCTCGCGGCCGGCATTCGCGCCACGCCGATGCTCAGCGAGAGTCGATACGCTGCGCCGTTCGCCGCGTTCGCCGCGCGGAGGGCCTCGTCGAGCCGTGTGTGTACGGCCTTCTCTTCGCTGGGCTCGTAGTCCACGAGCAGAGCGGCGAACTCGTCACCTCCCAGGCGAGCGACGATGTCTGTCTCCCGGCAGGTCGACCGCATCGACCTGGCGACCGCGACCAGCGCCGCGTCCCCCGCTTCGTGCCCGTGGTCGTCGTTGATGGTCTTCATGCCGTCCATGTCCGCGTACAGGAGCGCCAAGCCGCCGGCGCGCGCGCCTCGCCGCCGCGCCAGGCCCACTTGCTCCTCGGCGAGAAAGCGGAAGCCGCGACGGTTGTAGAGTCCGGTGAGCTCATCGGTCAGGGACAGCGAGCGAAGCTCCTCGCGCAGCAAGGCGTTTTCCGTGATGTCCCAGAAGGAGGCGACAAGGCACGGTTCGCCCTGCCAGGTCGTGGTGGTCACGTGCATCTCGCTGATCCGACTCGAGCCGTCGGGTCGCGAGAGAGTGATCTCGTGCGATCCCGGCGTCAGCGGGAACGGGAACTGAAGATCCCGAACGTCGGTAGTACACTGGTCGAGCAGCGCCTCCGCGGCATGATTCGCGTAGCGCACGGCGCCATCGGGCGCGGCGACGCAGATCGCCTGGGGGCTGTCCTCCATGAGTCGGCGAAGCCCCGCCTCGAGATCGATGACCCTTGTCATCGCCTCCTGGATATCTCGCTTCGCCTGGTCGAGCTGCTTGTTCCGCTTGTCCGCCTCTTCGATGGCGGAGAGCATGAAGTCGATGCCGCGCGCTGGATCCGCGCCGACGACGTGCTCCTCCCCGCGGTAGTCCAGGGTGACCGCACCGGAGGCGTCGATCGTGACTCTGCGAGGGAAGAGGCGCAGATCGAGGTCCTCGTCGCCGTATGGCTTGGTCAGAAAGTCGTCGGCCCCGGCGGCCAGGCCGCGCAAGACGTCGGCGGGGTCCGTCTGAGCGGTCGCCAGCACCACCCGCACGTTCGCGGTCGCCGGGTCGGCCTTGATCGCGCGGCAAAGACCGTAGCCATCCATCTTCGGCATCACGACGTCGCTGATGAGAAGATCAGGCGGCTCGGCGCGCACGACCCGGAGAGCCGCCTCTCCGTCTCTGGCCACCGTCACAGAGCATCCGCGCTTGAGCAGCGAGTGCTCGAGCCACACCGCCTGGGTGGGGCTGTCCTCGGCGATGACCACCCGGATCGCCCGGGTCTCCGCGGTTGCGGCCTGCTCACTCACGCTGCTCGCCACCTCTCCTGCCTGCCGTCCCCCGCCCCGTCAGGGCGAGCAGGGTCGGGGCCACCTTCTCGATGGCAAGCTCGTAGGTGGCCCCACCGATGACCACCGCTTCCCTGGGCATGCCGTACACGACGCAGGATCCCTCGTCCTGCGCGATGGTCGCCCCGCCGGCGTCTCGCATGAGCTTGAGCTCGTCGGCGCCGTCCCGACCCATCCCGGAAAGGAGCACGCCTACGCACCTGGCGCCGTAGGCCTGGCGGACCGACCGGAACAGGTACGAGACCGCCGGTCTGAGGCCGCGCTCGGGCGGGGAGGTGCTCAGCTCGACGCGCCCGCGACGATCGACGCCCAGGTGGCGCTCATCGGGCGCAAGGTACGCGATGCCCGCGGCCAGCGGTTCGCCGCTCGCCGGCACGTGCATGGGCGGGCCGCCCGCGCAGTTGAGCCAGTCCAGCAGAGATCCCAGGAACCCCACCGTCATGTGCTGGACGATCAGCAGCGGCGCGGGGAAGTCCGCGGGAAGGCCCGACAGGATGGTGAAGATGGCCTGAGGCCCCCCGGCGGATGCGCCGATGGCGATGACGTCGAACGCTCCGGCGGCGCGCGCCACCGGCGGTGGCGCGGCGACCTTGACCCTCCCCCCGCCCGGTCGTCGGCTCACGACCCGGACCTCCGCCATCGCGCGCACGGTACTCACGAATCGGGCTTCCATCTGTTGCCGCTCGTCACCGTCGCGCATCGGCAGCGGCACGACCGCCACGGCGCCGGCCTTCAGCGCGCGCGACGATTCGTCCGTGGCCGCCGGCGAAGAAACGACGGCGATGATGGGCGCGGCGGCGGTCTCCATGATCGACGCGACGAGCTCGACGCTTCCCTGCCCAGGAAAGCCGCCGATGACGATCGCGTCCGGCGACAGCGCGCCCGCCAGGCGTTGCGCCACGGCGGCGGTCGCCGCCTCACCGACGACCGCCATGTCCGCGGCGGCGCGCAGCACATCGCCCAGCCGGCGCAGCTCGTCGGGGGACCCCTCGACGAGCAGGATGCGGATCAGCCGGGGCACGCTCTGCGCTCCTATATCCAACGGTGCAGGGTCTCGAGAAGACCGGACTTGTCGAAGCTGCTCTTGACGAGGTAGGCGTTCGCCCCGACCTCGATCCCGCGGGCCTTGTCCGACTGGGACTCCCGGCTGGTCACGAGGACGACGGGAAGGCCGGCGAGACGCTCGTCGGCGCGGATCCGCGCCGTGAGCTCAAACCCGTCTGTGTTGGGCATCTCCACATCCGAGACCACCGCGTCAAAGTGCTCCGCGCTGAGCGCGGCCAGGGCCTCAGCGCCGTCGCAGGTCGTGCGCACGCGGAAGCCGGCGGTCGTCAGGATATTGCGCAGCAGCATGCGCGACGTGACCGAATCCTCCACGACGAGCACCGAGGGCCGCGGCGCGATCTCGACATCCTCGGCGCGCGCCGCGCCGCCACTCCTCCAGAGAACGCTCGCCGACGCGATGAGTCCGCGCGTGTCAAGCACGGGCGCCACCTGCCCGGTCTCCAGCACGGTCGCGCCGGAGACATTGGACACTCTCGCCAACTGTGGTCCGAGACTCTTGACAAGGACGTCATGCTCTCTCAGCACGCGGTCCACGCGAAACACGATGCGCTCGTCGTGGTGTCCGAGGATGAACGCCTGCAGGGAGTCCCCGGTCGCCGCGCCGCGAGGTCGCGCCAGACCGAGCATCGCGGCCAGGTCCACGAGCGGCACAGGCTGCCCATCGACAACGGTCGTGGGTTGACTCGCCGCGGTCCGCACGGAATCCTTCTTGATGCGGATGACACGGTGCAGCCGCGTCGTCGGCACCACGAACGGCCGTCCGGCTATCTCGACCACCACGCCGCGGATGGTCGCCAGCGTCGTCGGCGCGACGATGCGCAAGGTCGAGCCGCCGCCCGGGACGGACTCGAAGGCGACCGTCCCGTCGATCTGCTCGACGTTCCGCCTGACGACGTTCAGGCCGACCCCTCGGCCGGAGATGTCGGTGACGATGGCGTTGGTCGACACTCCCGACCTGAACGCCAGCGGCAGACACTCCGCGTCGTCGAGCTGGTCGACCTCCTCGCGGGTGGCCGCACCGGCCTTCACGGCGGCTGCCCGGATACCCTCCGGATCGAGCCCGCGTCCGTCGTCCGAGACCGTGATGCAGACCTTGCTCTCCTCCAGCATCAGGACGTGGATGCGAATCGTCCCCTTCGCGGCCTTGCCCTTGCCTTCCCTTTCCTCGGGCGTCTCGATGCCGTGGCTCACGGCGTTGCGGATGGCGTGCACGAGCGGGTCCTTCAGAAGCTCCAACACGCGGCGGTCGACTTCCGTCTCGGCGCCGCTCACGAAGAAGTCGACCGCTTTGCCCTCCTGCCTGGCGAGGTCACGGACCATCTTGCCGAACAGCGCCGATATCGAGGAGAACGGGAGCATGAGCACCCGCTCGACCTGCGCGAACATGTCGTCGATGAGCGGCCCGACGTTTCTCCGATCCTGCTCGGCATTCGCGGAGAGCGCGGAGACGCGGCTCGACAGATCCGCCGCGAAAGACGCGGTCTTGTCGAGCAGCGTGCGCACCCGGCGCAACGCTTCGGGCGAGGGATGCCCCAACCCGGCCAGATCGGCCCCGACGGCGTCCCAGCCCTTGCGCCACACTCTCGTCTCGGCGTCGAGGTCGCGCGTCGCACTCGCATGCCGATCGGCGGCGAGCTTCACGGCAAGCAGCTCCTCGGCCTGGAGCATGAGCGCGTCGACCTTGCTCGCCGCCACCCGGACCGTGGTCTCTCGCGCGTTCGCCGGGGCGGTCGGCTCGTCGACCGGCCGGGCGTCGGGACGGGGTGCGACGCGCCCGGTCGCGACAGAACCGGGAAGGATCGCGGCGACCGTCTCGAGCGGCGGTTCCAGGAGCGCGACGATGGCGTCGAGCGCCTTGCTGATGGAGTCGATCTCCTCGGCGGCCGGCTGGGACGCGCCGCTCTTCCAGGCGGCCAGAAGACCCTCCACCGACTGGCAGGTCGCGGCGATGCGCGTCTCATCCGCCGCACCGGCGGCGCCCTTCAGGCTGTGGGCGTCGCGGAACATCTGCTTGAGCAGCTCCGACTTCCGCGCGAGCGTCGGTCCGCCCTCGAGCTCCAGCAGGCCGTGCGAGAGGGCCTCTACGTGTTCCATCGCCTCGGCGCGGAAGATCGCCGCGAGCTGCGCGGCGAAATCGTCGTCAGTCGAAGGCATGTCCCGGCGCCCTCCATGCACTCAGACAGGCAGGGCGGCGCGACGGTCGACAAGAGCCCGGAGAGCCGCGGCCATGTCGCGCAGATGCTGCACCTCCGCCTCGATCTGGCGCGTCCCCGCGACGTTCTGAGCACTCGCCTCGTTGATGGCGTCCATCGCCAGGCTGATCTGGTCCAGCCCGGCGAACTGCTGCTCTGTGGAGGCGGCGGTCTGCTGGATCGCCTGCACGGCGGCCGCGACGCTGTCCGCGAGCCGACCGATCGCCTCACCGGCCTCGAGCGACTGCCTCGCGCCGTTCTCGACCGACTTGCTGCCCAGCTCCGTCGCCATCACTGTGGCGGCGGTGGCCTTCTCGATGTCCGAGAGGATGCCGCGCACCTGCGCGACGGCCTGCTTGGACTGGTCGGCCAGGTTCTTGACCTCCTGCGCGACCACGGCGAAGCCTCTGCCCTGATCCCCGGCCTTCGCCGCTTCGATGGCCGCGTTCACCGAGAGCAGGTTCGACTGCTCCGCGAGGTCGTTGACCGTGGCGATGACGTCGGCGATCGCGGACGTCTGATCCGAGAGCCGCACGATGGAATCGGTGATGACGTTCATCTGCTCGCCCATGCGCCCGATGCCGGCGACGGTCTCGTCCACCGCCCTGCTCCCCGCGTCGGCGATCCGCGCGGTCTCATGGGCGGTCTCCAGCAGCGTCACCGCCTTCTCGTTGACCAGCTGAGCGGTCTGCTTGACCTCGACGACCGTCGATGTCGTCTCCGAGATGGACGTCGCCGTCTCCGAGGCGCTCGTCGCGACCTGCGAAGAGACCGCCAGCATCTCGGCGGCGGAGCTCGCCAGCTTGTCGGTGACGCCGCGCAGCGACCGCTTGACGGAGCGCGTGATCGCGAGCGCCAGCACCAGGAGGCCGACGATGAAGAACACGGCGAGCCCGATGATGATGGCCGTGGACAGGTTGATGGCCTTCTGGATGTCGGCCATACGCGTCTGCACGCCCTCGTGGGCCGTTGCGACCATCTGCGCGGCGAGGTCGACGATCTCCGTCCCTGGCTGGACCAGTCCCTCGGCGTCGGCGAGCGCCCCCTTCTCGTCGCCGGCTGACAGCAGGGCGAGCGCGCGTCCGGCCCCATCATGCCAGGCGGCCTCTTTCGCGGCGATCTGCTTGCTGAGGTCCGTTCCGCGGCTCGCGGAGGCCGCGGCCTGCTCGACGAGCGCCACGGCCTGGTCCGCCGCCAGGAGGCCCGCGGTGGTCTTGTCGATGAGCTCCTGCCGGCGGTCTGGATAGAGCAGACCGCCCCGGAGGTTCGCGATCGTGTCGCGGATCTGGAAGCGCAGTTGCAGAGACGTGTAGCGCAGCTGCACCTCCTCGGCCATGAGACTCTTGTAGCGCGACTCAGTGCCCTTCATGTTGTAGATAGCCAGGCCGGCGAGGATCGTCAGCAGCACGATCGCCACCGCGTAGCCGGCGTAGATCTTCCTGGTCAATGTCATGCCGATCCCTCCATCGTGGTAGCTGTCGATCCGGCGCCATGCCGCACGATCAGTCTCGGATCCGAGAGCAGCCTCGCCGCGTCAAGGACGACGACCCGCTCGGGCGTCACCCCGATAACGTACTCCTCGCGGACCCCGGCCAGCGTCGCCGGCGACTGCCGGACAGCCTCGCAAGGCAGTCGCCTCACCTCGCGGATCGCGTCGGCCGCGACGGCGAGCTCCATCGCCTCGGAGCGCAGCACGATCACAGCGCGGGGCATGCGGCCCTCTGTGACGGGCGCCCCGAACAGCGGGCGCAGATCGAGGACCGAGACGATGCTGCCGCGCACGCTCAGCACGCCGAGGACGAAGTCGGGCGTGCCGGGGATGGGCGCCACGTCGCCGACAGGGTAGACCTCGCTCACCAACGCGGTCTCGAAGGCGTAGCTCTCGTCCCCAACGGCGAACTCCAGCACCTCCATGCCGGCGGCTCCCGCGGCGTCCTCGTCCCGCACCGCCAGCGCCACGGCGCGCGCGTGCAGAACAGAGGCGCGAGCTTCCTCCCGCGTCGCGGCCGGGGCGGAGTCCTTCCGCGGCGTCTTACCCATATGTCATCGCCTCCCCAGCGTGTCGCGCACCATGGCCTGGAGCTCACCCGCTGTCGTCCCGTCGGAAGCCGGCAGCACGCTGTCGGCGGGCAGCGCCTCCAGGATCCTCGACAGCGTGGCGAAGTGCTTCGCCGCCGCGCGCGCCTGCCCGGCGCGCCACGCCATGTTCCCGAGCACGAAGTGCGCCAGGGCGAAGTCGGGGTCCAGGTACAGGACCCGGCGCAGAGCGCCGGCGGCGTCATCCTGGCGGTCGAGCTCCTGCAGGACCGAGGCGCGCAGAAAGTGGTAGGGCGCCGACAGCTTCATCTCCGTAGCGATCCCCTCGCACACAGCGAGCGCTTCTGTCGTCCGCCCGGAGTCGGCGAGCGCCTGCGCTCGCGCAAGCACGCTCGCCGCCGGAGTCGCGGCCTCCGCCGCTCGATCTGCGAGCTCCCGCTCGGGGCTTGTCGCGGCGGGCACGGCAGGCCCGCTGAGTGCGGCCTTGCCCGGCGGCCTGCCGCCGCGCGGCGGCGGCTTCTGGACCGGGGCTTTCGCAGGCGCCGCGGCGACGCGCGGCCGCGGCCTCACCCTTCTGAAGCAGAACACTCCGGCGACCTGCACCAGCTCCAGGAGCGGGAAGAGCTCGCGGGCGACCTCGCACGGGGCGACAAACAGGTAGCCGCCCTCCGCCAGGGACTCCTGCAGTCTGTCGGCGGCGACCCTCAGCTGCTGAGGGGAGAAGTACATGAGTACGTTGCGGCAGAAGATGAGGTCGATGTTCGTCGTCTCTGCCAGGCGCGTCTGATCTGCGGCCACCAGGTTCTGGTAGGCGAACCTCACCTTGTCGCGGATGCCCGCCCTGAGCTCGAAGCGTTGGTCCCCCCTGGCGCGGAAGTAGTCGCGGGCGACGGCTGGCGGCATGTCGCGCAGCGACCATTTCGTGTAGACCGCGGACCTGGCGCCATCGAGGGCGCGGTGGTCGATATCCGTGGCAAGGATCTGCGCCTCGAGCGAACCACAGAGCGGGAGCGCCCTCGAGCAGCTGATGGCGATCGAATATGGCTCCGCGCCGTCGGAACAGCCGGCGCTCCAGACGCGCAGGACGCCGGCGGCGGCGCGCCTGCGCGCCAGCTCCGGCAGCACCTGCCGCTCCAGCGCGGAGAACGACTTGGGGTCGCGGAAGAAATGGGTCTCGCCGACGGTGAGACAGTTCGCCAGAGATCCGAGTCGCTCTTCCGTGGCCGTCTCCGTAAGGATCGCCGTGACGAGATCGTCGAGCGACTTGAACCCGGCCTGCGGGGCGGCCATCGTGAGAGCCCGCTCGAGATCAGGCCACTTGGCGGGAGGGTAGTGCAGGCCCATGCGTTCGCCCACGACGTCGGCCAGCGCCTCGAGCTCCCGCGGCTTCAGACGAGGCTCTCTCATGTGGCGGCGCGGCCGGCGGGCAGCTCGCTGAGCGCTGCACACTGGTCGGCCGTGATGAGGGCGTCGAGATCGAGCTCGAGGACGAGCCCGTCCGCGTCACACAAGACGCGGTCGATGCAGTCGGGATGAAGCGGCGTGCTCCCGGCATCGACTGGGGCAGCCAGGTCGTTGGCGATACCGAGCACTGCATCGACGGGCAGCACGAGCTTTCTGTCTGACGCCTGCTGTGCCACCATCATGCAGTCACCGACGTCGAGCGGCCGGCGCTCGAGGTGCAGCCGCAGCCGCAGGTCGACGACGGGGATGACATCGCCACCGACATCGATGACCCCCATGAAGATGTCGGGAGCCGTTGGCACGGGCGTCACTTCGACGGCGCGCACCACGCGGTTGACCTTGGAGAGAGGAAGCGCGTACCTCTGCCCCTCCACCCGGACGATGATGTCGATGGTCACGCCCTCACGACCTTCACGACGCTTGCTCCGGCAGGCTCAGACTTCCGAGTCCACTGTAGCACGCACAGTGTGCCTGAGACCATTGTTCTCAGGCCGCGCCCGCGGCGGCCCGTGCGCCTCGCTCGATCAGGCGACCGGCAAAGGCAGCGCCTGCCGCTTCGTGGCCGGGTCGGACACGCCCAGGGCCTTGAGGTCGTGGGCGTCCGTGACCCACGAGTCGTAGGTGCGCACGTAGTAGACGAGCTCGTCGTGATCGCGCGCGACGTACCACTGCGTGTAGTCGCCGGAGGCGGCCACCTGGCGGGGGACGTGGACCAGGTCGAGGGCGTGGAACACCTGGTTCACGGCGGCGCGTGCGTCGTTCGCAGCCGTGGACACGGCCGCCAGCACCGTCGCTCGGACGAACCGCGACGGCGGAGTCACGTCGCCGGGCAAGCCGAGCAGCCCGGTCCCGTTGCCGGTCGGATCGACCGCGAGGCCCATCAGGTTCAGCGGCTTGGCCTCGACGTTCGTCAGGTTGACGTAGTTGCGCAGGTTCGTCGCATGCCAGTCGAAGGTTGGCGAGTTGGTGAGCACGCCGACGGGGTTGTCGTGAAAGACCGGCGCGCCGTGCAGGAGCTCCACGACGAGGTCGCCGCCGTGCGCGTCGTGCACCGCCAGGTGCATGGGAAACGCGAAGTCGAGCAGCGGTTTCACCACGTCCGGCATCGTGCGGTCGTCGGGCCACAGCCGCTTGACCTGGGCGTTCCACACCTGCACAGTCGCGAAGGCGTCGCGCACCTCCTGGACCGTGGCGCAGGTGCCCAGGATCCAGGCGCCGAAGTGGATGAGATCGAGCGCCGGCGCGGCGCCGGACGCCGGCGGGGCCAGCGGGAGATCGGTCTCCGGGAGCCACAGGGTGCCGATCGACAGGCCCGCGTCGTTGAGGCCGTCGCAGGCGGCCCAGTCGAAGCCGAAGGCGTCCATGGCGACGTAACCGTGGGCGTTGGTCCAGCGCAGCGCCTCGACCGAGCCGCCGGTCTCGGTGGCCGACCACTCAAGGCCGACGGGGACCACCTGCACCCGGGACCCGAGCTCGTAGGCGAAATCCATCGTGCGGCCGGAAACGTGCAGGTCTTTGAGCCGCACAAGACGCAGATCGGTGCACATTGGTGGTCCCTCCTCGGGGCGCTGCCTGCCTTTTGCGGATGCTACCACCTGGGTCTGGCTTCTACACCGCCCCGTGACCGGGTCCGCGCCGGGCGCAGATCAGCGCGCCTGTTGACAAGGCATCTTGCCGACCTGAGAGAATGGCCCCATGGCGACGAGCAAACGTAAGAAGGGATCGGGGAAGCCCCGCCGCAAGTCACGCAGGGCGAAGCGGCCCGCCGCGCGTAAGCCGAGCCTCTTCCCCATGACCGGATTGGTCCGCAACGCTCTCGCGGGCGGCCGGGAGATCCTCGAACAAGACGACCCGCTGTTTGCCGAGTCGTGGGCGAGCGCGATACTCGGCGGCTTCTACAAGCTGCCGCTTCCCCTTGAGGCGCGTCTGGAGCTGGAGGACAGCATCGGGCCGGCCATCGTGCGCGGCGCCGAGCGTAAGGCGAACCGCGAGGGACTCGCCGTCCTGCGCGCCCTCGCCGCGGTCAGCGGCGACGACATCGGCGCGCGTGAAGCCGCCGAAAGGCTTGCCGCACGCGGCGTGCCCGAGCCGAGCTGGGCGGCCCAGATCGGCAGCCCCGAGTTCCTCAGCGCCTGGGCGGTCACCGACCCCTACGACGATCAGATCGCCTACTCCCTGAGCTTCCGCTACGAGGGCCGTCCGCCGCACACGCTCATGGCGCTCTACGACGAGAGCCTCGGCGGGATCATCGAGGACGCCGCCCTCGGCGAGATCCCGGACGGCGACGAGCCTCGCCGGCTGTTCGAGCGGCAGGGCGACGGCGTCCGCATCGACGACCTCGACGGCGGCGTCGCGGCGACGCGCATCGCCCAGGCGATCGCCACCGGTGACCTCTTCCTGGACAGCGATTGGACCGACGACTTCAAGGAGACGCGCGCCCTCCTGCTGGCCCGCCTGCGGCTTCTGCCCGCCGCTTCGCCTCCCGAGGAGCCGCCGGCGCTCGACGGGGAGGCGCAGGAGGCCCTGGTCCAGGAGTTCCTCGCCTCCCCGTTCGCGCCCGACCTCGCCGAGACGCTCGCCATCGTCGACCACTGCTTCATCGCCCGCTGCGTGTACGGCGCCGGCGATCCGCTGCACTGGAGCCCCAGCGTCGTCGATGTGTTCATGCTGGACTACCTGCCCAGCGGGGCGGCGCTGACCGAGGCCGAGATCCGCGCCGTGCCCGAGGTCCTTTCCGCCTGGGTCCGTTTCGCCTTGACCAAGCGTGGGCTCGAGGAGCGCTGGATCGTCGAGACCCAAGAGGCCGTGCAGGAGTGCGCCCCCGAGTTTGAGAGCGCGATGGAGGCCCGCGAGAACCTTGACGCAGCCAAAGCCGCGACCGACGCGATGCGCGCCGCCGGCGTCGACCTCTCCGACCAGAAGGCGGTCGACGCCTGGATCGCCGACTTCAACTCCCGCCCGCTGGAGGAACGCGAGAGGTTCTTCGAGGCCTACGAGGACCTCTGACGACGGGGGACCCTGCCTGCGCCCCGACGCGGGCCTGCTGCTCGGCATCACCGCGTCATGACCATCCCCTTCCGTCCGGTCGCGCGTTCAGCCTCCGCATCGGCGGCCGCGAGCAGGCGGACATGGCGCGCCGCGCCCACCAGCCGGCACGCGCCCGTCCGCCGGAGCCGCCGCGGCCGTGGACTTCGCGCGCCGCAGCCGCCGCGCGCGCCCGGCGAGGGACCGGTGGCTTGAAGGAGAGGTGCTTCCCCCTCGGCTTCCCTGGCGGCTTCGCCGCCCGCGACCGGTAGAGACGAGAGCGGCGGAGCTGTCTTTCCCTCGGGCGAGACGAGACGGCGGCCTCAGCGTCGAGGTTCGCGCTCCGCGCACGTGGCCCGCCGGCGGGGGCATAGTCGAAGATGGCCGGATCCGTTGGCGGTACTCCCAACGATACCGTTGGCAGTACCGCCAACGGAATACGCTCGCACAGGGACTATGCCGGGGGCGGCGACCACGGCCTTCCGCGGCCGCGCCTCACGGAAGACCAGGCCGCGCGGCCGCCGGAGCCGCGCCGCCTGAAGCGCGCGACGAGGCCCGCGGGCCAGCGGCCCGCGGCCGCTGAAGGTGCAGGGCGGCGGGAAGGCTGTGTTCCCCTGATGAAGCGGCCTTCCCTCTCTTCCCCCAGCAGCGGGGCCTGCGGACGGCCGGGCACGATGAGAAGGTCGAGGACGCGGCCTTCTCCACAGGGTCGGCGTCGCCGCCGGGGTCGCCCGCGGGGAGCGCCGGCGGCGGGGCGCCCCATTCGCGGCTCACCGGCGCCTGAGTGACGGGGATGGTCATGTACCGCGTCATCGACACTGCGTGGCGAGTGCGCGGCCGAGCGAACGGGTACTATCCGGTCCATGAAGATCGTCGTCTTCGGAGCCGCAGGCCGTACCGGGCGCCTGCTCGTGGAGGGCGCGCTGGAGCGCGGTCACGACGTGACCGCGCTGGTCCGCGCGCCCGACAAGCTGGGCGCCCTGCGCGAGCGCGAGCGCATGCGCATCGTCCAGGGCGATGTGCTCGACGGCGGCGTCGTCAGCGACGCCGTGGACGGCGCCGAGGCGTCCGTCGTCGCCCTTGCCGATGCACCCGACTCTCGCGGCCCCGCAGAGGTCGCCGCCAGGGGGACGCTCAACGTCGTGCGCAGCATGCAGCGCTACAGCGTGTGGCGGCTGGTGGTGCTGTCGTCGGCGAGCCTCGCGCCACCCGGCGAGCCCGGCCACCCCGGCCTCTTCGCGCGGCTCTTCGACCCTGGCTCCCGCAGCGGCGCCGTCGCCGACCTGCGCCGCATGGAGATCAGCGTGCGCCAGAGCGAGCTGGACTGGACCCTGGTACGGGCGGCGCAGCTCGTCGATGGCCCCGCCCGCGGCGCCTGCCGCGCCGAGCCCGGCTACTCCCTGCCGGGCGGCGTGAAGATCGCCCGCGCCGACGTGGCGGCGTTCATGATCGACGAGCTCGAGCGCCGCGGTAACATCGGTCACGCGCTGGCGATCGCGTACTGAAGGGCGGGGCGGGCAGGCCGGGCGGGCTGCGCCCGCCGGCCCCTGCCTCGCACCGCGCGGCATCGCGTCGACCCCGCCGAAAGGAGCCACATGGCGACCCCTCTGGGCGACCCTGCGCCGCCGCCGCCGGGCGGCAGAACGCCCGGCCGCTGGTACGCCGGCCCTGTGCCGGAACGGCGCCACGCCGGCGGATTCGTGTTCACGCGCCTGACGGCCGCCCACGCGGAGCTCGACCATGCGGCGCTCATGGGCAGCGTGGACTACCTGCGCGTGTGGTCCGACAGCGAGTGGCCCACCGACGACTTCACGGTCGCGGAGAACCGCGCGGAGCTCGCGTGGCACGATGACGAACACCTCGCCCGCATCGCTTTCACCTTCAGCGTCCAGGACGCGGAAGAGAGTCGGGTGCTCGGCTGCCTGTATCTTCGCCCCCTGCGCGACATGCTGCTCACACGCGGCGTGGCGCCGCCGGCGGGGCCATCCTGGCCCGGCGGCGACACGCCCGGCGCGCGCGGCTGGCTGCGCCGCGGCGAGCCCGCGGCCGTCGAGCGGCGCTTCCTGGGCGAGGCCCTGACCTGGCTCACCGGCCCGGCCTGGGCCTTCCCGTCTCTGTGGTGGGTGAGCGCGAGCAGCGATGCCCCGCAACTCGCGCTCCTCGACGAGCTCGGCTGGTCGCGGGAGCTGCGCGCGCCCGGCGCGCGCAACGACCTCGACTGGGTGCTGCGCGCGTTGACCGGCGCATGATCGCCAGACAGGCGCCCAGGCGCGAACGATTGCACCGCCGCCGCCCAGGGAAGCCTCCCACCACGGTCGGCAAGCGTTGACAGATCTCACCGAGGAGGACCACATGAAGTCGCTCAGTTGCCGCGAGATGGGCGTGGAGTGCCCGTTCCGCGCGGAGGGCGAGACCGGCGAAGAGGTCAAAGCCAAGATGCTGAAGCACGCCGCGGCGGCGCACGTCGGCCAGCTCATGGGGATGACCGGCGCGCAGCGGACCGCCTTGCTGAAGACCCTGGACGAGAAGGTCGCGGCGCTCTGAACGGCGCGACGCGGGCAAGAGGCGGACGGGCCGGGGGAGGCGCAGCCGCCGGCGCGGGCACGGAGCCGGTCGGGCCGGGGAAGCGTAGCCGCCGTCCCCGGCCCGTCCGCGCTCACCTCGCGCGTCCCAGCTCGAAGCGCAGCGCCGGTTCAAGCTCCGGGATGGTGAAGCGGAAGCCCTGCGCCCTGAGCCGCGCCGGAACCGCGCGCTGGCTGGCGAGGAACATCTCCCGGCCCATCCCGCCGAGGCCCTTGGCCACCGCGAGGCGGGGCGCCGCCAGCGCAGCCGGGCGGCGCAGGACGTGGCCGAGCGTCTTCGTGAATTCCAGGTTGGTGACGGGCTCGGGAGCGGTGACGTTGACGGCGCCGCTCAGATCCTCATCGTGCAACATCCACTCGACCGCCGCCAGGAGGTCGTCGAGGTCGATCCAGGCCCACCACTGGTGACCGTCGCCGAGGCGCGCGCCCAGCCCCACCTTGAAGGCGGGGAGCATCTTGGCGAGCGCCCCGCCGGCGCCGCTCATCACGATGCCGAAGCGCGGCGTCACGACGCGCACGCCGGCGTCGGCGACGGGCGCGGCCGCCGCCTCCCACGCTCGGCAGACGTCGGCGAGGTAGCCGCTGCCCAACTCGGTGTGCTCGGTGACGGCCGCGCCGCCGCGGGAGCCGTAGGCGCCCACCGCGGAGGCCGACACGAACACCGCAGGCGGCGCATCCATGCGCGCCATCGCCGCCACCAGGGTGCGCGTGGCGTCCACACGGCTGTTCAAGATGGCCTCCCGCCGGCCGGCGGTCCACAGCGAGGCGATGCTCACGCCGGCGAGGTTGACGACCGCGTCCACGCCGGCGAGGTCGGCCGGATCGAGACGCCCCGCGGCCGGGTCCCAGCTCACTTCGCCCGGCCCGGCCGCTGCGCGCCGCACCAGCTTGACGACCTCGTGCCCGGCGGTCGTGAGGTACACAGCCAAGCTGGAGCCGATCAGCCCGCTCGCGCCGCTGATCGCCACCCTGAGCCGCGGCCGATCCGCCCACACGGCGTGACGCTCGAGGTCGGCGCGGGTGCGCGCCTGGCGGAAGCGGAAGAGACGCTCTAGCTGCTTGCGGGCCGGCCCTGCACCGATGGGATCGGTGAGAATCCCGGCCGGCAGGCTGTACTCGATGTGGTCCAGCAGCTCGCTGGTACTGCCGTCGGCGCCGGGCAAGAAGCGATGCGTGTGCTCCCACGAGGCGAAGGGCCCCTCCACCTGTCGGCCGACGAACTGCCGGCCCTCCACGTAGCCGCCCATCTCGGCGACCCAGCGCTTGCCCACGGGACCCACGTAGACCTTGAATTCCACGCGCCCGCCGTCCCTCATGCCTCCCTCCTGCTCCAGGATGCGGAGCCGTTGCCACGGCGGCGCCAAACGCTCGAAGGCCCCCGGGCGGGCATGATAGGCGAACAGCTCGTCGATGGGCACGGGCATGAGGCTGCGCGACTCGAAGACCGGCATGGGGTACCTCCATCAGTCGATGCCGGGGTTCTACCCAGCGGCCGCCCGGGTATCACCCGTCTGGACTGGTTGCGCGTGCAAACGCAGGAGGCTCCGCGATGAGGGACCACAACGGCGAGGACCGCGGCATCACCGCGGTCGGCATGCGCCGCGATTTCGGCGGGCTCCATGCCGTCGATGGCGTCGACCTTGAGATCCCCGGAGGGCGCATCTTCGGCTTTCTCGGCCCCAACGGCGCCGGCAAGTCGACGCTGGTCAAGATCCTGACGACGATCCTGAACCCCACGGCCGGCCGCGCCACGGTGGCCGGCTACGACGTGCAGAAGCAGGGCGGCAAGGTGCGTGAAGCGATCGGCGTGGCGCTGCAGGACGTCGGTCTCGACCCGCTGATGACGGCCCGCGAGCTGCTGATGCTGCAGGCCGAGCTGTTCGGCGCCCACCGCGACGTGGCGCGCAAGACTGCGGAGCGCCTGCTCGTGACGGTGGGCCTCGACGACGTCGACCCCAAGAAGCGCTCCGGCGCGTACTCCGGCGGCATGAAGCGCCGCCTCGACCTCGCTCTGGCGCTCGTGAACGACCCGCGCATCCTGTTCCTGGATGAACCGACGACCGGGTTGGACCCCGCCAGCCGGGCGGCGATCTGGGAGGAGGTCCGGCGCCTCAACGACGACCTCGGCATGACCATCTTCCTCACCACGCAGTACCTCGAGGAAGCCGACCGCCTCGCCGACGAGATCGCCATCATCAACAAGGGCAAGATCGTCGCCCAAGGCACGCCGAGCGACCTCAAGCGCGAGGTCGGCGACGAGGTCGTCGAACTGCAGTTCGCCTCGTGCGAGGAAGCCGCCGGCGCCGACGACGCGCTCGCCGCCGTGGCCCCCAACCGCCAGGCCGCGAGCCGCAAGCTGCGCCTCTACTTCGCGCACGCCGCGGAGAGCGTCCCCGAGCTGGTGCGGGTGCTCGACGGCGTGGGCATCCGCCTGCAGGGGCTGACCATCGAACAGCCGAGCCTGGACGACGTCTTTCTGCGCGTCACCGGCGAGGCTCTGGAACACGAGGTCGATGAGGCGGGCGACGAAGGCTCCGCCGCGCCCGCCTCGCCCGCCTCAGCCGACATCGACGCCGCTACACCGGGCGACGACGGGCGCTCGGAGGTGACGTCATGAACGACAGCCTGCTCCTCATCGGCCGCTCACTGCGCAACGCCATCCGCCAGCCGGCGACGATCATCCCGAACATCGCGATCAGTGTGTTCTTCCTCTTCGTCTACAACAGCGGCCTCTCGTCGGTCGCGCAGCTGCCGGGGTTCCAGGGCACGTATCTGGGGTTCATCCTCCCGGTCGCCATCGTCTCGGCGGCGGTCGGCGGCGCCGGTCTTGCCGGGCAGACGCTGATCAAGGACATCGACAACGGCTACTTCACCAAGCTGCTGCTCACGCCCACGCGGCGCCTGGCGGTGATCTGGGGGCCGATGGTCGCCAGCGCGATCATCCTGACCGCCCAGGTCGTGCTCGTGATGCTGCTCGCCCTGGCCATGGGCCTCAAGGTCGCGGCGGGCCCCGCCGGCTTCGCCCTCGTCGTCGTGCTCGCCTTCCTCTGGGGCATGGCCTTCGCCGGGTACGCCGCCTTCATGGCGCTGAAGACCAAGAACGCGGCGGCCGCCCAGGCAGCCACGTTCGCCTTCTTCCCGCTGATCTTCCTCAGCTACACGTTCGTACCCAAGGAGTACGTGACCGCGGGCTGGCTCAAGGTGGCGGCGACGATCAACCCGACGACCTACGTCTTCGACGCCATGCGCTCGCTGCTGAACACCGGCTGGAACACGAGCTCGCTGCTCATCGGGTTCGCCGTGACCCTCGGCTTCGCCACGCTCACCGGCGGCATGGCGCTCTGGGCGGCGCGCGGGGCGACCAAGATGACGTCGTAGGCCGCGGGGCGACTGCGGACACGGGCGGCGGGCGGGCGGAAGAGCCGCCCGCCGCCCGTCGCTGTCCCTGCCACGCGGGGCGGCCGGAGGCCGCGCCCCTGTAGACTCAGGGCATGCACCCTTCGCGCCTCATCCCCGCACGCCTTCGCGCGGGCGCCGGCGTGCTGCGCCGGCGCGACTTCCGCAACGTCTTTGTGGCGCAGAGCATCTCGGTGTTCGGCGACGGCATCACGCCGGTAGCCCTCACCTTCGCCGTGCTCGACCTCACCGGCTCGGGTACCGATCTCGGCCTCGTGCTGGCGGCGCAGAGCGTGCCGCTGGTCCTGCTGGCGCTGGTCGGCGGCGTGTGGGCGGACCGGCTGCCGCGCGCCGCCCTCATGATGGCCAGCGACCTCGTCCGCGCCGCGGTGCAGATCACCGGCGCCGTGCTGCTGCTGACGGGCACGGCGCAGATCTGGCAGCTCGCCGTGCTCGCCGCATTTCACGGCGCCGCGGAGGCCTTCTTCCGGCCGGCGGCCGGCGCCATCCTGCCGCAGATCGTGCCGCCGGGGCAGCTGCAGCAGGCGAACGCGCTCATGGGCATGAGCGACAACTTCGGCTGGATGGTCGGCCCGGCGATAGCCGGCGTGCTGGTCGCCGTCATCGGCCCCGGCGGCGCGATCGCCATCGACGGCGCGACGTTCCTCGTGAGCGCCGCCTTCCTCGCCAGACTGCACGTGCCCGCGATCGCGAAGACAGAGGCCACCGTCCACGGCTTTCTCGCCGAGCTGCGCGTCGGCTGGCGGGAGGTCAAGTCGCGCACGTGGCTCTGGGTGATGCTGCTGCGCGTCTGCCTCGTGCTCTGCATCGTCATCGCGCCGTTCCAGATCCTGGGGCCCCTTGGACTGCGCGAAGAGGGCTACGGCGCCGTGGCCTGGGGCTGGCTGCAGGCCGTGTTCAGCGCGGGCATGATCGTCGGCATGGCGATCGCCATGCGCTACCGGCCCAAGAGACCCATGATCACGGTCTCCCTGACCGGGAGCACCGCTGTGGCGGCGCCGCTGGCGCTCGCCATCTTCGGGGATCCCTGGGTGCTCGGCGGCGTGTACGTCCTGCGCGGCGTGGCCGTCGGCATCCTCGTCGCGGTGTGGAACACGACCCTGCAGACGCAGATCGCCAAGGAGTCGCTCGGCCGCGTGACGGCATGGGATTGGATGGCCTCGCTCGCACTCTGGCCGGTCGGCCTCGCGGTGGCCGGCCCCCTCGCCGAGGAATTCGGGGTGACGACGATGTGCTGGGTCACCGGCGGCCTCGGGCTGCTGGCCGCCTTCTGGGTGCTGCTCGTCAAGGACGTGTGGCGGCTGCGGCCGGCGGCGGCGCTCGAAGCCGCGCCGGCGGCGCCCGCTGCCGGAGCCTCGCTGCCGCCCGCCGCGCCGCCGCGCGATTGACCATCGTGGTCGAGTCAACGTGGGGTGGGCCGGAAGGGCCGCCCGGCCGCCCGTCCGCCGGGCGGGGTAGTACCGACGACGCCCAAAGAACGAGCGCCCGTCGGGCGGGCTGGGAGCCGGCGAACCGGGCTGGAGCCCCCCCGCCGGTGCCCGCCGTCAGCGCGCCGCGGCGCGCTCCCGCCGGCCTCTGCGGCCGCTCGCGTACAGCAGGATGTCGAGGAGGATCCCCGCGGCGAAGACCACGGTGCCCCACCCCTGCAGCCCGCCGAACGAGTTCTCGGCGATCGCGTAGGCGATGGTCGTGCACGGCACGAAGAGGAAGCCGATGAACGCCCAGATGAACGGCAGGCCGATGCGGCTCAGGTAGTCGGTGAACAGCCACAAGCCGATGAGGATGATGCGCGGCGAGGCCGCCAGGACACCGACGATCAGACAGCAGCCCATGCGCCTCTCCTTGTCACTGTGCTCGCCAACGTAACCGCGCCCTCGACGCGCTCTCACACAAGGCTACCACGCGGCGGGCAGGATGCGGGCGACATGGTCACGCGCCGCCCCAGGCCGCCCCAGGATCCAGAGGCATCTGCGCGGTGCGCGCCCCGTGGAAGGTTTGCCGCCTCCCCGGCCGAACACCCCCATGTGACCTCCACAGACCCTGCAGCGACCCCCCCAGCCGAACGAGCGGCGCGGCCGGCGTCCGTCATGGCGCCGCTCGCCAACCCCTTCTTCCGCGCTCTCTTCATCGCCTCGCTCATGTCCAACATCGGCAGCTGGATGCAGACGCTGGCCGCCCAGTGGCAGATGACCAGCCTCACCACCTCGGCGCTTCTGGTCGCCCTCATCAGCGCCGCCAACGCGCTCGCCATCTTCGTGCTCATCGTGCCCGGCGGCGTGCTGGCCGACATCCTCAGCCGCAGACGCCTCCTCATGGTCACCAACGGCTGCATGTTCGTCACCGCCATCGTCCTCGCCACTCTGACCTTCAGCGGACTTGCCCGGCCGGGGACGCTGCTCCTGCTGGTGTTCACCGGCGGCCTCTTCAACGCCCTGACGATGCCGGGCTGGCAAGCGATGATCCCCGATCTTGTGGCGCGCGACCAGTTCCGCGCCGCCGTCACCCTCAACGGGGTCAGCACGAACGTGGGCCAGGCGGCCGGGCCGGCGCTCGGCGGCCTCGTGGTGTCGTTCGGCGGTCCGGGAACCGTGTATCTGCTCAACGCGGCGTCGTTCCTCGCCATCGTCGTCGTCCTGTGGCGGCGGGCCAAGGAGCGGCCGGAGCAGGCGCTGCCCGCGGAGCGCTTCTTCGGCGCCGTGCGCGGCGGCCTGCGCTACGTGCGCTTCCGCCCGGAGCTGCGGCCGCTGATGATCCGCGCCGCCACCTTCGGCTTCTGCGTCAGCTCGCTCTTCTCGCTCCTGCCCGTGTACGCGCGCCAGCATCTGCACGTGGGGTCGCTGTCGTTCGGCGTCCTGATGGCGTTTCTCGGCGTCGGCGGGGTCGGCGCGGTGTTCCTGCTGCCGCGCCTCGGCAAGGACCTGCCTCGCGATCGGGTGGTCGCCGGAGGGATGGCCCTGCTCGCCGTGGCGGTCGCCGGCCTCGCCCTGAACGACATCTACTGGGTCGCGTGCGCGATCGTGGTGATCGCCGGCGCCGCCTGGCTCACGCTTTTCACCACGTACCAGGTGGCCGCCACGTCGCTGCTGCCCAGCTGGGTGCGGGCGCGCGCCCTGTCGGTGTACCTCATGGCGCTGTTCGGCGGCCTCTCCGCGGGGGCCGTGATCTGGGGTTCCGTCGCCGGCCGCTTCGGGGTGACGACCGCGTACTTCATCGTGGCCGGGACGACCGTCGCGGTGCTCGCCGCCACGTGGCGGCTGCCGGTGCCGCAGGGCCGCGCCGCCGACATCTCCGTGGGCGCGGCCATCCCGTTCCCCATGCACGAGCCGGAGGAGACGCTGGAGCTGGAGCACGGGCCCGTGGTGATGAATCGCCGCTACTCCATCGATTCGAACGATGCCGACGAGTTCCTCGCCGTCATGGAACAACTGGGCGCCGCACGCCGCCGGCGCGGAGCCATCTACTGGGCGGTCTACCGGGACCTCAACAGGCCCAACGAGTACGTCGAGACGATGGTCACCGAGACGTGGGCCGACCGCCTGCGCCTGCGGGAGCGTGTCGGCGACGCGGACCTCGAACTGTACCAGCACGCGCTCTCGTTCGACAGAGGCGGCCGCCGGCCCGAGGCGGAGGAGTACCTGGTCGCCGCCGGCGGGCGCTGACGCGCCCGGCGGCGGCGCGACGTGACGGGGGCGGCCGTTCACGTCATACTGACGTCATGAACGGCCTCATCGCCTGCGACAGCTACTTCGGCAACACGCTTCAGGTCGCCGAAGCCTTGGCCGAGGAGCTTCGCGCCGCCGGCCACAACGTCACCGTCGTGAATCTGCACACGCAGAAGCTCGACGCCCGCAAGCCGCCGGCCGCCGACGCCGGCTTTCTCGGCATCGGCGGCCCCACGCGCATGGCCAAGATGAGCCGCCGCACCCGGAGCTTCGCCAGGAAGCTGGGTGCGAAGGCGGCGGCCGGGCGGCCCGTCTTCGTCTTCGACACCTACGGGCCTCTCGACGCCGACCCCGCCAGGAACGAGGAGAACAAGAAGTGGTTCTACCCCGGCGGCGGCGCGAAGCTGAGGGACGCGCTGACGGAACAAGGAGTGGACGTCTACCCCGAGGTTCTGCGCTGCCTCGTCACTGATATGAAGGGCCCGCTCGTCACTGAAGCTCTTGAGTCGGCGCGGGACTTCGCGCGGCGGTTCGCCGCCGAGGCGCTCGACTAGCCGCGATCTCAGCGTCGCCGGGAGGTCGGGGCGGGCACGGAGGGCTCCGCCGCCCTTTCGTCCAGGCTCACGTGCGGCAGCCACTCCAGCCACGTCGGGAGGTACCAGTTCCAGCGGCCGAGCAGCGTCATCGTCGAGGGTACGACCACGATGCGCACCAGGGTCGCGTCGAGCGCCACGGCCACGGCGAGCCCGAAACCGATCTCCTGGAACATGACCATCTCCCCGCTGGCCAGCCCGGCGAACACGGCGACCATGATGAGCGCCGCCCCCGTGATGATGCCGGCCGTGGACTGGATGCCGAAGGCGACCGCCTCCGTCGTGTCTCCGCACTGGTCGTAGCGCTCGCGGATGCGGCTGAGCAGGAACACCTGGTAATCCATGGAGAGTCCGAAGAGGATGCAGAACAGGAGCAGGGGGACCCACGACTCGATCACGTCGACCCGGCGAAAGCCGAGCAGGCCTACGCCAACGCCCTTCTGGAACACCAGAGTGAGCAGTCCGAACGCGGCGCCGACGCTGAGCAGGTTCATGAACACCGCCTTGACGGCGATGACCAGTGAGCGAAAGGCGACCAGCAGCAGGATGCAGCTCAGCAGCAGCACCGCGGCGATGACGATCGGCGTGTACAGGTCGACGAGGTCGATCATGTCGACGAACGCCGCCGGGCCGCCGCCCACCAGCACCCGCACGGGAGCGCCACCGGTGGCCGCCGGGATGATGTCGGCGCGCAGCTCGCGCACCGACCGGGCCGCGGCCGCACCCGTCGCATCGCTGTTCACGGCGAGGCTGAGCAGGCCCAGGCGGCCGTCGTCGCTGCGCTGGAAGCCGGTGACCGAGAAGCGGCTGTCGGCTTGCGCCGCGGCGCGCAGTTTCTCGGCGGCGGCGACGACCCGCGGGTCGCTCAGGTCGCCCTCGATGGCCACGAGGATCGGCGCTGTGAGACCCGCGGAGAACTCGGCCGTGAGGATCTCGTAGCCGCGCCGCGTCCCCAGCTTCTCAGGGAGACCGGCGACACCTGACTGGCCGCGCTGCATGGTCAAGCCGGGCGCGGCGAGCAGCACGAGGATGCCGGCGCCGATGGCCAGGCCCACGACCGGACGACGCATGATCGCCGCGGCGGTCCGTGCCCAGAAGCCGGAGGCGGGGTCGGCCGGCCCGCGCCTACGCGCCAGGCGGCCGAGCGGCAGGCGCAGGGCGTTCACGCGGTCGCCGAGCAGCGCGAGCACGGCCGGCAGCAGGGTCAGGGCGGCCGTCACGGCGGCGATCACGACGAGGATCGCCCCGGCGCCGAGGCTGGTGAACATCGAGAACGGCATGACCAGCATGCCGCACAGGGCCAGTACCACGGTCATGCCGCTGAAGAGGACGGCGCGGCTCGCGGTGGCCGCGGCCCGCCCGACTGCGTCGGGCGCCGCGCGGCCGGCCGCGAGCTCCTCACGAAACCGCGAGACGATGAACAGCGAGTAGTCGATGCCCACGGCGAGGCCCATCATCATGACGATGTTGAGGGCGAACACCGAGACCATGAAGCCTTCGCCGAGCAGGGCGGTGAGCGCCGCGCCGACGATGATCGCCACGACGCCGAGCCCCAGGGGCGCCAGAGCCGCGACGAGCGAGGCGAACACGACGATGAGGATCACCAGGGCGATCGGGATGCCGATCGACTCGCCGCGCCGCAGGTCGCTGCCGGCGACGGACGCGGCGTCGCGCTCCCACGCGCCGCTGCCCGTGAGGACGATGGTGAAGCCGTCCTTGCCGTCGGCCGACCGAGCGAGGTCGTAGAGGCCGTCGATGTGCTCATCGACGGTACCCGAGCTTGTCGCCATCGTCACCGGGATGATCGTCGTGCGCCGATCAGCCGAGACGAGGGCCGCCGCCTGGGCGGCCGCGTCCGCGGCGGCCGTATCAGCGGCCTTCTGCGCCGCCGGGTCGGCTTCGGACGGCGCCGCTTGCGCCGCGACCGCCTTCGCCGCCGCCTGCGCGTCGTACCAGGTGACGACGCTGCGCACGTCCCGCGGGCCGAGCGCGCGGATCGAGGCGGCCAGCTCCTGGACGCGCGCCTCGAAGGCGGGGTCGGAGACGGTCAGCCCGTCGGAGCGCACGACAACGATCTCGGTGTCGGCGTCCGCACCGGGGAGCCGCTCGGCGAGGAGCTCCTCGGCGCGCTTGGACTCCGGATGGCCGATGAAGTCGTCGGCGGCCTGCAAGGAGTCGCCGAAGGCGACCAGCAGGCCGCCGGCCAAGACGACGATCGCGAGCCACGCGGCGATCGTCAGCCAGGGCCTGCGGGCACAAACGCGGGCAAGTCTCTCTGTCATGGGTGTACGTGGCATCTCGGTCTCCCAGGGATGAGGGGCAACGCTGCCCCCGCCGCTCGCGGCTCAGCCGCTCGTCCAGTCTGTCTTCAGGCCGTTCACGAAGGCGCGCAGCACGTCGCGGGCGCGCGCCCGAAACAACTCGTCGTGGTGCTGGTGGGTGCGCTCGACCGCCACCAGCCCGTGCACCAGCGCCCAGGCGCCGTGCCACATGAGCATCACGTCGTCCTCGTCGCGGGCGTGGAGCACGCCTTGGGCGATGCCGTCCTCGAGGACGCTCTGGATGATCTGGAAGAGCGGTGCGGGTGTGAGCACCTCGAGGCTGTCGTCCTGGGCCTTGCGCGACAGCGCACTCAAGCTCTCGAACAGGAGGTCGAGCTCCGCCGGGTGCTCGCGGGCGAACTGGATGTAGGCGAGGCCGAGCTCGATGAGGCGCTCATCGACGGGCAGCGAGTCGGGCACGGTGAGCAGGTGCGCGGAGAGATGGTCCAGGTCCTGGGCGGCGAGCGCCAGCAGGACCTCGTCCTTGCCGCCCGCGAAGTAGCGGTAGAGGGCGGGGGCCGTGAGCTCGACGCGACCGGCCAGCTCACGCACCGTCAGGCTGCGCGCGCCCTTCTCGACGACGAGGGCGCGCGCGGCGCCCAGGATCTCGTCGCGGGTCTCCTGATGACGCTTGTCCTGGCGGCTCGTCGGCGGCACGGTCCCTCCTTTGGTGAACAGTATTCCGGTCCGTGAACACTGTTCACTCTAAGGCCGTCGATGAGCCTTGTCAAGCAGTCTGATGCGAAGGCCAGCGAGAGCGCCGCCCGGGGGCCCGCGCGAGCACGGGCGCCTCAGGCGCGCAGGCCGGGCACGTTCACGCGGAGCCGCCAGCGCCGCACGAACGACCCTTCCGCCGGGCCGCCGCGCTCGAGCAGCGAGTAGCCGGCGCCGAGGAGCGTGCGCCAGCGCTGGAGCAGGGGGTCGTCCGGCGGCAGCATGCCGAGGCGCTCGACGACGTACCCGAGTCGCCGCGGCACGGTGCCGCCGGCGAAGCGCTCGAGGTAGCCGGTCAGGCGCTCCCGGTCCAGCGTCGGCCACGCCGCACCGAGGGCGGCGGCGGCGGCGACGGGCACGCCTCCGCAGAGGTCGCTGCGGTCGAACATGTCGACGACCGTCCGCTCGGGGTCGGTGACGCGAATGCGGAGGCCCGGCTCGCCGACGAGAGCAGCCCCGAACATGCGCTCCGGCTTGACGAGCACGAGCTCGAAACGCACGCCCAGAAGCTCGGGGCGCATGACCTGTTTGCGCTTGGGCGTGATGAACAGGATCGGCGGCCCGGGTCCGCGGGAGCCGCCCGTCGCCGGGCTCGCTGCATCTCCCGACGTCCACCCCCACCAGCGCATCGCCGTGCCGTAGGCGGCGGCGCCTTCAGGGGCCACAAGGCTGCCCACGACGAGCGCGTCGCGGAAGTGCTTGTCTTCGTCGCTGCGCACCCAGCCATCCTACTCGATGCGCCGGCGGGCGGCTGACGCCGCCCGCCGGCGGCCGGGTATGTCACTGAGAGCGCCCGGACGACCGGCTCAGGCCGCCGCTCGCCGCCTCCTGGCGTGTTCGGCGCGGATCGCCTCCGCCACTTCCTCGTCACAGTACGGGCACCCAAAGGGCGCGTCCTGCGGCAGAGCCATCTGCAGCTGCAGGTCAACATCCTGGCCACACACGAGACACGTGACCGTGAGCTCCATCGGCGCTCCTCCCACAAGGCCGGCGCACGGGCGCACCGGCGTCTGGACGCAGTGTCGCCTGTTCAGGTTACGCCCGGTCGAGGGTCGCGTTGAGCTTTGTGTAGCCCGTCGCCGCCGGGTCAGGCGGCCTCCCGGCGCAGAAGGCGCCACCAGACGAGGCCGTAGCCGACCACCGCCCATGCAAGGATGATCGCCACAGAGAGCCACTCGGCGCCAAACAGCTCGCGGCCGGCGAGCGCGTTCACCCCGAGCCGCATCGTCTGCGCCGTGGGGAGGACGAAGACGATCACCGTGGCCCAGCCCGGCAGGGGCAGCTGAACGATGATGGCGGGGGCCAGCAGGGGGATCAGGGCTACGGTGCTCCAGGTGTTGAGCTGCGTCTGGGTGCGCATCAGCCCGCCCAGCAGCAGACCGAGGCCGACCAGCGTCACCGACGTCAGGACGATGTCCACGACGAAGAGCGCCACGTCCTCGGGCGCCACCCGGGTGATGGCGAGCATCAGCGGCACGGAGATCACGCAGTACGTGAGGCCGAACAGCGCCTTGGCGACGATCACCTCCGCGTCGGAGGCGATCATGGTGAGCGCGTCCACGGTGCGTCTCTCGGTCTCCTCCGTGAGCACCGCCGGTAACGCGTAGACGGCGATCATGGCGATCATGAGGATGATGGCCACGAGCACGAAGATCTTGCGCGCGGCGAGCGCGGCGAAGGCCGAGTCTGAGGTCCCGGCCGTGGAGGGGAGCGTCACCCGATCGAGCATCGCCGCCACGTAGTCGCCGCCGAAGCTCGGCGCGGCTGGCAGGATCACCGTGAGCCGCGGCGGCGCGCCGCCCTTCAGCGCCTGGTCAAAGCCGGCGGGAATGATCAGCCCCACGTCCACGTTCTTGTCCCGCACCTGCCGGGTCAACGCCGCTTGATCGGCGAACGACTGCACCTGCAGGTGCACTGCCGCCCTCGTCGCCGCCTGCAGAGCGGCCGGCAACCGCGATGATGTGGACGCGACCACGCCGAGCTTCGCCGCCTGCCGCGCGTCGTCCTTGAACATGAAGCTGTAGAGGACGCCGATGAGCAGCGGCACGAGCAGAGCGACGATGAGGCGCGAGTCGCGCAGCGCGTCGCGCAGATCCTTGCGATAGATGGCGTTGACGCGCGTGGCGTTCACAGCGCCCGCCCGGCCAGATTCACAAAGACGTCCTCGAGGGTGCCCTCCTGGGAGTGCACGGTGAGCACCTCGCCGGCGGCCATCCACGCCTCGAGGCGCGCCGCGTCGCCGCCGTCGTCGAGGCGGACCTCGTGCTTCGAGCGGTCACGCAGAAGCACGCTGGCGGTGCGCCGGCCGAAGCGCAGCTTCAGCTCGCGTGGCGCATCGAGCGCGACGATCTGGCCCGCTGCCAGAAAGGCGACGCGATCGCAGAGCTCATCCGCCTCCTCCATGTAGTGCGTGGTGAGAAACACCGTGGCGCCGGCGCGCGCGTGCTCGCGGATGATGCCGCGCACGTCACGCGCCGACGACGGGTCGAGCCCCTTGGTGGGCTCGTCGAGAAACAGGACCCGGGGATCGTTGACCAACGCGCGGGCGATGAGCATCCGCTGCTTCATGCCGCTGGAGTACGTCCTGACCTTGCGCGAGGCGGCGTCCGTCAGGCCGACGCGCTCGAGAAGCTCAGCGACGCGGGCCGGCGGCGCGCCGTAGAGCCTGGCGAACAGATGCAGGTTCTCGCGGCCCGTTTGACGCTCGTAGAGATTCTGCTCTTCGAACACGAGATTGATGAGCGGTTTCACGCGCTCGCGCTCGTGCACGACGTCGTGGCCGGCGATGAGCGCGCGCCCGCTCGTGGGACGCGCGCGCCCCGTGAGCATGCGGATGGTCGTCGTCTTGCCGGCGCCGTTGTGGCCGAGGAGGCCGAGGATCTCGCCCTCGGCCACGCTGAAGCTGACATCATCCACGGCGCGCAGATCGCCGTAGTGCTTGGAGAGGCCGTCCACTTCGATGATGACGCGGCCGCCGCTGTGGGCGCTCATTCTCAATCCGATCGCCTGAAGTACGTCGCCCCGCTACCCTACTGGAACACGCGAGGGTGGGGCAAAGCCGCCACATGGACAGCCATCGACGCCCCGTGGTCGGGAGGCGCCGGCGTGGCGCCGCACAAGTCCGGAAAGGGGGATGGACCGCGACGACTGGGGGTCAGTCGTCGCGGCCCATGTGGGGCCAGCGGCTCCTGGGCGCAGGAGGTACACCGCCCAGGCAGGTGGGACCTCCGACTCGGTGGGGGCGCACCGTACATCTGTCGGGTCCCGACGGCCGGGGGGGCAGCCGTCGTTGCCGTCGTATGGCTTGATGGCATTGTGCGACCCGAATATGAAGTGCGTGTTGCGTCGGCGTTGAGGAAGATGTTGCCGACGGCGGGCCGGCGGCCGCGAGACTCGGCCCGAACGGCTGGCGGCCGCGAGGCGACAGCCTCGCTACCCGGCCGGCAGGAAGCTCGCGAAACCCGGCGCCACACGCTCGCCCGGGTGCGCCATTTCCCACGCGTCGCCGATGTCGAGGACCAGGGCGTCGGCGAAACGCGGCCCCGTGATCTGCAGGCCGAACGGCACGCCGTTGGGCGAACGACCGGCCGGCGCCGAGAGCGCCGGGTGGCCGGTCATGTTCTGCACCTGCGTGTTGTAGGACGAGACGCCGGTGCCCGGCCGCTTCGCGCCGACCTCGCGCCCGTCGGCGTAGAAGCCCTGCTGGGGCGTCGTGGGAGTGACGAGCAGGCGGTCGGCGCCGAGGAGCTCGTCGAGGGCGCGCGCGTATGCGAAGCGGCGTCGGCGCGCGGCCAGGTAGTCCTCGACGCTCACGGCCAGGCCGTGGCGCATGGCTGCCAGAAACACCGGGTGAAAGCGTTCAGCGGCGGCCTCGATGGCCTCGCTGCCCATCGCATGGGCCTGCTCACAGGCGCACGTGAGCAACCAGTCCTCATCGGCGTTGGTGGCCTCGCCGGCGCCACCGAGGATCTGGGCGGGGGCGATCGGTTCGACCAGGAGGCCCAGATCCTTCTCGAGGCTGGTGAGAGCGGCGTCGAACTGATCGGCAACCGCGTTGGGCAGCGGCCCCCACTCGACGAAGCGCGGCGCCGCCAGCACGAGGGACGGGCGGCGGGGCGGCGCGGCGGAGGCCCTCGCCGCCGCATCCAGCCCGACAAGCCGCGCGGCCAGCGCCGCCGGCAGGGCGGTCGGGTCGCCGTAGGCGGGACCCGACATGACCGCCAGCAGAAGGCGCAGGTCGGCCATCGAGAGGGCCAGCTGCCCGTCCGTGCTGAAATCCATCCACGGCGGGATGGGGTCGCGACCCACGAGCCCATTGGTCGGCTTCAGACCGAAGAGCCCGCAGAACCCCGCCGGGATGCGCACGGAGCCGCCGCCGTCCGTGGCCGTGGCGATGGGGGCCATGCCGGCGGCCAGCGCGGCGGCGGAGCCGCCGCTGGAGCCGCCGGGCGACCACGCGGGCGCCCACGGGTTGCGGGTCGCGCCGAACAGCAGGTTGTCGGTGAAGCCCTCGAAGCAGTGCTCGGGCACGTTGGTCTTGCCGATGGGGATCGCGCCGGCCGCGCGCAGGCGCGCGACGACGAGCGCGTCGCGCGTGGCCGGCGGAGCCTCCGCCAGCAGCAGCGATCCGTGCGTGGTACGCAGGCCCGCGAGGTCCTGGTTGTCCTTGACCAGGAACGGCGCCCCGGCGAGCGGCCCCAGGCGCTCGCCGCGGCGGGCGCGCTCGTCGAGCACGCCCGCTTCCGCGAGCGCCTCATCCGCGTCGCGCAACGCCACCACGGCGTTGAGCTCCGCGTTGAGGCTGCCCACGCGCTCGTAGGCACGCTCCACGAGCTCGACCGCCGAGACACTGCCGGCCCGCACCATCTCCACCAGTTCGCGCAACACCGCCGCCCCTCCCCATGCCGAGCCCCTGCTACTCCCCCGCCTCTTCACGCGCCGCACGGATGTCGCCCACAGCGTCCTCGGCCCAGCGCCGCGCCGCGGGGTCGTGGAGCGCGACCTCCAGAGCCGGCATGGCCGGCTCACCGATCCTGACCAGCATCTTCACCGCTGCGGCTTTGAGATCGTCGTCGGCGGCGCCGGCCATCACATCGACCAGGCCCCGGATGACGTCCGCTTCGCGCATCGCGCCCAGCGTCTCGAGGGCCCGGGCCGGAGTCTGGCCACCGTGGTCGTACACGCGCCCGTGGATGGCCTCGAGAAGAGGCCAGACGGCCGACATGCCGCGTGCCGCGAGCGTGGTCTCCACGCTGTCCACCAGCGGCCAGGTGAGCTTCGTCATGGGCAGGTCCAGCAGAGCGATCAGAGCCTCGTCCGGTGCGTAGTGATCGTGGTCGCTGAGGAAGTCGTCGATGGCGTCGGCGGCGTACTCCCGGTCCTCGGGCGTCTGCGCCTCTTCGAAGGCGTCCGCCAGTTGCCTCGCCAGCCCGATCAGCGCCTCGCCATCGTCTTTGTACTGCCCGCCTGTCACGTCCGCGTCAGCTTATGTCATGAGGGGCGGTGTCGAACAGGCCCAGATACTCCGCGTACCCCTCGGCCTCGAGGTCTTCCCTGGGGATGAAGCGAAGGGCCGCCGAGTTCGTGCAGTAGCGGAGGCCGGTGGGCGCGGGGCCGTCCTTGAACACGTGGCCGAGGTGCGACTCCGCGGCCGCGCTGCGCACCTCGCTGCGTGGGAGCAACAGCTTGAGATCGGTCTTCATGGTCACAGCCTCGTCACGCAGCGGGCGCGTGAAGCTCGGCCAGCCGGTGCCCGAGTCGTACTTGTCGCGGCTGCCGAACAGCGGCTCGCCGCTGACGACGTCCACGTAGATGCCGTCGCGGTGCTCGTCCCAGTACTCGTTGGCGAAGGCCGCTTCGGTGCCCTCGCGTTGCGTGACTTCGTACTGAAGCGGGGTGAGGCGCTGCTTCAGCGCTGCGTCGTCGGGGTGCTTCGCCTTCATGGGGGACCTCCCAGAGTCGTCAGGTCTTGCGGGCCGGCCGCGACGCGGACGCGCGGTGCGCAGTCGATGCGTGCGCCTTCATCCACTCCTCGTGCGGCGGCACCCTCTCGCCGACCACGTAGAGGAAGAAGTACGTCCCGGTGTCGCCGAGAAAGCGGAACTCGCCGCGCAGCGCGGCGACGGTGGCGTCGAAGTCGGCCTGCGAGCGCAGCCAGGCGGTGAAGCCGCCGGGAGCGCCGTCGAGGGCCACCATCGTCTCGGCGTTGGTGATGGTCGCCTCGATCTTGCGGCGGTTGCGGATGATGCGCGTGTCCTCGGCAAGACGGTCGACGTCGTCGCCGGTGAAGGCCGCGACCGTCGCCGGGTCGAAGGCCGCGAAGGCCTCGCGGAAGCCGTCCCACTTGGCCTCGACCACCTGCCAGCTCATGCCGCTCTGGAAGACGGCCTTGGTCATGACCTCAAAGTAGTCGGCGAGCTTGGTGGGCTTGATCTGCTGCGGCGCTTGCATCGGGGACCCCCGCGGTCGGTGTATGGCGGCGGGCGGGTCAGCCTGCGGCCGCCCGCCCTGTGCCCACTATTCCCGCGGGGGCGGGTCCCTCACGCCTGAGCTGCGGGGATGGCCGGTTTGTGGCTGCGCGAGCAGCCGGCCGCGTGCGCAGCTCCCGGCCGGCCAGAAACGTCAGCGCCCGGTCTTCGGCGGCGCCGGCGTGCCCGTGCCACCCTTCGCGCTGCCGAGAGTCCGCGGATCGACGGCGCGGATCTCGGGGGAGAGGTCCGCGAAGGGAGCGAGGGCGGCCAGCAGCTTGGCCGTCGCAAAGGGCGACGGCCTCTTCTTCTGGCCGATGGAGTGCTGCTCGAAGCCCTTGTAGCAGGAGCGCGGCGTCACCCTGCCGTCCGGCGAGACGGCGTAGGCGATCAGGCAGGCGCAGAGCTCGGCCACGGCGCGGCGGTCGGCGGGAGCCGCCGCGCCGGTCCACAGCTCGGGGTACGCGCCGAGCGCCTCGAGCACGGTGAGCGCGCAGTACCAGGTGGCCGGCCACTTGCCAACCTTGAACTGCGCGCCGTGCCCGAACATGTACGGCCGCCGCTCGCCGCGCTCGCGCCACACGCCGAGAAGCGTGCGCGCGGCGCCCAGAAGCCTCGCCGGCCGCGCGGCCGCGGGCACGTACGCGAACGCGCGCAGGGCCTCGGCCGTGACCTGCGGGCACACGTCGGCCTTGCGGCCGGGGCCCCGGAACGGGATGGCCGGGTCCGGCGTGCAGAGCCAGCCGGGCCCTTCGGCAGTGTCGGTGAGCCCGGCCGCGATGCGGGCCAGGGCGGCCTGCACGCGCGGATCCTCCGCGGCGCCGTACCGCACCAGCGCGTCGGCGATCGCGTGGGCGTCGCAGGGCAGGGCCGCCCACACGGGCGCGTCCATGCCCCGCCAGCTCGTGAACGAGAGGAAGCGGCCGTCGTCGGCCTGGCGCCTCAGCATGGCCTGGAGCACGGCCTCGAGGCGGGCGTCATCGCTGCGTCGCACGCCCATCTCGTGGAGCAGAACGAGCAGGTTGGGGAGAAACCGGGGGCTGTTGTGCCCGCCGAGAGCGTCGCCGGCTTCCCAATCGCCGAGCCGGCCGAGCAGGTCGGCGGTGAGGGGGTCGGCGAGGACGGCCGCGTGCGCCGCCACGACCTCGGGGTCGTCGTCCGCGCGGCCGAGCACGCGCGTCAGCGTGACCCAGCGGGCAGCCGGCTCGTCGGAGGCGAGCAGCCACGGCGCCGGATCCGCCTCCAGAAGGTCGACCCACCAGACGTCTGTCATGAGCGGAGCCTCGGCTGGTCCGGCCCGCGACGGGGCCCTTCGGGCCGCGGGCCGCTCACTACTGCTTCGCCGATCAGTGCCGGCAGGTGGCGTCGGGGCCCACCGGCGAGAGCTCCATCTCGATGAAGGCCTCCACCACGCTGCGCACGTCGGGCCGGTCTTCGCCGGCGAACACGCGTATACCGGTCTGCAGACAGGCCAGCAGGGGCCGGTGGCCGATGCCGGCGACGATCACGGCGTCGACCATGTTGGTGCCGAGCGTGAGCACCGGCGACATGCAGCCGCCGCGCCCGTGGGGGGCGTTCTCGACAAAGTCCACGCCGGCGATCTCGCCGTCGATCAGGTCGATGAAGGTGAAGGAGGGGCTGCGTCCGAAGTGCCCGGAGCGGGCGGCGTCGAGCCCGCCCGGAGTCTCGGAGGGTACGGCCAGACGGATGCGGCTGCCGGTGCGGTCGGTCATGTGGGGCAGGCTTTCTCTCGTTTATGGGGGAGTCTCTAGCGTACACGCATCAACGGCGCGGCGCTTCCGCAAGCGCCTCGCCGCGCCGCCCCCACGCATCGTCGCCCCCGCCGCGCCGCGCCGTCCGCCGCCGTCCGGCGTGTGCTCGCGGCCGTTGCGGGCTATCCTGCACAGTAGCGACACGCCGGAAGGAAGCCCGATGCCCGTTGGTGGATACTGCAGCGTCTGCGCTCGTTGGGTGTGGCTCACGCCCTACGGCGAGTGCCAGAACGGCCATCCCGCCTCGGCGGTGCGCGATGTGCAGCAGCTCAAACCCCAGAAGCAGCCCTCCGTCGTGGTCGATGTCCAGGTCCCATCCGCGCGCCGGGCGCGCTTCCGCTGGTGGCCGCGCCACTCCCTGTGGATCGTGTGGACCTTCACCGCCGGCTTCCTCAACTGGGCGGCCTTCGTCTACATCGGCGTGCGCGCCCGGCATCTGCCCTGGTCGCTGCTGGGCTTCGTCTACCTCACGCCGCTCATCCTGACGATCCTCGCCATCGGCACGCCGCTGTTCCAGGTGATGATCGCGGTCCAGCTCGTCGTCTCCGCGATCAGCGTGGTGAACGCGCTCTACCTGCGGCCCTACTACCGCGCGATCATGTTCGGCGACGTGCCGCCGCGCGCGCTGCCGGCGCCGCCGCAGCCGCCGTCGCTGCTGGCGGCGAGCAAGCGGCCGGCGCTGCCCAAGGGCATAGACGAGGCGACCGCCGATGTGCTGCAGCCCGCGCGCCGGCAGGTCGACGCCATCCTCGAGAGCGCCGGCGCCATCGGCAGGGCGGGGGTGCGGGACGACGTCGTCGCCCTGTGCGGCACCGCCGACCAGATCATCGCCGAGCTGGCGGCGCAGCCGCGCAAGCTCGACGCCGCGCGCGGCTTTCTGACGTACTATCTGGACGCCGCGCAGCGTATCGTGGAGGGCTACGTCCACCTCACGAGCCGCGGCTCGTCGTCGCCGGACATCGCGAAGACGGTGACCCGCGCCGAGACCTCGCTGCACGTCGTGCAGCAGGCCTTCGACCGCCAGCTCGCCAACGTGCTCGAAGACCGTGCCCTCGACCTCGACAGCGAGATCGAGCTGCTCGAGCGCACCGTACGCAGCGAGACCATGTACAGCCAGACCGGGGGGCTTTGATGAGCGCAGAGATCGAGAAGGTGCAAGGGTCGAGCGACGTCCCGGCCGTGACGCCGGCCGCCGGCGCGTTGGCGGGCCGGCCGGACCTGGGCGCGCGGAGCGCGCCTGTCGCCGGCCCACTCACCCCCGACGACCTGGCCCGCGTCGCCGCGATCAAGGACAGCGTCGACCTCACCGACACCCAGAGCGTGCTCAGCTTCGGCCTGCCCGCCCAGAGCCGCATCGCCAACTTCGCCGACTCGCTGCTCGGCGACGTGCGCAACAAGGAGGCCGGCGCCGGCGGCGTGGCGCTGACCGACCTCCTCAAGAAGGTCCGCGAGCTCGACGTCGATGCGCTCGACGGCGGCTCCGGGATGGCCAGGATCCCCATCCTCGGCAAGTTCGCCAACACCTTCGACCGCTTCGCCGCCCGCTACCAGAAGGTGGCCACCAGCATCGACCGCATCATCGACGCCCTCGAGCGCTCGCGCATGGCCCTGCTGAAGGACATGACCGTGCTCGACAAGATGTTCGAGCTCAACCTCGACTACCTCAAGCAGCTCGACGTGTACATCGCCGCCGGCGAGCAGGCGCTGGAGGAGCTCTTTCGCGACAAGATCCCGGCGCTGGAGGCCGAAGTGGCCGCCAGCAACGATGTCATGGCGGCGCAGCGGCTGACCGACCTGCAGCAGGCGGCCACGCGCTTCGAGCGCCGCATCCACGACCTCAAGCTCACGCGCATGGTCGCCATCCAGACGGCGCCGCAGATCCGCCTCATCCAGAGCAACGACCAGAACCTCGTGGAGAAGATCCAGGCGTCGGTGCTCACCACCATCCCGCTGTGGAAGAACCAGATCGTCATCGCCATCAGCCTGTACCGGCAGCAGAAGGCGATGGAGCTGCAGAAGCAGGTGACGGACACGACCAACGAGCTGCTGACGAAGAACGCCGAGCTCCTCAAGACCGGCTCGGCGAAGGTGGGTCGCGAGGTGGAGCGCGGGGTCATCGACGTGGAGACCCTGCGCAAGGTGAACGACGCCCTGGTGGCCACGCTCGAGGAGACGATCAGCATCCAGGAGGAGGGCCGCGCCCGGCGCCTCGAGGCCGAAGGCGAGATCGGGCAGCTCCAGACGGAGCTCCGCCAGAAGCTGCTGGAGCTCCGCGGCACGGCGCCGCAGATCGCCTTTGGCGACCAGCCGCGGCGGCTGACCGAGTAACGGCCGATCGTCGTCCCGCTGGGCGCGCGCCGTGGCACGCGCCCATCGACGCATATCATCCGCTTGCTGGGTAGACTGACAGGTGCATCCGCCACGCCGGCGCACCCGGCGCGCGCGAAACGTCCAACGCTGGGAGGAAACATGGCAGAAGAGAGGCTCCTCGACACGTCCGGGCTCATCGACCCCGAGCCGCTGGTCGAGGCGAAGAAGGCGCTCGACGAGATGGCGTCGGGAGACGTCCTCGAGCTCATCGTCACCGACGCGGTCACGGCCGACAAGGTCGAAGGCTGGCTGCCCGAAAGCGGCGCGATCCTTGCGAAAGAAACCGACATCCCCGAGATGCTCGGTATCGAGAGCCGCTGGGTGTACTACCTCAAGAAGAACTGAGAGACGGCGGGCGGCGGGGCACTGCGGCCCCGCCCGCCGCCCGCCGCCCGGCTCTACCAGCCGGCCGTCCCCGGCCCGCCTTTGAACGGCCCCTCGATGTCGGCGGTGATCCAGCCGCCGTAGAAGTCGCCGGGCTGGAGCGTCACCCGCTCGTCATCGACGAAGGCCGCATCGACGCGCCTGGGGTAGAAGGCCAGGTGGTCGCGGATGGCTTCGTAGCCCGGCGACGGGTCCGGGTAGTACCAGGCGGCGTCGCGGACCTCGCGCTCGCCGACCTTGAGGTCGTGGTAGCTCGCTTGCCCCTTGAACTCGCAGTAAGTGCGCCGCCGGCTCGGGCGCAGGTACTCCCTGCGCACGTCCTCCGGCGAGATGTAGTAGACCGGCGGGTGGCTGGTCTCGAGCACGCGGAACGCCCGCGTCGTGTCGGCGACGGTAACGTCGCCGAGCACCACGCGGATCCGCCGCGTGCTCGCCTCCACCCGCGGCGGCCGCGGGTAGTCCCACACCGATTGCATCAGGTCACCTCCGTCACGGCGGCCGTCAGCAGATCGTCCACGTCGAGCGCCTCGACGACCATCGCGTAGCCGCCGTCTTCGGCGAGGGCCTGCTCGAGATCGGCCACCTTGAGGTGCACGTGGCCGATGTCGGTACCGGGGTCGAGGCTCGGCGGCGCCAGCCGCGGGGGATCGAGGTGCGTAGCCATAGTCATCTCCAGAGGGACTGCGGGTCTGCCTGCGGTATCCCCTCGCGGCGGCCCGTCGTACCGCGGCGCCCGCCATCCGCCCCCGGCGCGGCTGCTAGACTGTTCGCACAACAAGGACGATTGACGACAGGAAGGGGCCGGCATGAGCGATCCGGCAGCGCGACCCACGTACACCACGGCGCACATCGACGATCTGCCGTTCGAGATAGACAACGACTACCCGAGCACCGAGTGGAAGCCCGTGCGCCGCTTTTTCGGCATCGGCTCGTTCGGTACCAACCTCGCCCGCGCGATCAAGGCGGGTGACGTGCTCACCCACGACCACTCCGAGATCGTCGATGGCGGCACGCGCCACGAGGAGCTGTTCCTGATCGTCAGCGGGCACGCGACCTACCGGGTGGATGGAGAGGAGATCGACGCCCCGGCCGGGACGTTCCTCTACGTCGCCGACCCGGCGACCGTGCGCGGCGCCGTGGCCCTCGAGGCCGGCACCGCCATGCTCATCGTCGGCGCCGAGCCCGGCGCGGTGTTCGCGCCGTCGGAGTGGGACACGGGGCCGCTGCCGGGCTGACCCGGCGCCCCGACGACGTATCGTTCAGGACACCTCGACCCAGTCGTACTCCATGAATCGCGCCGTCCGCAGCGCGAGGTCACGGCTCGCCAGCCGCTCGACGAGATGCAGGCTCATGTCGATGCCGGCCGAGATGCCGGCCGCGGTGACGACGGCGCCCTCGTCGACCCAGCGCACACCCTCGACGACCTTGACGGACGGCCATCTCGACCCAAGCTCGCCGACATCCTCCCAGTGCGTCGTGGCGGACAGCCCGTCGAGCAAGCCCGCCTCGGCGAGCAGAAACGCGCCCGTGCACACCGAGGCCGTGAGCCGTGAGCGCGCCGCGACCGCGGCGATCCACCGGGTGACGACCTCCGGCTCGGCGAGCTCCCGTGTGCCGCGACCGCCGGGGACGAGCAGAAGATCGATGGCGGGGTGACTCGAGAAGTCGTGGTCCACGGAGAAGCGGAGCCCCGCCCGCGAACGGATGGCCCCGCCGGCCGCCGCGATCGTGCTGACCTCGAACAGCGGCGCCGCAGACGGGTGGTCGTCCTCGTGCAGATGAGCCGCCGTCGTGAACACCTCATGCGGGCCCGCGAAGTCGAGAAGCTCCACGTCGTCGAAGACGAAGATGCCGACGGTGATGGTGGTGGTGTCCATGCTCATCTCTCAGAGTCGTCGGTCGGTGTGCACGCGACCGGTGCGCTCGATGTAGGCGACCTCCCGGTCCATCGCGCCCACCACCATCTTGACGTACTCGTGCTCATCGGCGAGCTGTCGGGTCGGGCTCTCGCTCACGTGGCCTCCTTCGGCGTGTGTCCTTGCGGATTCCCCGCGCCGCGTTCGTCAAACGGGCGCTTGACCACGATCAAGACGGGGGGCGGGGGAGCGGCGTGGGCGACTCCGTGAGCGGGCCGGCGAAGAATCCGATCCGCGCGCCCGCGCGGTCTCAGCCGGCGGCGCGGAGCATGGCGGCGAGGCTCCGCTCCACGTCGTCGCCGGTGGTCGCCCATCCGGAGACGCTGATGCGCATCGCCGCGCGCCCCTGCCAGACGGTCCCCCCGCACCAGCAGGTACCGTCGTCCTGGATGGCGGCGACGACGCGACGCGTCGCCGCGTCGTCGCCGAACGCGACCAGCACCTGGTTCAGTACCACCTCGTTGAGGATCTCGAAGCCGGCGTCGCGCAGCCCCTCGGCGAAGCGCGAGGCATGGCGGCAATCGCGCTCAATGAGGTCGGCGAGGCCGGAGCGGCCCAGGGCGCGCAGCACGGCCCAGACCTCGACGCCCCGGGCGCGGCGCGAGAGCTCCGGCGTGTGGGCCGCCGGCTCGCGCATCATGGTGGACGGCAGGTAGGCGGCGGTCACGCCCATGGCGGCGCGCAGCGGCTCGGGGTCGCGTACAAAGGCAAGTCCGCTGTCGTACGGGACGTTGAGCCATTTGTGCGCGTCGGTCGCCCACGAGTCGGCCGTGCCGATGCCGCGCACGAGGTGCGCGCGATCCGGCGTCGCGGCCGCCCAGAGGCCGAAGGCGCCGTCCACGTGGACCCAGGCGCCGGCTGCGTGCGCCTGGGCGGCGATCTCCTCCACAGGGTCGAAGGCGCCCGTGTTCACGTTGCCCGCCTGCGCGCAGACGATCGTCGGTCCGGAGATCCTCGGCAGCGCATCGACGCGCATGCGCCCCTGCGCATCCACGGGCACCCTGTGCACGCGCTCCCGCCCAAGCCCTAGCAGACCGAGGCTCTTGACCAGGGACGGGTGGACCTCGTCGCCGACGACGACGGTGAGGTCGGGCGAGCCCGCGAGCCCCTGGGCCTCCACATCCCAGCCGACCCGCGCCAGCACGGCGTGACGGGCGGCGGCGAGCGCGGTGAGGTTGGCCATGGTGGCGCCGCTCACGAAGCCCGCCACGGTCGTGGACGGCAGGCCGAGCAGCTCGACCAGCCAGCGTTGCGCAACGCGCTCCAGCGTGGCCGCCACGGGAGAGGAGGTGAACGAGTGGGCGTTCTGATCCCAGACCGCGGCCAGCCAGTTCGCCGCAACCGCGACAGGATACGAACCGCCGATGACGAAGCCGAAGAACCTGGGCCCGGCCGTGGCCACGGTGGCCGGCGACCCGGCTTCGTCGAGCAGGGCGATCACGCGCTCCGGGTCGTCTGGTCCCTCCGGCAATGGCTCGTCGAAGCGGTCCAGCCCCGCCAAAGCCGCGGCGTCAGGCGCGACCCGCCGCACGGGCAGCGCGTTCACGTAGCGGATGGCTCGATCGGCGGTGGTCCGCAGCAGTTCATCCACGATGGGCCTCGTGGTCGGCCGGCGGCGGCGCCGCCAGCTCGTGAGCCATGGCGTGGTAGCGCTCACGAGCGGCGGCGTTCCCCCCCTCCGCCTCGACACGCGCGAGCCCCTCGGCGAGCATCTCCTGCTCCCGGACGCTCAGTACCTTCTCGGTGAGCGGGAAGAGGACCGTGTCCTCCTTGCCGATGTGCAGGGGTAGCAGAAATGCGTACAGCTTCAGGTTCTCGGCGATCACGCCGCGCGCCTCCTCACTGCGCTCGGCGTCGGGCAAGGCGGCGTCGATGGCACCGATGCAGCCGCGAGCGGCCTCGTGCTCGCTGAGAAGCACGCTCACCGTGCCGCCCGCCGCGGCGCTGCGCTTTTCGAGGAGCGGGAACAGCAGGTCCTCCTCCTTGGCGTGGTGGTCGCCGTCGGTGAAGTTCCTCGTGAAGTCGATCATCTGCGCCACGCGCTCGACGGGAACACGACCGGTGCGCTCGATGTACGCGACCTCATCGTCCATCGCGCCGACCACCAGCTTCACGTACTCGTGCTCGGCGGCGAGCTGTCGGGTAGGGCTCTCGCTCATGGGTCTCCTTCCAGATGTCCTCCTCCCGATTCCCCGTGGCTTGCGGGTCAAACAGAAGGCGAGCCGGCGCGGCGGCCTGGTCGTGCCGCGGACAGGTAGAATCTTACGGTCCGCCATCATCGTCTGGAGGTCGCATGAGCGCTGCCGGAGGCAGCCAGAATCGCAAGGCCGCTGAGAGCCTGGTGCTCCGGCGCGCCGAGGACGTGAAGGAAGGCGCCGGCCGCGCCACGGCCGAAGCCGCGTCCCGGATCATCACTGCCGCCCTCAGCGACCTGTCGATGAGGCAGGGGCGTGCGCCGTTCTCGGCGCCCGAAGGGCATGCAGCGGCGGCGCTGCGCCACGTCATCGAGACGGATGGCGCCAGGTTCTGCCTCGCGTGCGACGGCGAACGGCCGGTCGGCTTTGGCGCCGGCTTCGTCCGGGGCGCGTTCTCCTACTGCGCCGGCCTGTTCGTGCTGCCCGAGTGGCAGGGGCGAGGGCTCGGACGGCGCCTGTTCGCGGCCGCACTCGAAGGGCTGCCGGTCGCCGGCGGGGTCGCGGCGCTCACCTCGAGCGCCGCCAACCCCATCGCCAACAGACTGTACGCACGCCACGGCATCTACCCGCAGCACGCCCTGCTGGTCCTCTGCGGACCGGCGGCGGCCGTCTCCGGATCACCCCCGGGCCACGCGCACGTACTCGACGCGGAGCCCATCGAGGTGGCGCACCTCAACGAACTTCGTGGGATCGACGAAGTGGCGCTCGGGTTCGACCGCACCCTCGACCATCTCTGGTTCCTGAGCCAGCCAACACACCCCGGCTGGCTGTTTCGTCGGCGTGGCCGGGCGATCGGATACGCTTACATTGGTGGCGACGGGACCGAGGGCGCCGGCTCCGTCGGCCCCGTCGCCACCCTGCGCCCCGGCGACCAGGCAGAGGTCTTGCGTTTCGTCGTGGCGGAGCTCGCCGCGCGCGGTCAGGAGCGGGCGACCGTCGTCGTCCCGGGTCCGAACCTCGCCGCCCAGCGCGTCCTCTGGGAGGCTGGGTTCGCTTTCGAGGGAGCGACGGGCCTCCTGTGCGCATCGCGTCCCTTCGCCCGCTTCGATCGCTACCTGCTGGCGGGCGATTCCATCATGTAGCTCGCTGGGGCGGGAGGCCCTTCCGGCCTCCCGCCCCAGCTGCGTTCGGGCATTCCTCGCGCTGGTCAGGCAGCCGCCTCCGGCTCGCAGACCAGCTCGCCGTCGCTTCCGCGATCGCCACGCTCCAGCAGCGAGACCGAATCGGTCACTACGTCCTGGCGCGCCGGGATCGCCACTGCGGCGACGCCGGCGATGGCCACCGCGACCGCCCCGACCCAGATGGCCGGGACCATGCCGTCCACGAACGACTGCGGCGAGGCGTAGCTCCCGACCGCCGAGAACACGCTCGCCAGCACCGCGACGCCGAACACGCCGCCGACCTCGCGGACGGTGTTGTTCACGCCGCTGGCCTTGCCCTCTTCGTTGCGGCGCACCGTAGAGAGCACCAGGTTGGCGACCGGCGCGAAGTACAGGCTCATGCCGACGCCGGCCATCACGAACGCCGGGACCAGCCGCCCGTAGGCGACCGTCGGCGTGGTGACCACGGCGATCCAGGCGAGGCCGGCCGCCATCAGCGCCATGCCGGCCACGAGCAGCGGCCGCGCGCCGATGCGGTCGCTCAGGATACCGGCGATGGGCGCTACGAAGATCGGCATCGCCGTCCAGGGCAGCGTGCGCAACCCGGCCTGCAGCGGCGAGTAGCCCTGCACCACCTGGAAGTATTGGGCCAGCAGGAAGATCGCCCCGAACATCCCGAAGCTCATCAGCAGCGAGGTGACGTTGGCCGCCGAGAAGGCGCGCTTGCGAAAGAAGCGCATGGGGACCATCGGCTCGCGGGTGCGCAGCTCCCAGAGGACGAAGGCAGCCAGGAGGACGATGCCGGCGGCGATCGGGCCGGCGACGTCGAGGCTCGTCCAGCCGTGCTCGTTGCCGCGCACGAGACCCCAGACGATGCCGAGCAGGCCGACGCTGGCGAGGCCGAGGCCAGGCAGGTCGAGGGCGCGGTTCGCGCCCTTGGACTCGCTGAGCCGCCGCCAGGCGATGGGCAGCAGCACGACGCCGATGGGCACGTTGAGCCAGAAGATCCACTGCCAGGAGAGGCCTTCGACGACGGCGCCACCGACCACCGGGCCGAGGGCGACGGCGAGGCCCGAGACGCCGCCCCAGATGCCGAGCGCGAGGCCGCGGCGGGCCGGCGAAACCGCGCCCGACAGGATCGTCAGGGTGAGCGGCGTCACGATCGCGGCGCCTACGCCCTGCAGGGCGCGGGCCGCGATGAGCGCCTCGATGCTCGGCGCCAGCGCAGCCAGCGCCGAGCCCAGCGTGAAGATCGCAAGTCCCACAAGGAACATGCGCTTGCGCCCGAACCGGTCGCCGAGCGCGGCGCCGGTCAGCAGCAGCACGGCGAAGGTGAGCGTGTAGGCGTTCACCGTCCATTCGAGTCCCTGCAGCGAGGCGCCGAGGTCGTTCTTGATCACCGGCAGCGCGGTGGTCACGACCAGGTTATCCAGCGAGACCATGAACACCGCCACCGAGGTGACGATGAAGGTCCAGATGGTCAGTGCCTTGGTACTCATGTCGCTCATCTCCTTTGCTCGGATCCCCGGTGGGAATCCCGGTTGTGACTTAGCCATCACTTACTTATGACGACAAAAGAAACGGCCGGGAACGGCCAAGAACCAGCCGCCCGCCCCGCGTCTACTTCGTTCGCGCCTCCTTGCCCACGGCGTCGGCGGCCATCGCTGCCAGCGCCGTGCCGCTGACCGGGCACATCATGCGCGCCCAGTCGGCATCGACATCGGTGAGGTCCATCGCCGCGACGACGTTCATGAGCATGCCCTGGGCGAGCCATTCGCGCACGGCCGCGTCTGGCGCCCCTGAGGCCGACTGCACGAAGCTCACGAGGCGCAGCATCTCCTCGCGCACGACCTCGCGGATCTCCTCGTCCTCGCAGGCCGCGTAAGCCTGCATCTGCATGAGCAGGAGCCTGCGGTCGTCGAGCAGGCGATGGTATGCGAGCCCCATCTCCATGAGCACGGCCTCGGCGCCGGCGTCTTCGCCCGCCTCGGCCGCCGCCGTCCTGAACGCCGCCACGGTGCGCTCGAACGAGCGCCGCACGGCGGCGAGGAACAGCTCCTTCTTGGTGCCGAAGAGCTGGAAGAGGTAGGGCTGCGAGACGCCGACCCGCTTGGCGATCGCCCCCACCGGCGTGCCGTGCAGGCCGCCGACCGCGAACTCACGAGTGGCGGCCTCGATGATCTCGCGGCGCCGTTCGTCCTTGCTGATGCGTGTCGAGGCTTTCATTGTGAGTAGTGTACCATAAGTTAGTGGTCACTAAACAACCCCACCCGCGCTGTGGCGAGACCGCTCCACAGTATTCAGGAAGTCCGGAAACAGGACGACCGCCCTGATCAGAGTGTCCATCGCCTTGCTCTGGATCGAGAGCCCGTTTTCCCAGCGCAAGTAGCTCTTGTCCCCAACGCCCAGCTGCCGCGCCATCTCGACCTGGGTGAGATCGAGTCGCGTCCGCGCGGCTTTGATCTCCTCAGGCGTGAGAAGACCGGCGATCTTGTACCTCTTGGCCTCGATTCTCTCGATCAGCGACGGCGAGAGAAGTACCGCCCCGCAGTTTCGACACTCTCGCCACTCCGCGTTCCGAAAGATCGAAGGCTTCCTGGAGAGCTCTTCGGGCCACTCATACGAGAAGTCACCATGACGATCATCCATCGTCATGTCGCCACAGGATACACACTGAAGGCTCATCTGTACTCCCCTTTCTCTGAGTCTTCGTGGATCGAGAACACCCAGAGCTCCTGATCGGGAGCGATCTTGAACTCGATGAAGACGTCGAGCTCGCCGCACTGAGGGCAGATCTGATAGATCGTCTGCCCCCTCAGACCCGGCGCGTGTTGAGTCCTGGTGACCCACAACCGACAGGCGCCTGATGCCGCCGCCGCCTCAATCAGTCCCCGGACTCCGGCGGACGTGAGCTCCATCTCGAAGACGGCCCTCCCAAAGGCCCTCTTGTCGAAATGCACATGCCTCTCGTCTTCTGCCAGGCTTTGAATGATTCCCCTTATGGGATCACCGGGCGGAACCTCGCGGGCGTGACGACGTTTGGTCACGCCGAGCTACCCATATCGAGCATTCCCAAGCGAGCGCAAGAAGTATCATTTAATACTTCTGCTCGCAAACCGAGAGTCTTGAGAGGGGCGCGGAATCGGAAGGTCATGTAGCGAGTCTACGGCGATGCTATCAGCATGAGAATAGTGGACGAATCAGGTCGGGTCACGCGCGCGTCAGGCAGCCGCCTGCGGCTGATACAGGTACTTCTGAAAGCCGGCGAAGACACGGCCGATGTCCGCCGCTCTGCCCAGATCGGCCAGGGCGTCGGCGATGGAGTCGTGGTACTTCAGCCGCAACAGCGGCGTGAGCTTCTCCTGGTCGAGCTCCTGCACGCCCTCGCGCACGTAGTGCGAGAGCACGAAGTCCAGAAAGACCTGCTGCTTCGTGTTGAAGCGCGTGCTGATGACGACCTTGGCGCGCGCGGCGCGCCGCTCGCGGGTCTCGGGTGGGAGCGCGTAGGCGACGTGGGCGAGGACGTCGGAGAGGTCGCTGTTCTCGGCGTCGATGATCCTCTGCATCTCGGCGAGTTGCACGCCGCCGAAGCCCTTCTCGGCGAGCCCCTGGAGGAGCCTCTTGCGCGTCTCGGGCGCGCTCCAGAGGGCGCGCAGCTCGGCCTCGTCCTTGAAGAAGCCGGGCAGCTCGCCGAACAGCATCTCCATGAACTGCTGCGCGCTCATCGGCGTACCGTCGGGGTGCCAGAAGGTGGTGCACATCATGTGCTGGATGGTGCGCTCCTTGCCGTCGGCGAGCTTCACCTTCGCCTTCACGCGCCGCTCGCACGTGCACGGCCACTGGCCGCAGCGCGGACACGGGCAGACGCACGGGTACGCGCCGCACTTCGGGCACGGGCACACGCAGGGGTGCTCGCCGCAGTCCGGGCAAGGGCAGACGCAGGGCAGCCTGCCGCACTCCGGGCAGACGTCCTTGATGCACTCGCAGGGGTACTTGCCGCACAGCTCACACGGCTCGAGCGGTTCCGGCTCCCCGTCCCACTCCGGGTCGTTCAAGTGGTGGTGCGCCTCCACGAAGTCGTAGATCGTGAAGTAGTCCTTGCCGTCGTAGAGCCGAGTGCCGCGCCCGATGATCTGCTTGAGCTCGATCATCGAGTTGATCGGGCGCATCAGCACGATGTTGCGGATGTTGCGGGCATCCACGCCGGTCGAGAGCTTCTGCGAGGTGGTCAGGATCGTGGGGATCGTCTTCTCGTTGTCCTGGAAGGCGCGCAGCGCCTGGTCCCCGAGCTCGCCGTCGTTGGCGGTCACGCGCTGGCAGTAGTTCGGGTCCTTGCTCGACTTCATCTGGTTGATGAGGTCGCGCACGGCGAGGGCGTGGTCCTGGGTGGCGCAGAAGACGAGCGTCTTTTCGCGCTGATCCATCTGCTCCATGAAGACGCCGACGCGGTACTTCTCGCGCTCGCGGATCTCGAGGACGCGGTTGAAGTCGTCCTCGACGTAGATGCGGCCCTCCTCTAGCTCGCCCTCGATGAGCTGGTCGTCGGGCGTGTAGACGTACTCGTCGAGCGTGGTAGAGATCTGCTTCACCTTGAAGGGCGTGAGAAAGCCGTCGTTGATGCCTTCTTTGAGCGAGTAGATGTAGACCGGTTCGCCAGAGTATGCGTAGGTGTCGATGTTGTCCTTGCGCTTGGGCGTGGCCGACAGTCATGCCAAGCTGCACCGCCGGCGCGAAGTAGTCGAGGATGCCGCGCCAGTGGCCTCGTCGTTGGCGCCGCCGCGGTGGCGCTGGTCGACGACGATGAAGTCGAAGAAGTCGGGCGGGTACTCGCCGAAGGAGGGCGTGGGCTCGCCGCCTGCGTCCGTGCCGCTCATGAACGTCTGGAAGATGGTGAAGAAGAGGCTGCCGTTCCTGGGCGCCTTGCCCTTCTTGCTGATGTCCGCCGGGGAGATGCGCACCATGGCGTCCTCGGGGAAACGCAGCTGAAGGCGTTGTAAGCCTGGTTAGCGAGGATGTTGCGGTCGGCGAGGAGGAGGATGCGCGGGCCGCGCGCGGGCTCGCGGGTCAGGTTCCAGCGGCTGTGGAAGAGCTTCCAGGCGACCTGGAAGGCAATGAAGGTCTTGCCGGCGCCGGTGGCCAGCGTGAGGAGGATGCGCTGCTTGTCGGCGGCGATCGCCTCCATCACGCGCTCGACGGCGGTGTCCTGATAGTAGCGGCTCGGGTGCGAGCCGCCCTTGTCCTCGAAGGGCACGGCGGCAAAGCGGTCGCGCCAGGCGTTCGCCGCCCCGAAGCTGAGCCCCCAGAGCGCGTCCGGCGAGGGGTAGAACTGCATCTCGCCTTCCGCGCCGGTCTTCATGTCGATGCCGTAAATGCCTCTGCCGTTGGTGGCGAAGGCGAAGCGCACGTCCATCTTGCCGGCGTAGTCCTTGGCCTGGCCGACGCCCTCGGTGAGCGGCTTGTCGCGGGCCTTGGCCTCGATCACGGCCAGCTTGTGGTTGCGGTAGACGAGCACGTAGTCGGCGGTGAGCGGGTTGCCGCGCCGGCCCTGGCCCTCGATGCGGCCCGGCGTGATCGTGTACTCGCGCAGGATGCGGCTGCCCTCAACGACGCCCCAGCCGGCCGCCTTGAGCGCGGGGTCGATGTGCTCGGCGCGGGTCTCGGCTTCGTTCACGACGTTCTCACTCCGCCCCGGCACGCGTCAGGCCGTCGAAGAACCCGCGCACGACTGCCAGTGCCTCCAGCCGCAGACGCTCGGCCTCCTCGTCGTCGTCCACGGCCTCGTTGAACAGGAACGTGCTGTAGTGCCCGGGTCCATCCATCCCCGCGTGCTCGAAGTGCGCGTCCAACTTGCTGAGCGCGTCACGAACGACCTCACGGCCCATGACCGGGCTGGCCGCCGCTGCGGCCGCCGCTCCTGCAGGCCCGCCCGGCCAGTTGCCGATAGTGAATACGATGTCGTAGGCATCCTTGGGCTTCACGAGGCCTCGCTCGTCCAACGCCAGCGACTTCAGCGTGAGAAACGGGACGAGGTTCGCCACGCGCAGCTTGCCGAAGCTCTCGCTGCCATCCTGCAGCTTCCCTCTGATCTCGCGCTGGACGAAGTCCAAGGCCACGAGGCTCGCACCACGCGCCTCAAACGCTCCGAGCTTCGCGCCGGTGTTCTGCCGAGGGCGGGCGATGGTGCCCGGTGCCCCGCCCTGTTCTGTCATGAACTCGACGAGCACAGTCTTGCCGTCGACAACGATGCACCAACGGAACGACTGCTGCCGGCCGGCCTCATCCGCATACACATTGAAGCCGGCCTTGCGCATGTTGGTCACGAGCGTCTCGTAGGGCTCGGGCGCCTCGTCAACCACCGCCACCCCGACGACCAGGTCGACGTCCGTGGTGCCGACGTGCGGCCGTGCCAGGTCGGACAGTTCGGTGATCAGGTAGCGCGGCACGAGCCCGCCGGCCAGATAGATGCGCTCCCACCACGGGCCGGCGCACTTGAGAAGCGTGAGCAGCGCCCGCTCGCAGAGGCCGGTCGTGTAGTCGTCGTAGTCGATGGCGCGCGGTATCTCGACCATTCAGTAGCCCAGCACCGTCTCTCGAAGGAAGGTCGCCTGGTCTTCGCCTCGCCGAGGATCCTCAAGCAGGTCCGCGTACAGCCGAAGCGGATTCGCCACCACGGCGCCCTCGACCTCCGTCGCGGCGAACAGCGGCGCATCCGTCTTCGCCCGCAACACGACGACGTTGCCGCCCTTCTCAACAGGAGTGGTTCCCAGGGCGCCGGTGATGAGGCTCTCGCTGATCGCCGGGTCGACCCACACCTCGCAGGTCCGTACGTCCGTCACGTGCGGCGCGACCAGCAACGCGGCGCACGCGCCGGTGACGGCGTGCGCGATCCGCCCTTCTGTCAGCCGCCGGGACACCTGCCCCGCGAGGTCGATCGGCCCTTGGCCCAGCACGAAGGTCGCCACGAGCCGGTGCCGTTCTCGTCGGGCATGCGGTGTCCACACATCGAGAGCGTCGCCCCTGTCGCGGAGTCGCCGGCGCTTGCTTGGTCCGCTCCCCTGGACATCGACCAGGTCCAGTGCCTCGAGACGATTCAATGCAGCCTGCGCCGTCCCGGGAGCCACCCTCGCGGCACTCGCGAGCTCGGTGACCCCCCACCACTCCACGTCCTCCAGCAGCATTTCCTGAACGGCGATGCCGATCCTGCCGCCAAGGTTCGGCTCCCGCGCGGGCTTCGGCTCTTGCCCGCATGGCCTCCGGCGATCTATGGACACGAAGGGCACGTCGCTTCGGAACACGAAGCGGCAGTCGTCCAGGTAGTTGACTCCCTCGCGACCGAGGACAACCAGCGCACCGGTCGTGAAATGCTCCGCAACCAGCGCGGTGACGACCGGGGCCTGCCCGTCGTGCCGAAGCCGGGCGAGTGCATCGCGGACTTCCTGCGGCCGGCCGTGCCCCGCTGTGACCGGCCGGACGACGAGCGCCGCGTCTGCAAGACGGACGCGAACGCGATCCGCCAGAGCCTCAGTCTCGAAAAGGCCGGCTTCGCGGAATGCCGCTTCCAGTTGTCTCGTCTTGCGCGTGTTCACCACGATTCAGCCCTTCTGCCATATTCACGTCTGACATGAATAGTGCTCATACACTGAATATGAGCGCTGCCGACTGCCGAGTCAAGGTCGCGGGGTCGATGTGCTCGGCGCGGGTCTCGGCTTCGTTCACGGCAGCCGCTCCCACGTCGCGTCACGCCCGCCCTTCGTGCAGCGGATCTCGCCGGCGTCGCGCAGCTCCCCAAGCGCGCGCACGATCGTGGGGCGGCTAACGCCGGGGCACGCGCGCTTCACGTCTGCGTAGCGGAATACATCGGGCAGGCGGCGGACGCAGTTCACGACCATCTCGCGCTTGGCGCCGCGCCCAGAGCCCATCTGCCCCACTCGATGCTCGAACTCGAGGTAGGCGGCGATGAGCACGCCGTTGGAGTACTCAAGCCACGGCAGCAGGTCGTGGAGTCCTTCGTGCCAGCCCGCGGATGACATCTCGAGCGACTCGTAGTATGTCTCCTTCGAGTCTTCGACAATCCTCTCGAGGCTGATGTAGCGGCCGACCTCGTATCCGGTGCGATGAAGCAGCAGCAGGTTCAGGATCCGCGAGAGCCTGCCGTTGCCGTCGGCGAACGGGTGGATGCAGAGGAAGTCGAGCACGAAGGCAGGGACGGCGATGAGAGGGTCGACCCGGCCCTCCGAGGTCGCGCGGCGGTAGCCGTCGACGAGGTCGCCGATGGCCACGTCCACCAGGTGCGGAGCGACGGGCGTGAACCTGAGGCGGTGCGAGCCATCGGGAAGCACGTCCACGATATCATTCGGGCTGCTCTTCCATGTTCCACCGGGGGTCGGCGAGAACTGGTACAGGTCGCGATGCAGCTGAAGGATCAGACCTTTGGAGACATCCATGGTGAGCGCGTTGGCGTGGATCGTTGCAAGGACGTCCCGGTAGCCGGCGATCTCCTGCTCGGGGCGGTCTCGCGGCGCGGTCTTGTCGGCGGCGAGTTCGGCGACGCGGCCCTGCCCTGCGATCACGCCCTCGATGCGGTTTGACGACTCGATGCTCTGGACGCGCGCTGTCTCCCTGAGAGCGCTCAGCAACTCGGGCGACTGGCGTTCGGAGAGCTGCTGCCTGCCCTTGTACTCGCTGAGCAGACCGACCGAGCGCACCGCCGACATCGGCACGGTCATGTTCTCAAGTCTGCCCGGAGCGAACGAGCCGCGCATCGTGTCTCCCCCGAAAGAATGACTCATTTGGCTGCTAGATGATACCGTTAATGCCTCGTGATGTCATTGGTGCCGCGTCGCCGTTCCGGTCAAACGGGATGAGCACCAGGCACACGGGTACTGCGTTGTCATCGACCGTCGATGGCTGGACGTGGCAAGCGCCGCGCGTGAGGAGCACGGTGAAGGGCGGGTGACGCCCTGAAGTGCGTCGGCAGACGGATGTCGCACAATGCCCGCTTGGCTCAGTCGAGAGGACCCAGGGCTGCCAGCACGCACGGGTTCGCCCCGCAGCCGTTCGAGGCTTCGCCTGCAGCTCCCCGCGGATTCGGCAACTTGTTGGCAGCCTGTGGAAGGTTGCGTGGAGGCGCCAGATGCCGTTGGCTAGCCTACCCGAGCGTGAGTACGCGGTACGTCGTCTTGTCCACGATCTCTGCGGGAGAGAACTCGTACCAGCCCCCGTGCTGAAGCACCAGCTCGAGCAACCGCGGCACGTAGGCTTCTGAGCGATTGGTGTTCTCGAACCACACCCGACCGCTGAAACCGGCGCTGGCATAGGCCTCGGCCAGGAGAGACATCGTCGGCCTTGAGAATCCGATGCTCGACGCAGACGCCACGATTCCCGGGAAGAACAGCAGACTGGCGGCAGGGTCGTTGGAGTCGCGCTGGTTCTCAAGGAACTCGGCATTGAGCCAATACAGGGGTTGGGTGCTGTCTAGCACGTAGGTGAAGCAGGCGATCTTCGCTTCCTCGGAGTAGATTGAGCAGAGGACACCGTCGCCTGTGACTAGGCTAGGCGCCGCCAGTCCTCCTCGGGGTCTTCCATGGACACGGGGTGGAGCGCGCCAAGCCAGAGGAACCTGTCGAGGTAGATGCGCCACATCTCTTCGAGCTGGCGCTCTGTGAGCATCGGCCCCATGACTAGCGAAGCACCGTGGCCCTTCTCAACATGACTGGCTCGGCCGGTGCTTTGGTGCTTCTCGTAGACGGCCTCGTTGGAGATCGCCTGCGGCTCTGCGGCTCCCTTGAGTCTCATGCTCATGCCCCACAGGGTCAGCGTGGTCTGCTGATTGCCCTCCTCGGCTTCCCCATCTAGCAGTATTCGCTCAACCCTTGGTCTGCCTGCCACCCGAAGGACGCGCTCAAGATCATGTGGGGTCACTTGGTCCAAGCACGAATGGCCAAAGAAGAGGGCGCCATCGATGGCCGCCACTTGGCGCGCGAGTGCATCGACGTTCCCGTCCTCCAGAGCCTCCGGAGGCAGCGCGTAGACCCACGCCGCGTCGCAATCCAGATTATGAGCGATACCGTCGCAACGCTGCTGGTCGTAGCCCAAGCCAAGTCCATACCGCATAGGAACGATTGCCGGAAGACTGCCCGCACTAGCCTGAAGTTACGCCCGCCTCCCAGCCCATGATGTGCTCATGTGCAGGAATGAATGTCCAATGAGGCGTCGATAGTGTCGACACTAATGCACTTGCACGCCCTGCCGGCTCATGGTAACGTTTACTCATGAGCAAGCGGAGCGGAGCGATACATGTGGCGACCACGCGTCGTCACTACAAGGGGCGGGTCTACGAGGCCCACCTGCTGCGCCGCTCCTACCGCGAGGACGGCAAGGTCAAGAACGAGACGCTCGGTAACATCAGCCACCTGCCGCCGGCGCTCATCGAGGTCATCCGCCGCGCCCTCAAGGGCGAGACCTTCCTCGCCGTGGGGGAGGCCTTCGAGATCACGCGCTCCCTGCCCCACGGCGACGCGGTCGCCGTGCACGGGCTGGCCCGCGCCCTGGGCTTCCCGGAGATCCTCGGCTCCCCCTGCCGCGAGAGAGACCTCGCCCTCGCCCTCATCGTCGCCCGCGTGCTGCGCCCCGGTTCCAAGCTGCAGAGCGGGCGCTACCTCGCAGGCACCAGCCTCGGGGAGGATCTCGCGGTGAACGCCGGCGACCCCGACGCCCTCTACGAGGCGCTCGACTGGCTGGGGGAGCGGCAGGACGCCGTCGAGAAGACGCTCGCCGCCCGCCACCTGGCGCCCGGCGGACTCGTGCTCTTCGACCTCTCCTCTTCGTATGTCACCGGCACCCACTGCCCGCTGGCCGCTCTCGGCTTCTCCCGCGACGGCAAGCGCGGCGCCCTGCAGATCACCTACGGCCTCGTCACCACGGCCGCGGGCCTGCCCGTGGCCGTCGAGGTCTTTCCCGGGAACTTCGCAGGCCCGGCCGCCTTCAGCGCCGCTCTGACCACCGTGCGCGAGCGCTTCGGCCTTGCCGAGGTGGTGCTGGTCGGCGACCGCGGCATGATCACCAAGGGCCGCATCGAAGAGGTCAAAGCGCACTCCGGGCTCTCCTTCATCACGGCGCTGCGCGCCCCCGAGGTCGCCGCTCTGGCCCGCGGCGGGCATCTGCAGCTCTCGCTGTTCGACGAGGTCGACCTCGTCGAGATCAGGCATCCCGAGCATCCCGGCGAGCGCCTCATGCTCTGCCGCAACCCGCACCTCGCCGCCGAGCGCGCCCGCCGCCGGGAGGATCTGCTCTGCGCCACCGAGAAGGAGCTCGCCAAGGTGCGCGCCGCGGTGGCCGCCGGACGCCTGAGGACCGCCGCCGCCATCGGCCTGCGCGTGGGCCGCGTCCGCGGCCGCTACAAGATGGCCAAGCACTTCACCCTGGAGGTCGGCGAGGACGCCTTCAGCTACGCGCGCAAGGAGGAGAAGATCGAGGCCGAGGCGGCCCTCGACGGGATCTACGTGATCCGCACCGACGCGCCCGCGGAGCGGCTCTGCGCCAACGATGTGGTGGCAGCCTACAAGGGCCTCTCGCGGGTGGAGGACGCCTTCCGCTCGCTGAAGAGCGTCGATCTCGAGATCAGGCCCATCTACCACCGCCTCGAAGAGCGCGTGCGCGCCCACGCCTTCCTCTGCCTGCTCGCCGAGCACCTCGTCTTTCACCTGCGCGCCGCTTGGGCGCCGCTGACCTTCGCCGACGAGGAGAAGGACGCGCCGCGCGCCGACGCCGTGGCCAAGGCGCGGCGCGGGAGCGCCGCGGAGAAGAAGGCGCGCACGCAGAGGACCGCCGAGGGCGAGGTCTGCCACAGCTTCCATTCGCTGCTTGAGGATCTCGCCACCCTGGTGCGCAACACCATCCGCCTGCCGGCTCAGGGGAACGTCACCTTCGAGCAGCTCACGCTGTCCACGCCTCTGCAGCGGGAGGCCTTCGCGCTTCTCGGGGTCAGCGTCCCGCTGCACTTCAAGTAGACAGCAACGCCATCCGCCCTACTTCGCCTTTTCCCTGCTCAGGGGCTGGATTGGTGGGGGCGGCGGGGGTAACTTCAGTCTGGAGTTCGTCCGGCGTGCGGCAGGAGGGCAGCTCGGCGCGCTCAAAGTCCGCTGCCGCCGAAGAGCCGCCCGTGCTCGGCCAAGTCGCCCACCGGGACGGCTTCGACCCTGTCGGCCAGCGAGTAGCGCCGCTCGCCGGGGTACACCACTGCGACGCGGTCCAGATCCAGATCGGCCAACGCGATCTTGATGGATGGTGTCAGCCTCGGGGCGTCGGTGCGCTTGCACTCGACTCCCAGGAGGCGCCCTCCGCGGCTCAAAACCAGGTCGATCTCGGCACCCTGGTGGGTGGCCCAGAAGTACGCCTCGTCGTGCGGCTCGGCCACCAACACCTGCTCGATGACGAACCCCTCCCACGAGGCCCCGAGCTTGGGGTGGCTCACCAGGGCCTTGGCCGTGTCGATGCCCAGCAGCTGATGCAGCAGGCCGCTGTCGCGCACGTACACCTTGGGCGATTTGACCTGCCGCTTGCGCAAGTTCGCGTGCCACGGCTGCAGCTGCCTGACCATGAAGGCGTCCGTCAGCAGATCGAGGTAGCGCCGCACAGTCGCCTCGCTCACGCCGAGCGTGCGGGCAGCGTCGGCGCCGTTCCACGTCTGGCCGTGGTAGTGGGCGAGGATCGTCCAGAAGCGGCGTAGCGCGGTTGCCGGCACACGGACTCCCCACTGCGGCAGATCGCGCTCCAGCAGGGCCTGGATGAACTGACTTCGCCACGAGGCGCTGTCAGTCTCAGTCGCAGCCAGGAACGACAACGGGAAGCCGCCGCGGCGCCACAGATCCCCGAGAGCGCCTGCCCCCACCTCGTCCAGCGAGAATCCGCCGATGGTGATGCGCTCGGCGCGGCCGGCAAGGCTCTCCGACGTCTGCCGCAACAGGTCGCCTGATGCGCTGCCCAGAATGAGGAAGCGCGCCGAAGACGGCGACCTGTCGACCAGGACGCGCAGCATCGGGAAGAGGTCCGGCCGACGCTGCACCTCGTCGATCACTACGAGTCCCTCGAGCAGGCGCAACGCGGTCATCGGCTCGTCGAGGCGGGCCAAGCTGGCCGGGTCCTCGAGGTCGAAGTAGTTCACGGAATCCGGGCTGAGAAGCTCCCGGGCCAGAGTGGTCTTGCCGCATTGCCGAGGACCGGACAGCACGACCACCGGACTGCGCTCGAGCGCGGTGCTCACAGCCGTCAGGATTGCCCGTCGGAGGATCATGGAGTCATCAATACCATGAAAATCAAACACTTAGCAACCGTTTTTCATGGTACTCGGCTCACGGCTTGCCACTCCACAGAGCATCGATCGGCAGCGCCCAGAATCCCTCGCCCATTGGCGCGGCGACTTGCCCCGTATGGAGGAGCATGCCGCGGTGGAAGCGCCCTCCCAGCGTGGCGGCGAACGAGCGCAGACCCCTCAGGTCGCGGTTCGAAGGGGAGGACGTCGCTTTGACCTCGATGCCGACGACGCGCCCGCGGCTGTCTTCGAGCACCCAGTCAACCTCGGCGCCGTGACCGTCGCGGTAGTGCATGAGCTCGATCCGCTCGGGAGCGGCGGCGATCTGCTTGAGCAGTTCGCCGCCCACGAACGTCTCGAGCATGGGGCCAAGCCTGTCGGGGTCGCCCAGAAGCCGTGCCGCATCGAGCCCCGAGAGATGCGCGGCCAAGCCGGAATCGGCGAACAGCACCTTTGGCGACTTGACCAGTCTGCGGGCTACGTCGCCCGCCCAGGCGGGGACGAACTGCACGGTGAACGTCTTTGCGAACAGCGCGAGGTAGCGCTCCAGCGTCGCTCGCGCGATGCCGGTCGCGCGCGCCAGGTCCGAGGCGTTGAGCAGCGTGCCGCTACGGACGGCGAGGATGCGGAGGAGACGCGGAAGCGCGACTCGGTCGCCCACGGCAGCAAGCTCGCGCACATCGCGCTCCAGGAGCGTCGTGGCGTAGTCCCGCATCCAGCCGTCCCGCGCCGGACCGTCCGGCAGCAGGACCGGCTGAGGAAAGCCGCCTCGCGTGATGCGCTCCGCCAGTTCGTCGCGCGTCGCGTGTCCCTCGACGGGCGAGAGCGGTCCTTCGGCGAAGATGGCCTCGATGAACCGCTCGCGCGTGCCGTCGATCTCGCCTTGCGAGAGCGGCCACAGCGTGATGATCCGCATCCTCCCGGCGAGCGAGTCGGAGAGCCGCGGCAGAAGCAGCACGTTGGCCGATCCGGTCAGGAGGAAGCGGCCCGGTCGCCGGTCCTGATCGACGCTGAGCTTGATTGACCGGAAGATCTCAGGCGTGCGCTGCACCTCGTCGATGACGACGGGGTCTGGCAGACTGAGCACGAACCCTTGGGGATCCTCGCGGGCGCTCGCGAGCCGGAGCGAATCGTCCAGCGTCACGTAGCTCGCAGGCCGCGAGGCGCCGACCAGGTCCCGGACCAGCACGGACTTGCCCGCCTGGCGCGGCCCTTCAACGAGCACGACCGGCGACCACTCCAGTGCCTGCAACACCGCCTCGGCTGCGTACCGTGCAAGAAGCAGGGCTCCTCCTCAGTTTGGATTGCCCAAGCAATGTAGCACAAAGCGCCCACTGAGTGGGCGCTTTGTGCATAAGTTGTGCCGGCGATGATCTTGAAAGCGTGACGATCTGTCACGCTTTCCGCCACCCGAAGCCGTCAATCCGACCTGGGTACGGGCTGTACCCTGGTTGGCGCTCGGCTCGAGGCCACAGCTTCGTTCATGGCCGCCGCAAGGCGTAGCGCCCTGTCTTCTTGCTGCCGATCTTCTCGACCAGCCCCGCGTCGAGCAGCGGGTGGAGCAGGTCCATCGCTCCTTGCTTTGACACGCCGAGCGCCGCCCAGATATCGGCCGGCGCCATACTGCCCTGATCGCGCAGGAGCTGCAGCAGCCTCTCCTGGCGAGGGCGCAGCACCAGCTTCTGAGATGCATCGACGTGGAGAGCCTGCATCCGCAGCCACACGTTCTCCAGTGTCCGGCTCAGCCCCTCCGCACAGTACTCGAGCCAGCTCGTGAGGTCGTCGCCATGTTCGCGCACGGCCTGGAGGGCCGCGTAGTAGCGCGGGCGGTCCTCCCAGTAGAACTCATCGACCGAGAAGATGTGATGCGTGTCAAAGCCGCGCCAGTAGAGCTCCCAGATCGCGAGGGCGCGGCCGGTGCGGCCGTTGCCGTCGGCAAATGGGTGGATCGCCTCGAAGCGATAGTGCAGCACGGCGGAGCTGAGCACGGGTGAGAGATCGTCGGCGGCTCGGTTCCACCAGTCCAGCAGCTCGAACATCAGCCCGGAGACGTCGCTGGGCGCGGGCGGCAGATACCCGCCTACCTGCACCTGCATCGTGCGGTAGCGGCCGGCCTCGCCCTGGTCCATCACGCCGGCGGCGAGGATGCGGTGCAGCGCAAAGACGTCGTCGTGCCGAACGGTCTCCGTGCCGGCGTGCTCCTCGACGTAGCGCAGCCCGGCGAAGCAGTTGAGCGCCTCGCGCTGTGCGCGCGCATCCGGGCGGGCCGCGTCGCGGCCCTCCTCCAGCGCGCGCACCTCCTCAAGCGTCAGCGGATTGCCCTCGATGGCCGTGGAAGCGTGGACGTTGCGCGTGCGCGTGTCCTTCTGCAGCGCCGGGACCCACGACAGCTCGACCGCCGCTCCCTGGATGCGTTCGCGCAACACGGCGACTGCCTCCACCAGGGTGAGCAAGTGCGGACTGATCTCGAAACGAGGTTCGTAGGCCATGCCGTCAGTCAAGCATCAGTCAAGTAATGAGTCAAGTGGTCCCCGTGGATGACACACACCGCGCTGCCTCGAGGGAATGAATCATCTGGCGGCTTCATGACATTGTCTACGCATCGTGATGTCATTGCCCACGCCGCCGCGGGACGACGCGGGCCGGCGGCGAGGTTTGCGCGTCCCCGGCCGGGCTCGCGAGCCTGCGCTCGAGCTCGGTGAACGCATCGATCACCTCGGGCGCCTCGAAGGCGCGGTTGCGCCGGCCGACGGTCGTCTGCGTCAGCACGCCGGCCTCGACGAGGCGTGCCATCGCCGGGTTGGTCGCCTGCGCGCTCCGCCCGGTCAGCTCGGCTGCGCTCTGCACCGTGAGCACCGGCGCCCCGGGCAGCACGCGCAGCAGCAGGTCCAGCGTCGAGTCGGCTCGCACCCGCCTCAGCCGGTCGCGCCAGATCCGTTCGAGCTCCTGGATGCGCTGCTCGAAGGCGTCGGCATCGGCGACCGCACGCCTGCAGGCGGCAGCGCAGAGACCCACCCAGCGGTTGAGGCCGTCGTGCGCATCCGCTGACGACCCCGGCCCCAGGTAGCGAGTGCCGGCGAGGGCAGCGACGTACTCGTCGGCCCAGGTCGCAAGGATCAGTGAGACCGGCGGCAGCACCCGCGAGACGGCGCCGCGACGGCGCAGGACAAGGTGGATGAGGGCGCGACCAACGCGCCCGTTCCCGTCGGCAAACGGGTGGATGGTCTCGAACTGCGCGTGGGCGATGGCAGCCTGCGCGACCGCGGGCAGCATGTCCTGGTCGCAGAACTCACAGAGGTCCGCGACCAGCTCTGGCACCAGTTCGGGGGGCGGCGGCACGAACTCCGCCGAACAGGGGTTGAACGAGGAGCCCCCAAGCCAGTTCTGCGCGCTGCGCAGGCGGCTCGCGTGCGCCTCGAGGCGACCTCCGGTCAGGAGCCGCCGGTGGATCTCGAGCAGCAGCTCCACAGAGATGTGGTCGCCCTCGCCCACGCTCTCGACTGCGAAGACCATGGCGTCGATGTTGCCCAGCACATCCGCGGCGCTGACATCCCGTGACGTCTGGCCAAGCTTGCGTTCCGCGTCGGCGCGGAGCAGCCGGCGGGCGCCGATCTCGAGTCCTTCGATACGCGACGAGGCGACCGCCTCGGTGCGCAGCAGCAGACGGGCGAGCGCCTCACTGGCGGACAGAGCGCCGACGGCCACACCGAACCGCGCGAGCGCAGCCTCCGCCTCGCTGACGTCCGCCGCCACGGGGCCATCCAGCACGACCGCACGGTCCACGAGCGGGTCGGGGACGTAGGCCTCGTAGTCGCACGACAGACGGTCTTTGCGAGGCAAGCCCGCGCCCACATCAGTCGTCCAGTGCTGTTTGACGACCTTGCCCATGCCGACTCCATAATCAAGGTTACGATATAACCTGGACTATGGTGCCGCACTCTTCAGGGTTTGGGAAGAGCGGACAGGCGCTCCCACGTCGCGTCCCGCCCGACACTGACGCAGCGGATCTCGCCCGCCTCGCGCAGTTCCCCGAGCGCGCGCACGATCGTAGGGCGGCTGACGCCGGGGCACGCCCGCTCCACGTCTGCATAGCGGAACGTGGAGGGGAGCCGGCGGACGCAATCCACCACCATCTCGCGCTTGGCGCCCCGCGCCTGGCTCATCTGCCCCACACGCTGCTCGAACTCGAGGTAGGCGGCGATGAGCACGCCGTTGGAGTACTCGAGCCATGGCACGAGGTCGTGGCGGCCCTCGTGCCAGCCGGCCGACGACGCTTCAAGCGACTCGTAGTAGGTCTCCTTCGAGTCCTCGATGATCCTCTCGAGGCTGACGTACCGTCCGACCTCGTACCCGGTCTGGTGGAGCAGCAGGAGGTCCAGGATCCGGGAGAGCCTGCCGTTGCCGTCGGAGAAAGGATGGGTGCAGAGGAAGTCCAGCACGAAGGCCGGGATGACGATGAGCGGATCGACTCGGCCCTCGGAGGCCACGCGGCGGTAGCCGTCGATGAGGTCGCGGATGGCCGCCTCCACCAGATGAGGCGTCACCGGCGTGAACCGCAGCCGGTGCGTGCCGTCGGGGAGCGCGTCCACGATGTCGTTGGCGCTGCTCTTCCAGGCGCCGCCGGGATTCGGCGAGAACTGATACGTGTCGCGATGTAGCTGGAAGATCAGGCCGGGCGTGACGTCCATATTGAGCGCGCCGAGGTGGACGGTAGCGAGCACGTTGCGATAGCCGGCGATCTCCTGCTCGGAACGGTCTCTGGGCTCGGTCCGGGCCGCGGCCAGCTCCGCCACGCGGCCCTCGAGCGCGGTCACGCCCTCGATACGGTTGGACGACTCGATGCTCTGTACGCGGGCCATCTCCTTCAGCGCGTTCAGCACCTGCGGCGACTGGCGCTCGTGGAGCTGTTGCCTGCCCTTGTACTCGTTGAGCAGGCCGACCGAGCGCACCATCGACATCGGCACGCTCATGTTCTCGAGTCGCCCCGGTGCGAATGACCCACGCATCGTCTCTCCCCCGAAAGAATGAATCATGTGGCCGCTAGATGATATCGTTGATGCATCGTGATGTCATTGGCGCCGCGTCGTCGTTAGTACTCCTCGACCATGAAAATCCCGCACCGGGCGACCGATTTTCATGGTAATCGTTCGTCGTCTGCGCCGGCATCCTCCAATCGCCGTCGGCTCTCGGGTATCTCCTTGAAGTTCTCCTCGGTCGAGACCTTCCGTCCGCTCTTGCGCTCCAGTTCTTTGCGGGCGTTGCCGGCCACCGTGCCGCCTGCTTTGGCCACCTGCCTGTTCTCGGGAACGCCCTGCGCGTCGGTGGTGCGGGCGATCTCGGTGGTCGAGGCCTCTCCAGGCATCGTGAAGATCAGCTCCAGGTCGGTCATGTGGTCGCGGAGGTTGTCACCGGGGTGGGCCAGCGCCTTGTGGTCGCGGTACTCCTTCGGTGTCATGCCAAATGTGGCCTTGCTGATCTCGGCGGTGAGAATCGCGTAGTCGGTCTGCTCCTTGACGCCGCGCTTCTGCCATTCGTCGGTAAGCTCGTCGCGCACGGCGATGCCGCGCATGCGCTTCTCGATCCAGGCGTCCGAGTAGCCCTTCTGCCGGTAGATCTCCCTCGTGCGGGTGGAGGCCAACTCGGGGTTCTCGATCTCCTGCAGGCGCTCATAGCCCACCTTGGCCAGCCAGCGCTTGAACGGCTCCGCCTTGGACGAGGGGATGGACTGGATCAGACGGAGAAGTTGTTCCGCGTCGGCCACGTCCGTCCTTCTTGAGCCGTTCCTTCAGCTTCCGCCAATAGGCTCCAGAATCGACGCTGCCGGTCAGCACACCAACCACATCAACGATGGCGAAGTACCATTTCCGATCGGCCTCGCTCCACGCGCGACGGACCTGCTGCTGCTCGAAGAGAACCAAGTTGTCCATGGTGTGATCCTTTGTCCTGAAGCTTCCCGGCGAAAGCTTGATGGAGCAGCGACTTCTTCAGCTCGTCGAGCGCGGCGAGCTTGCGCTCATAGATGGCCGCAAGGCGTTGGGATTCCTGCGTCAGTATCTCCAGGCGCGCCGCGGCGGCACGCTGCTGTGGAAGTGGGACGGCAGGCACGGCGAGACTGCGGAGAACGCCTGGCGACGCAGTTCTCTGAGCTGTTCCCGTTGCCCGCTCGTCAGCCTGGTCGAATACCTGCGGCGACATCTGCAGGTAGTAGAGCCACGCGCTATCCGTCTCCGGCTTTGGCCTCGCAAGTGCGATGTGGCGCTGGAAACAGAATTCGACATCGCGTTCGACGAGGACCGGAATCCCAAAGGAACCCGTGACCGCGTACAGCACGTCACCCTTCCGAGGCTTCTTGTTGCCCTTCAGCCCCTCGTAGTACTCGCGTGGCGCCATGAAGGTCTCCGAGAAGTCGATCTCGCCCGTGTCCTTCATCACGTTTCGAATGGTGATGAACGGCACTCCGGTCGGCGCCTTCGGCGGCGGCATGTGGTCGCCGTCGGTAATGTCAGTTGCCAAAGACGAGAGAGCCACCAGCTCGCCCGCTTCCCACGCCTCCGCAACGACCGAGCGGAGGTCGCCCTTGAAGAGTGCGCGGGCGTCGCGGAGGTTCTTCTCCGCGTTTTCCCGCGCGATAGAGACGGCCGGGAACGCCTCGTCCAGAATGTCGACGATCCGCTGTTGTTCGGGGAGCGGTGGAAAGGGTACTCGGAACTGCCTGAGATCGTCGAACTTCGGGTTGTTGATGTTCATGCCGTCTGCAAGCGCAGCGATGAAGTCCTCGTATGCTTCTGAGGTCATCAGGTGAAACAAATACTTCGGAACAAGCTCGTTGCTTGGAGTGAGCATGCCCATGAAGCCGCCGAACGCATAGTCGTAGTCGTCGTCAATGAACGCGATCCTGCCGAGATGGCTCTTGCTTCCGCTCGCGGTGCACACCATCAGCGAGCCCTTTCGCACCTTCTTGCCGTCAGGGACGACGACCTCATCGCTGATGTACTTCAGATCAGAGAAGTCCAGAAGGTGCGACGAAAGGTCGATATTCATGGCTCTTGGAACCACATTGCTCGACTGCTCGACTTCATCGCTTCTGGAGTAGGTAAGTCCGCGCTGGAACTGGCGAACTTCGCCGAGTGTGCTCGTCTTCCAGCCCGGCACCAATTCGCCAGTCATTGACTGGCCAATTCGAGTCCGGAATCTGCCCCGTCGCAGATTGGGCAACAAACCGGGCGTACGAAATCAACTGGGCACGATCGGCACGTGCATTCGTGACTCACAACAAAGCCCTAATCCTCGCCAGCACCTCCGCGCTCTCCGCATCCAGCGCCGCGATCTCATCCATGATCTCCTGCGGTGAGCGATGCACAACCTCCTCGCACCCGTCGGGGTTCCTAACGGAGAGATCACACGTGGTCGAGTCAATGTCCGCTGCATCGACGCTCCAGCTCTTCGGCGAGTCAGCGAAGCTCTTCTGCAGCTCGACGAGCTCAGCGAGGTCGTCGTCGTTCAACGGGTTCGTCTTCCCGAGGTTCCGCCCCGGGTCGAGCTGGTAGTACCAGACCTTGCGCGTCGGGGCGCCCTTCTCGAAAAACAGCACCACGGTCTTGACGCCGGCGCCCTGGAAGGCGCCGCTGGGGCAGTCGAGCACGGTGTGCAGGTTGCAGCTCTCGAGCAGCAGCTTCCGCAGGCTCACGGAGGCGTTGTCTGTGTTCGACAGGAAGGTGTTCTTGATCACCACCGCGCCGCGCCCGCCGGCCTTCAGCATCTTGATGAAGTGCTGGAGGAAGAGGAAGGCGGCCTCGCCGGTGGGGAAGTTCTGCTGGACCCCCTTGCGCTCCTTGCCGCCGAAGGGCGGGTTGGCGAGCACGACGTCGTAGCGATCCTTCTCCTGGACGTCGGCGAGGTTCTCGGTGAGCGTGTTGGTGTGCAGGATGTTGGGCGCCTCGATGCCGTGCAGGATCATGTTCATGATCGCGATCACGTAGGCGAGCGACTTCTTCTCCTTGCCGTAGAAGGTGCGCTCCTGCAGGGTGCGGTCCTGCGCGGTGGTGAGGTCGGGGTTGGCCTCCTTGAGGTAGTCGTAGGCCTCGCAAGGAAACCCCGCCAAGCCGACGGCGCCGTCGTAGATGGTCTCGCCGAGCTGGGGCTTCACCACCTGTACCATGGCGCGGATCAGCGGGCGCGGCGTGTAGTGCTCGCCGCCGTTGCGCCCGGCGTTGCCCATGTTGCGGATCCTGGCCTCGTAGGGGTGGCTGAGCTCGTGCTTCTCGGCCTGCGAGCGGAAGCGCAGATCGTCGCCGGTCATGGCGTCGTTGTAGTCGAGCGCGCCGGCGGCGTCCTTGGGCGCCGCCCAGCCCTCCCAGCGGTAGGGCTCGTCGAGGATGTGGGTGCACGCGCGGCCCTCGAGTGCGGCCTGGTCGGCGAGGTCCTGCTCCAGCCCGTCGAGGTACTTCAGGAAAAGCAGCCACGACGTCTGCTCGGTGTAGTCGAGCTCGCTGCTGCAGCCCGCCTCTTTCCACAGGACGTCGTCGATGTTCTTGAAGGCTTGCTCAAACACGGGCGCCTACCTTCGGGCAGCTACCTCGGGTCACGGAGCGTCTCCTGTGGCAGCCGGCGCCGGACCCCTCGCGGCGCGGCCTCGTCGCACAGTCTACCGTCCACCGATGACGTATCGGCTGGAAGAACGTGCTACGCCGCCGCCCCGGACCAGGGCTTGATCCGGCTCAGCGTCTCGACGAGAACCTCTTCGGCCACCTCAGTGTCGTACGCAGCCCGCGTGCGCCTCCCGGCGATCTGCGACTGCCGAAGCTTGCGTCGGGCGACCGACCCCATGCTCTCGCACCGCCTGACCCGAGGGTCGCGGGCGCGAGCCTGGGCATGCGCATCCCTGAACGAGTCGATCACGGCAAGGAGAGTGACGCGATGCGTGCACAACATGGAGCCCGGCCCTTTGCAGGCAGGGGCTCACGAGAACCCCGGGGAGGTCGTCAGCGCCGGTAGACGGCTCTGTGCGCGACGGCGCGGATCATCTTGAGCGACTCTCGGTCGTCCTTGTTGAACCCGGCGGAGCAGGTCTTGCGCACCTGCTCGATGGACTCGAGGAACTGCGCCCAGCCGTCGGTCAGCCCGTTGAGACAGCCGTAGCCTTCCCTCAGCTCGCGCGCGGCCTGCTCGTGGCCGTCGCGCTCCAGCTTGGCGATGAAGGCCCGCACCGCCGCGAAGTACTCCTGCAGCGTCGGGGGTTGCGAGCGACTCACGCCGTGGTGGCCACGGAGACGAGGATGCCGCTGGCGGCGGTCAGGGCATCCTCGGCGCAGTCGCCCAGCACGCGAGCTTCCTCGAAGCCGGCGAGCGCCGGCATGGCCGCAAGCGCGTGGCGCCAGGTCCGCTGCCCGTCACCCATCTGTCTGGACCTCAGTCACCGTCCACGACCACGGCTTCCACCTCCAGCCGCACTACCTGCACGTGGTACACGCCCTCAGGGTCGGGCGGGTGAGCGGCGGTGTAGGCGGCGGCCACGTCGTCGAGGAAGGCGTCGCGCAGCTCTGCCGGCAGGCAGTCGGTGTACGGGAACCAGGTGGTGCGCAGCCAGCCCACAAAGGCCGCGGGGCCGGCGTGCCGCATGTCTTTGGGGATGAGCTCCGCGCGCGCGACGCGGAAGCCCGCGCGCGGCAGCCACGCCTCGTAGTCTTCGGGGCTGTAGAAGTGGTACGGCGGCGCGAAGCCGGAGAAGAAGCCGCGCCAGCGCGGGCGCGCGATGACCTCGTCGACCACCGCCAGCGCCTCCCGGATGTTGCCGCGGCCGCCCATCTGGAAGAGGAGGCGGCCGCCCGCAGGCTGCGCTGCACGCCACGCAGGATCGCCTCGTGATCGTCCATCCAGTGCAGCGCGGCGGTCGAGAAGGCGACGTCGAAGGCGCGCGGCAGCTCGAGGCGGGTGGCGTCCATCTGGCGGAAGCTCAGGGTAGGATGATCCGCGGCCGGGAACTGCTCGTTGGCCAAGGCGATCATGCTCGCCGACCTGTCGACGCCGAGGACGCTCCCCCTGGGGAGCCGCTCGGCGATCTGTGCCGTCGGCCGGCCGTCGCCGCAGCCGATGTCGAGCACCGCTTCGTCGCCACGCAGGTGCAGCCTGGCGATGAGCTCGCGCGCCCACTCCTGCTGCGCGGCCGAGTGGGCGGCGTAGTCGCGCGCGTCCCAGTCAGTCCCGGTGCTCATCGCGCTCCTCGTCTGACGGCCAAGCCGCGACTCCACCCGCCCGTGCCCTGCCTCACGGCCTCGGCTCGTTCTCATCGATGAGCTGCGCCACCAGCGCCGAATCGAGATAGGCGCGCACCTCGACGATCGTCTGGCCGGCGAAGCGGCAGACCCAGCAGTACCGATTGGCGAACGGCTTGCCGTTCAGGGCCGTGGACAGGGCTTCCAGCTCCACCACGGCCCACTCGCCCGCCACGATCAGGTGGGTGACGCGCAGCAGCACGCCCTCGCGGAGCACCCTGTTCAGCCGCGCGAACGTGCTCGCCCGGAACTCATCCTTGCTGCTGTACTCACCGGCCAGCGGGTGCGTGCCCATCGCCGTCCAGCTCACGTCGTCGGCGACGTGAGCGAAGAAGGCGTCGGACTCACCGGTCTCGAGATGCGCGAAGAGTCGGCGGACCTGGTCGGCCGTGGGCGGCGTGGTGTTCTGCGGCATGGCGGTCACCCTCCTCGCGCGCTCATCTGGGCGAGCGCCACCACCGTGCGCCAGTTCCTGGTGGTGGCGGGCGTCTTGAGCGCGCGCTCGAAATAGGCGTTGTTGAGCTTGGTGCGGCCGTAGCCGTGCGGCAGATACAGGTAGGCGACCTGGCCGGCGGCGATCGCGACGCCCGCCGCGAGCACCGCCTTCTCGCCGGGTTGCGCCGGGAGCTTGAGGCCGGCGAAGCCGGCCTCATCCACCTGCGCGCTCACGAAGGTCGCGTGCACCCAGTTGTCATCGAAGTCCGCGGCTCCGACAAACGGCATCTCGGCGGCGACCCGCGCCAGCTCCGCCGCCGTCAGCGCCAGCACGCGCACGTCGTGGCCGAGCTCACGCTCGATCAGGTCGTGGATCGCGGCGGCCTGCTCCGCCGGGTCGTCACCCGCCGCATCGAACACCACGTTGCCGCTCTGCAGGTAGGTCTCCAACCCGGTCAGCCCATGGCCGCCCAAGGCGCGCCGCAACTCGGCCATCGGGATCCTGTTCTGGCCGGAGACGTTCACCGCACGCAGCAACGCCACGAAAGTCGTCATCGTCCTCCTGAGACTCCGTGGAGCATAGTCGCGGGTGAGTCCGCCGCCAAGAGGGGCACACGGCATCGTCGCGGGCGGGCTCGCGGCCAAGAGGACGCGCACGCAGTACCGTCGCGGGCGGGCTCGCGGCATCGTCGCGGGCGGGCTCGCGGCCAAGAGGACGCGCACGCAGCAGCGTCGCTCGGCCCGGCTCGAGCCCGTCATTCTTCACCGCCAGTGCCGTACCAGAGCGATGGCCCGCGGAAGTCCGCCTCGTCTGCATCCGCGGCTTCGACCTCCACCGCCGGCCTTGCCGTCAGATGGCCGAAGCCTTCGGCGATGATGAAGTCCTCAGTCGTCAACTGCCGGGGCGGCCGCATGGCGTCGCGCTCCTGGGCCTCGAGGGCCCGCGTGGCGGCGGCACGTTCGTCGACCGTCACGCGCCGCTCCTCTTCGAGCGCCCGCTCCCCGCGCGCCAGGATCTCCTCCAGAGTCAGCCCCGCGCCCAGAGGCGCGCCGCGGTCGCCGACGGCCGCCCTGCTGAGGATCTCGTGCTCGCGGCGCAAACGTTCGTATGACAGCCGGGAGAGCAGGACGGCCGTGGCGCGGCCGCGCTGCGTGACATACACCGGCTCGCCGGAGGCTGTCGCCAGCCTGATGGCGCCCGAGGCGTCCTGACGAAGGTCGGTCACGGGGATGATGAGCGGCAGGATGCCCACTTGTACCTCCAGGAAAGCAGCGTATGACGCCCGCCATGGTACATGCGGCGGGCGCTCGTGGGGAGGGTGGCAATTCACGCCGCAGCCGGCGAGAGGCCGCCGCGGCTCGGCGCACCCGATGCGCCGGCCTCGGGCATGGAGTCGATGACGCGCGATGACGTAGACGGTACTTCCGGCGGGACCACCAACGGTACATCCAACGATCCCGTCAACAGCGGAGACCGTACGCGACCAGGTCGCGCGGGGGACGCGGGGCGCGCTGACGGCGACCTCGCAGACGGTCGCTGACGCGCGGGGGACGCGGGGCGCGCGGACGGCTGCGACGCAGGGCGGGGGGGATGCGCAGGGCCGGCGGGCGCAGCCCCACCGGCCTGGCCCTTGGCGCCCGGCTCTACCGGCCGAACCCCTCCCGGTACCGCTCGCAGAGGCCCACGTAGATCTGCTTGAAGCCGCGCCAGGCGGCGCGGTACTCGTCATCGACGACGCGCTCGAGGAGGCGCGCCGGCACGCCGGCGGCGATCCTCGCCGCCGGCACCACGGCGCGCTGGGGCACGACCGCGCCCTCGGCCACGACGCCCCACTCGCCGACCTCGGCCCAGTCGCTCACCACAGCGCCCATGCCGATCACTGCGTAGTCGCCGAGCAGGGCCACGTTGTGCACCACGCAGGCGTGGCCCAGCGTGACCCACGAGCCGATGGTGCAGGTCTCGCCCGGGCGCGCGTGGACGACGCAGTTGTCCTCCACGGCGCAGCAGTCGCCAAGCGCGATGCTGCCGTAGTCGCCGCGCAGGCGGGCGCCCGGGCCGACCCAGCAGCGGGCGCCCAGGCGCACGTCGCCGATCACGTCCGCCGACGGATGGATCCAGCACCCCTCGCCGATCAGCGGAGTCTTGCCTTCGAAGCTCGTCACGGGCATAGGACGACCCTACCACAGGCGCAAGACCCGCCAACGCTTGTGAACGCCGGCACTTGACCCCGCTCCTCCGATAGCGTATATATGCAAGTATGCAAATACAGGACAACACACCAGCACCCCCGTCGCCAGACCTCAAGCCCGTGTACCGCATGCACGCCGAGCTCTGCAAGGCGCTCGCCAACGAGCATCGCCAGGCGCTCCTGCACGCCATCGGCGATGGCGAGAAGTGCGTCGGCGACCTCGCCGCGGAGATCGGCGTCTCGGTGCACAACGTCTCTCAGCACCTGCGCGTCCTCAAGGAGCGCCGGCTCGTCGAGTCGCGCAAGGAGGGCCAGACGGTCTACTACCGCGTCACCAACATGAAGTTCATCCAGGCGTGCGCCCTGATCCGTGAGGCGCTGGTGGAGCAGCACCTGGCCCAGGGCGAGTCGCTGCAGGCGGCCGAGCTCCTCGACGCCGCGCGGCGGCAGCCGGCGAGCGCGACGGCATAGCCCAAAGGTACGAATTCGGCGAGCAGGCCTTCATCAGGCCCAAGCTTGCGAAAAGGAACACAAGCACAAGCGCAAAGGAGAGCACGATGCCAGAGGATCTCAGTTCCATCCAGGTGGAGAAGGTAGTGGACGCGCGCGGCACGTCGTGCCCTGGCCCCATCCTGGCCGCCAAGAAGGGCATCCCCAGCGTCTCCGTGGGCGGCGTCATGGAGGTCATGGCCACCGACACCGGCACGCAGAAAGACATCCCTGCCTGGTGCAAGAAGATGGGTCACGAGTTCCTCGGCGTCGTCGAGGAGCCCGGCTACATGAAGCTGTACGTCAAGAAGATGAAGTAATGACAGCCGAGGCTCAGGCACACGAGGACCAGGCGATCGCACCGCGGATCCTCGTCTTCTCCACCAACAACATCAGCGACCCGGGCATCGACCTGGCCGGCAGCTCGCACATGCACTACTCACCCAACGTCACAGTGATCAGCCTGCCCTGCACGAGCGGCATCAAGCCGGGCTGGGTGCTGTACGCCGTGCAGCAAGGCTTCGACGGCGTCTTCATCGCCGCCGATGGCGAGGAGTGCGCCTACTTGACCGACTGCAGCGAGCGTACGGCCGGCATCATGACGGATGCGCAGGCGCTGCTCATTGAAGACGGCTACGAGCCGCAGCGCGTGCGCATGGCCGCGATCTGCTCGGTCTGCGCCGAGCCCTTCACCAATTACATGCACGAGTATTCGACGTCCCTGGCCGGCCTGGGACCATCCCGGAAGGCGACCGCATGAAGTACGACGCTCTGGTGGTCGGCAGCGGCATCGGCGGCATGGAGTCGGCGCTCAAGCTCGGCGACATGGGGTACAAGGTGCTCGTCGTCGAGAAGGACGCCAGCGTCGGCGGCAAGATGATCCTGCTCAGCAAGGTCTTCCCCACGCTCGACTGCGCCAGCTGCATCTCCACTCCCAAGATGGCTGCCACCATCCACCACCCCAACATCGACGTCCTCACCTACGCCCAGGTCGAGGGCATCCGCGCCAACGGCGACGGTACCTACCACGCCAGGATCACGCAGAAGCCGAAGTTCATCGACGAGGTCGCGTGCACCGGCTGCCGCCTCTGCGAGATGGCCTGCAACGTGGCGGTGCCCGACGAGTTCAACGCCGACATGGTGTCGCGGCGGGCAGCCTATATCGCCTTCCCTCAGGCTGTACCGAAGAAGGCGGTCATCGAGCGCGCCGGCGTCTCGCCATGCACCTATGGGTGCCCGGCGGGCATCAAGGCGCACGGCTACGTGGCCCGCGTGCGCAGCGGCCAGTACGACCAGGCGTTCGACCTGGTGCTCGAGGCGACGCCGCTGGTCGGCAGCCTCGGGCGCGCCTGCTACGCGCCCTGCGAGGATGAATGCACGCGCGGCGAGCTCGAAGGCCCGCTGCCGATTCGCCACCTCAAGCGCTTCATCGCCGACCAGCGATATGGTCAGGCGGAGCCCAAGGCCGTCGAGAAGCCCGAGCAGAACGGCAAGAGAGTCGCCGTGGTCGGCTCGGGCCCGGCCGGCCTCACCGCCGCCTGGCAGCTCGCGCGCAAAGGCTACGGCGTCAAGATCTTCGAGGCCGCGCCCACGCCGGGCGGCATGCTCAGCCTCGGCATCCCGGCGTACCGTCTGCCCAACGACGTCGTCGCCGACGACGTTGCCAACGTCACCGCCATCGGCGTCGAGATCGCGACCGATACGCGCGTCGAAGATGTCGCCGCGCTCAAGAACGACGGCTACGACGCCGTCCTCGTGGCGACGGGCACGCACAAGTCCGTGGGCCTCCGCGTGCCGGGCGACGATCTGGACGGCGTCCAGACCGCCCTCGACTTCCTCCGCGCCGTCAAGCTCGAGGAAGGCGTCGACCTGGCCGGCATGCGTGTGCTCGTGGTCGGCGGCGGCAACGTCGCCATCGACGCGGCGCGCACGGCGCGCCGCCTCGGCGCCGCCTCCGTCGCCCAGGCCAGCCTTGAACCCTGCGACGAGATGCCGGCCCACGACTTCGAGGTAGAAGAAGCTCGCGCCGAGGGCATCACGCTGCACGACTGCTGGGGCATCGACCACTTCACCGGCGAGGGCCGCGTCCAGAGCGCCGAGCTCAAGGTCTGCACCTGCGTCTTCGACCCCGACGGCCGTTTTCGCCCCGAGTACGACGAGAGCCAGCGCATGAGCCTCGAGTGCGACGCCGTCATCGTCGCCGCCGGTATGGGCGCCGACACCGAGGCGTTCGGCCTCGAGACCAACGCCAATCGCACGCTCAAGGCCGACCCCGCGACGCTGCAGACCGCGGCGCCGCACGTCTTCGCCGCCGGCGACGTCGTCACTGGCCCGACGATGATCACCACCGCGGTCGGCCAAGGCCGACGCGCCGCCTTCATGATCGACCGCTTCCTCCAGGGCGCCGAGCTCGACACCGACGGCTTCGACGAGGTGTTGCCCGTCGCGAACAAGGTTGAGGTTCTCGGGCGGCAGGACGTCTACGACCGGCGTGAGCCGTTCGAATCGAGCGCAGTGATGAGCGCGGCGCCGACCGACTTCGGCGAGACCGAGGGCCCGATGACCGAGGACGAAGCGTTCCTCGGCGCCGCCCGCTGCCTCGACTGCGGCGTGTGCTCCGAGTGCCACGCCTGCATCGACGCCTGCCCCGCCGACGCGATCAAGCTCGACATGCGCGTCGAGGAGATCGAGGCCGAGGTCGGCAGCGTGGTCCTCGCCACCGGCTTCAAGCTCTTCCCGGCCGACGCCAAGCCGCAGTACGGCTACGGCCGCTACAAGAACGTCATCACCGGCATGCAGATGGACCGCCTGCTGGCGCCGACGCGGCCCTACAACGCCGTGCTCCGCCCCAGCGACGGCCGGGCGCCGGACAACATCGCCTACGTCATGTGCACCGGCTCGCGCGACGACACCGTCGGCAACCCGCTGTGCTCCAAGATCTGCTGCATGTACTCGGTCAAGCAGAACCAGCTCATCATGGGCGCCCTGCCGCTCGCCGACGTGACCGTCTACTACATCGACGTGCGTTCGGTGGGCAAGGGCTACGACGAGTTCTACCAGCAGGCCAAGGACATGGGCGCCAACTTCGTCAAGGGCCGCGTCTCTGGCATCACCGAGACCGACGAGGGCAACCTCGTGCTCCGCTACGAAGACATCGAGAACGGCAGCACGCTTGCCGAAGCCGAGCACGACATGGTCGTGCTTGCCGTCGGCGTGCAGCCCAACGCCGAGGCGCAGCACCTCTTCGAGGACGGCGCCCTGGCGCTCGACGACTACTACTACGTCGGCGAGGCCGACGAGGACCTCGACCCCGGCCGCACCAACCTGCCCGGCGTATTCGTCGCCGGCGCGGCCGCCGGAGCCAAGGACATCCCCGATTCCATCCTTCACGCGGGCGCCGCGGTCGCACAGGCCGCCGCCCACCTGGAGAGAGCGAAAGTGAACGAAGAGGCGAAAGCGAAGGTGACGTCATGAGCGGCCGCAAGATCGGCGTGTACGTCTGCCAGTGCGGCGGCAACATCAGCGACTACGTCGACGTCGACAAGGTCGTCGCCGCCGTGGAGCACGACCCCGACGTGGTGGTCGCGCGCTCGGCGATGTTCACCTGCTCCGATTCGACCCAGCAGGAGATCATCGAGGACGCCCACGAGAAGGGCCTGGACGCGCTCGTCGTGGCCTCGTGCTCGCCCAAGCTCCACACGGTCACCTTCCGTGACGTCGCCAAACGCGCCGGCATGAACCCCTTCCAGTACACCCAGGTGAACGTCCGCGAGCAATGCTCGTGGACGCACACCGACGACCACGACGGCGCGACCGAGAAGGCGACGCGCCTGGTGCGCGCCGGCATCAACCGCACGCGCCTCACCGAGCCGCTCGAGCCGATCGTCGTCGAGACGACGCCGCAGAGCCTCGTCGTCGGCGGCGGCATCGCCGGCCTGCGCGCGGCCCTCGGGCTCGCCGAGATCGGGCTCTCTGTCTTCCTCGTGGAGAAGGAGCCCCGACTCGGCGGCTGGGTCGCCGGCTTCGGCCACATGTATCCGCACGGCCGCAACGGCGCCGATCTGATCGCCACGCTTGAGAAGAAGGTGCGCGCTCATCCGGCCATCACCGTGTTCACGAACGCTGAAGTGATGAGCAAGTCCGGCAGCTTCGGCAACCTCCAGGCGACGATCGCCGTACAAGGTGAACGGCTGGAGACCATCACCGTCGATGTCGGTTCGATCGTCGTCGCCACCGGCTTCGACACCTACGAGCCGGCCGCCGGCGAGCTCGGCTACGGCATCGACGGCGTCGTCACGCTGCCCGATTTCAAGAAGATGGTGGACGGATCGGCCGGCCCGCTGAAGTACAACGGCCGGCCGGTCAAGACCATCGCCTACATCTACTGCGTCGGCAGCCGCCAGAGCGAGGACGTCGAAGGCGGCCACACGTACTGCTCGCGCTACTGCTGCACGGCGGCAGTGGATGCGGCGCTCGAGGCGGCCGCCAAGGGCGACCCCGGCCTGCGCCAGTATCACCTGTACCGCGACATGCGTACCTACGGCAAGTACGAGCTGCTGTGGAACGAGTCGCGCGAGAAGGGCTCGCTCTACCTGCGCGTGCCCGACGACGAGCCGCCTACGGTCGAGAAGCTTGCTTCCGGCAGCCTCAAGGTCACCACCAAGGACCTGCTCACCAGCGGCGAAGAAGTGGCCATCCCGGCCGACCTCGTCGTGCTCGTCACCGGCATGGCGCCGCGCGAGAACGGCGAGCTGGTCAGCGTGCTCAAGCTGCCGGTCGGCAACGACGGCTTCTTCAACGAGATCCACCCCAAGCTCCGCCCGGTCGAGACGATCGTGGACGGCGTCCTCATCTGCGGCGCCTGCCAGTCGCCCAGGAACTCGGCGGAGGCGGTCGCCAGCGGCCTCGCGGCCGTCACCCAGAGCGGCGCCATGCTCAAGCGCGGCTTCGCCGAGCTCGACCCCATGGTGGCGCTGGTCAGCGCAGACGCCTGCACCTGGTGCGGCAAATGCTTCGACGCTTGCCCGTACGCCGCCATCGAGCAGGTCGAGGAGGGCGGCAGGGCGGTCGCCGGTGTCATCAGGACCGCCTGTAAGGGCTGCGGCGGCTGCGTACCGGTGTGCCCCACCGACGCCATCGACCTGCAGGGCTACACCGACGCTCAGATCAAAGCCATGATCGACGGCCTCCTGGAGGTGAGCTGCTCATGACACCGACCACCGGCGGCACGAAGATCAAGGACGCGGATCCCGGGAACCGCAGCGTCCGCGAGATCATCCGCGACGAACAGGTCATGCGCCGCCGCATCCTGGCGGCGCTCGAGGACGGCCCGCTGACGGTGCCCGAGATCGCGACGGCCGTCGAGCGTCCGTCCCACGAAGTGATGTTCTGGGTGATGGGCCTGCGCAAGTACGGCTGGCTCGCCGAGATCAAAGAAGTCACCGATGAAGGCTACTTCCGCTACCAAGTGGTGGAGAGGGAGGGCTCATGACGGCTCTCGTGAACCCCGGGCTGGCGGCGGAGCTCGAACGCTCCGACGAGTTCAACGCCGACGCCTGCATGAACTGCGGGGTGTGCTCCGCTATCTGCCCGATGGGCGTCGATGTCCAGCCGCGCAAGCTGTTCCGCTACGTGCTCCTCGGCATGGACGACCGTGTGAAGGCCGAAGTCGAGCCCGTCTTCTCGTGCCTGCTCTGCAAGATGTGCGAGGAAAACTGCCCGTCGGGCGTGCACATCGCCGAGAACGTACGCACCTTGCGCCATCACATCGTGCGTACCGTCTTCGGCATCGGGAGGGGATGACCATGCCTCTCCCGCCCGGCGACGTCATCGGCATTCTGGCCGACAACCTGCGCCTCAGGCGCTCCGTTCTGCCGCTTTCCGCCAAGGTGGCGACCAGGTGGACCGAAGGCCTCGGCCTGCGGCACGGCGGCGACACCGTGCTCTACACCGGCATGATGTACCAGCTCATCCCGTACATCGAAGGCCTCGTGAAAGCCGAGATGAAGTTCGGCGACTCGCCGCTCGCCAAGTACACCGGCCTCGGCCGCAAGGTGAACCGGTTCGTCAACATCTCGGCGTTCATGGCGCGCCCTTCGGCAGCGGAGCGCGCCGTCTATGACCAGGCGCCGATCAACGTCGTCCACCTGCTGCGCAGGGCCGGCGTCGAGTTCGGCGCCCTGTATGAGGACGACCTGTATTCGGGCGCCCTGGCCTACGACCTGGGCGCCGACGAAGTGCTCCTCGAGCACGCTCGGCGCGTCCACGCGGTCTTCAGGAAGCGTGGCGTGAAGACCGTGATCACCATCGACCCGCACACCACGACGATGCTGCGCAGCGTCTACCCCAGGATCCTCGACGGCTACGACATCGAGGTGCGCAGCTATCTCGAGGTGCTGGCCGAAAAGGGGCTGACGCCGAGCACGATGCTCAGCGGCGACGTGGCCATCCACGACTCGTGCGTCTTCGCCCGCTACGAGGGCGTCATCGACGAGCCGCGCGAGCTGCTGACGGCCGCCGGCGTCACCATCCGCGACCCGGAGAACACGGGTCGCCAAACATGGTGCTGCGGCGGCCCCATCGAGTCGCTCTACCCGGCCAAGGCGGCCGCCAACGCCGAGAAGCGCGTCGCGCAGCTCCGCGCCGCGGCGCCCGACGCCGTCACCATGTGCCCGATGTGTTTTGTGAACCTGAGCACCGCCGCCGGCGACACGATGCGTTTCAAGGACATCTCGCAGTACCTGCGCGAGGCCTACGCGTCCTGAGGCCGGCGCCGCCGACCCGGACCTGAGCAGCACTGGAGGTGCTGGAATGGATACGACCAGGAAGACGATCATCTTGTTCAGCGGCGACTTCGACCGCGTCATGGCGGCGTTCATCATCGCCAACGGCGCCGCCGCCATGGGCGACGACGTGACCATGTTCTTCACCTTCTGGGGCCTCAACATCCTGCGCAGGCCCGAGAAGGTGCAGACGAAGGACAAGAAGAGCGCCCTGCAGGCGATGTTCGGCAAGATGATGCCGAAGGGCACGAGGAAGCTCGGCCTCTCCAAGATGAACTTCGCCGGCATGGGCGCCCCCATGATGAAGAAGGTCATGAAGGGCGCCGGCGCCATGACGCTCGAGGAGCTCGTCGATTCCGCCCGCGAGCAGGGCGTGAGGTTCATCGCCTGCACGCTCTCCATGGACATCCTGGGCTTCAAAGAGGAGGAGCTCATCGACGGCCTGGAGTTCGCCGGCGTCGGCGCCTACCTCGGCGAGGCCGACGAAGCCAACGTCAACCTGTTCATCTAGAACCGCTGCGAACGTCCGCGACGGCGGCGATCCTCCTCGCGAGGATCGCCGCCGTCGCTCTGCCAGTCACGGCCGGAGCTCGCGTCCGCTGCTCTTGGTGCACACAGGATGTTGCTTCCCACAGCAGAACGGGTATTATGAGCATATGCTTGTAATCGGTGCCCGCGATGCTGGCGGATCGCCTCCACTGTGATGTGGTGAGCGATGGCGGCGGCCGCAGGCGCTGCCTTGCCAGAACGGGGGTCCAGTCATGACGTCGGTACAGACACCTCCCATCCCCGACGGCCGAGACGCCTTCGAGGCCGTGGTGCGCGACCCCTGCCACACGCACCGCTTTCTCGACGAGGCGGTCCCGCGCGAGGATGTCGAGCAGATGGTCGGGCTGGCGACCTGCGCCGCGAGCGCCTGCAGCTCTCAGTCCTGGCGCTTCATCGCCATCCAGGACCGCGAGCTGTTCGCCGCCATGCAGGCCGCGGTCATCGCCCGGTTCGATGAGCTCGCCTCGCGGCCAGGGCTGGCGCTCCAGGAGCAGAAGCGCATGGTGGCTCGCGCACAGGCCCTCCAGTTCGCCAAGGCGCCGCTTTGCATCGCGGTGCTGTCGCTGCCGGTCGTCTCGCCGATGGAAGAGCTCATGAGGCTGGCCGGCGTGACCCGGGAAGAGCTCGATCGCCTGTGCGCGCGCCCGGAGCTGCAGAGCGCCGGGGCGGCGGTGCAACTACTGACCACTTCCGCCCACACCATGGGCTACAGCGCCTGCTGGACGTGCGCGCCGATCGTGGCGGGAGAGCGCCTCGAGGTGCTCCTGGACGTCGCGCCGCCCGCCCGCCTCGTGGCCCTCGTGCCCGTTGGCCGCCCGGCCGGAGTGCCGCTGGCCCACAAGCGGCTGCCGCTGGAGCAGGTGCTCGGCTTCCGCTGAGCGTTCGGCAAGGGAGTCTGGATCGTCGCGGCGCATTGCGAGCGCCGTCCTTTGGCTTGGACTCTCGGGCGACCGGCAGTCTCTCAGGGCCAGCGGCAACGCCGCCACACCCACGCCGATAGCGTCAGCCGGCGGCCCCGTCGTCCACGCCGGCCGCCGCTGGGAACAGCCTGTCGCGGTAGTAGCCGTCGGCGAGGTAGATCGCCGCCAGGGGGTTGTGGCCCAGCACCCTGTCTTTGACGGCGAGCACGGTCACCGGCGCGACAGAGTGCTTCATGAACAGGCTGTCGTGGCCGACGCAGAGTCCGAGCAGCAGGTTGAGCTCGGTGCCCGCGCGCGCGAGAGCCCGCGCTTGGCCGACGGGATTGCACATTGCCTCGAACTCGCCCGGCGAGACCTTGTCCTCCTCGGCCAGGTCCAGCTCCTCCTTGGGCAGCGCGGCGTTCTTGCAGGCTACCGAGTCGACCGAGAAGCCGTTGGCCCTCAGTACCCGGCTGACGATGGCAGCCTCGCGGAGCAGGCCGACGCAGCAGGCGATGCCCAGCCGCGAAAAGTCGCAGCGGCGCGCGAAGTCCATGATCTCCTCGATGCGCGTGAGACGGCAGTAGCCGTGCGCCTCTACCAGAGCCGCGTTGCGCGCCAGGTGACGGTCCTCGCCGTCCCGATAGTGGTCGAGCAGCTCCTCTCGGTCCGGCTCGCGGGAGGGACAGTCGCGGGGGTAGGCCTGGGCGTCTCCGGTACCGCAGGCAAGACGGCTACACTCGGCACACGTGTACATCGTGCTCCTCTCCTGGGATCAAGCCCTCGGGGACGGGGTGGCGGTCTCCCGATCCGGTTACACCATGACCATCCGCAGGGTCGAAGGCAAGGACGCGCGGATCGGGAACGACGGCCGGGTGCGACCGTCCGCGGACGCTGTCGGTGGCGTGCGGGCCTATCGGATCAGCGCGACTCCGACTCCGACAGCACCTCATTCTTGATCAGCGACACGAGCCGCTCAAGCGCCGCGAAGACGTTGTCGCGGATGTCTCCGGCTACGAGCACCTTCATGATGTCGTCGCCGACCGAGAGCGACCCCTCGTTCACCCATCCGCGCACGGCGAAGACGCCCGGCCAGGTCCTGGCCTCGGCGAGCGCCTCTTCAAGCCGGTCCCTGTCGGCGCGGAGCAGCATTCCGTGTACGGGCTCGCCGGATCTCGAGGTACCCCTCACGATGCCTTGATGAGCAAGGATCATGCCGATCGCGGTGGACCCCGGCTGAGCCTTCACCTCTTGGATCCAGTCGTCGATGTCAGCAGTGCTCATGGCCCTCCATCCTTGTCCGTCGTCATCGCTGGGCCCATCTTCGCTTCCGCTCTGAGCGGTTGACCCTCCGTATTTCGCTGATCGTAGCCCAGCCGGAGACGCCCACACCAGTGCCGCGGGGCCACCGCGACGAAGCGTCAGCATGGCGCTTGCATTCTCGGGCCAAGGGTATAATATGGGCATATGCTCATAACAAACAAGCGGCGGCTCATCTGCCGCCGTGCTCCGGAGGAGGAGACATGCCAGGTAGAGACGGCACAGGACCACTGGGACAAGGTCCCTTGACAGGCGGTCGGTGGGGCTCTTGCGCCGGCGGCGCACCTTTCCCGGGCCGCGGCGGTGGTCGTGGCCGCAGAAACCAGTTCTACGCCACCGGGCTCACCGGGTGGGAGCGGGCCGCGCAGGCCGACGCTCAGGCGGCGGCCCCGATCGGCGATCCCACGGATCCGTTCTCGCGCCTCGACGAGAAGCTCACCCAGGTGCTCGAGCGTCTGGAGCGCCTCGAGTCCGCGACCCGGAGCTGACATGGGCGGACGTGCAGCAGGCGGCGGCGGTCGCGGCGGCGGAGCCGGTCCCGGTCACGGGAGCGGCCAAGGCATGCGGCGGCGGCGCGACGGCAGCGGGCGCGGCGCGACCCTTGGCCCCGCCGGCGCCGCCGGCGCCGCCGGCGGCGCCGGCCTCGCACAGGGGGTGGCGGCGGCCGTCATCGCGCCGGCGCCCGTCGCGGATGTACCCGTGGGCGCGCCGGCCGTCGCTTTCCGAGCGCGTACCGTGGCTGTCGTCGCCAAGCCCGCGTCCTGCATCGCCTGCGGCTCGTGCGTCGATACGTGTCCGCGAGATGCGATCACCCTCGAAGATGCCGCTGTGATCGACCCGCGGCTCTGCAACGGTTGCGGAATGTGCGTCGAGGACTGCTCATATGGCGCGCTCGCGCTTGCCGAGGTCTGAGGCGATGCGCATCGCCATCGCCAGCGGCAAGGGCGGCACCGGCAAGACGACGCTCGCGACGAACCTCGCGGCGCTGCTCGCCGGCCGCGGCGTGGCAGTCCGGCTCATCGACGCCGACGTCGAGGAGCCGGACTGCCACCTCTTTCTGCATCCCGCTATCGAGCGCCGGGAGCCGGTGCGTGTCTTGGTGCCTGAGGTCGACGAAGGGCTCTGCACCGCCTGTGGCGTGTGCGCCGAGGTGTGCGCCTTTCACGCCATCACCGTCATCGGTTCGACGGTCCTCGTGTTCCCCGAGCTGTGCCATTCCTGCGGGGCCTGTGAGCTGCTCTGTCCGGAGAAAGCCATCCGCGAAGGAGGACGCGACACCGGAACGGTCGAGTACGGCACGGTGACGCTCCCCGGTCGGCCGGCGTTCCCGCTGGTGACCGGAGTCCTTACGGTCGGCGAGGCCAAAGCCGTGCCCACGACCCGGGCCACGTTGGCGGCCGCCGGCGACGGCAGCGTCGATGTCGTCCTGACCGACGCCCCGCCCGGCGCCTCGTGCCCCGTGATCGAAGCGGTGCGCGGCGCCGACCTCGTCGTGCTGGTCACGGAGCCGACGCCCTTCGGTCTGCACGACCTCAAGCTCGCGGTGGCGATGGTGCGCGCCCTCGGTCTGCGCTGCGTCGTCGCCATCAACCGCGCCGACCTGGGAGACGACCGCGTGCATGCCTTCTGCGCCGCCGAGGGCATCGAGATCGTCCTTGAGCTCCCCAATGACCGGCGGATCGCCGAGGCGTATTCTCGCGGTGAGCTGCTGCTCGACGCAGTCGATGGCCTGGAGCAGACGCTGAGCGCGGCATGGGAGCGCATCGTCGCCGCCGCGCAGACAGAACAGGTGCTCTCATGACGCCGCCGCGCGAGCTGGTCGTGATCAGCGGCAAAGGCGGCACCGGCAAGACGAGCGTCGTAGCCGCCTTCGCCGCTCTGGCCGGAGGCGCTGTGCTCGCCGACTGCGACGTCGACGCCGCCGATCTGCACCTGGTGCTCGACCCCCGGCTCGGGAGCGAGCACGAGTTCAGCGGCCGCCGACAGGCGATCATCGATCCTGCCGCGTGCACCGCCTGCGGGCGCTGCGCCGAGGTCTGCCGCTTCGCGGCCGTGCTCGGCGCCGCCGACGACGACTACTCGATCGATACCATCGCCTGCGAAGGCTGCGAGCTCTGCCGGCGGGTGTGCCCCGCCGACGCCATCCACATGGAGCCGGTCGTCAACGGCGCCTGGATGGTCTCCGAGACGCGCTTCGGACCGCTCGTGCACGCGCGTCTCGGCGTCGCCGAAGATAACTCGGGCAAGCTCGTGACGCTTGTACGCAACGAGGCCCGCCGGGTAGCGGAGGTGCAAGGATTCCCCCTCGTCATCGTCGATGGCTCACCGGGCATCGGCTGCCCCGTGATCGCCTCGCTCGCCGGGGCGGATCTGGTGCTCGCGGTCACCGAACCGACCGTCTCGGGGCGTCACGACCTCGATCGCGTACTGCAGGTCGTGAGGCAGTTCCGCCTGCCGTTCGCCGTCTGCATAAACAAGGCGGATCTCAACCCGGAGCTCGGCGCGCAGATCGCCGCCGAGGCGTCCGCCGCCGGCGCGGCGTTCGTGGCCACCGTCGACTATGACCCCGCGGTGACGCACGCCCAGGTGGCAGGAACCGACGTCATCGACTATGGCGGCCGCGCCGCGGCCGAGATCACGACGCTGTGGGAAGCCGCGAGCGCCTCGCTCTCGCCGTCCCCGGAAAGACAGGTGCTCGATGGGTGAAGGTCACGAGAAGAACAGGCCGGCCGCCGGCGGCGACGGCCACGGCTGCAGCCAGGCGGACGGCGACGCCCGCCGGCAACAGGACGAGCTCGAGGTCCGCATGCTGCTCATCCGCCACAAGCTGCTCGTGCTGTCGGGAAAAGGCGGGGTGGGCAAGAGCACCGTGGCCGTGAACCTGGCCACGGCGCTGGCGGACGCCGGGCGACGCGTCGGTCTGCTCGACATCGACCTCCACGGCCCCAGCGTGCCGGGCCTCCTGGGGCTCGAGTACGCACCGCAGCCGGGGCACGCCGGCGGCATCGCCCCGGCGAAGGTGAGCGAGAACCTGTGGGCCATGTCGATCCAGTTCTTCCTGCCCGAGGGCGACGCTGCCGTCATCTGGCGCGGTCCACGCAAGTACTCGGCGATCCGCGAGATGCTGGCCAACGTCGACTGGGGCCACCTCGACTGCCTCGTCGTCGATGCTCCTCCCGGTACCGGTGACGAGGCTCTCGCCCTGGTCGAACTGTTGGGCGCCGGAGCGGGCGCCGTGATCGTCTCCACGCCGCAGCGCGTCGCCGTGAGCGACGTGCGCAAGGCGCTGGGCTTTTGCAGAACGCTCGACCTTCCCGTGCTCGGCGTGATCGAGAACATGAGCGGCTTCATCTGCCCGCACTGCGGTGAGACCACCGATATCTTCTTGAGCGGCGGCGCCGAGACCATGGCCGCCGACGCCGGCGTGCCGTTCCTTGGCCGCATCCCGCTCGATCCGGCGGTCGTGCTGGCCGGGGAGCGTGGCGTGCCTCACGTGCGGGCCTTCGCCGGATCGCCGACGGCGGCGGCGTTCGCGGCCGCGATCGAGCCGCTGCTCGCACTTACCGAGCGCCCCGCTCATCGCGTCGCCACGACCGAGGATCGCTGAGGTAGACGATGCCAGCCACCGCCAGCACACAGCAGCTCGTCTACGGGCCGGTGCCGTCCCGCCGGTTGGGGCGCTCCCTCGGCGTGGACCTCGTGCCTCTGAAGACGTGCACCTACGACTGCGTCTACTGCCAGCTCGGCAGGACCACATACAAGACGGTGCGCCGGCAACGCTGGGTCGACCCGTCGGATGTCGTGGCTCAAGTGCGCGCCAGACTCGAGTCGGAGCCCGATGTCATCGCTCTCGCCGGGTCGGGCGAACCGACCCTGCACGCGGGGATCGGTGACGTGATCGCCGGCATCAAGCGACTCACGGACGTGCCGGTGGCGGTCATCACCAACGGGTCGCTGCTCAGCCACCCGACGGTACGCCGAGGGCTGGCGGCCGCCGACATCGTGCTGCCGTCGCTCGACGCCCCCAGTGACGGCCTGTTCCGGCTCATCAACCGTCCACACGCGGCGCTGCGCTTCGCCGATGTGGTCGGCGGGATGGTCGCGTTCCGCGACGACTACCCAGGGCAGATGTGGCTCGAAGTCATGCTGCTCGCCGGCGTCACGGGGATGGTTGCCGAGGTGGGGCGGCTCGCGGAGCTGGCGGCGCGCATCGCCCCCGACCGTATCCAGTTGAACACGGCGGTGCGCCCGCCGGCGGAGTCGTTCGTGGCGCCCGTCGCGGACGGCTCTCTGCGGGAGCTCGCCGGCCTGTTCACGCCCCACGCCGAGGTGATCGCCGACACCGTGCCCGCCGACGGCGACCGGGTCGCGGGCCACGCGGACATCCTGGCGCTGCTCTCGCGCCGTCCGTGCACGGTGGCCGACATCGCCGCCGGCCTGGGGATCCACCATGGCGAAGCGCTCAAGGCGGCCACCGCGCTCGTCACCGAAGGCGCCGCGGAGCTGCACACCCATGAAGATCGAACGTTCTATGCGGCGGCGCCCGCCACCGCTGAGGATCGAGACGAGGAGACACCATGAAGGTAGCCATCAGTGCGCAGAGCAGCGATATCGACTCCCTGGTCGATCCACGGTTCGGCCGCGCCCGCTGGTTCATCGTCGCCGATACGGAGACCGGCCAGTGGCGGGCTCACGACAACACCGCCAACGTGAACGCCAGCGGCGGCGCCGGCGTACAGGCCGGCAGCACCGTGGCGGCGCAAGGCGCCGAAGCGGTCATCACCGGCAACGTCGGCCCCAACGCGCACAAGGTCCTCGCGGCCGCGAACATCGCCATCTACCAGGCGGGCAACGGGATCAGCGTGAGCGACGCGCTGGCCGCTCTCAAGCGCGGCGAGCTGGCAGCGGTAGAGGCTCCCACCGTGAGCGGTCACTGGGCCTGAGGAGGAATGGAGTAGCCATGAACGGAGACGGAAGACCCAGGTATGGCCGGCGGCGGCGCGGAGGGCCGGCATGTGACGGCGCCGGGCTGGGCCGCGGCCGTCGCAAGGACGGCGCCCGGGGCAGCGAGAGCAGCCTGGGCGGGCGCACCACGACCCGTGCGCTGATCGCGGTCGGCGCGTATGTAGTGCAGGACCTTCGCGATGCCGAAGGACTGACGCGGCCGCTGCTTCGCCGGGCCGCGCTGCGTCTGGCGCTGAGCCGAAGCGAGCCTGCACGGCGGCTGGGCAGCGCCTATCTGCGGCTCGATCCGCCGGACCCGTCGGAGCTCCCGAAGAAGGCGGCTGTCATCGAGGCGACCGGCTCTTCTTCGCCGCCCCGTGCCCTGCCCCCGGCGCCGAGTCACGCCGAGCCGGCCCTGCCGGACGACGCGTCCACGCGTTGAATCCCCTGCCATGCCCGGCTACAATGAGCATATGCTAAGAACTTTGGAGTTGAGCAGTGGCGCGCCCGCCGATTGAGCGTGCGGTAGGCGGCGTGCCTCGTGTGACGCTGTTCAAACCGGCCGGCGTCCCCGGTCGCGAGCTCGAGCAGTTGCCGCTGGCCGTCGATGAGCTCGAGGCCATCCGCCTCGTCGATCTCGAGGGCCTCAGTCACGAGCAGGCGGCTTCGGCGATGGGCGTGTCGCGGCAGACGGTCGGCCGAGTGCTGGAACGTGGACGCGCCACGGTCGCGGAGGCCCTCGTCGGCGGCAAGGCCATCCTTATCGGCGGCGGCCAGTACCGCGTCGAGCCGCGACAGCTCTGCTGCACCTCATGCGGCGCCGTCTGGGCCGCCGCCCCCGATGCGCTACCCCCTGCCGTATGCCCCTCCTGCGCGTCGCCCGACGTGGGCACCTGCTGGGATCCAGCGGGGCGCTGCGGGATAGACCACAGAGGCCGAGGTGGCGGCCGGGGCCGGGGCTGCGGCGCCGAGGGCGCCGGCGCCGGTTGTCAGAGGCGAGGCCGCGGACGGGGCGGCGGCAGGCAGTGATGGCGCCCGCCAAGACCACCGCTCTCAGAGTACCGATCAAATAACCAGGAACGGAGTCTGATCCACATGAGTGACACGAACGGAACGACTGTAAGGATAGCGATCCCCTCGGAGGCCCCCGGTGGTCTCACGGCGCGGCGATCCGGGCACTTTGGACGCTGCGAGTGCTTCACCGTGGTCGAGGTCATCGACGGCGCCGTGGCCGGCGTCGAGGTCGTGCAGAACGCGCCGCACCAAGATGGAGGCTGCATGACGCCGGTGTTGTTGCTGGCGGAGAATACGGTCAACGCGATCGTCGTCGATGGCATTGGCGGGCGTCCGCTGATGGGCTTCAACCAGGTCGGCATCGCGGTGCACGCCGGGATGGGCCCAGACGTCCAGACGGCCGTCGCGGCCTACATCCAGGGTGCCCTTCCTGTGGTCGGGCTCGAAGGAGCCTGCCAGCACTAGGCGCCGCTGCCGCCGGCCACGACGCGAAGTTCATGGACGGCGGCCTCGTGATGTGGCCGTACGAGGGCGTGGGCGGCTGAGTCCGCCCGCACGAGACAAACGGAACGAGGAGGTAACCATGTCCGCAGAGTCCCCCCACAGCATGCCGCTGCTCGGCGACAAGTTCCCCGAGATGACGGTCAAGACGACGCACGGCATGAAGGACCTGCCCGGCGACTATGCCGGCAAATGGTTCGTCCTGTTCAGCCACCCGGGCGACTTCACCCCGGTCTGCACCACCGAGCTCTACTCGTTCGCCAAGCGGGCCGACCAGTTCGCGGCGCTCAACGCCGAGCTCATCGGCATGTCCGTCGACCAGGTCTTCTCGCACATCAAATGGGTCGACTGGATCAAAGAGAACCTCGGCCTCGAGATTCCCTTCCCGATCATCGCCGATACCGGCGCGGTGGCCGAGAAGCTGGGGATGATCCATCCCGGCCTGGGCTCCAACACGGTGCGCGCGGTGTTCATCGTCGATGACACCGGCACGCTCCGCTGGATGGTCTACTACCCGCAGGAAGTGGGGCGCAACATCGACGAGATCCTGCGCTCGCTGAAGGCGCTGCAGATCTCCAGCGCCCACAAGGTCGCTCTGCCGGCCGACTGGCCGCACAACGATCTGCTCGGCGACAGAGTCATCGTGCCGCCTGCCCAGACCGTCGCCGACGCGGCCGAGCGTCCCAAGCAGTACGAGTGCTACGACTGGTGGTTCTGCCACAAGGCTCTCGACGAATAGACGGCGCAGACCGTGATCCGCTGCGCGCGCCGTTCGTGCCGGCGCGGCGTGCCACGACCTGCACCTGGCCTGGCGTTTGGCGGCGACCACCGCAAGGTGGTAGGGCAATTCCGTCCCCGGCTCGTGGGCCTCGATCTCTTCGAGGCCCATCCCCGAGATGACGTCGCGCACCGCGGCGAGACCCAGAACGTGGCCGACCGGCGGGCCGACCGGCGGGCCGACCGGCCGCTCGTGGTCGCCCCAATCCACGACGACGAACAGCCCGCCTGGGCGCAGGAGCCGCACGACCTCGGCCAGCGCCCCTGGCTGGTCGTACAGGTGATGAAGTACGTCGACCATGAGGACGCGGTCGGCCACGGCGTCGGCCGCCGGGACCGCGTTGGCGTCCGTCTCCACCAGTTCCAGCCTCTCAGCCAGCTCCGGCGTGACCTTGTCGCGCAGCAGCTGCGCGAGCCGGGGCAGCGCCTCGACGGCGAGCACGCGGCCCTGCGGCACAGCTTCGGCGACCGCCACGGTGTAGATGCCGGTCCCTGCGCCGTAGTCGACCACGGTCTCGGCGCCGTCAAGGCGCAGGAGCGACACGACCGTCGCCTGAGAAAGGGCTTCGAGGCGCGCCGGGTCCTCCAGCCGGCCGGCGTGCTGTGGGTCGAAGGCGTCGGCCATCAGCCGGCCACCGTGGTGACCTCGAACTCCGGCGGCTGATGAAGGTGCTTCTTGACCGCGCAGAGGTTCATCGCGTTGATCACGGCGGCGCGGTACTTCTCCGGGAAGTCCGCGGGAAGCTCCAGTTCGAGATCGATCTTGCTGATGAGGCCCGCCGCCTGATCGAAGTGCGTGCGCATCGTGATCTTGGAGCCCGCCGGGTCGATGCCGCGCTGCTGCATGAAGCCCAGCGCGTAGATGCCGGCGCATGTGCCGATCGAGGCGAGGAAGAGGTCGAAGGGCGCCGGCGCGGAGTCGTCGCCGCCACCGCGCGCCGGCTGATCGGTCTCGATGGTGAAGCCGTTGTAGTCGGCGTACACGCGCTTGCCGCCGGGGAAGTAGATCGGCATGTCCATGACTGGTCCCTTTCGAGATGATCGAGGCTCTCTGAGCTCTCGGTTTGCTGGTCTAACGATTGCCATGTTGCGAAATTGCGAAACTTGGCAATAATGGTGTCGTGAACGACGAACGACAGCGCTACGCCATCCACGCCGCGGTGTTCGCGGCACTTGCCAATCCTACTCGCCACGAGCTCGTGCATCTCCTCTGCGAGGAGCCGCGCACGGGCAGCGAGCTGGCGGAGGCCCTCGGCGTCAGCCGGCCCAATGTGTCCCAGCATCTGGCCGTGCTCCAGCGCGAGGGCCTCGTCAAGCGTTCTCGCGCGGATGTCCGCGTGCTCTGGGAGGTCGTCGACCCGCGGCTCTCTGAGGCGTGCGCGCTCATCGACGAGATCCTCAGTAACGAGCTCGCCCAGCGCGCGCGCATCCTCGCCCCCGAAAGGTAGGCGCCTCATGCGACACGTCCAGGTAACGCCACCGGGAGTACCTACATGATCGACGTCAACGTCCAGGCCTGTCCTCAGAACCACCCTTGCCCTGCGGTGCACTCCTGCCCCGAGGGCGCCATCATCCAGGAGGACATCTTCACGGCGCCGCGCATCGACCACGAGCTCTGCACAGACTGCGGCGCCTGCACCCAGGCCTGCCGCGTGTTCTCACGGGTCCGCGACGAAGTGGGGGTGCTCTGATGGCTCAGATCGACCTCGTCTGCCGCGACTGCGGTCACAGCTTCGAAGTGCTGACTCGCGTGGCGATCCGCGAGAAACAGAAGCGCTGCCCCGAATGCCAGTCGCAGAACGTCCGCCAGACCTTCACCAGCTTCCTGCGCAACGGGTCGCTCGCCGATCCGTCGTGCGGCGCCCCGCAGCGCAGCAGCGGCTTCGGCTGAGGCTGAGCTGCCGCGGCGCGGTCGCGCCGCACAGATACGTTTGTCACCGGGGGGCCGCGGGTACCCCCGGCGCATGAACGAAGTCAGCCCGCACCTGAGTCTCGAGGGGTTCCTCTTTGAGATGAGCCGCGGGCCGCTGGGGTCACTCACCCACGAGCGGCTCATGGACCTCACGCACCGGCTGAACCTCTCGGATGAGCTGATCGAGACCCGCGCCTGCTTCGCGGCCAACACGTATGCCCGCAATCTGGTGTGCCGCTCCGCCGATTTCGAGTTGCTCGTCCTCTGCTGGAAGCCGGGGCACGCGTCCACCATCCACGACCACGCCGGTTCTCTCAACGCCATCCGCGTGCATCGCGGTCAACTCACGTCGCGCGTGTTCGTGCCGGCCGCCGGCAGGCCCGCCGGCGCCGGCCCGGTCGAGCTTGTCGCCGAGGAGCGCGTGATGCCCGGTGGCCAGACCGGCTTGGATCATGGCGGGATCCATCAACTCGTCAATACTGCCGCGGAGGACCTCGTGACGCTGCACGTGTACGCGCCACCGCTGACCGAGCTTATCGTCTATTCGACCGACTCAGCCGAGACTGAGCGCCGGCCCCTGCGCTACACGCTCGCCGACGACCTGGCCTGACCCGTGTCGGCGGCACGCCGCCGACCGACCCCGCTGGAGGCGCCTGATGTCACTTGCCACACGCCCGCTCGGCGCGAGCGGCCTCGAGATCACGACCGTCGGCTTCGGCTCCTGGGCGGTCGGCGGCGGCGGCTGGTCGTTCGGCTGGGGCCCGCAGGACGACGACCTCTCGATAGCGGCCATAGGCCGCGCCGTCGAGCTGGGCGTGAACTGGATCGACACGGCGGCGATCTACGGCCTGGGGCACTCCGAGGAAGTGGTGGGCCGGGCCGTGCGGGCTCTGCCCGCCGCCGCCCGGCCGCTGGTCTTCACCAAGTGCGGCCTCGAGTGGGACGCCGCCGACCCAATGGGCGCAGTGCGGCGCGTCTTCACCCCGCACACCGTCCGGCATGGCATCGAGGGTTCGCTGCGCCGCCTCGGCCTCGAAGCCGTCGACCTCTTCCAGATCCACTGGCCCGACGATCAGGGCGACCCCGTCGAGGATGCCTGGGCGGAGATGGTGAAGCTCCGTGAGGAGGGCAAGGCGAGAGCCATCGGGGTCTCCAACTTCGACCCCGATCTGCTCGCTCGCTGTGAAGCCGTCGGCCACGTCGACTCGCTGCAGCCGCCCTTCTCGCTCGTCGATCGCGAGACGGCCGCCGAGCTGCTCCCGTGGGCGCGCGCTCACTCGACCGGGGTGCTCTGCTACAGCCCCATGGCGTCGGGCATCCTCACCGACTCGTTCAGCGCCGCCCGCGTCGCCGCCATGGCCGCCGACGACTGGCGCCGGCGCCCGCCCTCGTTCAACGAGCCGGAACTGGGCCGCAATCTGTCGCTGCGCGACGCCCTGCGGCCCATCGCCGCACGGCACGGCGCGACGGTCGCCGCCGTCGCCGTCGCCTGGGTGATCGCCTGGCCCGGCGTCACGGGGGCGATCGTCGGCGCGCGCTCGCCGGAGCAGGTGGACGGCTGGATCGGCGGCGCGTCTCTCGAACTGACCGACGAGGACCTCGCCGAGATCGCCGAGGCCGTTCGGGCGACAGAGGCCGGCGAAGGGCCGGCCGACCCGCGCAGAAGCTACAGCGAGTAGGTCACGTAGTCGTGCTCGCAGGGCTGACCGATGGCCACGTGCACGCGGCCCTCGCCCGGCTCCCAGATCATGCTGGCAGTCGTCACGCTCTGGTCCGGGTCGGAGTCGTCGTCGTTCCAGTGCGAGCAGATGGAGAACGGCGCGTTGGCATGGTCGCAGAGAAGCGTCTGCCCCAGGCGGACGGGATCCTCGCCGGCCTCCAGCCCCGCGGCGAGGAGCTCCTCCGCGCGGGCGCGCCGCTTGTGGGTGCCCTCCGACGTCGTCGCTTCCTGCGGCGCGAGCTCCGGCGTGACGTAGTGGTTGGTGTGCGCGAAGCACGCGCCTCCGTCGAGCCACGCCAGTCTGGTCGCCGTGGTCTCGATGTCCCAGATGCGTCCGTCGGCGTCGGCCAGCAGGTGGTTGGAGCCTCGCGCCCGAGGCGTGGCCGCGATGCGGCCACGGACCTCCTCGAGGCTGCGGCACGCGAGCAGCGACGCCAGCAGCAGGTTGTTGGGCACGCCCACGCCCATGTCCCAGGAGTAGAGCGTGTTGGCGCCGCCGCACAGGCCGTGTGAGGTCACGCCGGTGATCGGCAGGTTGCCGGCCGGCCCGACGCTCAGGTAGCTCGTGCCGTCGTCGAGCGTGACGTGCCGCACCGTGAGGCACTCGATGTCGCCCGGGTACCAGTCTTCGTTGTGGCCGGCCACGGTACGGCCGCCGGCCTTGAGCGCGAACGACGTGCAATGCTCGGGCGGCGGCGCCCGCTCGGGCAGGCACGTGAGCTCCTCGTTGCAGTTGGCCGCGAAGAGATGATCGAACGGCACGCCGGCGCCCTCAGCCAGGCCGCGCAGCTGGTCGACGATCCGCGGCACGGCCTCCTCGGCCGGCTTGAGGTAACGGCGGGCGCGCTCGACCGCTGCGGCGAAGCCGAAGCCCGCGAGCGCGACGAACTGCTCCCCGTAGTAGTCGAGCTCGCGGAGAACCAGCTCGCGCTCGGCCTCGCCGATCTGGCGCCCCACCTCGCGGTGAGCGCCCTTCGCCTCGATGTAGGGGAGCTTCGCATCCATGCCGACAGCATCCTATCGCGATTCGGAGGGGCGCCACGCGGGAATGTCCAGCCCATGGATGGAGACACCGACTTCCGCTTCTCGCCGCGCCCCAACCGCGCCCACGAGATCGCGTGGCGCCCGTGGGGTGAGCCGGCGTTCGCCGAGGCTCGCCGGCTCGGGCGCCCCATCCTCCTGTCGCTCTCCGCCGTCTGGTGCCACTGGTGCCACGTCATGGACGAGACGAGCTACTCCGACCCCCGCGTGATCGCGACGGTCAACGAGCACTTCGTGCCCATCCGCGTGGACAACGACCGGCACCCCGACGTGAACCGCCGCTACAACATGGGCGGCTGGCCGACGACCGCCTTCCTGGCAGCCAGCGGCGACCCGATCACCGGCGCCACGTACATGCCGCCGGAGCAGATGCTGCAGGCGCTGCAGAGGGTGCGGGAGCTCTTCGAGGCCAACCGCACGGCGCTTGTGGCGTTGGGCTCGACGGAGCACGCCCACGCCGCCGAGGCCGAGGCCGAGGCGGCGTACGCCCCTCTCGGCGGTTCGCCGCGGAGGGGCGGTGTCTCCGCGCCGAACTTCGGCGGCGACCCCGACGTGCCCGGCGACATCCCGGCGGAGATCGCCCTGCGGATCGTGCGCGCCTTCGACCCGCTGCACGGCGGCCTCGGCGCCGACCCCAAGTTCCCGCAAGCGGACGTCTTCGCGTTCGTGCTCGCCTACGCGGAGCTGCGCGGCGGCGGCGACCCGCTGCACGTCGCGCCCCACACCAGTGCGCTCGTGACGCCGGGGCGCGTGCACGAGGTGGTACGCACCACGCTGGAGCGCATGGCGCTCGGCGACCTCTACGACCACGTGGCCGGCGGGTTCTTCCGCTACGCCACGCGCCGCGACTGGAGCGTCCCCCACTACGAGAAGATGTTGGAGGACAACGCGCGCCTGGCAGGCCCGTACCTCGAAGCGACGGCGCCGGCCCACGGAGACGCGCCGGGCGGCGAGGACGGGGTCGGCGGAGGCGAAGCCGCCCACGCCCGTCTCGGCCCCGTGGCCCTCTACCGCGACGCCGCGGCGGGCACGATCGACTACCTTCTCGCCACGCTGTGGCGCGCGGATCCGCCGGCCTTCGGGGGCAGCCAGGACGCGGATGAGCACTACTACCGCCTCGACGCCGCCGGGCGCGCCGAACTGCCCGAGCCCTTTGTGGACCTCACCGTCTACATCGACTGGAACGCGCTGGCGGCGCGGGCGCTGCTGCGCGCGGCGCCCGTGCTCCAGCGCCCCGAGCTCACGGAGCGCGCCGTCGAGCTGCTCGGCTTCCTCTGGGAGCACGGCCGTCGGGACGCCGCGATGGCGCACTACCTCACCACGAGCGGCGAGCCTGGCCCCGGCGCGCCGCTGCTCGTCGACCAGGCGACGATGGCGGCCGCCTTGCTGGACGCCTACGAGGTCACCGCCGAGCGGCAGTGGCTGGAGGGCGCGCAGGCGCTCGCCGGCTGGGCCGGCGAGCGCCTGCGCGCCGCCGACGGCCGCCTGCACGACCGCTTGGCCCAGCCCGGCGCCAGCGCCGGGCTTCTGGCGCGCCCGCTCCCCGTGCTCGAGGAGAACGCGCTCCTGGCCGAGGTATTCCTGCGCCTCGAGGCGTACACCGGCGCGGGCGCCTGGCGCGAGCAGGCGCGCGAGATCCTCAGTGCCTGGGCGACGCACTACGAGGAATTCGGCGTCGCCGCCGCGGCCTACGGCCAGGCGCTGCTCCGCTATCTGGAGCGGCCGGATCACATCGTCGTCGTGGGGCGCCGCGGCGATGCCGCGGCGCGGCGCCTGCACGGCGCCGCGCTGTCCGCGCCGCGGCCGCTGCGCACAGTGCAGCTCCTCGACCCGGACGACCCGGCCGACGCGCAGCGGATGGCCGCGGCGGGCTTCGCGCGGGCCGCGACCGCCTACGTCTGCCGCGGCGCCACCTGCCAAGCGCTCATCACCGACCCCGACGAGCTGGGCCAGCCGCTCTCTTGAGTGAGATTCTGCGAGAATGCGGGACGACCACCGCAACGGACCGGCGACGGAGGGACGATGCTCACGCTCTATCAGGTTGAATGGTGCCCCTATTGCCACCGGGTACGCCAGGTGATGACCGAGCTGGGCCTCACCTACCTCACGGTCAACGTCCCGGCCGACCGCGACGAGCGCGCCGACGTGATCGCCGTCTCCGACCAGTCCGGCGTCCCCGTGCTGCAGGACGGCGACAAGGTCTTCAGCGACTCCGACGAGATCCTCGAGTATCTGCGCAGCTCCTATCCCGCGCCCGAAGACGCCGGGCAACACAGCGCCGCCGGCGCCTGGCGCGCCGCCGCCGCGCTCTCCATCCCCCCGCGGGCGGCGCTGGCGCGTCTCCGCCAGCTCCTCGAGGAGAAGGGCTTCAAGATCGTCGCCCAGATCAAGGGGCCGAGGATCAGCGAGCTGCTGCCCAAGGAATACGTGCTGCTGGAGGTCGCCGTGCCCGTGGCGGCCGTCAGGAGCGTGGAGCTCGACCCTCTGGCGCCCGTTGCGGTCCTGCTGCCGATGGCCGTCATGATGGCCGACGGCGGCGGCAGCGTGGTCGCCACCGCCGATCCCGTGGGCCAGGTGTGGCTCTACGGCGAGCCGCCGCTCACCAGGATCCAGGCGGCGGTCAAGAAGCGTCTGGCCGAGGTGCTCGAAGAACTGTAGCGGCGCCTCACTCCCAGCGGAACACGCGGAGGCTCACCAGGGTCGCCACCAGGCCGATGCCGGCGACGAGGGCGAGTTGCGTCCAGTTGGTACCGCGTCCGATCCAGGGGTCGACCATCGCCAGCACCGAGTGATACAGCGGCAACGCCTTGCCGACGCTCACCATCCAGGACGGCAGCAGTTCGAGCGGCGCCGACGTGCCCGAGACGAAGAGCATCACGAACCAGAGCATCAGACCCGCCGACTGCGCGGCGCGCGCCGTCGGCGCCAGCGAGGCGAGCAGCGTCCCGATGCCGGCGAAGCAGAAGGTGCTGACCACAGCGGCCAGCGCCACCTCGGCGGGCGCCGCCGCCATCTGCACGCCATACACGACGATGCCAAGGAGGCTGATGGTGACCGCCCCGACGAAGGCGACCCCCAGGCTCACGAGAAGCTGAGAGCCGAGCAGCGCCGCTTCCGAAACACCGCTGGCGCGGAAGCGCCGCAGCACGCCGCGCTCGCGATACGACGACAGGTGCACCGGCAGCGAGATCGTGCCGATCGAGGCGATCACCAGCGCGATGAAGCTCGGTACGTACCAGTCCATCATCTTGACGCCCTGGTAGGCTCCCCTCTCCATCGTCTGGTCGCCGAAGATCCCGCCCAACAACACGAGCACCAGGATCGGGAAGGCGAACGAGAAGACCAGCGTCACCGGCTCGCGCGACAGCAGTTTGAACTCGATCCAGGTCATCTTGAAGACGATGGGCACTACTCCTCCATCTCGTGCCCCGTCAGCGCCAGGAAGACGTCTTCGAGCGTGGGCAGCTCCACGCGCAGGTCGGGCGGCGTGATGCCGTGCGCTACGAGGGCGGCGGCGACGTGCGCCAGCACCGCCCCGCCGCCGCGCACCTCGACGCGCGCGCCGTGGCGCAGCACTCTCTCGACGCCGGGCGCCTCGGTGAGCCAGGCGAGGTCCTCGGCGTCCGTGGAGAACACCACCGTGACATACCTGGCGTGGTCGGCGACCAGCCGCCGAGGAGCGCCCTCGGCGACGATGCGCCCCGCTTCCATCACCGCGATGCGGTCGCAGAGCCGCTCGGCCTCCTCCATGAAATGGGTCACAAGCACGACCGTGGCGCCCATGTCGCGCACCCGGCGCACGAGGTCCCAGGCCACGCGGCGCGCCGCCGGGTCGAGACCGGTGGTCATCTCGTCGAGAAACACGACTTCCGGGCCGTTGACGAGCGCCAGGGCCACGAACAGGCGCTGGCGCTGCCCTCCCGAAAGGCCGTGGAAGGAGGCCTTGCGCTTGTCGCTGAGCCCCCACTGCTCCATGACTTCGCGCCAGTCGCGCCCGCCGGGAGTGATCGAGGAGAACAGATCGAGCGCCTCCCACACGCGCACGTGGTCGGGCAGGGCGGACTCCTGAAGCTGCGAGCCGATACGCCGGCGCAGCTCGCGCGACTGAGTCTGCGGATCGAGCCCCAACACGCGCAGGACGCCGCCGTCGGCGTGCCGCAGCCCCTGCAGACATTCGACAGACGTGGTCTTGCCGGCGCCGTTGGAGCCCAGCAGCCCGAAGATCTCTCCCTGCTCGACAACGAAGCTCGCGTCGGCGACGGCGACGACGTCCTTGTAGCGTTTCTGGAGGTGCTCGGCGACGATGACGGGCGGCATGCTTCAGACGATACCCGCCCGCGGCCGCCTCAAGCCGTCGGGCGCCGACCCTACCCGGTCGTGTACCCGCCGAAGAGCGACAGCGTGCCCGGCGGCAGCTCCGGGTCGGACCACCGGCCGAGCTGCTGAAAGCGCTCGCGGCGGCGGCGGCGGCGCTCCTGGGGCGCGATGCCGTCGAGCTCGGCGAGCGCCTCGGCGATGGCCTCGCCGACGCTGGCCGCGGCGGCCTCGGGGTTATGGTGGGCGCCGCCGCGCGGCTCCGCGACGACGCGCTCCACGACCCCCAGCGCGACAAGGTGCGAGGCGGTCGGCTTGAGCGCCTCCGCGGCTTGCGGCGCGTAGGCGGCGTCGCGCCAGAGGATCGCGGCGCAGCCCTCGGGGGTGATCACCGAGTAGGTGGCGTTCTCCTGCATGAGCACGCGGTCGGCGACGGCGAGGGCGAGGGCTCCGCCCGAGCCGCCCTCGCCGATCACCGTGGCGATGACCGGCACGCTGAGGCGCGCCATTTTGAGCATGGTCTCCGCGATGGCGCGCGCCTGACCGCCCTCCTCGGCGGCTACGCCTGGGTACGCGCCCGGCGTGTCGACAAACGACAGCACAGGGAGGCCGTGCCGCTCGGCCAGGGCGAACAGCCGCTGCGCCTTGCGGTAGCCCTCGGGCTTGGCCATGCCCCAGCTGTGCGTCTGCTGCTCGTCGAGCGTCCTGCCCTTCTGGTGGCCGACGACCAGCACGGCGCGGCCGCGGAACCAGCCGAGCCCGCCGACGATGGCCGGGTCGTCGGCGCGCAGGCGGTCGCCCTTGAGCTCCTCGAAGCCCTCGATGAGGTACCCGATGTAGTCGCGCGTCCGCGGCCTGCCGGTGTGGCGCGCAATCTCGACGGTCACCCAGGCGTCATGGCGACGGCTCTCGTGCTGCAGGCTCTTCAGCCGCGCCTGCAGCTTCTCGATCTCTTCCGACAAATGGACGCCGGGCATAAGTGGCAAGCGCCTTAGCTCGCTCAAGCGCTGTCTGAGCCATCCCACCCTTGCCTCGTTCTCGTCCAGCGGTCGTTGTGACTCGGTCAGGTTCTTCACCTCCCCCCAGTAGGCGCAGGTAGTTGCCGACCTTCATGCGCAGGTCCCTGCGCGCCACCACGGCGTCCAGGTGACCCAGCAGGAGATTGCGCTCGGCGCTGCCGAAGCCCTCCGGCAGGGTCTCGCGGGTGGTCTCGGCGATCACGCGCGGGCCGGTGAAGTACAGCTGCGCGCCCGGCTCGGCGATGCAGATGTCGGCAAGCGTCGCGAAGCTCGCCACCACGCCTCCCGTGCATGGGTCGGCGAGGATCGTCACGAAGGGTGACGTAGCCTCGTTGATGAGGTCCGCGGCGCAGCTCGTCTTGGCCATCTGCATGAGGCTCAGGATGCCTTCTTGCATGCGGGCGCCGCCGGAGCTGCAGACTGCCACGAGCGGCAGGTCTTCTCCGGCGGCCAGCTCCGCGCTGCGCCACAGCTTCTCGCCGACGACGCTGCCCATGCTGCCGCCCATGAAGCCGAAGTCCATGACGGCGAGCACGCACCGCGTGCCGTCGATGGCGGCCGTCCCCGTGATGATCGCGTCGTTGAGGCCCGTCTTGGCCTGCGCCTCGCGGACGCGCTCCGGGTACGTCTCGAGATCGGTGAACTTGAGAGGGTCCAGGGTGAGCACGCCGCTCCACAGCTCACGGAAGGTACCCTCATCGACGAGCTGCCGGATCCGCTCGCGGGCGCTGATGCGCAAGTGGAACCCACAGTGCGGGCACACCATGAGGTTCGCCCGTACTTCTGCGAGCCGCGCGGCCTGCTTGCACGACGGGCAGGCCCATTCCGGCCTGACGGGGTCGGCGTCGCGGCGCTCGATCTCGACGGTGACGTTCATGAGAGTGGGGCGGCGAGTCTTCAGACGTCGAAACGGCGAAAGACCAGAGTGACGTTGTGGCCGCCGAAGCCGAAGCTGTTGCTGGCGGCCACCTCGACCTTGCGGAAGCGCGACTCGAGCGGCACGTAGTCCAGGTCGCAGACCGGGTCGGGGTCGGTGAGGTTGATGGTCGGCGGCATCAGGCTGTTCACGATCGTGAGCACGGTGGCCACGGCCTCGATCGCTCCGGAGGCGCCCAGGCAGTGACCGATCATCGACTTGTTCGACGAGATCGCGACCTTGCACGCGTGCTTGCCCAGGGCGACCTTGATGGCCTTGGTCTCGGCGATGTCGCCGGCGCTGGTGGCCGTGCCGTGGGCGTTGATGTAGTCGACGGCCGACGGCTCGAGGCCGGCCTCCGCGAGCGCCATCTTCATGGCCCGCGCCTGCGACTTGCCGCTCTCGTCCGGCAACGTCATGTGGAAGGCGTCCGAGCTCATGCCGGCGCCGGCCAGCTCGGCGTAGATGCGGGCGCCGCGGGCCTGGGCGTGCTCGAGGCTCTCGAGCACCAGGCAGCCGGCGCCTTCGCCGATCACGAAACCGTCGCGGCCGGCGTCGAAGGGCCGCGAGGCACGCTCCGGGTCGTCGTTGCGCAGGCTGAGCGCCCGGGCGGCGGCAAAACCGGCCACTGCGACCGGGCTCACGGGCGCCTCGCTGCCGCCGGCGAACATCGCCTCGGCGTCGCCGTGGCGGATGATGCGCGCCGCGTAGCCGATGGCGTCGGAGCCCGCGGCGCAGGCGGTGACGGTCGCGCTCAGGGGGCCCTTCGTGCCCAGCTCGAGCGAGACGTGCGCCGCGCCCATGTTGGGGATCATCATCGGCACGAGCAGCGGGTTCACGCGGTCCGGGCCCTTGGTGAGGAGCTTGTCGATCTCGGTGTGCAGCGTCTGCAGGCCGCCGACGCCGCTACCGATGACCGCCCCGACGCGGTCCGCCTCGGGGCGGGGGTCGAGCTCGGCGTCGGCGGCCGCCAGCTTGGCGGCCGCCACCGCGTAGCGCGAGAAGAGGTCGAGGCGGCGCACCTTGCGCTTGTCGATGTAGTCCTCGGCGTCGAAGTCCTTGACCTCGGCGGCGATGTGCACCTTGTAGTCGGTGGTGTCGAAGCGCGTGATGCGCCCCACGCCCGACTCGCCGGCGACGAGCCGCCGCCAGAAGGTGTCGATGTCGTTACCGAGCGGCGAGATCACGCCGAGACCGGTGACGACGACTCTGGTGGTGGGCGTCATCAGATGCCCAACCCGCCATCGACCGGGAGCGTGACGCCCGTGACGAAGCGCGCCTGCGGAGAGGCGAGGAAGACGACGGCGTAGGCCACGTCGTCCGTCGTCCCGATGCTCTTGAGCGGCGTCGCATCGACGATGAGCTTGCGCGTCTCCTCGGGCAGGGCTTGCGTCATCGGGGTGTCGATGTAGCCGGGAGCGATGGCGTTGACGCGTACGCCGCGCGCGCCGAGCTCCTTGGCCAGCGACTTGGTGAGGCCGATGACGCCCGCCTTGGCTGCCGCGTAGTTGGCCTGCCCCGCGTTTCCGCGGCGGCCCACCACACTGGCGAGATTGATGATACAGCCTGAGCGGCGGCGGAACATCTTGCGCGCCGCCGCCTTGCTCACGAGGAAGGTGCCGCGCAGGTGCGTGGCGATGACGCTGTCGAAGTCCGCGGGGTCCATCATCATGACGACGTTGTCGCGGGTGATGCCGGCGTTGTTGACGACGATGGAGAGCGCGCCGAGGTCGGTCTCGGCGCGCTCGACCATGGCGTTGACCTGCTGCTCGTCGGAGACGTCGGCCATCACGACGAGGCCCTTGCGGCCGAGCCCCTCGATCTCGGCGACGACGGCAGCGCAGGCGGCTTCATCGGCGAGATCGTTGACGGCGACGTCGGCGCCGGCCGCGGCCAAGCTGAGCGCGATAGCACGCCCTATGCCGCGTCCGGCGCCGGTCACCAGCGCCACGGATCCTGTCAGGTCGAGCTCGACGGTCACGCGACCTCCCAATAGCGTGCATCTTCGCGCAGCGCCCCGATGGTGTCTTCGTCGGCGGCCCGCGCCACCGTCGCCTCGGGGGCGATGCGTCGCACGAGGCCGCTGAGCACACTGCCGGGGCCGACCTCAAGAAACGAATCATACCCTGCTGCACACAGAGTTTTCACAGACTGGGTGAAGCGGACCGGCGAGACGAGCTGCCGCGACAGCAGCTCGACGAAGTCGCCGGTCTCGAACTCGAGACTGCAGACCGAGAAGAACGCCGGGTCCGGCGTGTGCCACTCGGTGGCCTCGAGCTCGACGCGCAGCGGCGCCTGGGCGGCCGCGATCAGCGGCGAATGAAAGGCGCCGCTCACGGCCAGCGGGAGCACCCGCCTGGCGCCGGCCTCCATGGCCCTGGCCGCGAGGTCGTCCAGAGCGGCCTTCGTGCCGCTCACCACGACCTGGCCGGGGCTGTTGAAGTTGGCCGGCCAAACGCGGTCGGCGCCGGCCGTCAGCTCCTCGACCTTCTCGTCGGGCAGGCCGATGACGGCGGCCATGCCGCCGGGATCCGCCTCGGCGGCGCGCAGCATCTCCTGGCCGCGCCGCCGCACCAGGCGCAGCGCGTCGTCGAACGACAGAGCGCCGGTGGCGACCAGCGCCGAGTACTCGCCGAGGCTGTGGCCGAAGGCGACGTCGAAGCGCAGCCCGGCGTCGGCGAGGATGCGAAAGACGCCGATCGAGTTTACCAGCAGGGCCGGCTGCGTCACATCGGTGCGCGCCAGCGTCTCGGCCGGGCCCATGGCGCAGACCTGCTCCAGGTCGTAGTCGAGCACGTCCGAGGCCTCGGCGTAGCTGTCGCGCATCTGCGGATAGGCGGCGCAGAGGTCGCAGCCCATGCCGACGGCTTGAGACCCCTGCCCGGGGAACATCAGTGCGAGCTTGGTCATGACGCCCTCCAGAACGCTGTGTGGCGATGTGACTCAGTGCTTACCCAGAATAGCGACGAAAGGCGACCGGGACGCTGCTGCGGCGCGGTCACAGCTCCCACTTGGTGAGGCACGAGCCCCACGTGAGCCCGGCGCCGAACCCGGCCATCAACAGCACGTCGCCCTTCTTCAGGCGGCCGTTCTGGCTGGCCTCGTGCAGGCAGATCGGGATGGAGGCGCACGAGGTGTTGCCGTAGCGGTCCAGGTTGGCGAACACCTGCGCCTCGGTGAACCCCAGACGCCGCGCCGCGGTCTCGATGATACGGATGTTGGCCTGGTGCGGCACGAACAGGTCGATGTCTTCCACGGTCAGGTCGGCGTCGCCGAGCACCTTCTCGCACGAGCCGACCACGGTGCGCGTGGCGAACTTGAACACCTCGCTGCCGGTCATGTGCATGGCGTGCTCGTGGCGGCGCACCGTTTCGTAGCTCGCCGGCCGGCGGCTGCCGCCGGCGGGCACGCTGAGATACGGCGCGCCGCTGCCGTCGTTGCCCAGGTCGAAGCTGAAGATGCTGCCGTTGTCGGTGGGCTGCACGAGCACCGCGCCGGCCCCGTCACCGAAAAGCACGCACGTGCTGCGGTCCTCCCAATCGACCATCTTGCTGAGCACCTCGGCGCCGACCACAAGGACGTTCTGATAGATGTTGGCCGAGACGAAGGCGGTGGCGATGGCGAGGCCGTAGACGAAGCCGGTGCAGCCGGCCTGCACGTCGAAGGCGCCGGCCTTGGTGGCGCCGATCTTGTCGGCGACGATCGACGCCGTGGCCGGCATGATGTGGTCGGGGGATATCGTGGTGACGATTACCATGTCGAGGTCCAGCGGGTCGAAGTCGATGGACTGCAGGCAGCGGCGAGCGGCGACCTCGCCGAGGTCGCTGGCCGCCTCGTCCACGCGCGCGATGCGGCGCTCGCGGATGCCGGTGCGCGTGAGGATCCACTCGTCCGAGGTGTCGAGGAACTGCGAGATCTCCTCGTTGGTCAGCACGCGCTCGGGCACGTGTACTCCGAGCGCGCTGATGCGCGCGCCGCGCACCAGGCCGCGGCGGAGGCCGATCACAGCCTGGCCTCTCCGGCCTCGATGGCCGCGGCGTCGATGATGGCGAACATGAGCTCACCGCGGCAGGCCAGATGGCCATCGATCGTCGCCTTGACTTTGGCGCGCCCCACGGGGCCGCGCACGGCGACGATCTCGGCCTCGAGGCGCAGGGTGTCGCCGGGCTTCACGACGCGCTTGAAGCGCACCTTGTCGATGCCGGCGAAGAGGCCGATCTTGCCGGCGATGTCGGCGCCGCCGGCAGCGGCGATGGTGGCCGTCTGAGCCAGCGCCTCGACGATGAGCACGCCGGGCATCACAGGATTGCCGGGGAAGTGCCCGGCGAACCAGAAATCGTCGGGGTGGAGCGTGCGAGTGGCTACGCAGCGCACTCCCGCCTCCAGCTCCTCGACCTCGTCGACCAGCAGGAAGGGCGGACGCTGCGGCAGCAGCTCGAGCACCTGGTCGTGGGTGAGCTTCACAGCGGCCTCAATTCACGCGACCGGCGGCCGTGACGGCGGCCAAGACCGATGGCGACAGCCGCGACCGCAAGGCCCCAGCCGATGACGTTCTTGACCGGGATGGTGCGGCCGCCGGGCAGAGGGATGCGGCCGAGCGCGTCGTCGAGCGTCTGCAGGGTGTCGGCGACGACCCGGCCGAACGGCTTGCGCAAGCCGGGCGCCGGCTCGAGCTCCACCGCCGCCATCACGCGCTCCGCGAACCCGGGCGACGTGGCCAGTTCGAGGCGGCCCCACGCGGCCAGGGCGCCGCGCACCGCGCCCACCTGGGCGAGCTCCGCGGCGCAGTCCGGGCAGAAGCTCAGGTGCGCCTGCAGCTCGGCGACCTCCAGGTAGCCCATCTCGCCGTCGATATACAGATTGATGCGTTCGCGGAAGTAGCTGCAGTCCATCAGGCGTCGCTCCTCGGGCGGGCGCCGGCGAGGCCCTGCTCGGGCCCGGCGCCCTCCGCCCGCAGCTTGAGCCGCAGAGAGGCGCGGCCGCGGTGCACCATCACCTTGACGGTGCCGAGCGGCCGCCCGGTCGTCTCGGCGATCTCCTGGTACGGCAGCCCGTACACGTCGCGGAGGACGGTCGGCACGCGGTAGTCCTCGGGCAGGTCGTGCAGCGCCGCCACGATGGTGACCGCGTCGATGCCCTCGCCGAGCTGCGGCGCGGCCTCGGCGGCCAGATCGGGCGTCTCGACCGGTTCGGGATGATGCTTCTCGCGGCGCTTATAGTCCACGGACACGCTAAGCGCCAAGCGGAACAGCCACGTGGAGAACGTGGCCTCGCCGCGGAACTGCGAAAGCTTGCGGTAGCAGCGCAGAAACGCCTCCTGCGCCGCGTCTTCGGCGTCGGTGTGGTTGCCGAGCACGTTGTAGGCCACTGAATGGACCATCCCTTGATACCGCTCCACGATCAGCTTGAAGGCCTGCGCGTCGCCCTCGGCCGCGCGCGCCAGCTCGGCGGGCGACGGGTCGGGCAGCGAGGCCCACTTGTGGAGGTTAGACGTAGCCACGGCGCAGAGAGTTACAGCCGCGGTCAGGCGGCAGTGCGCCGGAAGCCGCAGACGGACCCGGCGGCGGGCGGCGTGTGAAAGGGAGATGTGTCGGATCGAGGTGAGCGCACGAGTACGTGAGTGTACACCCAGCGCCACCGCAGACGCCGCTGCCGGCGCTGGCGGCGCTGGCGGCGCGACGGGCGCCTACCCCTCGCGCAGAAAGCGGTCGAACGCCTCCAAGCCCGGCTCCAGCCCAAGACGGCCCAGGCCGACGCGGAAGTGGTCGGCGGGCGTGTCGGCGATCTCCGAGTAGTAGATGCTCGCCGGCAGCACCAGCACGCCCGCCTTCTCGAGCAGGCGCCGGCAGAGCTCCTCGACGTCGTCGCCCCTGTACCGCGGGAAGCAGACGCAGCCGCCCATCGGAGGCTCCCAGTCGAAGAGCTCCGCCCAGCGGGCGAAGAAGGCGCTGAACAGCGGCAGGTTGGCGGCGATGACGCCGCGGTTGCGGTCCCAGATCCGCTCGCGATTCCGCAGTGCGAGCGCCGTCAGATACTCCGTCGGGCCCGCGTTGCAGATCGTCGTGTAGTGCTTGCGCTTCTCGACACGCTCGAGCAGGGCGCGGTCGCGGCAGGCGAGCCAGCCGATGCGCAGCCCCGGGAGCCCGTACGACTTGGAGGCGACGTTGAGTGAGACCGCCGTCTCGGAGAGGTCGGCCGCCTGCGGAAGCGTTCGCGACGTGTCGAGCTCGACACCGCGGTAGACCTCGTCGCAGAAAAGGCGGATGCCGCGCTCATCGCACAGCGCGGCCAGCTCGCGGAAGGTCTCGTGACCGGGCACGTGACCGGTCGGGTTGTTCGGGTAGTTGACGGCGACCAGCTTCGTGTTCGGGCGCAGCAGCCCACGCAGCTCATCGAGGTCGAGCGCCCAGCCGTTCTCGCGGTGCATGAGCAGCGGGCTCACGTCGGCGCCGGTGGCCAGCGGGACGGTCTCCATCGACTGGTAACACGGCACCGTGACGACCGCGTGGTCGCCGGGCCCGACCAGCTCCTGCATCACCAGGAAGAGCGCTTCCTCGGCGCCGGTGAAGGCGAGCACGTGCGCGGCGTCAACGTGCGCGTACGTCCCGGCGACGGCCTCGCGCAGATTCTCGCTGCCCCAGGAGTCGAGGTACGTGAGCGGCAGCTTCATGAAGCCCTCACGGTCCGCTTCGCTGCCCATGGCGAGGAGCTCTTCGATGGTCATGCTCTGCGCGTCCGACGCGGTGAGGTGGTAGCGGACGCTGAGCTCCCAGGCGCCGAGGAACTCCTCGAGGCGGAACGTGCGCAGCGGCTTCATGTGCGGGCCTCCTTGAGCAAGGCGTAGATGGTGGTGCGGGACACGCCCAGGGCGCGGGCGGCATGGGCCGCGGCGTGGCGCGTGGAGAAGAGGCCGCGCTCGTCCATGAGGCGGACGAGGGCGAGGCGCTGCTCGCGGCTGAGCCGGTCGCGGCGGAGCCCGCGGGCGCGGCACTGCTCATCGACGAGCAGCACGATCTGCTCGCGCCAGTCATGGTCGAAGAGGTCGGGCGGCCGGTCCCGGACGGGTGCAGCGAAGCGCGACAGGAGCTCGATGGCGCCGTCGAGCGGCGAGCGGTCGAAGTTGATGCACAGCAGGCCGCGCGTCGCGCCCTTCGCATTGTGCAGTGCGACGCTCACCGACGTGATCGCGCGACCGTCGGCGAGGACCTTCGGGTACGGGCCGATGACGCGCGCGTCCTCCGAGTGCTCCGGCAGCTCGTCGATAAGCGATCGATCACCTACCTTGCGCGCCGAGATGGGGTTCCAGATGGCGACGAGGCGGTCGCGGCGGACGTCGTGCACCGCGACCTCGGCGAGCGGATGGAGCAGGGCGACGATCGCCTCACAGACGCGGAGGTGCGGTTCGAGCCATGCTGGGTAGCCGGATGCCATCCCCGTACAGTATGTCCGCTCCGGATGACCTGTCAACTGAGCGGATGGTTTGGCGTACGGCGAGAGACCGACAGAAGCGGCCGCCGGTGGCATGGGGCCGCGACACGAGCCTACGCGCCGTCGTACTCCTCGAGCGCCCGGTAGACCATCCTCCTTGTGTCGACGATATGTGCGCTCATGGTCTCGGCGGCGCGCTCGGCATCCTGCTCGCGCACCGCCACGATGATCGCCTTGTGGAAGGCGTGCACGTCCTCGGTGCGATGCTCGTGCAGCGCCTGGTCGACGGGCAGGAACAGTTCCCCGCGGACGGCGATCATCGCCTCTTCCAGCCTTGAGCTGTGCGCGGCGCGGGCCAGGGCGTCGTGGAAGGCTACGTCCCAGCGGAACAACGAGGCCCGCGTCTCCCGGTACATGGCGTCGGCCGTCTCTATCCGCGTCAGCTCCTCAGCGCTGCGCTGCTCCGCGGCGAGACGCGCGATGCGCGTCTCGACAGTGGTGCGGAACTCGAAGATATCGGCGAGGTCCTTTGAGTTGCGCCCCATCCAGTCGGTCCAGCAGCGCAGCAAACGGTGCATGTCGCTGACCCGCGAGCCGCCGTAGGCGCCCTTGCTGGTCTCGAGGTAGCCGGCGCCCTCCAGGACCTTCAGCCCCAGGCGCAGCGTCACCCGTGAGATCCCGAGGCGTTCGGAGAGATCGCGGCCGGGCGGCAAACGGTCGCCGGGCCGCAGCTGGCCGGAGAAGATCAACGAGCGAATGGAGCGTGCCGCGCGGTCGGCCGCCGACTCCGACAACATCGTGGCCGACGACCAGTCCGGGGAACCCGAGGCGTTGCCGCGCGAGGGTCTTCGGGAGGGCTCTGATGAGTGGTCGGCCATGGGGGACAAGCCCACCTCTTGACGTTCTTGGCTATTGGCATATTCTGTATTCCATTCCGCGTCGGTATGCAAGTTCTGGGGCTCCTCGGTCTCGTCAGCCGAGACCGGCTCTGCATGGCGGCGGCACCCCGAGAGAGAGGCGACATGAGGGCTGACACGTCGAGCGGTGGGGCGGCCGGGCGTCTCCTGATCCGGCGCGCCGTCGCGGCGGGGCGCGTCGCGCTCAACGAGCGCGACGCGAAGCTTCTTCTGGCCGCCTACGACATCCCCACGCCGGCCGGCGCCGTGGTGCACTCGGCTCAGGACGCGGCTTCAGCCGTGGTGGCCTTGGGCAGGCCGGCCGTGCTCAAAGGCCTGGGGCCGGACATCCAGCACAAAAGCGACACCGGCCTCGTCGAGCTCGGCGTGCGCGACGCGCCCGCGGCCCGCGCCGCCTACCATCGCATCGTCGATCGAGGCGCCGGACGTGTGGAAGAAGGCATCCTCGTCGAGGAGTGGGCGCCGCACGAACGCGAGCTCCTGGTGGGCATGCGGCGCGACGAGCAGTTCGGCCCGGTGATCGCCTTTGGGCTCGGCGGCATCTTCACCGAGGCGGTCGCGGACGTGGCGTTCGCTTTGGCGCCGCTCGACACCAGCGACTGCCGGGCGCTCGTCGGCGAGCTCCGCGCGCAGCGGCTGCTCGGCCCTGTACGCGGCTTGCCCAGAGTCGACATGGATCAGCTGGAACGCATCATTCGAGCGATCGCGCAGATGGCCGCCGATCACCCGGAGATCGCCGAGATCGACGTGAACCCTCTGCTCGTCGCCGGTACCGACCTGGTGGCCGCCGACGCGCTGGTGATCCTGGCGGAGCCCGGGAGCGTCGCGCCGCAGGGCACGACTCCTGCCGCGGCCGCCGGCGACCAGCGACGGCTGCGTCTCGACGCCGTCTTCGCGCCGCGATCGGTGGCGGTCGTCGGCGCCTCCGGCGACGCCGCCAAGTGGGGCGGCTCGGTGATGCGCAACCTGATCGACGGCGGCTTTGAAGGCGCCCTGTACCCGATCAACCCGCGCGGCGGCACGATCCTCGGGTTGCCGGCCTACGCCGGGCCCGCGGACCTGCCGGAGACGCCCGACCTCGTCATCGTGGCGCTCGGGGGAGCGCACGCGGCAGCCATCATCGCGGAGTGCGGCCGCTACGGCGTCCCCGCGGCCATCGTCATCGCCGCGGGCTTCGGCGAAGCCGGGGAGGAGGGGTCAGCGCTGCAGCGGGAGCTTGCCTGGGCCGCCGACGAGGGCGGCGTCACGCTGGTCGGCCCCAACTGCATGGGCGTGCTCTGCACCAGCGCCCATCTGAGCGCCGTCGGTTTCGTGACGCTGCGCCCCGAGGCCGGGCCGATCAGCGTCGTCTCGCAGTCTGGCAACATCGGCACGCAGATGCTGATGACCGCCGAGCGACGCGGCGTCGGCGTGGAGAAATATGTGAGCAGCGGCAACCAGGCGAGCACCGACGCCAACGACCTGCTCGCGTACCTGGCCGAGGACCCGCGGACCGGTGTCGTGGTGATGTACCTCGAGGGGATGAGCGACGGGCGGCGCTTCTACGAGCTCGCTCGCGCAACCACGCCGCGCAAGCCTGTCATCGTGGTGCGCGGCGGCATGAGCGCCCTCGGCCGCCGCGCGGCCGGCTCACACACCGGCGCCCTCGCAGGCTCGGCCGAGGTGTTCCAGGCCGCCGCCCGGCAGGCCCGCGTGATCACCACCGGCGACCCTGACGAAGCGCTCGACGTCGCCAGTCTGCTGGCCTACCTGCCGTTGCCCGCCGGGCGTCGCGTCGCCGTGGTGACCCTGGGCGGCGGCTGGGGTGTCCTGACCGCCGATGCCCTGGCGGAGAACGGCCTGCAGCTCGCCGATCTGCCCACGGAGGTCCTGGCCGCCGTGGACGAGCTGCTGCCGCCGTTCTGGAGCCACGGCAACCCGATCGACCTCGTGGCCACGGTGGCGCACGGCGTGCCCGAGCGCGTCATCGAGCTGGTCGCCCACAGCGACGCCGTGGACGCGGTCATCACTCTGGCCCTCATCGGCAGCCCCAGCAGCGGCCGCCCAGGGCAGGCGCTGTCGCCGAGCGGCGGCGGCCGGGGGAGCGGTGGCCGCTCCGAGCCGGGCCTCGCGGCGCACCCGGCCGCGGAGGCCGGCGGCCCGTTCGCGGAGCTCAACGAGCGGGAGGAAGCGCTCCTGCGGCACATCGCCGACATCATGGAGCGCACCGGCAAGCCCATCGTGAGCGTGCCGCTCTGCCCGGTGCAGCGCTCCGTGTTCCCCGGGCTCGGCAGGTGTGCGCCTGTCCTGCTGCCGAGCCCTCAGGCCGCGGTGCGCGCCCTGGCCAAAGCCGTTTGGTACGCTACCCACCCCGTGCGCACCGGAGCGCTGGGCACGCGGACCATCCCGACCCCGACCTCAGCATCGGAGGACTGATGCGCGACATCCTGTCCGGCAACGAAGCCATCGCTCGCGGCGCCTGGGAGGCCGGCGTGCGCTTCGCCTCGGCCTACCCAGGCACGCCGAGCACCGAGATCCTCGAGGCCATGCCCCAGTACGAAGGCGACATCTACAGCGAGTGGTCACCCAATGAGAAGGTGGCCTTCGAGGTCGCCCTCGGCGCCTCTCTGGCCGGCGCTCGTGCGCTGGTCGCCATGAAGCACGTCGGCGTCAACGTGGCCGCCGACCCGCTGTTCACCGCCTCCTACACGGGCGTCAAAGGCGGCTTCGTCCTGGTCAGCGCCGACGACCCGTCCCAGCACAGTTCGCAGAACGAGCAGGACAACCGCAACTACGCGAAGTTCGCCAAGGTTCCGCTGCTGGAACCTGCGGACAGCCAGGAGGCCAAGGACTTCGTCGGGCTCGCCTGCGAGCTCAGCGAGCGCTTCGACACGCCGGTCATCCTGCGCACCACGACCCGCATCTCGCACTCGAAGAGCATCGTCGAGCTCGGCGAACGAGTGGCGCTTGAGCCCCTCATCGGCGTCGAGCGCGACATCGCCAAGTACGTCATGGTGCCGTCGAACGCGACGAAGAAGCATCCGCTCGTGGAGCAACGCCTGCGGCTGCTGGCCGAGCTCGCCGAGGAGATGCCGGAGAACCGCATCGAGCCGGGCGACCGCGGCATCGGCATCGTCGCCGCCGGCGCCGCGTACATGTACGCGCGCGAGGCGTTCCCGACCGCGAGCTTCCTCAAGCTCGGCATGGCCTACCCCCTTCCGACGCGTCTCATCGAACGCTTCCGCGCCATGGTCGACCGTCTCTACGTGGTCGAGGAGCTGGACCCGTTCCTCGAGGAGCAGATCCGCCTCATGGGCGTACGCGTAGACGGCGGCAAGGAGGCCGTGCCGATGATCGGCGAGCTCGACCCGGGCATGGTCGCGCGGGCGCTCTCCGGGATCGGGGCGCCGGGCGCCACGGCGGAGCTGCTGGCGCTTGTCGGCGACCCTGTGCCCGACCTCCCCGAACGACCGCCGACGCTCTGCCCGGGCTGCTCACACCGCGGCGTGTTCATCGCCCTGCGCAAGCTCAAGGTGTTCGTGAGCGGCGACATCGGCTGCTACACGCTCGGTGCGCTCGAGCCGTTCAAGGCTATGCACACCTGCATCTGCATGGGCGCCTCGATCGGCGGCGCCCATGGCATGGAGAAGGTCACCGAGCGGGACGGCGTACTCAAGAACCGCGCCGTGGCGGTGATCGGCGACTCGACCTTCTTCCACTCCGGCATCACGGCGTTGCTCGACGTCGCCTGGAACCGCAGCGACACTGTGACCGTGATCCTCGACAACCGCATCACCGCCATGACCGGCGGCCAGCAGACCCCCGGCACCGGCAAGACGCTCGGCGGCCTGGAGAGCCCGCCGGTCGACATCCCCAAGCTCTGCGAAGCGCTCGGCATCGAGCGCGTGCGCACGATCGACCCCGACGACATCGCCGCTGTCGAGGCGGCGCTCCGCGAGGAGATCGCCGCCGATGGACCGTCGGTGATCATCGCCCCCTCGAGGTGCGCGCTCGTGTACCGCCTCCGCGGAGAAGCCTGGCACGTCGATGCTGAGCTCTGCACCGGCTGCAAGGCCTGCCTCAAGGCCGGCTGCGGCGGCCTGATGCTGGTCGAGGACGAAGAGGGGGCGAGCGTCGAGATCGTGCCCAGCCAGTGCACCGGCTGCGGCGTCTGTGCGCAGCTCTGCAAGCAGGGAGCAATCCTCGCCCCCGCGATCGAGGAGGTGATCGCGTGATGGCCGCGCCGAGCGCCGGGCCGCGGGCCGGCGCCCCGGCGCCGGTAGAGCGGCCGACCAACCTGGTCATCAGCGGGGTCGGCGGCCAGGGCGTCATCCTCGCGAGCTTCGTCCTCAGCCAGGCGGCGATGGCCGATGGCCTGGACGTGAAGCAGAGCGAGGTCCACGGCATGAGCCAGCGCGGAGGCAGCGTCACCAGCCACCTGCGCTTCGGACCGAAGGTCTGGGCGGCGCTCGTGACTCCCGGCGCCGCCGACGTGCTGGTGGCGTTCGAGGCGCTCGAAGCGGCGCGCTACCTGCACTGGCTGCGGCCCGGCGGCGTGGTGGTCTTCAACACGCTGGAGATCAACCCCAGCCCGGTCGCCGCCGGCGTGGCGACCTACCCGCGTGACCTCGCGGCGCAGATCGAGGCGCGCTGTCCGGGCGCGCGGGCCGTCGATGCTGCGCGCCTGGCGGCCGCGGCCGGCGAACCGCGCGCCACCAACATGGCGATGCTCGGCGCCGCTTCCGCCGTGCTGCCTCTTGAGGTGGCGACGCTCGAAGCCGTCATCGCGCGCGTCGTGCCACCCAAGACGGTCGCGGCCAACCTGCGTGCCTTCCGTCTGGGACGCGAGGGCTGACCGACTGAGCAAGGGGCGTGGCGCTCGCGAGCGCCACGCCCCCTTTCCGCGCCTTCACTGGTCGGCCTTGGGGGCCGGCGGGCGAAGCCGCCCCGGCCTTCCCTGTCGCTGCCGGTTAGCCTCCGGGTAAGCTTGCCCCCAGATGAAGGTCTTCTGGCGCATCCTCAAGCTGCTCGGCGACTACAAGTGGCTCACGTTCGTGGGCTTCACGCTGGCGTTCGCCCAGATGGGCCTCGGCCTGCTGGTGCCGCGCATCATCCAGCTGACCATCAACAACGCGCTCATCGGCGGCGAGACCGGCTTGCTCGTCACCTACGGGCTCGCCCTCCTCGGCATCGCCGTCGTGCGCTTCATCGTCGCCGTCGGCCGCCGCCTCGCCAGCGGCAAGGCGAGCCTGGGCATCGAGTACGACCTGCGCAACCGCATGTGGTCGCACCTCCTCAAGCAGTCCTTCAGCTACTTCGACCGCTGGCCGACCGGGCAGCTCATGAGCCGTGCCATGAGCGACGTGCAGAACGTGCGCACCTTCCTCGGCTACGGCCTCGTGTTCTTCGCCACCAACATCGTGATGATGGTCGCCGTCGCCATCATCCTGCTGCTGCTCGACTGGCGTCTAGGCTTGATGTCCCTGGCCTTTCTGCCGTTCCTGCTGCTGGTCACGGTGCGCTTCAGCCGCCGCCTGCAGCCGATCCTCAAGGATGTGCAGCAGAAGATCGCCGATGTGACGGCGGCGGCCGAAGAGAACGTGGTGGGCTCGCGCATCGTGCGCATCTTCGCCCGCGAGGACGACGAGCTCGAGAAGTTCAGCGACCGCAGCTACAAGGTCTTCGAGGCCAGCGTGGCCGCGGCGCGCACGCGCGCCAAATACATCCCGCTGATCGCCTTCATCCCCAACCTGGCCGTGGCCTTCCTGCTGTACTACGGCGGGCGGCAGGTCATCGACGGCAGCCTGAGCCTCGGCTCACTGGTCGCCTTCTACAGCTACCTGATGATGCTCGTGTACCCCGCCCAGGTGATCGGCTGGCTGACCGGGCTCGCGCAACGCGCCATCGCCAGCGGTGAGCGCGTGTACCAGGTGCTCGACGCGCCGCTGCAGATGGAGGAGAGGCCCGACGCGCGGCCGCTGCGCGGCCCGGACGGCGAGCCGCCCGTCGGCGCGGTGACCTTCGAGGACGTCTGGTTCAGCTACGTGGACCGGCCGGTGCTCGAGGCCGTCAGCCTCGACGTCCCGGCCGGGCGCACGCTCGCCTTCGTCGGCCACACCGGCTGCGGCAAGACCACGCTGACCAACCTCATCCCGCGCTTCTACGACACGAGCGCCGGCCGCGTGCTCGTCGACGGCCAGGACGTGCGCGACCTGCAGACGGCCGATCTGCGCAGCCACATCGGCATCGTCACGCAGGACCCGTTCCTCTTCAGCGCCTCGATCGCCGAGAACATCCGCTTCGGACGGCCGCAGGCGAGCGACGAGGAGGTTCGAGCCGCGGCGCGCGCCGCGCAGGCCGACGAGTTCGTCGCGGCCCTCCCCGAGGGCTACGAAACGGTCGTCGGCGAACGCGGCTTCACGCTCAGCGGTGGCCAGCGCCAGCGCATCGCCATCGCGCGGGCGCTCGTCATGGATCCGCGCATCCTCATCCTCGACGACGCCACCAGCAGCATCGACGTGGAGACGGAGCTCAAGATCCGGGCCGCGCTGACCGAAGTGATGCGTGGCCGCACCACCTTCATCATCGCCCACCGGCCGTCGACGATCTCACTGGCCGATGAGGTCGTGGTGCTGGACCACGGCCGCATCGAGGAGCGCGGTACACACGAGGAACTGATGGCCGCCGGCGGCCTGTACGCGCACATGTTCGGCGACGCCGAGGCCAGGCACTGCGACCTGGACGCCGTTGAGGTCGGGGAGCCGGCGGCGATCGTCGGCGGCGCAGCCGGCCCGGCCGCCCGGGGAGGCGCCGCCTGATGGCCACCACCTCCCGTCACGCCTCCGGCCCGCACGGCAGCGGCGCCACCCTTGAGGACCTGCGCGGCTGGCGCGCCTTCGTGCACCTGGCGCGCGAGCTGAAGCTCGCCCGGCTCGCGCGCCTCGCGTACCCATACCGGCGCCGCGCCGTCTACAGCGTGATCGCGATGATCGCCGTCACGCTGAGCAGCCTCGCCGTCCCGTATCTGCTCAAGGTGGCCATCGACGGAGGCATCGGCGCCAAGGACCTCACCGTGCTCACCTGGGTCATCGTCGCCTTCGTCGGCGTCAGCCTCGTCAACCTCGGCGCCAGCTACCTGCAGACCTACCTCACGAGCTGGGTCGGCTCGCACATCATCTACGACCTGCGCCGCCAGCTCTTCGCCCACCTGCAGAAGCTCTCACTCGACTTCTTCAGCCGCCAGAAGACCGGCTGGATCGTCAGCCGCCTCACCAACGACATCGACGCCCTCGACCAACTGGTCACCGACGGCGTCTCCTCGCTGGTCACCAACTCGCTGACCTTCATGGGCGCCATCGCCTTCCTCTTCATCCTCGACTGGCGCCTGGCGCTGGCGACCCTCACCATCATGCCGCTGCTCATCGGCGCGACGCTCGTCTTCCGCTCCAAGTCGGCGCGCGCCTACGCCCAGGTGCGTAACAAGATCGGCGACGTGAGCGCCCACCTGCAGGAGTCCATCTCGGGGATCCGCGTACTCAAGGCCTTCCGCCGCGAGCAGAGCGACTACGAGCGGCTCGCCGTGGCCAACGCCGCCTACCGCGAAGTGAACATGCGAACCGTCGTGCAGAGCGGCCTCTATTTCCCTTTCGTGGAGCTCATGTCGGCAGCAGCCGTGGTGATCGTGCTCTGGTACGGCGGCACCCTCATCGGCGGCAACACCCTCGAGATCGGCGTGCTGGTGGCGTTCATCGGCTACCTGGGCAGCTTCTTCGACCCGCTGCAGCAGCTCAGCCAGCTCTACAACACCTTCCAGGCGTCCATGGCCGCGGTGCAGAAGATCTACACCGTGCTCGACACCGAGCCCGATATGCTCGACGCCCCCGACGCCGTCGACCTCCCGGACGTGCGCGGCGAGGTCGAGCTGCGCGGCGTGACCTTCGGCTACGACCCGGAGAAGCCGGTGCTTCACGACGTGGACCTGAGGATCCCTGCGGGCAAGACCGTCGCGCTCGTCGGCGCCACCGGCGCCGGCAAATCGACGGTCATCAAGCTGCTCGCGCGCTTCTACGACCCGACCGCCGGGGCGGTGCTCATCGACGGGCACGACCTGCGGCAGGTCACGTCGAGCTCGCTGCGCGAGCAGCTCGCCGTGGTGCCGCAAGAAGCCTTTCTGTTCAGCGGCTCCGTGATGGACAACATCCGCTTCGCGCGCCCTTCAGCGGACCCCGACGAGGTCAAGCGCGTAGCGCGTATCGTCGGCGTGCACGATTTCGTCGAATCGCTGCCTGACGGCTACGACACCGAGGTTCAGGAGGGCGGGTCGGCGCTGAGCACCGGGCAGCGCCAGCTCATCAGCTTCGCGCGGGCGCTGCTCGCCGACCCGCGCATCCTCATCCTGGACGAGGCCACCTCGAGCGTGGACGCCGAGAGCGAGCGCAGGATTGAACGCGCGATGGAAGTGCTCTTCAGCGGTCGCACCAGCGTGATCGTCGCCCACCGCCTCAGCACCGTGCGCTACGCCGACGAGATCCTCGTGATCGACGACGGCCGCGTCGTGGAACGCGGCACGCACGACGCACTCGTCGCCGGCGGCGGCCGCTACGCCGGCCTCTACGCCGAGTGGGAGGCGACCGGCGAGGCGCTGTGAGGCGTCGCCAGTCGGTGAGCCGGGTCAGCCGCGTGGCGCGGGCCGGCCGGGTCAGCCGCGTGGCGCGGGCCGGCCGGCTCCGCCACCGCCCGTGCCGCCCAGCCGGCCAGCCTGCCCGCCGCCCCAGCCGGCCAGCCGGCCCCCGGACAGTGTCGCTATCATCGACTTCAAACAACGGGACCGTTGCATGTACTTCCAACGGTCCCGTTGGAGATACCGCCAACGTCCGCGACCCTCGACGACCATGTCCCCGCCGCGACCGCGCGCCTCAGAGTCACCAGGTAGCCCAGGCGCGGAGCGGATCCGCGAGGCGCTGTGAGCCGGCGGGTCAGGCGGCTGCCTACCTCGGAGGCGCAGGCGCAGCGGCCGGCGCGGCCGCCGGCCCCATCGCATGCGGCGCCCGCACGTCGCGCCACGCCAGCTGGAAGACGCTGACGAAGACCGCGACCCCGGCGCTCACCCACAATACCGTCGAGCGGCCGAACGCATCCGCCAGCGGCCCGGCCAGCGCCAGCCCCGCCGGGAAGAACGCCAGGACGCCGAAGTAGTCGTAGGCGGAGACCCGCGAGATCATGTCCGCGGCGACTTCGCGCTGCACGCAGGTCAGCCAGAACGGGTCGTAGAGGCCCCACTCCACGCCGACGGCCGCCAGCGAGGAGTACAGCGTCCATACGGGCGCCTCCAGCGCCAAGAAGGCCACCGGCAGCGCCGTCAGGCTCATGCCGGCGGCGATCACGAGCATCGGCCGGCGCGGCCGCCAGCGCAGGCTGAGAAAGCCGCCGGCGATCTGCCCGATGCCCATCGCCGCTGAGGTCAGCCCCCAGGTGCGCGCCCCGTCGTAGACGTCGCGCGCGACGATGGGGCCCAGCACCTGGATCGGCCCTTGAATGGCGAAGAGGAACAGGGCGGCGCCGGCCACCATGACCCAGATCCAGGTGTGGCTGGTGAACTCGCGCCAGCCGTCGGCGAGGTCGCGAAAGAAGGCGCGGCCGGCGGCCGTGGCGGCTCCATCGACGGCCGGCTCCTCGCCGGCCAGGCCGCGGGCGGGGCCGGCCGGGACCGGCTTCGCACCCGGCCGGCCAAGGAAGGCCGGCGGCCGTAGCCGCAGCAGAAACCACGCGCTGGCGAGGTAGCTGAGCCCGTCGATGGCGATCGCCCATCCCGGGCCGACGGCGGCCACGAGCATGCCGGCCAGGAAGGCCCCGAGGGTGATGGAGCCGCTGGACACCAGGCCCTGCAGGGCGTTGGCCTGCTGCAGCCGCGGCGGGCTGACGACCTCGGGCACGAGGCCGGTGTAGGCGGGGCCGAAGAACGCCTCGCACACGCCCATCCCGACCTGCAGGGCGGCGAGCTGCCACACCTGGGCCACGCCGGCGACGAGCAGCGCGGCGGCGGCCAGCTGCAGCACGGTGCGCCCCGCATCGGCGACGAGCATCACCGTGCGCCGAGGCAGGCGGTCGGCCCACACGCCGCCGAGCAGCACGAGCGCCGCCAGCGGGATCAGACCCGCGGCCTCGACGATGCCGATGTCGGTGGCGGTACCGCCGATGGCGAGCACCGCGAAGGGTAGCGCGACCACACGGAACATCGTGCCGACCACCGAGGTCGCCTGCCCGCTGAAAAGCTTGCGGAACTCGGGCTCGCCGAGGGCGGCCAGGCTATCGCCGAGAGTGGCCACGCTACTCGATGCGCGGCAGCCGCCGGTCGAGCCAGCCCGGGATCCACCAGTTCCAGCGCCCCAGAAGGCGCATGAACGCCGGCGCCATGAGGATGCGGATGACGCTGGCATCGACGGCTACCGCCACGGCGAGCCCGACACCGATGGCTTTGGTGACGAGGATCGACGTGAAGGCGAACGATCCGCCCACGATGACGATGATGAGCGCGGCGCTGGTCACGATGCGCCCCGTGCGCGCGAGCCCGAACGTCACTGCCTTGAGGTTGTCCCCGGTCTCGTCCCACGCCTCGCGCATGCGCGTGAGCAGGAACACCTCGTAGTCCATGGAGACGCCGAACACGGTGCAGAAGAGGATCACCGGCAGCTCGGCGTCGATGGCGCCGCTGCTCTTGAAGTCGAAGAGCCACTCGAGATGGCCGTCCTGGAAGATCCACACCACGGCCCCGTAGCCAGCCAGCAGCGACAGGACGTTCATGACCACCGCCTTGACCGGCAGGACCACGCTGCGCAGGAGCAGGAGGAGCACGAGGGCGGTGACGCAGACCACGAACAGGATGATCCAGGGGAAGCGCTGGTAGAGGATGTGGACGAACTCGTACACGCTCATGGAGGTGCCGCCGACGAGGACGGTCATGCCCTCCGGCGGCGGCTGTTCGTAGACGCGCACGGCGAGACCCTGCGCCTCCACGGAGGACGGGTCGTCCTCGGGAACGACCTGGAAAAGCGCCGTGCCGGGAGCCGTGGTGAACGAGCGCAGGCGCAGCGCGGCCTCGCGCTGCTGGGCGCCGAGCAGGCCCTGGAGGAAGCCGGGAAGGCCGGCGCCGGCGGATGGCCGCCCGGAGCCCGCGGGCCGTTGCACGGCCCGCCAGAACCGGGCCGCCGCCGCCGGCGACTCGATGCCGGGCAGGTTCACGACGCTGGTCACCCGGGCGACGCCGGGCAGCGCCCGGAGACGCTCGCCGTATTCAAACAGACGCCGCAGGTTCGCCGGCTCGAGCGCCCCCGTGCCCCCGGCCCACGTGGCGAGGACGTAGATCGGCGACAGCGCCGCCACGTCGAAGCGCGACTGCAGGATGTCGTAGCCTCGCCGCGACTCGGAGCGCCGCGGGAGCGCGGCCGCACCGGGGATCTCCCTCCCGATGTGCAGCACCGGCCAGGCGAGGAGCAGCACCATGATCAGCGTCCCGATGAGGACCGGGACGGGGTGACGCATGACCGCGTGCGACCAGCGCTTCCAGAACGCCCCCTCCTTGCCCGAGCGCCCGATGACGCGCAGGCGATCCACGCGCGTGCCCAGCATGCCCAGCAGCGCCGGCAGGAGCGTCAGGGCGGCGAGCACCGAGAAGACCACGACAAGCGCGCCGCCCTGACCCATCGAGCGCATCGACATGAACGGGATGACCACCAGGCCGAGCAGGCCGATCACCACGGTCAGCCCGGAGAAGAAGATGGAGCGCCCGGCGTACTCCACGGTGATCTCCACCGCCTCGGCCACGGTGTGGCCGGCGCTCAGCTCCTCGCGAAAGCGCCCCACCATGAACAGCGCGTAGTCGATGCCGACGGCCAGCCCCAGCAGCGTGGCCACGTTCATCGCAAACACGGAGATGTCGAGGAACTGGGCGAGCACCCAGAGCACACCCAGCGTGACGGTCACGGCCATGCCGCCGCCGATCACCGGCAGGGCGGCGGCCACCAGGGTGCCGAAGATGAGCACGAGGACGATGATGGCGATCGGCAGGGCGTACATCTCGGCGGTCCGCAGATCCTCGCCGGAGATCTGTTCGATGTCCGCGAACACCGCGGGGTCGCCGGTGAGATACGCGGTGAGGCCGGTCGGCGCCAGCCTGGCGCGCACCGCTGGGATCATGCGCTGCACCTGTTCGGTGCTCGCGTCGAACGAGAGCACGGCGAAAGTGGCGTGCCCGTCCCTCGAGATGAAGCCCACGTCGCCGGTGGAGGCGGCCGTCTGCACGCTGAGAAGCTGGGGGAGAGCCTCGCGATCGAGGCCCGCCAGGGCCGCCTTCACCTGCGCCTGAAAAGCGGGGCCGCGGGCGTCGAGGCTGGGGCTGGCGAACACGATCGTGAGCTGCGCCGGGCCGAAGCCCAGCCGCTCCTGCATCGCCTTCTGGGCCTGCTGGGACGGCATGGCGGGGTTGGTGAAGCCGCCGCCCTTGAGCTCACCGGGTAGGTGCGTGGTCGACACGAGGCCGGCGACGAACGCCGCCGCCCATACGAGCACAATGACCCGGCGACGCCTGTAGACGAACCGGCCGAGCGCGGCGAACACTCGCGGCCACCTCCTTCTGAACGGCCGCGGCAGGCCACACACATGTGCGGCCGCAGCCGTTCAGAACGATATACTACGAAGGCATCGTCTCATGCCTCCCGAGCATTCGAGGACCGTGACCGGACCACGCGAAAGGACATCGGCGGGCGGCGTCGTCGTGCGCACTGACGCCGGCGTCGAGGTCTGCCTCATAAGACCCACAGGGCGCACCGTCTGGGGGCTGCCCAAGGGCGGCATCGAGAGCGGCGAGACGCCGGCGCAGGCCGCCGTGCGCGAAGTCGCCGAAGAGACCGGTATCAGCGGCATGGTCGCCGGTGAGCTCGGCGCCATCGACTACTCGTTCTACTCGCGCGAACAGAACAGCCGCATCCATAAGACCGTACACTACTACCTCGTGCACGCCACCGGCGGCGACACGGCCGACCACGACCACGAGGTCAGCGAGGCGCGCTGGGTGAGCCTGCGCGAGGCGTTGCGGCTCATGACCTACCCCAACGAGCGAGAGATGGTGCGACGCGCCGCCGAGGCGCTGGGCGAAGCGCTAGACGCCTGAGCCCTCAGGACCAGGTGAGGGGCTCGTGCACCACGCGGGCCTGCCGCATGCTGTGGTCGAGCGCCTCCAGCATCTCGCCGGCGTTCACGTCCACGTAGTCGTAGTGCGCCAGGGCGAAGAGGAAGCGCGGCGACGCGGAGGGGCCGGCGGAGGCAGCCAGCTCGCGGCGCAGGCGCTCGGCGGCGCCGGCCAGCCCGCGCCGGCTGATATCGGGCAGCACCAGCAGAAAGCCGCCGTCGGGCGTGAGGCCGATGCTGTCGTAGCGGCGCAGGTTCTCGCGCAGGCACTCACCCACCTCGCGCAGCACCCCCCGATAGCCCTCGCGGGCGCCCGGCGAGGCCTCGTCGCGCCCGGCCTCCTCCATGGCGAGCTCGAGCAGCCCCAGCGAAAGCTCCATGCGCTGACAGCGGTTCACCTCCAGCGACAACTGCTCCACGATCTCGTCGGGCTTCATGGCGCCCGTGGAGAGGTCGAGCGGCGACGCTTCCGCGGCGTCGCGTCGCAGGCGGACGATGGTCTGCTCGAGGCCGGCGCAGTAGCCGGTGGCGATGCGTGTCAGGGCCACGTTCTCGAGGCCGAGGAGCAGACGGCAGGCTTCGCGCGCCTCGGCCGTACCATGGGCGTGCAGTTCGTCGCACAGGGCCTTGCACCCGCCGGAAAACGCGTCGAGCAGCACCGCCACCGGCGCACTTTGACTGAGGCCGGCGCTGCGGGCCACATCCTCGACGGCGGCGAGCAGAGGGGCCTGGTCGTCGCCGCTCACGAAACAGGCCAGATGAGGAATGGCGGGCTCCCACAGACTGCGGCTCACCTCGCCGAGCTCGAGGTCGCCGTACACGGTGAAGATAAGCTCATCCACGGTAAGCTCCCTCCGGGAGGAGATCGCAGGTGCGGGTGTCTCCTGTCTGGATTGTACCGCTATGCTGCACACTACACACACGATGTGCGGGCGCCGCGGCGAAAGGTGGGTGACCTATGCGCGTGACACTTCTGGGGACGATGGGCTGGATGCCGAGTGACCGGCGCGAGACGACCTGCGTCGCCGGTCGCGCCGGAGACAGCCTCTTCATCTTCGACGCGGGCACCGGCCTGCGCCGCCTGCGCGAACCCGCCCAGGCGGCGCTGCTCGACGGCGCCCGCAACGTGCACCTCTTCTTGACGCACTACCACCTTGACCACGTCTGCGGCCTGGCGTACCTGCCCGGCGTGCTGCCCGGCCGCGAGCTCGTGATCCATGCCCCCGCGGCCGAGGTCAACGGCGTCGACCCCGAGGGCGCGGTGGCCGGCCTGCTGCGCAGGCCCTATAACCCGCGCGACTGGGAGGACCTCACCGACCTGCGCCTCGAGCCCGTCGTGGCCGGGGCCAACGAGATCGCCGGCCACACCGTGCGCGTGCGCGCCCAGCACCACTCGGACGTCAGCGTCGCCTACCGTGTCGATGACGCCTTCGTGCTGGCCACCGACACCAGGATAGATGCGAAGACGGCGGAGTTCGCCGCGGGGGTCGGTCTGCTGCTGCACGAGGCCTGGTACAACGCCGCCGACCCGCGCACCGACGAGATGCCGCCGGAGCTGCACGCCGGCTACGCCGCGCATAGCGAGGCCGGCGCCGTGGCCGTCCTGGCCGCCGACGCGGGCGTTGGCCGGCTCGTGCCGATGCACCTCAACCCGTTGTACGACGAAAGGTACTACACCGCCCTCGAGGCCACTGCCCGCGCCGTCTTCCCGCACACGGACGTGCTCGCCGACGGCGCGGTCATCGACACGGATGGCGACGTTTGGCACCCTTGACCCAGGTCGCAGGCAGGCGTACGGAGGTCCCGGTTTGATCCGCTTCCGCAGCAAGAGGATCCTGGTCGTGGCCCTGGTGCTCGCCGCGCTCGTCGTGTTTCTGCTGCCCGCGTTTGTGGCCTTCCGCTACGCGGCCCCAAGCCAGCGCGGCGACTTCGTCCGGCGCCCGTGGCGCGGCTGGAGCTTCGCCTACGCGGCCCTGGCCGTGCCCGGCGACGCCGAGCTCAAGACCTCGGGCATGGCGCTGCGCAAGGCCGACTGGGTGTTCAAGGGCACCGTCGTCGACCCCCGCGAGGTCCAGCTGCTGTTCGTGCCCAAGGGCAAGCCCTACCGCTTCACGCACGGCATCGACGGCCGCGTGGTCACGAGCACCGTCGTCCCTGCCTATCGCTTCATCTGGCAGGTCCAGGGAGCCATCGACACGGTCTCGGCGCGCACCGACACGATCGTGGCGCTGCTCGACTACGACACCGGGCGCGTCCTCTACGACGTACGCGACGACCTGCTGCCCTCCGAGCTTGCTCCACTGCCGGCGTCGTCGCCGGAGCCCGAAGCTTCGCCCTCGGGCACCCCGTGAGGATGAGGCGGCCGTGGGCCTGATCGCCGTAGCGTTCTACGAGACCTCATGGTTCAAGGCCGTGGTCTACGTGCTCATCGCCTTCATCGCGGCGCGCGTCATCGACTTCTTCCTCGCGCGCCGCGACGCGGCCATGGCCAGGCTCCTGGGCAGAACACCCGGCAGGGCCGACCGCACCCGCTACGTGATGATCCGCCGCCTCGTCCAGGCGGTGATCCTCATCATCGGCGTCGCCATGGCCCTCTTCCAGTTCCCCATCTTCCAGGCCCTCAGCGGCGCCATCCTCGCCTCGGCGGCCATGATCTCGGTCGTCATCGGCATTGCCGCGCGGGCGCCGCTCGCCAACCTCGTCAGCGGCGTGATGATCGCCTTCTCGCAGCCCGTGCGCCTCGGCGACTACATCAGCGTCGACGATGTCTACGGCACCGTCGAGGAGATCCGCTTCACGTACACGTACATCCGCACCCCCGACAATCGCCGCGTCGTCATCCCCAACGAAGCGTTCGCCAGCCAGGTCGTGAATAACTTCTCGATGGGCTCGGCGGGGAGCATGGTCGCCATCGACTTCGTCGTCCCCATGGCGAGCGACGTCGCCGCGGTGTGCGCCGCGGTGCTGACGATCGCCGGCGAGCTGGCGACGGCCCCCGACGGCAAGAGCAACAGCGTCACCGTCGAGGATCTGGGCGCCGCCGACGTCACACTGCGCCTGCACGCCTGGGTGCACGACCCACTCACGCGGCGCGACCTCGCCAGCGACTTGCGCGCCGCCATCCTTCGCCGGCTCCGCGACGACGGCGTGCTCGGCGCCGTGCGGGAGGCGAGTGGCGCTGCCGACTGACGTCGAGCAGGCGGCTGCCGGCCCGGCGACGCGCCCGCTGGCGTGGGCCGTCGCCGCCGCCGGCAGCCGCCTGCTCGTCTTCGCTGCCGCCTTCGGCGCCGCGACCTTCATCGGCATCCAGGGCCTGCCCATCGGCTGGCGCTTCCCGATGCGCGCTGAGGTGTTTCACGGGGCGCTCGGCCATCTGCTGAACCCCTGGGCGCACTGGGACGGCGTCTGGTTCATCAAGATCGCCACCGGCGGCTACGCCGACGCTGACGGCAGCACCGCGTTCTTCCCGCTGTTCCCGATGCTGCTGCGCTACGTGGGCCTGGCCTTCCGCGGCAACCTCGTGATCACCGGCGTCGTCATCTCGCTGGTCTGCTACGCCGGCTGCGTGTGGCTGCTCTACCGTCTCGTGCGCTCCGACTTCGACGACGAGGTGGCGTCCCGGGCGGTCGTCTATCTGGCCATCGGCCCGCTGTCCTTCTTTCTGCAGGCCGTCTACACCGAGTCGCTCTTCCTTGTCCTGACCCTCGCCTGCTTCGTCTTCGCCCGCGAAGGCCACTGGCGCCTTGCGGGCGTCATGGGGTTGCTGGCCACGCTGACCCGCAGCACCGGGGTGCTGCTGCTCATCCCCATGGCCTACTACTACTACGAGCGCCGCGGGTGGAAGCTGCGCCGCACCGACTCTCACGTCGCCAATCTGCTCATGGTGGCGGAGGGCCTTCTGGTATGGATGACCTATCTGAGCCTCGCCTTCGGCAAGCCCCTGCTCTTCTCGTCGGCTCAGGCGCAGTGGGAGCGTGGCTTCGCGTTTCCCAACTACACGGTGGCCCGCGCTATCGTCACCGCTGTGTGGGGCCTGCGCAAGCTGATCTCGGCCGAGTTCTACCGCGTCTTCTGGGAGGTCCCCAGGCCGGGCTCCACGTATGGCAACGTCGGCACCAACCTGCTCAACATGGCGTTCTTCGTGGGCGCCGCTCTGCTGCTCTGGTACGGCGCCCGGCGGCTGCCGCGCGCCTACTCCTGGTACGCCCTGGCGGCGCTCGCCTATCCGCTCTTCTTCCCCTCGCAGTACGTGCCGCTGATGTCGTACCCGCGCTTCACGCTCACCGTGTTTCCGCTGTACGTGGCGCTGGCCCTGTACACGCGCCAGAGGCCGCGCGCGCACAAGGTCGTGGTGATCATCGGGCTCGTGTTGCTGGTGGCGCTCACCGCCAAGTTCGCGGCGTTCAGCTGGGTGGCCTGAGCGCCGCGACCACCTGGGGCTCGGCCGGGCTACGGCGTCGGGGAGACCCTGTGCGTGGGCGCCGCCTGGGGGGCGTCGCCGCCGGGTAGCGCCCCAGGGTTCGGCGCGACCCGCTTGAAGACGTACACCCCGTCCTTCGCGTAGACCGAGACGAAGCGGTTGTCGAGCACCAGCTTGCCGAGCGCGAGCTGGTGCATCTGTTCGTCTTCCTTGTCGTAGAAGAAGGGGTGCTTCTCATCCACCAGCACCCAATCGGCGGCGGCGAAATAGGGGAACACGTAGGCGACCCGTCGCGCCGCGAGCTGGGCGCCGGCGTTGTTGTTGGCCGACACCCTGGCGTCGTCCGGGATCATCCGCACCGCCTCGTCGAGCGCGGCGGCGTGAGCGGTCCGCGCGTAGTCCTTGCCGTCGTAGGCGGCGCCGGGCAGCGAGAAGGGGAGCGGCCCCATGAAGTAGTTGCCGGCGAGCGCCGCGAGCAGCACGAGCAGAGCCAGGGTGTCGCGGCGCAGGCGCTGCCCCGCCATGGCCTTCTCGGCGCGCCGGAAGCCGCCGCCCAGCCAGCGCCAGAGGCGCATCACGCCGAGGACCGCGGCGGCGAGGAGGAACGGGATCTCCAGCGCCGTGTAGTGGAACTCGATGCGGCGCTGGAAGATCGTCGCCGAAAGAGCGTTGAGAAGCAGCTCCGGAGCGGCGATGAGCATGGTGAGCGGGCTGAGCAGAGACGTGAAGCCGAGCGGCCACAGGAGCTTGCGCCAGTAGTCGAGGTTGCCGGGCGCGGCGAGGTCGGCCACGGTCTGGCCCGGGTGAGTGAGCGCCGTCCTGATCACCGCGCCGGCGCCCTGCCCGTAGTCGCCGTAGCGGGCGATGAAAGCGCTCTGGTCGCCGTTGTAGTGCGGGATGATCACCCACACCGCGACGGCGAAGTAGGCGGCGGCGGCGGCCGTCATGATCAACGGCCGCCACGAGCGTTTGCGAATCGCGAAGTACACGCCCATCGTGCCGAGCGCCAGCGGCACTGTCTCCTTGCAGGCTGCCGCCAGCACGAGAAACGGCAGCGCCCACAGCCAACGGCTCTCCTCGATGTACAGGAACGCCCACAGGAGGAGCGGCGTGGCCAGAGCGACGGGGTGGAACTCGTTGAGCACCAGAAAGCCAAGCGCCGGATAGAGCAGGTAGGCGCCGGCTAGCAGCGCCCCGGCGCGCGGGTCACGGGTGACCCGCGTCCCCAGGCGATACGCCGGCCAAGCGCCCGTGGCGATGATGACGGCCTGGAGCACGAGGAGCATCACGGGGCTCGGCCACACGAGCCACGGGAGTGCGAACAGCGCCAGGATGGGGTCGACGTGCGCGCCGAGCCGCGACATCTGCCGCGGCTTGAGCTCGCCGGTGGTGCCCTCGAGAAAGCGCCCGTGGGCGGTGTTGTAGACCGCCTGGACCATGTTGCCGAGGTCGAAGCGGGCGTCCATGTAGGCGCGGTACTTGAGCCACGAGAGCAGGGCGTAGATCGCCGCGAACAGCGCCGCGCCGGCGATGACGTAGACGGCGTTGCGGCGGAAGAGCCGGGCGCGCTCGTCAGCCTCCAGCTCGATGACCGGCGCAAGGGCGAAGGGCCGGGCGGCGCGCTGCCCGGCGGCGGCCGTTTCGGCCGCTGCCCGCCTCCGCGCCGCCTTTTCGCGGCGTCCGCTCACGCCATGCCCTTTCTGCGGCGCAGGAGCGTCTCGCCGGCCACGACCAGGCCCACGAAGGCCAGCTCGATGACGGTCACCCACACGCGCAGAAGCAGAGCCCAGGCCAGCGCGACGCCGCCGGGGAGCTGCTTCGCGAGGGACGCCGTGAACACCGCCTCGCGCACGCCGATGCCGCTGGGAAAGACGAACGCCGCCATGCCCACCACGTAGGCCAAGGCGTTGGCCACGATGACCAGCGGCAGCGCCTCGACGGCGAGACCGGTCACGGCGCGCGCCAGGAGCCACGCGCCCGCGCCGGCCACGAACCAGCCGGCCACGAAGTAGCCCAAGAGCACCAGCACCGCGCCAAAGCCCAGGGTGACGTCCAGCGGGGGCCGCCGCAGCACCCGCAGCGCCCACGCCGACAGCGGGGCAAACACGCGGGGGTGCAGAAGCGCGATCAGTACGGGGATGGCGATGAGGCTCAGCGCGGTGACGCCGGGACGGTACTCCCAGAACGGAAACAGGACCGCCATCGCGATAAGCGCCGAGCACACGCCCAGGACCTGCTCGTACACCATGGCGGCGGTCACCCGGTCCACCGGCAATCCCTGAGCGTGGCTCAGCCAGGCGCGGCTCAGGTACATGAAGACGTTGCCGGGGATGTAGCGTGCGAGGATCGACTTGGCCCAGGTGGCGGCCGCCACCGGGAACGGGCTGCGCAGGGCGAACCCGCGGAGCAACAGCCACCAGAAGACGGTCTGCACGAAGTAGAACAGCAGAAACGCCCCGGCCGAGAGCGCCAGCCATCCGGGGCGCAGCGTCCAGTCGTAGTCCTTGACGCTCGTCCAGGAGCGCAACAGGTAGGCGGCGAGGAAGTACACGGTGGCCGCCACCAGGACGACCTGGGCGACGCGCAGCAGCGGACGCAGCCAGGGGGGCGCCGGGCGCTGCGGCGCCTCGGGCGGCGCGTCCGGCGGCGGCCAGCCGGCCGGCGGACCGGCAGGTGACAAAGAGCCGGCCGGCGGCGGCTCGAGGGCGCCGCTCACGTCGTCTCCAGCGCCGCCAGCAATCCGCCGGCGACGAGCGGCGGCGTCAGCGCCCGCCGGTACAGGGCGAGCGCGGCGGCGCCCAGCCGGCCGCGCTCGTCGAGATCGAGCAGGCGCCGCAGGGCCGCCGCCAGGGCGGCGGCGTCGGCGGCCGGCGCCAGCAGCGCGTCCTCGCCGTCGTGCAACAGCTCACGGGCGCCCGGCGTGCCGGCCGTCACCACCGGGCGGCCGCAGGCCAGCGCGTCGTACACCTTGTTCGGGACCACACGCGCCGCCTTGTCGGAGCCGCCGAAGACGCCGAGGCAGATGTCGGCGGCCAGCGTGTGGGCGCGGAGCTCGGGGAGCGACAGCGCGCCGAGCCACTCCACGTTGGCGAGCCCGCGACGGGCGATCTCGGCGCGCAGCGCGCCCGAGAGCTGCCCCTCGCCGGCGAGCACGAAGCGGAACGGCTCAGCGCGCAGCAGCTCGGCGGCCGCGAGGACGGTGTCGGCGCCGTGCAGCGGGCTCCACTTGCCGTACTGGAAGACGATGAGCGGCTCGCCGTGCTCGAGCGGGCGCGCACGCCCGGTGGCCCGCGGCGCCGGCAGCGCCCCCACGGGCACCACGGCGAGCTTACGGCGAGGGAGCGCGAGCTCAACCTGGTAGTAGGCCGCGTGCGCCCAGGTGTCGGCGAGCACGAGACTCGGCAGGGCGAAGGCGGCGCGGTCGACGGCGCGCACGGCGCCCGCCTTCCAGCCGCCGGCGGCCACCAGGCCGCGGTCGCCGGCGAAGGTATCCCACAGCGACACCAACGGATCGAACACGAGGCGCGTGCGCCGGAAGGCGGCCAGCGCGCGGCCGAACGGCACCAGGAAGTGCCCTGGGTAGCCGACCACGACGGCGTCGATCTGAAGCCGGCGGCGATGCTGCGCAAGCAGCCGCGCGTGAGCCTCGAGGACCCCGGCCGCCAGCCGCGCGGCGCCGCGCGGAGTCGCCATCTGCGCCGCCGTCAGCGCCGGCAGCGGCGCCTGGAGCTCGAGCACCTCGACGCCCAGCTCGCGCAGCCCGGCGATGAGCACCGCGTTGCGCGGGTAGGCCGGGTCGTACGTGCCGAAGTAGGCGACGGCGCGGGTCACGGCTTGTCGGCGACGCCCAAGGCGACGGGCGCCGCGGCGAGCGCGCCGTCTTGTGGAGCGGCGGCCTCGCAAGCGGCCGGCGCCGCGGGCGCTGCCGCGCCCGCCCCGCCGGCCTCCACGACGAGCGCCACCTGGGCGTCGTCGGGCCCGCCACGGGCACGTGAGTTGGCGATCAGCTCGCCGATAAGGCCCAGCGAGAGCAGCTGCACGCCGACGATGATGAGCAGCGCTCCCAGAAGCAACAGCGGGCGCTGCCCGATGGCGTTGCCGAAGAAGAGCTTGTCGATGCTGAGATACAGCTCGACCAGCAGGCCGATAAGGATCAGCAAGGTGCCGATGCCCCCGAAGAGATGCTGTGGGCGGTGCTGGTAGCGACCGAGAAAGAGCACCGTGAGGAGGTCGAGATAGCCGCGCAGGTAGCGCTGCCAGCCGTACTTGGACTTGCCGGCCGTGCGCGGCCTGTGACTGACCGGCTGCTCGGTGACGCGAAAGCCGGCCTGCGCGGCCACGACGGGGATGTAGCGGTGCTGCTCGCCGTAGATGTGGATGGTTTCGACGACGTCGCGGCGGTAGGCCTTGAGGCCGCAGTTGAAGTCGTGCAGGGGGATGCCGGACGTGCGCCGCACCGTCCAATTGAAGAAGCGCGAGGGGACGGTCTTGTTGAGGGGGTCCTGGCGGCTCTGCTTCCAGCCCGAGACCAGGTCGTACCCCTCGTCGAGGCGCGCGAGGAGACCGGGGATCTCGGCGGGGTCGTCCTGGCGATCGCCGTCGAGCGTGACCACGTAGTCGCCGCGCACGCTCTCGAAGCCGTGCGCCAGCGCCGCCGCCTTGCCGAAGTTGCGCCGCAGCTTGACGACGCGCACGTCGTCACGGGCGGCGGCGAGCCGCGCCATCGCCGCGAAGGAACCGTCGGTGGAGCCGTCGTCGATGAAGACGATCTCGAAGGCCAGGCCGGCGGCCCCGAGCGCCGCGTCGATCTCCGCGACGAGCGGCTCGATGCTGTCGGCCTCGTTGAAGACCGGGATGACGAGTGAGGTCAGGGCAGGCATATCGGCTCTCTAGGATACAACGTCGCGACGCACGGCGATGGGCCGGGAGCGCGTTCGCGCCCCCGGCCCATCGCCCGGCGCCGCACCTATGCGCCGGACTCACTCGTCCAGACCCTCGTCCTCTTCGATCACTCGCACGGTGCTGCCGTCGGCGCTCAGCGCCCGGCGGTGAGCGTCCTCCCAGGCCGCGCGACAGTCGCCGGCGAACGCGTCGCGGGCGCGCCAGCCTCTCACCTGTCCGTCGTCGCTCACGTCGCTGTTGAGCAGTGTCGCCAGGTGCGGGTCGTTGACCTTGAGCCTGACGCCGAAGAGGTCGATGCTGCCGGGCCCGTCGCTTGTCTCATCGACCGCCATCACATGGACCGTACAGTAGCTGTCGGCGCCCCAGACCCCTCTGCCTGGCCGCCTGGACACATGTACCTGTGCGCGAGCACGAACTACGGCCGCGCGGCCCGCGTCCCTTTGGCAGCGGCGACACGCGGCCCGCCCCCCTCGTCTCGGTAGCCGCGGCAACAGGGGCTTGGTACGATGGAGCTTGGCCTCCCGCAGCGGCGCGGGCGAGTTGGAGGATGAGGATGGGCAGAAAGATCTGGTTGGCGCTCGCGCTCGCCGTCATCGTGGCAGCCGGCTTTGCCGCCGGCGCCGTGGCGGCGAAGCACAAGGCGGCGTCGGATCCGCGCCCCAAGACGGTCACCAAAGGCCTCGACTACCTCCACGCCCGCCAGAAGGTCGATGGCGGCTTCGGTACCATGGCCGCCACGGCGTGGGTCATCCTCGGGGCCGTGGCCAGCGGCGAACGCATCGGCTCCACCATGTGGACGATCGACGGCAACAACCCCTTCGGCTACCTCCAGGCGGGCAGCCACGAGGCGGCGGCCACCGGCCCCGACGTCGACAACGCGCCGGTGTACTACGCGCGGGCGATCATGTCCTACGTCGCCGCCGACCGCGCTGAGCGCGTGTTTGTCGCGGGGACCCCACGCATCGACCTCCTGGCCAAGCTCTACGGCTACCAGGACCTGGTCGACGACTCGCTTGCGAAGGGCAGCTTCTCGCCGTCCACCTCGAGCCGCACGTTCCAGGCCGTACACACCACCGCGTGGGCGATCCTCGCCATGCAGGCGATCGGCGAGGACGGGAACGACCGCTTCGCGCTCGCCGAGCAGTGGCTCGCCACCCAGCAGCTCGCGGACGGCGGCTTCCCGGCGCAGTCCGGCGATCTCTCCAACTGCGAGGACACTGCCGTGGTGATCCAGGCGCTGGTGCTCGCTGCGGACGGCGCCCTCGACCCAGCCGTCATCCCCGCTGCCCGTCTGTACCTCAAGACCAACCAGCGCTCCGACGGCGGTTTCCCGTACAAGCCTGGGACCAGCGCCGACGTCTGGGCCACGTCGGCCGCCATCCAGGCCATCCTCGCCATGGGCGAGAAGCCCGACAGCGCCGACTGGATGGTCGGCGAGAGCACGCCCAAGTCCGCGCTCGGCACGCTCCAGCTGCAGAACGGCGCCTACGGGAAGAAGCTTAGCGACGCCACGGGCCCACTGCCCACCACCAGCTGGGCTCTGGCCGCGTTGCGCGACAAGCCGTTCACGACGTTCCCCGAGACACGCCCTCCAGCCCTCAAGGCCTTCGTGTTCCGTCCGCAGATCAAGTCCGTCTCGCCGAAGAACGGCACCCGGTACACCAACACCCACTCGGTGCTCATCCGCGCCACCTACACCGACGGCGCCAAGGGGACGGGCGTGGATCCCAAGGCGTGCCGCGTCTACGTCGATGACCGCAACAAGACGAAGCCGGCCGACATCGGGCGCTACGGCCTGCACCTGCAGCTCAAGGACATCACCGACGGTCAGCACACCTACAGGCTCGAGATCGTCGACCACGCCGGCAACGTCAAGAAGGTGGAGCGCCGGTTCACGGTGGCCGTCCCGACGCCGACGCCCACGCCGACGCCCACGCCGACGCCCACGCCGACGCCCACGCCGCCGTACACCCCGCCGCCGTACACCCCGCCGGCCACGATCTACCCCACGCCCGCAGCGACGTCCACCCCGAAGCCGTACACCACGGTCACTCCCTACGTCTCTCCCTCGACCGTCACGACCGACACCCCGACGCCGTATCAGAGCGGCGGCTACCCTGTGACCGGCGCGCCGGTCGCCTCGCCGAGCCCGTCCGGCAGCCCAGGCGCCGCCGGCGGCGGCTCGGGTAGTGCCGCGGGCTTCCTCGGTGGTACTCTGCTCGCCATGCTGCCCATCGGCGCCGCCATCTCGTACCTCGCCTTCCGCCGCCGCGAGCAGGCGCTCAGCGCCGCCGGCGAGGGCCAGGTGCTGGGCGGCGGCGGCAGCGCCTGGGAGCGCCTCAAAGGCGCCCTCGGCAAGTCCAAGGACCTCGTGAAACCGGCCGGGAGGTAAGCAGAGCGTGAACGGGCTCCAGCAGGTGATCTACGACGCTTCACGCGTGCTCCTCTGGCCCGTCCTCATCGCGGCGCTCGTCTGCCTCGTCTGGGTGCTCATCGAGCTCGGCTTCTTCCTCTACGAGCTCTATCTGCGGTTCCGGTACAGGGATCTCGACGCGCTCGAAGCGCGCACGTTGCGTGCGCGCCGGGCGTTCCAGGACGGCAAGCCGCGCACCGCGTACCGCTATCTCCAGGAGAACAACTACTCGATCGTCGTCGCGCGCTTCCTCTTCGACCTCATCCGCAACTACCAGACCGAGCGCCTCGCGGCCAAGCCGCTCAAGCTGCTGCAGGAGTACGAGCTTTACACGGTCAAGCGCCTCGAGCGCACGCGCATCCTCGTGCGCGTGGGCCCGATCCTGGGCCTCATGGGCACGCTCATCCCGCTGTCGCCGGCGCTCATCGGCCTGGCGAGCGGCAACACCACCCAGCTCGCCGAAAACCTCACCACGGCGTTCTCGGTCACCGTCATCGGCCTGCTCATCGGCGGCATCGCCTTCGTCATCAGCATCGTCCGCGACCGCATGTACTCGCAGGACATCTCCGACATGGAATACCTGCTCGAGCTGCTCGAAGGCGACGCCGAACGCCTGGAGGCGGGTCGGCGGCGCAACAAGAACGGCATCTGGGACGCCGACCCGGTCGTCGAGTACGAGGCCGTCGAGGACCTGGAGAAGACGATGGCGATCCCCGTGCTCCTCGAGACCCCCAGAGAGCCGCTCGTCCCGTTCGCCTCCGGCGACGGTCGCGAGGCGCCTGTCTTCGCCGCGCCGGCGGCGGCGGCGATCCGCGTAGAGCCTGCAGTGGCGGCGGCCCAGCCGGCCGCGACGGCGGTCGACCGGCTGGCCGCCGAGGCCGTGACGGTGGTCGTGGCTCCCGCTCGGGCGGCCGGCGCAGCGCCGCCGCTCGCCTTCGACGATCCCGCCATGCACTGGCAGCGCGACGAAGATCCTTTCGCGGACCTCGGGCCCGTGGATCCCAAGCCGCCGAACGGGGGCGCGTCCGCGCCCGGCGCCGGCGCACCGCCCGCACGTCGCTGAGACCGCCATGCCGGCGTCCGACGACCATCCCACCATCAAGAACCTCGGGACCGTGTACGAGCCCCGCAGCGGCGGTCTGCGCTACATGCGCCGCCGCCGCGTCGGCACGGCCGACCGCAGCGGCGACCCGCTCGACGGCCTCGTCAACCTGTTCGACGTGGCCCTCGTCCTGGCCGTCGGGTTCCTGGTCGCGGCGCTCTCGGCGGCCGGCCTGAGCGGCCTCCTGACCGACCAGAACATGACCATCGTCACGAATCCGGGCACGCCGCAGATGCAGGTCATCGTCAAGGAGGGCGACCGGATCGCGAAGCTCGATATGGCGAACGGCGCCCAGGTCCAAGGGCTCGGCACGCTCGTCGGGTCCTTCTACAAGCTCGCCGACGGCGCCGTGGTCTACGTGCCCGCCGGGGCGCTGCCGCCGGCCGACGCGACGCCGGTCCCGGGCTCCTCGTCCACGCCCGGCGCGACGACGCCCGCGCCGACCACCACCGACTACCCCACCACGAACCCCTACGCGACGCCGCTGCCCACGGCGCAGCCCACGGCGCCGCTCACCGCCGCGCCGACGCCGGGTGTGACGCTCACGCCCGGCGCTTCGGCGCCGCTCACCGGCGAGTGACCGGGTCCGTCACCCGGGCAGCAGAAGCGGGCGAGAACGCCGCGGATCCTCAGTCCCCGAGCGACCGCAGCAGACCGACCAGCCGCTCCAGCTCTCCCCTGCTCCTGAAGGCGATCTGGATGGTCCCGCCGCGCTTGCCGCTGCGGATGCGCACCGGCGTCTCCAGCAGGCCGTAGAGCTCATCGACCAACTCGCTGAAGTCGGCGCCGGCGGGCGGGCGCGCCGCAGGCGCGGCCCCTCCCGGCGCTTCCCCGTTCAGCTCCTTCACCAGCGCCTCGGTCTGCCGCACGGAGAGGCCCTGTGAGGCGACAAGGCGCGCCACCTTGCGGCGCTGCCCGTGGTCGGGCAACGCCAGCAGGGCGCGCCCATGCCCCTCGCTGAGCTCGCCCTGCTCGATCATCAGGCGCACGTCGTCGGGCAGCTCGAGCAGACGCAGGAGATTCGTGACCGCGACCCGGCTGCGGCCCACGAGCTCGGCGACGCGCTCGTGAGTGAGCCCGAACTCATCGACCAGCGACGCGTAGGCCTGCGCCTCCTCGATGCTGTTGAGGTCCTCGCGGGCGACGTTCTCGGCGAGGGCGATCTCGAGGGACGCGATCTCGTCGGCGGGGCGCACCAGCGCCGGGATGTACTCGAGGCCGGCCAGCCTGGCCGCGCGCAGCCGGCGCTCGCCGGCGATGAGCTCGTAGCGGTGTCCTGACGAGGCCGCCGTAGGCGCTGCATCGCCGGCGGCCGCTGCCGGCGCAGCCGGCTGCAGCGGCCGCACCACGACCGGCTGTACGACGCCGAGCGCGCGGATGGAGGCCGCCAGATCCTCGAGCTCGGCGGCGGCGAAGGAGCGCCGCGGCTGGCGCCGGTTGACGGCGATCTCGGCGAGCGGGAGCTCGCGCAGGCGGCCCTCGCCGCCGGCGCCGCCGGCGCGGCCGACCGTCGATCTGCCCTCGCCGATCAGCGCGCCCAGGCCCTTGCCCAGGGCCTTCTTCTCACGCACGAGACACGACCTCCTTGGCGAGATCGAAATAGGCGTCGCTGCCGACGCAGGTCGCATCGTAACGTGAGATGGGCAGCCCGTGGCTGGGCGCCTCGCCGAGGCGCACGTTGCGCGGGACGACCGTGTCGAAGACGCTGGCGCCGAGGTTTTCGCGGACCTCGCCGGCGACCTCGCGCCCCAGGCGCGTGCGGCCGTCGTACATCGTCACGAGCACGCCGAGGACGGCGAGCTCGGGGTTGAGATGCTCCTGCACGAGCTCCACCGTCTCGAGAAGCTGCGCCAGGCCCTCGAGGGCGTAGTACTCGGCCTGCACCGGGATCAGGACCTCGCGCGCCGCCACCAGCGAGTTGACGGTGAGCACGCCCAGCGACGGCGGGCAGTCGATGAAGACGAAATCGAACTGGTTCACGTGGCCCATGAGCGCGTAGTCGAGCACGTACTCGTTGCCGTCGGAATTGGCCAGCTCGACGACGGCGCCGGCGAGGTCCGGGCAGGAGGGCAGTAGCCACAGATGATCGAGGACGGTGCGTACCGTCGCTTCTGCGACGCCCGCCGCTCCCCCGAGCACACCGTAGCTGCTGAGGCGCGCGTCTGCGGCGCGTCCCGACAAGCCGGCCGAGGCGTTGGCCTGGGGGTCCATATCGACGAGGAGCACGTCGAAGCCAGCCTCGGCGAGGCACGCGGCGAGGTTGACGGCGGTGGTGGTCTTGCCGACCCCGCCCTTCTGGTTGGTCACGGCGATGACGCGGGTCACCGGGCTCCTTTCGCGGGCCACCGATACTAGCAGATGCAGCCGCGGCGGCTCAGCGGGCCAGCGGGTGCTTGACGGCCTGGCCCTCCCGCCGGGGCAGACGCTTCGGCGTGGCCGCGACCTTCTCGTAGACGGCGCACACGGCGTCGTCAAGGGACGAGCGAGGGAGCGGTACGACAGGCCCGGCGGCGAGGCCGCAGAGCTTGGCCACGACCGCGCCGCCGAACCCTTCGTCTTCTACCGCCCGCCCGGTCTTGCTGGCCAGCAGCACGCCACCGGGCGCCAGCAGAGGGGCCGCCAGTTCCACGAGCGCCGGAAGCGGCGCCACAGCCCTCGCGAGCACGACTCCGTAGGCCTCGCGCCCCGGTTGCCCGGCGGCGGCGTGATGCTCGCTGCGCGCGCAGACCACGGCGGCGCGCGCCGCCAGCCCAGCCGCGTCTACCGCCGCGTCAAGGAAGGCGCACTTTCCGGTCGCCGCGTCGAGCAGCGTCAGCTCGGCCGTGGGCACGGCCACCGCCAAGGGAATACCGGGGACGCCGGCGCCGGCGCCCAGGTCGAGCCAGCCGGCCCTCGCGCGCCCCTGCAGTTGCGGCACGTCGAGCAGCGCGAGCGCGTCGCCGAAGAACGTACTCACGATCTCCTCAAGGGTACGCAGCGCGGTGACGTTGCCGCGCCGCCAGGCGAGCATCAGGTCGGCGTGCCGCGACAAGGCCGCGGCCTGAGCCTCCGTGAGGCCGAACGCCGCAGCCAGCTCATCGATTGTCGCGTACGCGTGCACGCCGCCGGCACCCGCCGTCATCCTGTGGCGACGGCTTCGCGCAGTGCGGCCGCAAGCCTGTCGACGTCCTCGGGCGTGGTCTGCCACGAGCACATCCAGCGCACCACGCCCGTCTGCTCGTCCCACGTGTAGAAACGATACTCCTCGAGCAGGCGCTCCGTGACCGCCGCGGGCAGGGCGACGAACACGGCGTTCGCCTGCACCGGGTAGGCGAGGCGCACGCCGGGGACCTCGGCGGCCGCCGCGGCCAGCCGCCGCGCCATGGCGTTGGCGTGGCCGGCGGTCTCGCGCCACAGATCGCCCTCGAGAAGGCGCAGCAGTTGCGCCGAGACGAAGCGCATCTTGGAGGCCAGCTGCATCCCTTGCTTACGCACGAAGAGGTAGCGCGCGGCGAGATCGCGGCGGAAGAAGACGACCGCCTCGCCGCCGAGCAGGCCGTTCTTGGTGCCCCCGAAGGTCAGGACGTCCACGCCGCAGTCGGTGGTGATCTCGTGGAGGCCGGTCCCCAGGCCAACGGCTGCGTTGACGAGCCGCGCGCCATCGACGTGCAGCAGCAGGCCGGCGGCGTGCGCGACCTCGGCGAGAGCGGCCGTCTCGGCGGGCGTGTAGACCGTGCCGAGCTCGGTCGGCTGCGTGATCGAGACCACCCGCGCCTGCACGTGGTGTTGATCGCCGGCACCGACAAGGGCACCGCGCACAAGGTCCGCCGTCAGCTTGCCGTCCGCGGTCGGCAGATCGACGAGCTTGCAGCCGGCGAAGCGCTCCGGCGCCCCGCACTCGTCCACATTGACGTGCGCGGTCTCGGCGCAGATGACGGCCTCGAAGGGCTGCACCACCGCGGCCAGCGCCGTGACGTTGCCGCCGGTGCCGTTGAAGACCGGGAAGGCCTCGACGTCGCCGAAGACCTCACGCATGCGCTCCCGCAGCGCCAGTGTCCAGTCGTCGTCGCCGTAGGCGGGCGCGAAGCCGCCGTTGGCCGCGGCTATGGCCGCGAGAACGGCGGGGTGCACGCCCGCGTAGTTGTCGCTGGCGAACAGCACCAGGCGGCGTTCGCGAGCCGGCCCCTCAGACATGTGCCGGCTCCTGCTGCGCGGCGACCATGTCTGCCAGCCTCTTCTGCAACGCCAGGTAGAAGGTGCTGAGCGCGGGCTCGTCGTCGAGCACGCGGTCGATCCAGGCGTGCGGCTCGGCCTCGTCCGAGACGACACGCGCCTTGCGCTGGCGCAGCGGGGTGAGCATCAGTGCCCTCCTCTCGCCGGCCACGGCGAAGCCGCCACGGCCCGGTCGAACAAACCCGTGTGGCGCCCCCGTTGTTCCGTGACCCGCGCCGCGGCTAGACCCCAGGCGTTGTGCGGAGGCGCCAAGGCGCCGACGCCGGTGATGCGGGCGGGGGGGCGACGCCGTCAGGCGTCGAGCATCTTGGTGAGCACGAGCACCGTGCCGCCGCCGGCCCGCCGGCGAAGGTCGAAGTCGTCGACCACGGCGCGGATGATGGAGATGCCCATGCCGCCGTCGCTCAGCTTGATCTCGGGCATGCTCTGGCACTCGGGGCAGTCGATGTCGTCCTCGTGAAAGCCGCCGCCCTCGTCGAGGATCTCGATGGTCACGCGGTCGGGGTGCACGGTGAAGTGGAGATGGACCTGGCCGTCGTCGTGATCGTAGGCGTGCCTCACGGAGTTGGAGCACGCCTCGGTGAGCGCCAGCTTGAGATCGGCGACCGCGTCTTCGGAGTAGCCGCGCGCCCGCAGCAGGCCCGCAAGAGCAAGACGGCCGAGCACGACGTATTCGGCCTTGGCGGGGATGTCGAGCTTCACGTAGTCGTTCACGGGGGCTGTTCCAATCGGCTCAGGGACCGGCGGACCGTCCTGCTTTCACTTGAGGGTCGTGCGGACGTTCACGTTCTGCCCACACATCGCACACAGTGTTCCCCGCAGGGCGACATCCTCAACCGCGTAGCCGGTGCGCCGCACGAGAAGGCGTCTGCAGTTCGGACACACCGTGTTCTCGCCCTCGTGACCGGGCACGTTGCCGAGGTACACGAAGCGCAGCCCGGCGTCGTGGCCGATGCGCACGGCGCGCTCCAGGGTGCGGATGGGCGTCGGCGAGAGATGCGCGTAGTCGAGATACGGCGTGAAACGCGTGACGTGCCAGGGCGTCTCCGCTCCCAGCTCAGTGGCGATCCACGCGGCGATACTGCGCAAGGTCTCATCGTCGTCGTTGAAGGTGGGGATGACGTTGGTCACGATCTCCACGTGGCAGCCGTGCACCAGCTTGGCGCGCGCCGCGGCGGCGAGCACCGGCGACATGTCGCGGATGCGGCACAGCTCCTGGTACTGCTCGTCGCTGCAGCCCTTGACATCGACGCGGTACGCATCGATGTGCGGCGCCAGCACATCCAGAGCTTCTTCGGTGATGTAGCCGTTGGTGACCATCACCGTGTACAGGCCGTGCTCGTGCGCGAGCTGAGCGCCGTCGAGGATGTACTCGAGCCAGATGGCGGGCTCGTTGTACGTCCACGCCACACCATGGCAGCCGTTGTGATCGGCCAGTACCGGCAGGTTACGGATGGGCAGCGCGCGGAGGTCGCGGGCCACCTCGCCGGGGTCGGCGTGGGCGATCTGCCAGTTCTGGCAGTGTCGGCAGGTGAAGTTGCAGCCCACGCTGCCCAGCGAGAGCACCGTCGTCCCCGGGAAGAAGTGATACAGCGGCTTCTTCTCGATGGGGTCGGCGGCCACGCTGCAGACGCGCCCGTAGGTGATGGCGTAGAGCGTGCCGTCGCGGTTGGCGCGCGCTCGGCACACGCCGCTCTTGCCGGGCGCGATGCGGCAGAGGCGCGGGCAGACGCGGCACTCTACAGCGCCGCCTTCGAGACGCTCGAAGAGCATCGCCTCGTGCTCGGGGAGCGCCGTCACGGCGTGCGCAGGTCGCGGAGGCCGCGCTGAACGACCTCGATGAGGCCGTCTTGAAGCTCCCGGTTGCCTGCGGCGATGCAGGCCAGCTGGTACTCGGCGCTCGATCCCAGCACCGGCTTGTCGTCGAGCGCCCGGCCGGCGGCGTCGCCGATCGGCACGCCGGCCTCCCGGCACAGAAGATGCACGGCGGCGAGGTCGTAGGGCGAGTTGCAGAGGACGTTGCCGCGCCCCACCCGGCGAAACTCCGCCGCGACCCACGGGTGCGCCTCGATGATCGCCGGGCCGATGTCCACGTAGGCGTCGAGCTGCCCGGTGAGGATGCGCGTCACCGACCAGGTCGCCGACCCGAGGTCGAACACCGCGCCGCCCACCGACGACGCGTCGATGAGCTCCTCGAGGACGCTCGCCAGGATCACGGCCGGCCGGCCGCGGAAGCCGAGCGACCAGAACAGGCTCTCGAGATCGGTGCGCCCGGTGGGAAGAAACGGGATGTCGGCGCCGGAGGCGCGTGTCATGCTGAAGCCGGCGCCCTTCGCGGCGACGAAGAGGTCGCCGCCCTTGATCTCCTGCACCACGCCGGCGACCACGTCGCCCATCGTCGGCGCCGGCAGGGGCGGCACGGCGGCGACGCTCACGCAGGCCATCTCGAAGCCGGCCGCGGCGGGACGCGTGCCGTCGATGGGATCGACGATGAGGATGAGCTCGGGTTCGGAGGCGCCCTGCAGGCCGCCGTCTTCCGAGTAGAAGGCCCAGGTGGGCAGCTCGGCGCGCATGTGCTCGACGAGCAGCTTCTCGGCAAGCTCGTCGAGGCCGAAGGTGACGTCGCCGCCGACGGCGATGCCGGCATGATCGCGAGCGGCGTGCCGGCCGAGCGCGGGCAAGACGACAGCGCGCAGGCGTGCGCACAGGTCGATGAGTCTGTCGGTCGTGTCGTTCACAGGGCGCTCATTCTACCCTGCTATACTCGACGTGCCGATAGTCGGCCCTCACCGCGGGCAGTCTCCCGGCCACACGCCATGACACGACCTCTCACGCGCCCCTATACCATCGCCTACCGCGGCAGCGGAAGCGGCATCTATCTGAACATCACCAACCGTTGCTCCTGCGCCTGCGTGTTCTGCCTGCGGGAGTGGACCGACGGCGTCTACGGCGAGGTGCTCACCCTCGTGCACGAACCCGAGCCCGACGAGGTCACCCAGGCCGTCGAGCTCGAGTCTCTCGAGGGCCCGGCCCACGAAGTCGTGTTCTGTGGATTCGGTGAGCCGACCATGCGCCTCGACGTCGTGCTCGCCGTCACCGAGTGGCTGCGGCTGCGGCGCATCCCTGCCCGCCTCGACACCAACGGGCACGGGCAGCTGCTGAACCCAGACCTGGACGTGCCGGCGGCCCTGGCGGCGGCCGGCCTCGGCGCCGTCACCGTGAGCCTCAACGCCGCGGACCCGGAGAGCTACGACCGCATCTGCCGGCCGCTGTTCGGCAAGGCGTACAGGGCTGTCATACAGTTTGCCGAACAGTGTGTGCAGCACGACATCCAGACGACACTGACGGCCGTAGACTGCCCCGGCGCCGACCTCGCCGGGTGCGAGGCCATCGCCACGGCCCTGGGCGCCGCTTTCCGCGCCCGCGGTCTGGCTGCGCCGCGCGGGCGCGACCGCACCGGGAAGAGGGAGGAGTGATGGCGGACAACGGGGCACGCATCCTGGTGGTCGACGACGAGGAGGCCATCCTCAAGCTGCTGCGCTTCCCGCTCGAGAAAGAGGGCTACCAGGTGGTCACCGCCCGCGACGGCCAGGAGGCTCTCGAGACCTTCGCCCGCGAGAGCTTCGACCTGGTCATCCTCGACCTCATGCTGCCGCACGTGGACGGCATGGAGGTCTGCCGGCGCATCCGCGCCCAGAGCATCGTCCCCATCATCATGCTCACCGCCAGGTCGGACGAGTTCGACAAGGTGCTGGGCCTTGAGATCGGCGCCGACGACTACATCACCAAAGACAAGCTCAGCCTGCGCGAGTTCCGCAGCCGCGTGCGCGCCCAGCTGCGCCGCGCCCAGATGAGCCGCAGCGCCGAGGCGGCCAAGAAGGAGGTCGTCAAGGTCGACGAGCTCGAAGTCGATCTGCTCAAGCGCAACGTGATCCTGCGCGGCGCCAAGATCGACCTCACCTACATCGAGTTCGAGATCCTCAAGACCCTGATCTCTCACCCAGGCCGCGTCTACAGCCGCCAGCTTCTGCTGCAGCTGGTGTGGGGCGACTCCGACTATCGCGACGCGCGCACCGTGGACGTTCACATCCGCCACCTGCGCGAGAAGCTCGAGAACGAGCCCAAGGACCCGGAGTTCATCTTCACGGTCCGCAACATCGGCTACAAGTTCCGCGAGTTCTAGGAGGCGCGGGCTCGCCCGGCGCGCCCGACCTGCATGTTCCGCTCTGTCAAGAACTGGCTGACCATCCTCATCCTCGCCCTCGTGGCGCTGGCCATGATCGTGGCTTGGGCCTACGTGGTGCCGCCGCTCGCCAACAGGCTTGACCAGCTGAAGCTGGTGGACCAGCGCGGCAACGCCAAGCTGACCAGCGACACCGTGATCCAGTGGATCGCCGACCGGGCGTCGCTGGAGTACTGGGTCGGCCGCCTCAGTATGCGGCTCAACGCGCGCGTGGTCGTCCTCACGGGGAACCAGGTGGTGCGCTACGACACCCTCGGGGCCGGGCCGGCCGACGTCGGCGACTACCCGATGATCGCGGAGGCGCTCATGTCGGCCAAGGTCGTGCAGGGCGTGGTGACCACGCGCGCCGGCCGCTTCGCCGCGACGGCCGTGCCACTGGTGGCGCCCAATGTCGGCCAGGGTACGGTGGTCGGCGTGGTGCTCGTCATCGCACCGCTCAAAGACGTCGACGCCGCCGTGGCGGCCGTTCAGCGCCAGCTGTTCTTCGCCACGGTCCTGGCGATGGGCGTCAGCCTCCTGCTCGGCTATCTGGCCTCGTACTTCATCGCCCGGCGCCTGAAGCGCATCGAGCGCAGCGCCGAGGCCATCGCCGGCGGCGACCTCACGGCCACGGTGGCGGTCACCATCGAGGACGAGATCGGGCAGCTGGCGGCGACCTTCAACATCATGGCCGTCCGGCTGCGCGGCGTCTTCGCCCAGGTCGAGTACGAGCGCGACCGCGTCGAGGTGCTGCTCAACGACCTGAGTGAGGGCGTCATCGGCCTCTCCGACGAGGGCACGGTCACGATCGCCAACCCGGCCTCCGCCGAGCTGCTGGACGAGCCCGTACCCGTCGGCGCCGCGCTCGACGAGACCTTCCCGGCCGATGTCGCCGAGGCGTGGCACGAGTCACGCCGCGAAGACGAGACGCAGGCGGTGGTGTTCGTGCACGGCGAGCGCACGCTGGAGGCCACCACGTACCCGGTCGCCGGCGCCGCCGACTTCACCTCGATCGTCGTCCTGCGCGACGTCACCTCCCAGGCGCGCCTGGATCGCGCCCGCCGCGACCTCATCGCCAACGCCTCGCACGAGTTCAAGACGCCGCTCTTCTCGCTGGCCGGCTTCCTCGAGCTCATCGACGAAGGCAACGTGAACGCCGACGAGCAGCGCGAGTTTCTGCAGCTCATGCGCCAGCAGGTCGATCGCCTGCGCAACCTCGCCGTGAGCATGCTCGACCTCTCACGCGTTGAGGCGGGCTCCATCGAGGTGCAGCCCGAAGACGTCGATCTCGAGGCGGTCGCGCGCTCGGTCCTCGACGAGTTCCAGGTGCAGGCGCAGGCCAAGGCGCTCACGCTCGCCGTGGACGACGGTGAGGCCGTCACGGCGTGGTGCGACGAGCAGCGCCTGGCGCAGGTCCTGCGCGCGCTCATCGACAACGCCGTCAAGTTCTCGCCGCGGGGCAGCAGCGTGCGCGTGGCGAGCAGCGCAGAGGCCTCGTGGGCGACGATCGTCGTGAGCGACGACGGGCCCGGTATCCCGGCGGCGGAGCTGGAGCACGTCTTCGAGCGTTTCCACCGCGGCAGCGAGGAGCGCGCCACCACCTCGGGCGCCGGGCTGGGTCTCTCGATCGCCCGCGAGCTCACCGAGATGATGGGCGGCGGCATCCGCGCCGCCTCGGGCGGCGGCGGCGCGAGCTTCTCCGTGCGGCTGCCGCGCGCGCCAAGGCGGCGCGCCCAGAGCGCCGATTCATGATCCTTAATCAGTCCGGAGGCGCTACTCAATACGCCCCCGTGAGCAGTTAACACGCAACAGACATCATCGTGGGCAACGAGAGGGCGGCGACCGGCTGCGGCCGCGCCGCCTGCGCACCCACCAGCCGTGACAACGAAGGGAAAGCGATGATCAAGATGAGAGGGTTCCTCGTAGGGCTTGGGGGAGGGGCCGTCGGCGCCGCGCTCGTGGTCCTCGTCCTCGTCCTGGTGTTCGACTTCGGAGAGGTCAAGCAGACGGTCATACAGAAGGTCGCCGAGACGCCGACCTTCTACACGCCCACGACCGGCGATGGCCAGTCGCCCGAGCAGATCTACCAGAACCTCTCGGGCGGCGTCGTCATGGTGCTGTCCGACTTCGCCGGTGCAGGCGCCGACCAGTTCGGGCAGGCGCAGAGCGGCCAGGCGCTGGGCACCGGCTTCGTCGTCGACAAGGAGGGCTACATCCTCACCAACGCCCACGTGGTCAACGAGAACGGCCAGCAGGCCAGCGGCGTCACCGTGGTCTTCAACAAGGGCGGCTCCGAGACGCAGCGCGTCAAGGGCGAGCTCGTCGGCGTAGACATCGGTAGCGACGTCGCCGTCATCAAGGTCGACCCCAGCGCCGTGACTCTCAACCCGCTGCCGCTGGGCGATTCCTCCCAGGTCACCGTCGGTGAGCCCGTGGTCGCCATCGGCAACCCCCTGGGCTACGACTTCTCGATCACCTCGGGCATCGTCTCCGCCACGGGCCGCAGCCTGCAGGCGCCCAACGGCCAGACGATCCCCAACGGCATCCAGACCGACGCCGCCATCAACCAGGGCAACTCCGGCGGACCGCTCATCGACGCCAACGGCCGGGTGATCGGCATCAACGAGCAGATCGCCTCGCAGGGCGGCGGCAACGACGGTCTCGGCTTCGCCGTGCCGATCAACACCGCCATCCGTTCGCTCGAGCAGCTGCGCGCTACGGGCAAGGTCCAGTACGCGTGGATGGGCGTCGGCCTGCAGACCATCACCAGCGACATCGCCGGCACGTTCAACATGAAGACGCAGGGCGGCGCCCTCGTCGAGAAGGTCTATCCGGGCAGCCCGGCGGCCACGGCCGGCCTCCAGGCCGGAGACCAGACGGTCACCGTCCAGGGCCAGCAGTTCACCATCGGCGGCGACGTGATCACCGCCGCCGACGGGCAGACGATCGCGAGCGCCGACGAGCTGATCGCCTTCCTCACGCAGAAGAGGCCCGGCGACAAGGTCACGCTCACGATCGAGCGGGACGGCAAGACGCAGGACGTCATGGTCACCCTCGCGGAGCGGCCGGCGAACCTCTGAGGAACGCCGGTACACCCGCCGAGTGAGGTCAGCGGGCGGGCGGCGCGGATGCGCCGCCCGCCCGCTCTTGCGTACGGCCGTCCCCACTAAACCGGGTAGAGACCCCACCTTTTTTGACAAAGGGCTTCGCGCCGGTGTATACCTGACCTCCCAGGTCGCAGCGGCGCCTTGGGGAGCCGCCGTACAAAACGCCGCCGCGACTGGAGGGTCGTTTGCTCAAGCAGGCGCTCGACGCCCGCATGCAGGTTCTGCTCCCCGTCGTCCAGGGTCTGGCCGAGATGTTCGGCGCAGACTGCGAGGTCGTCCTTCACGACGTCGGCCGGCTGCCTCACTCGATCGTCGCCATCGAGAACGGCGCCGTGACCGGGCGCACCGTAGGCGACGTGCCCACCGACCGCATGCTCCGCAACCTGCGCCACCCCGACGAGACGCAGGACGTGCGTCTCTACGTCTCGTCGCACGACGGCAAGATCCTCAAGTCGCTGGCCGTGACGCTGCGCGACGAAGACGGCGAGCCGTTCGGCCTGCTCGGCCTCAACTTCGACATCTCCGAGCTCGTCCAGGCGCAGCGCGCGCTCGCCAACGTGACGGCGGTCGGCCGCCTCGACGGCGGCGTCGCCCCCGAGGCCGACGAGATCTTCGCCGCCGACATCCGCGAGGTGGTCGCCGGCATGATCGCCAAGATCCTCGCCGAGATGGGCAAGACGCCGGCCGCCATGTCGCGCGAGGAGAAGATGGAGGTCGTCAAGCGCCTCGAGGAGCGCGGCGCCTTCCTTGTCAAGCGTTCGGCCGAGCAGGTCGCCGAAGCCCTCGACCTCTCGCGCTACACGATCTTCAGCTACCTCAAGGAGATCCGCCACGGCGACGTGGCCGGCGTACACCCGCCGCGCGCCGCCGCCCGGCCGGAGAGCGCGCTCCGCGCGACCGGCCGCTCCACCGGAGGCAGGGGATGACCCGCGGCGGCGGCGCGACCGAGACGCGGCCCGACGCGGCCACCATCGACGCCCTCTACGACATCATCGCCGGCTCCGGCACTCGCTCGCTGGCCGTCATCGGCCTCGTCAAGAACGCCGGCAAGACCACCGTGGTCAATGCCCTCATGGCGAACTGCCCGCACCTGTTCGGCCTCACCTCTCTGGGCCTCGACGGCGAACGCATCGACCACCTCACCGGTCTGGCCAAGCCGCGCATCGCGCCGCCGGCCGGGACCCTCGTGGCCACCACGCAGGGCTCGCTCGAGCGCTCGCGCTACGCCATGGAGGTGCTGGAGGAGCTGCCCTTCCTCACGCCGCTGGGGCGCGTGATCATCGGCCGCGCCGGCAACGAGGGCCAGGTGGAGGTCAGCGGCCCGACGACGCTGGCGGAGCTGCGCGTCACCATCGAGCGGCTCCAGGCGCACGGCGCCGAGCAGGTGCTCGTCGATGGCGCCATCAACCGCATCGGCAGCGCCTCGCCGCGGGTGAGCGACGGCGTCGTGGTCGCGACGGGGGGCATGGTCGGCGACACGCTGGGTGACGTGCTCGAGACCACGGCGGCGACCCTCGAGATGCTGCTGCTGCCCGCCGTGCCGGACGAGACGCGCGCGCAGCTGGCGCCGTACCTGGCGCGGGGCGCGCGCGCCCTGTCCTTCGATGACCGTGGCAAAGTCACGGAGCTTGAGCTCAGCACCGTCGTCGGGGAGGGCGTCACCGTGGCGCGTGAGGTCGAGCGGCTGGGCACGCGTACTCTGTTCGTCGGCGGCGCCCTCACGCAGGAGTTCATCGACGATCTCGCGCGCGTGCTGCCGCCGCGCCGCGAGCTGCGCGTCGTGGTGCGCGACGCCACCGTGCTGGTGCTGCCGGCGGCCTCGGTGCAGCGCTTCCGCAAGCGTGGCATCGCCCTCGAAGTGCTCACGCCGCTGCGCGTGCTGGCCGTCACCGCCAACCCGTTCCGCGTACCGCAGCCCTATCAGGCCAAGGTCTTCTTCGAGGCGGTCGCCGGCGCCGTGGGCGACCGCGTACCTATCTTCGACGTCGTCAACGGCCGCGCCTCGCTGCCCGGCGAGACGCGGCGGTCCGCGACGTGGTCTCTCCCTGACGGAAAGAGGGTGGTGCAGTGAACGATGCGCTCCGCTTGAACGGCGCCCTGGTCGACCGCGCCCGCGCGGCCGCCGACGCCATCGCCGACGACATCCAGCAGCACATCGAAGATCATACGACCGACACCACCGAGCGCGCCACGCTGCGCCTGCTCGGCATCGCAGGTGTCAACGAGATCGACGTACCGCTGGTCAACATCGTCGTCGAGCATGCCCGCGGGCTGCTCCCGGGCGGCATCATGCGGCCGTTTGCCGACCTCATGCTGCAGACCGGCGCGAGCGCCCAGCAGGCCGCCGAGGGCGTCGCCGCCGGCGAGCTCGCCCTGGCCGACGTACCGGGCGAGCGGCGCGCCGCCGCGGAGGCGCGCGCCGTGGAGCTCGCCGGCGAGGGCGTCGGCCGCATCGACGCCGTCCGCCGGCGCCGCAACGAGCTCGTCGCCAAGACCGGCGAAGCCGTCAAGCCCTACGTGTACGTGATCGTCGCCACCGGCAACATCTACGAGGACGCCGCCCAGGCCAAGGCCGCCGCGCGCGCCGGCGCCGACGTCATCGCCGTGATCCGCACCACGGCGCAGAGCTTGCTCGACTACGTACCCTACGGCGAGACCACCGAGGGCTTCGGCGGCACGTACGCGACGCAGGAGAACTTCCGCCTCATGCGCGCCGCCCTCGACGAGGTCGGCGCCGAACTGGGCCGCTACATCCGCCTGTGCAACTACGCCAGCGGCCTCTGCATGCCCGAGATCGCCACCATGGGCGCGCTGGAGCGCCTCGACATGATGCTCAACGACTCCATGTACGGGATCATCTTCCGCAATATCAACATGGAGCGCACGTTCGTCGACCAGTACCTGTCGCGGCTCATCAACGCCCGCGCCGGCATCATCATCAACACCGGCGAGGACAACTACCTCACCACCGCCGACGCCTTCGAAAAGGGCTTCACTGTCGTCAGCTCCGATTTCATCAACGAGGCCTTCGCGCTGCGCGCCAACCTGGAGCCCTGGCAGATCGGGCTCGGGCACGCTTTCGAGATCGACCCGGCGAAGCCCGACCAGGTCGTGTACCAGATCGCCGATGCGCAACTGGTCCGCCAGCTCTTCCCGGGTTACCCGCTCAAGTACATGCCGCCGACCAAGTACATGCCCGGAGACATCTTCCACGGCCAGGTCATCGACGGCATGTTCAACTTCACCGGCATCTTCACCGGCCAGGAGATCATGCTGCTCGGTATGCTCACCGAAGCCCTGCACACGCCACTTCTGCAGGACCGCTACCTGAGCATCAAGAACGCCAAGTACGTTTTCGAGAGCTGTCGCGACCTTGCCGGCGAGATCACGTTCAAGCCCGGCGGCATGATCGAGCAGCGCGCCAACGACCAGCTTCAGAAGGCCGCCGAGCAGCTCGAAGAGGTTCGCGAGATCGGGCTCTTCGAGGCGCTCTCGCGCGGCATGTTCGCCGACGTCAAGCGCGATCCCAAGGGCGGACGCGGCGGCGAAGGCGTCTTCGAGGTCGCCGCCGACTACTTCAACCCGTTCTTCGCCTCGCTGCGCGAGGGCCGCATGAGCGGCGCGCCTGCCGGCCCGCCGCCCGGCGGCCAAAGCCCTGAAGTCGAGGGGGGGCACTGATGGTAGTACGACCGTACGGCGATACTCGTGACGACGGGATCATCCAGTTCTCCTTCACCCTCCCGATCGCCTACTCCATCAAGGCCGCCGACGTCGGCAAGCAGTTCCTCGAGAAGCTCGGCTTTCACACCGTGGGCATCGCCGAGTGCAAGGCCATCGACCCCGAGTACACCTTCTACGTGGCCTACGGCCGCACCGACACCGGCATCGACCCCGACGAGGTCAAGGGCGACTACCTCGAGGTAGAGGAGATGGACTACCACGCCATCAACGCCCTCATCAAGCAGAAGCTCGGGCGCAAGCTCAGCGTCGTCGGCGCGGCCGTCGAGAGCGACGCGCACACGGTGGGCATCGACGCGATCATGAACATGAAGGGCTTCGCCGGGAACTACGGGCTGGAGCGCTATCCCGAGATGGACGCGCTCAACATGGGCTCACAGATCCCCTGCGCGCAGCTCCTCAAGACGGCGCTGGAGCGCGACGCCGACGCCATCCTGGTCAGCCAGATCGTCACCCAGAAGAGCATCCACGTCCAGCACCTCACGCAGCTCATCGAGCTGCTCGAGGCCGAGGGCGTGCGCGAACGCTTCGTGATCGTGGTCGGAGGACCACGCATCAACAACGCGTTCGCCAAGGAGCTCGGCTACGACGCCGGTTTCGGGCCGCGCACCACGCCGCTCGAGGTGGCCGCGTTCCTGGCGCAAGAAGTCGTCCGCCGTCACGAAGAGGCGTGAGGAAGTACCATTGGCAGATCGACCATCAATCAATGTGCCGTGATGTGGGGCGTGGATCTCGCGACGAGGGCTGCAGCCACACATGCGACGACACGAGGAGGAACAAGTGCCTGATAACGACATCGTCATTCTCTCTGCGGTACGCACCGCGCAAGGCCGCTTCATGGGCGGTTTCGCCAAGACGCCCGCCATCGACTTGGGCGCCCTGGTCATGAAAGAGGCGCTCGAGCGCGCCGGCGTCAAGGGCGAGCAGCTCGAAGAGGTCATCTTCGGCAACGTCATCCAGGCGGGGCTGGGCCAGAGCTCCGCCCGCCAGGCCGCGATCAAGGCCGGCATCCCCGTCGAGGTGCCGGCGATCACCGTCAACCGCGTCTGCGTCTCCAGCGCCTCGGCGATGGCCATGGCGGCCAACGCCATCAAGGCCGGCGACGGCGACATCTTCCTGGTCGGCGGCATGGAGAACATGACCCGCGCCCCGTGGGTGCTGCAGAACGGCCGCAGCGGCTACCGCATGGGCATGCCCACCGACAAGATGTACGACTCCATGGTGTGGGACGGCCTCTGGGACGCCTTCGGCGACTACCACATGGGCGTCACCGCCGAGAACCTCAGCGAGCAGTTCGGCATCACTCGCGAGCAGCAGGACGAGGTCGCCTACAGGAGCCACGTCAACGCCGTGGCGGCCATCGACGGCGGCCGCTTCAAGGACGAGATCGTCCCCGTCGTCATACCGCAACGCAAGGGCGACCCCGTGGTCATCGACACCGACGAGTGCCCGCGCCGCGACGCCAGCCTCGCGTCGATGGCGAAGCTCAAGCCGTTCTTCAAGGAAGGCGGCGTCGTGACCGCCGGCAACGCCTCCGCGCTGAGCGACGGCGCGAGCGCCGTCGTCGTCACGTCCCGCAAGAAGGCCGCCGAGCTGGGTCTCAAGCCGATCGCCACGCTGGTGAGCTACGCGACCGCGGCCGTCGAGCCCGCGATCATGGGTCTCGGCGAGACCAAGGCCGCCCAGCTGGCTCTCACGAAGGCGGGCCTCACGGCCGGGGACGTCGATCTGGCCGAGCTCAACGAGGCGTTCGCCTGCGTCGCCGCGCTGGCAACCCGCGAGCTCGGCCTCGATCCCGACATCGTCAACGTGAACGGCGGCGCCGTGGCCCTCGGCCACCCGCTGGGCAACACCGGTACGCGCCTTGTCGTGACGCTCATCCACGAGCTGCAGAAGCGTGGCAAGACGATCGGCCTCACCGGCGCCTGCGTGGGCGGCGGCCAGGGCGCCGGCTCGGTCATCAAGGTCGAAGGCTAAGAGGGCGTCCCGCGCGCGACGGCTGCTCATGCTCGTGCACTCGCGCGCGGGCACACCCCCCGAGGGGAAGGAGAAGGAATGAAGGAAGGCAACAAGTTCGGCGCTCACCGGGTCATCGAGCCCAAGGGAGTGCTGCCGCAGCCGGCGAAGCGCATCGACAACACCATGGAGATCTACGACAACGAGATCCTCATCGACGTCGACACGCTGAACATCGATGCGGCAAGCTTCACGCAGATCGAAGAGGTCGAGGGCGGCGACGTGCAGAAGATGGCGCGTCACAGCCTCGAGATCATCGCCAGCCGCGGCAAGCACCACAACCCCGACACGGGCTCGGGCGGCATGCTGCTCGGCGCCGTCGCGGCCATCGGCCCCAAGCTCGCCGGCCGCGACCTCAAGGTCGGCGACCGCATCGCCACCCTCGTCTCGCTGTCGCTGACGCCGCTCAAGGTCGATGAAGTCATCTCCATCAACAAGGACACCTGCCAGGTCAAGGTGAAGGGCCAGGCGATCCTCTTCGAGACCGGCATCTACGCCAGGATGCCCGCCGACATGGACGAGGCGCTCGCGCTCGCGATCCTCGACGTGGCCGGCGCTCCGGCGCAGGCCGCCAAGCTCTGCAGGCCGGGCCAGACGGTGTTCATCATCGGCGCCGGCGGCAAGAGCGGCCTCCTTTGCGCCTACGAGGCGCGCAACCGCGTCGGCGTCACCGGCAAGGTCATCGGCCTCGTGCATGGCGACGCCGGCAAGAAGCGCCTGGAGAAGACCGGTTTCTGCGACTACATCTTCCAGGGCAGCGCCACCGACCAGCTGTTCGTGTACGAAGAGGTCAAGAAGGTGACGAACGGCGAGATGGCCGATTTGACGATCAACTGCGTCGACATCCCGGACACCGAGCTGGCCTCGGTCCTCGCGACCAAAGACGACGGCACGGTCTACTTCTTCAGCATGGCGACGAGCTTCACCTCGGCCGCGCTGGGCGCCGAGGGCATCGGCGCCGACACCACCATGCTCATCGGCAACGGCTACACCAAGCATCACGCCGAGATCTCTCTGGCCGACGTGCGCCAGAGCCCGATCCTCATGGAGCTCTTCCAGGAGACCTACGCCACCGGCGCCGGCAACCCCGAGCCGGTCAACATGAAGGCGTAGCGCGCTGGGGCTGGGTGACGGCGGACGGCGAAAGCCCGTGCGCTGCGGCCGGCGAGCTCAGGCGGGGCGGCCGACGTGGACGACCGACACGAGAGCCGGGCGCCCCGGAAGGGGCGCCTCTTGCTTCCCCGGCCTCACGTGTCGCGCAAGGCCGGGGCAGCGCCGAAGCGGGCGGAGGAACAGGCGCCCGTCACGGCCATGACGACGAGCGGGGCCGGTGTTTCACGTGAAACACCGGCCCCGCCGCTCTTGTGGTTCAGCGGTGTTCCGTCAGTGCGAGCCTCAGAAGCTGGCGCCGCTCATCATGCCGCCGCCGTTGCCGCCGCCGTTGCCCATCATGCCGCCGGCGCCTCCGCAGCCGCCGCCGCAGCCGCCGCCGCCCATCATGCCGCCCTGACCGCCGCTCCCGGGACCCGCGCCCTCCGGGATCGCGACGTTGTACTTCTCGAGCAGGGCGCGCATCTCGCTCCAGTGCTCTTCGCGGATCCTCTGGTGAGCCGCCTGCGCCTCAGCGCTGGTCGGGTCGGCGCTGTACTTGGCGTACCAGGCCTGCATCTCGGCGCGATTCTCCGTGCGCAGAGCATCCATTGCCTTGAGCGCCTCAGGATCGCTCGTCAGCGCGCTGCAGGCCCCGCGGCCGCTGAAGGTGTTCTTGATAGTCGTGGCGCCTGCAGCCACGGCCACCACCGACAGGCCCGCCACAGCTACGGCGGCCACGATGGCGATCATCTTCCAGTGTCTCCTCATGTGCTCTCTCCTTGCTCTCTGCGCACCGGGCTTCACAGCGTTGGTGTCCTGGCCCAGTGACCGCCCGGCGGGCGGGTCCAAACTGCTCTCGTGCAATAGCTTACCCCGTGAGTTTGAAGAACTCGTGAACGAGGTCTGCGCTTAGTGTGAAGCCGTCGCAGCCGGGCGCGACGAGTGCAGATGCTGGTATCGTCACACGGAGCGTCCTCGGCAAGGCCTGGGTAGAACGGGCGAGGCCGAGGAGAGACCGACGACCGACCGGCGGGAGATGATCACTTGACCAGCGAAGACGTCCGACGGGCGCTGACCGCCGTCAACGATCCCGAGCTCCAGCGCAGCATCGTGGAGCTCGGCATGGTGCGCGACATCGTCGCCGACGCCGAGCGCGTCGGCGCCACGATCGTCCTCACGACCGCGGGGTGCCCGCTGCGGGATCAGATCCGCGTCGCGGCGGAGCAGGCTCTTTCGGCGATCGCTGCCGGTCGCCGCGTCGAGGTCAAGCTCGACGCCATGTCGCGCGACGAACGCGAGGCGATGGCGACGCGCCTCAGCGACAGCCACGAGCTGACGCCGAGCCTCTTCGGCCCCGGCTCGAAGACGCGCACCATCTCGATCGCCAGTGGCAAGGGCGGGGTCGGCAAGTCCACGGTGACGACGAATCTCGCGGTCGCCCTGGCCGCTCAGGGACACGCCGTGGCGCTGATCGACGCCGACGTGTACGGCCCTACCATCCCGTTGATGATGGGGCTGGCGGCCGTGCCCCCGGAGATGCACGAGGGCAGGCTCATCCCGCCCGAGGCCCATGGCGTCAAGGTCGTCTCCATGGGCTTCTTCCTGCCCGACAACGAGCCCGTGATCTGGCGCGGGCCGATGCTGGGCCGCGCCATCGAGCAGTTTCTCGGGGACGTGCTGTGGGGCAGCCCCGACTTTCTGCTCATCGATCTCCCGCCGGGGACCGGCGACATCGCGCTGACGATCGCGCAGATGATCCCGGGCGCCGACATGATCATTGTCACCACTCCACAGGAGGCGGCCGCCAGGACGGCGATCAAGGCGGCCAAGATGGCGCGCATGACCAGGCAGAGCATGCTCGGGGTCGTCGAGAACATGGCCTACTACATCTGCCCCGACTGCGGCAGCCGTCACTACATCTTCGGGCGCGGTGGAGCCTACGAGATCGCCCGCCTGATGGACTCGCGCCTCCTCGGCCGCATCCCGCTCGACGAGGCGACCAGGCAGAGCGGCGACACGGGCGCGCCGGCCGCGCTCGATCCGTCCACGCAGGTCGGCGCGGCGTTTGCCGACATCGCCCGGGCGCTCGTCACTCCGGGCGGAGAGCGCGACGGCGAGGCCGACGCAGCGCACGGGTGACGAACCACCTACTATGATAGTCGGCTTCGCCGACTGGCGGTATGTCCTATGTGAGCCCGCGCCTGGACTGCCGATGAGCGAGCCATGGAGGTCAGCCGACAGCGGTGTGCCCGCGACCCCGCGAGAGGGCGGGCAGGAATCACGAGCGATGACGTGGGTGCCTTGCTCGCGGCGACCGCCGCGGACGTGTGCGTGATCGCGCGGGCGCCGTTCTGCGCGCTGAGCAGCCGGCACGGCGATGACGCTTGCGTCGCCGCCGTGCAGGGAGCCCGCAGCCACGGCGCGCCTCCTCCCGGCACGCGCTGGCGCGTCTCGGACGTGCCGCCGGCGCGGCAGGCCGTGGTCAGCGGCCGCGCCGTCGCCGTCGCAGACCCCGACGATCCGCGTCTCACGCCCGAGCAGCGCGCCGCGCTGACCGGTGACGCCGGCCTGGTCAGCCTCGCGTTCATCCCGCTCCTCAGCAACGGCCTCGTGGTCGGCCTCATGGTGCTCGGCGACTCCCGCCCGCGGGACCTCGCCGAAGTCGCGCCCCAGCTCGGCGCCATCGTTCGCCTGGCGGCGACCGTGCTGGCTCAGGACGAGCGCCTCGCCGAGCTCGAGCAGCGCAACCGCGTCCTCCACGAGATCGTCGCGCTGGGCGCTCGCGTCAACCAGACAACGGAGCCCTCGGGGCTGGCGCGCTTCGTCGCCGAGCGCCTCACGGAGGTAGTCGGGGCGACATGCTGCGAGATCTACAAGATCGAGTGCGGCGAGCTGCGCTGCCTCGTGAGCCTGGACGTGCGCCCGGGATTCGACGACCCCGCCGCCTATGAACCCGTCGAGATGAGTGCGTTCCCCAGCCTCGAACGCGCCGCGCAGAGCCGCGACCTGTTGGTGTTCGCCGGCCCCGACGACCCGCGCCTCACCGAGCGCGAACGCGAGATCTACAAGCGCTGGGACTTCGGTAGCGAGCTCTCCATCCCGCTCTTCAGCGACGACCGCCTGGTCGGCCTCATCGACATCTTCGACCAGCGCCCGCGGGACTACGCCGAGCATCTCGACTTCGCGCGCAGCGTCGGGCAGATCGTCGCCGGCGCCTTCGCAAACCTGCTGCTCATGGAGCGCCTCGCAGAGACCAATCGGGAGCTACGCCTGTTGGCGGAGTCCAGCCTCGAACTGGCCGCGTCGCTCGACCTGCGGCGCATCCTGGATGCTACCGCGCGCCGTCTGTGCGCCGCCGCCCGGGTCAGCGCTTGCGACCTCCACCGGCTGCGCGGGCAGACGCTGCACTGCCGGGCCAGCATCAAGGAGGGCCGCGTCGACGAGGCCCGGCTCGCGCGTTCATACGACCTCGAGGCATGGCGAGCCGCTCGCCTGGCCGTGGACTCGCGCTCCGTGATCAACGTGGTGACTCTCGACGACCCCAGGCTGAGCGAGGTCGAGCGCCGCGACATGGCTCGCGACGGCCAGAAGAGCGCGCTCATCGTGCCGCTGATCGTCGAGAGCCGGGTGATCGGCCTGGCCGAGCTCTTTGAGACCGACCGGGAGCGGGCGTTCACGGACGACGAGATCGCCATGGTCGAGGCTGTTTGCCGCATGGCCGCCCTGGCGATCACGAACGCGGACCTCTTCGCTGACCTGCAGCTGCGCAACCAGGAAGCCGAGCTGCTCAACCGGATCGCAGTCAAGGTCGGCTCCAGCCTCGAGTCGCGAGCGATCGCGGCGGCCACCATCCACGAGCTGGCCGCCTTCGTGCCCTTCGACGAGGCCTGCCTCGTCCTCGGTGAGCCCGGGAAGCCGTGGGACGTGATCTATTCGACCACTTCCTCCTTCGAGCGCTTCTGGGAGGTCGGCGAGGAGGCGGTACCGCCGGCGCTCCGCGACGCGCTTCTTCGCGAGAGCGTGATCACCGTGGACCTGCCACGCGAGGACCCCTGCACAGTCGCCGGCGGCGGCCTCGAGGGGATGCGCTCGTTGCTCGCCATCGGGGTGTGGATCGACGACCGGCTCGATGGCGCGCTGGCGCTGGTCTCACAGGAGCGCGACGCCTTCCCCGAGGCGGACCGGAGCCTCCTGGGCCGCGTCGGCGCCCAGCTCGCGCTCTCGTTCAAGAACACACGGCTCTACGAGACCATCAAGACGATGCACGTGGCCAACCTCAAGGCGCTGATCTCGGCGCTGAACGCGCGCGACTACTACGCCGTCGGCCACGCCGCGCGCGTCGCCGCCTACATGCTGTTGCTCGGGCGCGAGCTGGGCTGGCAGGACGAGCGCCTGCCGCAGATCATCGAGGCGTCCTTTTTGCACGACGTGGGGCGCATCGGCGTAGCCGACAGCGTCCTGTTCAAGCCGGGGCTTCTCAGCGCTGCGGAGACGGCGGAGCTCCGCAACCACCCGGTCGCCGGCGCGGAGATCGTCCGCCCACTGTTCAGCGACGACCTCGTGCTCGCCGTGCGCCACCATCACGAGCGCTGGGACGGCCACGGCTACCCCGATGGGCTCGCCGGCGAGGCGATCCCCGAGCTGGCGCGAGCTCTCTGCATCGTCGATTCGTACGACGCCATGTCCTTCCAGCGCCCGCACTGCGCGGCCCTCGGCTACGCCGAGTGCCTCGCCGAGCTCGAGCGCTGCCGCGGCGAGCAGTTCGACCCCGAGATGGTCACGGCGTTCAGGCGCGTGCTCGACAGGCTCGACAAGCGCCGCGGCGTCGCGCGCGCGGCGGCCGAGAAGGCCGCCGCGCGGATCGACGCCACGGCGCTGATCGCTCTCTCCACCTTCGGGGATGAGGTGCGGCCCGAGTACGACGTCATGGCCGCCACGCTGCGCGAGGTCCGCGACGCCGATCCCGAGGTGCGCTTTCTGACGACCATGGTGCATGGGCACGACGGCTGGAAGATCGTCTGCGATCCCGAAGAGGACCCGGCGCTCCACTCGTCTCTCGGCGACCTCGCGGACCGCTCCGCCGTCGGCGCCGACGTCACGCTGTCGGCGAGCACGCGCAACATCCTGGAGCTGGACGACTACGGCATCTGGGTCTGTGGCGTCGCGGACGTCGTCGATGACAAGGGTGGACCGGTGGGTCTCGTCTGCGCCGATCTCACTCCCGCCCACGACTGGCCCGACGAGCTCGGCAGCAACATCGCCGGCCACGACCAGACGCTCTCGACGATCGTCGAGTCGGCCACGGCTCGCCTGGGCCGGGCGCGCGTGGACGCCGTGACCGACGGCCTCACCGGGCTGTACAACCAACGGTACTTCAAACAGCGCCTCGGCGAGGAGGTGGCTCGCGCCACGGAGATCGGCCGTCCGCTGGCTCTGCTGTTCTGCGACCTCGACCACTTCAAGACCTACAACGATCGCTTCGGCCACACCGCGGGCGACCGCGCCCTGCGCGCCGTCTCCGGCGTCCTGTTGCGCTCTATCCGCCAGGTCGACCTCGCGGCGCGGTACGGCGGCGAGGAGCTCACGGTGATCCTCATGGACACGACCCCGGCGGGGGCGCTCGAGGTCGCCGAGCGCATCCGCGCCGGGGTGGCCGCCCTCGACCTGGGCGGCCCCGAGCGCGGGCTCACCGTGAGCGTGGGCGTCGCGCTCTTCCCCGACGACGCCGCCCTCATTGAGGAGCTCATCGACAAGGCCGACTGGGCGATGTACCTCGCCAAGCGCCAGGGGCGCGACCGCGTGATGCCGTTCGGCCCGGGCGCCCTCGAACAGCCCCGCGAGGCGCCGGCGACGCAGTAGACCGGCGCCTGCCCTCACACAGGCGTATCGTCCTGCTTCTCAGGAACGTCGCGCGTGCCGCCGGAGCCGTTCAGAAGACCCGACTGGTCGACAGACTCGAGCACATCCGCAGCGGGTAGGCGAGCGAGGTCGAGAGCGGGGAAGCTCGGGCTCCTAGCTAGACGGCGAGGAAGGAGCAGAGGTACTCACCGACGGCCCTGTCGGTGTCGGGGCACTCGAGCCTCCGCAGGAGCCGGCACAGCGTGCTCTCGTCGCTGACCACCGTCGCACCGAGGTGCTCATACCTTGCGAGCACCGAATCGACTGCCTGTTCCTTCTCCTCGCGAGTCACTTCAGTCCTCCCAGGGAATCCCTTCTGCTCCACTTGAGGTGTCGGCTCCAAGGCTCACCGGGGAGATAGAACTCGCGTCTAGGGACGGATACCCAAGGCCGGCGGGAAGGCGCCGCGGCGGCGTGAAGGAGTGCGGGGCGCAGACGGCTCAGGCGCGCTGGCGCGCTACCGCGGCGACCACGTCTGCGGCCAGGCGCGCGGCGAGCAACGCCGCCGGGACGCCGCCCCCCGCACCGGGGACGACGCCGCAGAGATCGGCGCCGGCCAACCGGGACGCGGTGACGACGCCCAGCGCCACGCTGAGATCGCTCGCCCTCAGACCCACGGGGTCTTCGACACCCTCGACCACGCCGAGGTCGACCGAGACGTAGATGGCTTCGACGCCGGCGCTCGCCGCCTCGAGGGCTTCGCGGGCGACGGTGACGATGCCGGCTTCGACGACGTCCGCGACCGAGGAGCGCCGCGCCTCGAGGGCGTCGCAGACGCGGCGTGCCAGAGCCTCATCGGGGCCGCCGCGCTCGCCGATGACGACGAAGTTGCGCGGCTCCACGACGCCGAGCTCGAGTGCCCGTGCCCAGCGCGAGGCGGCGGCGTGCCCAGGCTCTATCTCCAGGTCGAGGCGCGGCGAGAAGGCGATGACCCCGAGACGCCCCTGGAGCTTGCCGGCGAGCACCTGCAGAGCGGGCGCCGTGGTGGACGCGTCGCCGCCGAGCAGCAGCGGCGTCGCGCCGGCGGCGAGCACGTCGGCGAGATGCTCGTGAGCGCGCACGAAGGTGGCGCCCAGGTCGGCGGCATCCACCGCGACGTCGCCGTAGTCCACGACGCGCACACCCGTCTCGCGCGCGGCGGCCGCCAGCCAGCCGGCGTATCGCTGGGAGGCGGCGCGCACCGCCGCGGGGGCGTCGCTCCAGCCGCCGAGCGGCAGACCCACGACGGCGAGGTCGGCGCCCAGAAGATCGTCGGCCGACCCGGCGGGCGCCGCCATGAACGTGGCCGCCGGCGGCGCCGCGGGCGCCGGCAAAGCAGCGCGGGCAGCGCCCGCCTCGCGCCAGAGTCGCCGCAGCTCGTCGCGGTCCACGGAAGGCCCCGTCACCAGCGGCGCGCGACGCGCTGGGCGGCGATGGCGTGCTCGTCCAGCGTGACGCCCAGCCCCGGCGCGTCGGGTACGAGCACGGTGGACACGCCTTCCCGCAGTTCGCTGCGCAGCCCGCACCCGATGTCGTGCGCGTATCCGCCGGGCCTCCACGGCAGGTCGGCGTCGCAGTGGGTGGCGTTGGCCAGCGCCACGTTGAGGTGGAAATGCGCCGCAAGGCCTAGCGAGCTCTCGCCCATGTTGCCCATCATGACAGTGATGCCGGCGGCCTCGGCGATGGCGTTGACCTTGAGCGCGCCCAGGATGCCGCCGGTCTTCATGAGCTTGACCACGAAGATGTCGCAGGCGCCGGCCTTGGCGGCGGCGAGCGCCTCGCGCGGACCGCGCACCGACTCGTCGAGGGCGATCGGCGCGTCCACGTGAGCGCGCACGAAGCGCGCCGCGTCGAGGTCGTCCATGCGCACGGGCTGCTCGACGAACTCGATGCCGTACGGCTCGAGCATCCTGATGGCGCGCACAGCCGTCTTGGCGTCCAGCCAGCCCTGGTTGGCATCGACGGTGAGGCGCGCGTCCGGGCCGGCCGCTGCGCGGACGGCGGCGACGCGCTGCTCATCTCGCTCCGGCAGGTCGCCGACCTTGATCTTGAACACGGTGACGCCCTCGGCGCGCATCCGTCGCGTCTTCTCGGCCAAAGCCTCGGGCTCGTCCCAACCCCAGGCGATGACCTCCACCAGGCCGTCCCGGGTGCGGCCGCCGAGGAGATCGCAGAGCGGCCGCCCCAGCGCCTTGCCCTGCAGGTCCCAGAGCGCCATCTCCAGGGCCGCCTGCGCCGCCTGGTTGCCCACCGTCCACAGCTCGCGCTCCCAGCAGTGCACGATGGCCTCGATCCGGAACGGGTCCTTGCCGATCACGGAGGGCCCGAGGTACTCGCCGATCACGTCCTGCACCGTCCACAGGGTGTCGCCGGTGAACTCGTAGGCCGGGCACGCCTCGCCGAAGCCCACGAGGCCCTCGTCGGTCTCGACGCGCACCAGGTCGCAGGGGCTCGCGGCCAGCGCCGACGAGGCGATGACGAAGGGCTCCTCCATCTCGAGCTCGAGGGTCTCCACGTGCACGGCGGTGATCTTCACGAAGCACCCTCCAAGGGTCGGGGTCGGAGTCGGGGGTCGGGGTCGGGCGGGAACAGTCTACGCCATGGCCGTGACGGCCCGGAAGGGGCGCCCAGGTGCGGGGCGCCCGGGTGCGGCGCGCCCGGCGCACGCCGGGCAGGCCAGGCGGCGCCCGCCGGGCGCCGCGCAGGAGCGCCGGCGCGGGCGTGGCTTGCCCGGCGGCGGGGAATGCCGTATAAGGTGTGGTCCCCGCAAGGGGCCATTCGTGGGGCATTAGCTCAGCTGGGAGAGCGCCTGGATCGCACCCAGGAGGTCAGCGGTTCGATTCCGCTATGCTCCACCATCCTTCTTCCCAGATCGCGCGCCGGGCCGCTGCCATACCGCACGAGCCGCCACGGCCTGGCGGCGAGCTTCGCGGCCGCACGAGTCGCCACGACTCGGCGGCGAGCTTCGCGGTCGGTGATAGCATCGGCCCGTGTCTGCCCGCGATACCCCTCCTCTGCCGGACGGCTTCAAAAGCGCACCGTGCCCGCTGTGCGGGGGCACGCGGGCGCGCCTCGTCGTGCGGGCAGGCGACCGGCTGGCGCCGGGGGACTCCCAACGCTACACGGTCGTGCGCTGCATGGGTTGCGGCCTCGCGTACCTGCGGCCGCGGCCGACGCCGGAGGCGGCCGGCCGCTGCTACCCGGAAAGCTATTCCGGCGGTGGCCGGGGCGGTTTCATCGAAGCGCTCGAGGCCGGGTACCGGCGGCGCCGGCACGGCGAGGTCGTGCGCTGGCTGGCGCGGCGGCGGCCTCTCCGCGGCCGCCTGCTCGACGTCGGCTGCGGCGCCGGGGATCTGCTCGTCGCCCTGCGCGCCGACGGATGGAGCGTGCAGGGCGTCGAGCCGCAAGCCCTCGGCGCGGCTCGGGCGCGGGGCGAGCATGGGCTGGACGTGCTCACCGGTCGGTTCGAGGATGTGCGCCTGCCCGAGGGCTCGTTCGACGCCATCGTCTTCTCGGGCGTGCTCGAGCACCTGCACGACCCTGTCGCGGCGCTGCGCCGGGCGCGCGCGTTGCTGGCCCCCGGCGGCCTGGTGGCCGTGCTCTTCCTGCCCATGCTGGATTCGCCGGAGGCCCGTTTGCTCGGGCCGCGCTGGATGGCCCTCGACCTGCCGCGCCACCTGACGCACTTCGAGGAGGCCACGTTCACGGAGATGGCCACGAAGGCGGGGCTGGACGTGGCCGGCCGGGAAACGTACTCACGGCGGCACAACCCCGCGCAGCTCGTGGGTTCTCTGGCGCCGGGCCTGCAGAAGCACCGCTTCTACGCCGCCGAACACGGCCTCAGGGCCTCAGCGGCGGCCCGCGTGACAGCGGTCGCGCAGCGCGTGGCGTTTCTCGCCGCGTCCATGGCCGCCGGGCCGGTGACGCGGCTGGCGGCGGCGGCCGGCGCGCCGTCCATGTGCTCGTATTTCCTGGCGCCGGCCGGCGGCGCGGGCGAAGAAGCCTGACGCGCGCGAAAGCCTTCCACCGCGGCCGCCCTCAGCCCTCCGTGCCGTCGTCGATGCCGACGTCGGTGAGTTGCACCATCGGCACGTCGGGGTCGAGCCGCACCAGCAGCGACCCGCACTGCGGGCACACCGGCTGCGGCGCATCCGCGCTGAACTCGTCGCTGCAGCTCAGGCAGGTGGCCGCCGCCGGCTGGTGATCGAAGTGCAGCGTGGCGCCGCGAAAGAGCTCGTCGTCGCCGGCCAGCATCTCGAAGTACATCTCGATGGAGTCCTGGCTGAAGTCGGCGGCCGGCGTCATCGTGAGATAGAGATCCGTGACGCGCAGCGCGCCATTGGCCAGCGCGGCTTCGCGCGCCCGGTCGATGATCCCTTGCGTGATACCCAGCTCGTGCATGGCGCGGCCTCCGTCTCGCGGTTTCTCCGGCGCCTCGCGGCCACCCTCCCAGTTCTACCACGCGCGGCGTATACTCGTGCGCAGGTCAGGCGCCTGGAGCGGGCCGCGCGGCCCCGGATCGGAGGCTTTCCCAGATGGCGGGCGACATCGAGTTCACGAACAACTGCAACGACCTCAGCACCGACAACGGCTTCCAGTTCGAATTCACCTGCAACCGCTGCGGCAACGGGTACCGCACGGAGTTCGACACCTTTGAGCTGAGCACCGCGACGAACGTGCTCGAGGGCGCCAGCGGCCTGCTGGGCGGATTCTTCGGGCAGGCGGCCCAAGTCGCGCAACGCGCCAAATCGGCCGCTTGGGAGAAGTCCAGCGACAAGGCCTTCCGCAAAGCCGCTGAAACGATCCGCCCCAGGTTCGTGCAGTGCCCACGCTGCAGCGCCTGGATGTGCCGCGAGCAGTGCTGGAACGAGAAGAAGGGCCTCTGCAAGCAGTGCGCCCCCGACCTCGGCGTCGAGATGGCCGCGGCGCAGGCCGACAAGTCGGTGGAAGAGGTGTGGGCGCACGCCAGGATGAGCGAGGAAGACAAGCACCTCACCGAGCAGGACTGGCGCGAGGGCATCGTCGCCTCGTGCCCCGCCTGCGGGGCGCCCCAGGAGACCAACGCCAGGTTCTGCCCGCAGTGCGGCCACGACCTGAAGACCGGCAAGCACTGCGCGCAGTGCGGCGCCAAGCTGCAGCCGGAGGCGAAGTTCTGCGCCGAGTGCGGCGCGAAAGCCGGCTGAGCCAACGGTAGGCGCGGTGGCCGAAACCGGCTCGCCCCGCGAAAAGCGACCACCCACGCCATCCAGCTAACGATTATCAGCGGTGAGAGCCTCACGACCTACGATAATCGTTGCCTTGGAGGTTGCCCTTCGCGGTTGCTTCTGAGAGAATCCGGCGGAGCAACGCGGGCCGCGGCCGCCCCGAAGGGGCCGCGCGGCCCATCACCGATACGGCCCCTCGCTCACGGCGCCCCGCGCCATGACGGAGGCCACGAGGAGGGGAAGAGGATGAAGGTCCTTATCGTCGGCGCCGGCATGCAGGGCCAGGTCATCACCTGGAACCTCGGCCGCAACCCGGCCGTCACCGAGATCGTCGTCGCCGACTACGACGAGAAGCGCGCGCGGTTCGTCGCCGCTCAGGTCGGCGCCGGCAAAGCCACGGCCATGTTCATCAACGCTTCCGATAGCGACGCCGTGGCCAAGGCCGGCGAGGGCTGCAAGCTCATCGTCAACGCCGTGATCCCGCAGTTCAACACGTCGCTCATGCGGGCCTGCCTCAAGTGCGGCGCCGCCTACCAGGACATGGCCCAGGGCCAGACGCAGACACAGACCATCGACGAGGCCTACCTCGACCAGATGACCCTCGCCCCCGAGTTCGCCAGGCAGGGCATCCTCGCGCTGCTCAGCACCGGTATGGACCCCGGCGTCACCAACACCTTCGCCGCCAACGGCTACGAGGACCTCGACAAGTGCTTCGAGGTCCGCATCAAGGACTACGCGATCTTCGAAAGCCCGGTGCCCCTGCAGGTCTGGTCCCAGGAGACCTTCTACACCGACTGCGCACAGCCGCCACTGCTCTACGAAGACGGCGAGTTCAAGCGCGTCGAGATCTTCGGGCGCCGCGAGCACTACGAGTTCCCCGAGCCCTTCGGCCTCGGCGCCGTGATCTGCCACGACCACGAAGAGGTCAGCACCCTGCCGCGCCTGCTGCCCAGGAAATACGGCGACAAGGGCCTGCGCTACGTGGACTTCAAGATGGGCGGCCCTGAGGAGGGCATCGACGCCGACCTCGCCTTCGTGGGTTCAGGCATGGTCAGCAAGGAGTACGTGACGCTCAAGGACGGCGCCAAGGTCCGCCCCATCGACGTGTACGTCGCCACCCTGGCGCCGAACCCGCCGGCGGAAGAGCTCGCCAGGCTCGCCCTCGCCGGCGAGATCACCGACATGGGCGTGGTCACCGTCGACTGCATCGGCGAGAAGGACGGCAAGCCGGCGAGCGTCGGCTACAACATCTTCCCCCCCGACATCAAGTACGTGAACAGCGTGATCCCCGGCGGCACGAGCGTGAGCTACGGCACCAGCACGCCGTCCAGCATCTTCGCCGAATTCATCGTCGAGGGCAGGATCACCGACACCGGCATGATCTGCCCTGAGGAGCTCCCGCGCACCGTGCGCGACGCCTTCATCGCGGAGCTCGGCGTGCGCAACCTGCCGGTCACGCGCAAGGACGTCGTGACGGCGAACTGAGCTTGAGCCGGGCGGAGCCCGGCCGACAGAGCCCCAGAGGCGCTTCCGCTGCTGGGAGCGCGAAGGGCCGGGGCGGCGAAAGCCGCCCCGGCCCTTCTCTTCACGTCAGGCGCCTGCGCGCTTTGCCGCGGCGCCGCTCAGCGCAGAAGACGCCTCCTCGTCACACCCGCCGCCGCCCTTAGGAAGCAAGAAAGAATAACTTGAACAGTAGCGTCTACACACCATGCTGATCGCGCGGTCTCAGGCGGTAGTTCCAGTCGCCGTGGAACTCATCGCGTTCGAGCGCCAGGGA
>Ga0247842_10000120_pt1 | contig 173721 bp, 162 predicted proteins | sample LaCruzMarch2015__3_FD_192411 | JGI IMG/M metagenome (GOLD analysis project Ga0247842, IMG submission 192411) | Freshwater microbial communities from meromictic Lake La Cruz, Castile-La Mancha, Spain - LaCruzMarch2015_19m | ecosystem: Environmental > Aquatic > Freshwater > Lake | place: Spain... | reverse complement strand
TATAATACAGGTATATATGTTTGAGAAAAAGATTGAATTCGATTTTAAAACCAACCAGGAAATCCTTAAAAGGATCAGTGCAATAGATGGTTTCAAGTCAGTCTGGCTGGGAATTGAGAAGAAAGAAAGCAGGTATCTCCGCGAGCTCCGTCAGATTGCCACCATTCAAAGTATTGGATCATCGACCCGTATTGAGGGTGCGACCATGAATGATGAAGAAATTCAATCGTTGTTAAATAATATCAAGATAACGAAGCTTAAATCAAGGGATGAGCAGGAGGTTGTGGGATACTATGAAGCGATTGACCTGGTATATGCCAATTTCAGGGATATCCAATTAACTGAGAACTATATTAAACAGCTTCATGGAATGCTGTTAAAGTATAGTGAAAAGGATGTCAGACACAGGGGCAAATACAAGAATTTACCGAACAAGGTCGTGGCTAATTATCCGGATGGTCAGCAGAAGGTAATCTTCAACACCACTGAACCCCACCTGGTTGATAAAGAAATTATGGAAATCCTTCAATGGACCAATGTACAACTTGAGCAAAGCAGTATTCATCCTTTATTGACCATTCCTGTATTTGTTTATGAGTTTTTGTCCATACATCCTTTCCAGGATGGTAATGGACGACTTTCCCGGCTTTTGACAACATTGTTGCTTTTAAAGCATGATTATTCCTTTGTCCCCTATATTTCATTTGAGAACATTATTGAACAGCGAAAAAAACAGTATTATGAAGCGCTGATGCTGGGTCAGAAAAACCGATATTCAAAAAAAGAAAAAATTGATGGTTGGATTTTATTCTTCCTGGATTGTCTGCAGGAGATGATTGCTCTGTTGGGAGAGAAGTACGATGTTCATAAAGAAAAGGGAGGATATTTAAACCGCAGGCAGAAAGAGGTACTGGAAGCGATCCGGGTAAATCAACCGGTCAAGTTCAGTGATATTATTGCTGCTTTACCGGCCTATTCACAAAATACTATTAAGAAGGATTTGATTTACTTGGTAAATGAACGCCAGATCGAATCAATAGGCAGGAATAAGGGAACGGTTTATAATATCAGATCGGCTCATTCCTAATGCTATCTGTAATGAAGAATCAATTTTTGATTTGTTAAGCAAAATGCATTGATGGAAAATTAGGTAACATTGAAAGAATGATTACAAATATTGTCTAAGAAAGACAGAAAATGCCTAAAAATAACATATTTTTACAAAAGGCTTATTCCTCTAGGGTTTCCAAGCTGTCAGATTAAGATTGTTGCCTAACGGTTTGCCTAACATTATTTCTATACTCCTAAAAAGCCTGTAAAATAAGCTATTCCAGAAAACCATATGAATTCCAGGCTGATCACAAAAGGTTACTTTAGAACCAGGTCAACTACTTAAAAACCAGCATGAATGCTGGTTTTTTTTATTTAACATTTTGACCCGAAATCCTCCTATTCTCAGAAAAATTTTCCACATTTTACAATTTCCGTAATTTCTGATGTATCTTTGCGTTTATTAAGTCTAATTTAATTTAATTTTAATTCAAAACTAAAACAAATGAAAAAGATCATTCTGATATCATGCATGGCAATCTTTTCTGCAGCTCAAGTCTGGGCGCAGGAAAAAGCACAAAACTCCTATCCTATGTTAGGGGAAGACGCGCCTTCTTTTACGGCTGAATCCACGACCGGAACACTGAATTTTCCCGGGGATTATACATTCAAGTGGAAGATACTTTTCAGTCATCCAGCTGATTTTACACCCGTTTGTACTTCTGAGATTCTTGAGTTAGCTGAAGCTCAAAAAAATTTCGACAAACTTGGAGCAAAAATTGTCGTCGTTTCCGTAGACAATATCGAAAACCATCTTGAGTGGGAGAAAAACATGGAATCCATCAATTATAAAGGACGGGACCCGGTGAAGATTGATTTTCCACTGGTTTCTGATCCCAATCTCGTCATTGCCAAGGAATATGGCATGATTCACCCGAATACAAGTTCAACAAAGGATGTAAGAGGCGTGTTTATCGTTGATACTAAAAACAAAATCAGGGCGATGTTCTTCTATCCTATGAATATCGGAAGGAACCTCGGAGAAATTGAGAGGACGTTGGTTGCACTTCAGACAGCAGACAAGCAACAAGTTTTGATTCCTGCGAACTGGCAACCCGGAGAGGATGTCCTTGTCCCTTACCTTAAATCAACTGCAGAAGGTGAAAAAGTTTTATCTGATAATGATCCGAATTATTATCAGGTCACCTGGTATATGCGATTTAAAAAGGCCGGTAATAAATAGCTGAATTTATCCGTGGTCCTATTTAAATCCTGAAAAAGAAGCCATCCAAAAAGGGTGGCTTCTTTTTTCTGTCCTGATTTACTTCCAGAAAGAACCACTATATTTGCAACTGTACTCATTCATTTTTCTCCGACTGCATGCCCTTGACCATTCATAATATTTTCCCTGTTCATCATCATATTTTGGGCAGGGATACAAAAGAACAGCTGTTAAAGCAAAAATCAAAGGTAATCTGGCTTACGGGTCTCTCCGGCGCCGGAAAAACGACCCTTGCCAAGCATCTTGAAGAGGAATTGTTCAGCCGCGGCTACCTGACACAAGTTCTTGACGGTGATAACGTGAGAACGGGTATTAACAACAATCTTGGATTTTCTGATACCGACCGTCGCGAAAATATCCGGCGTATCGCCGAAGTATCAAAACTCTTTGTGAATTGCGGTGTAATCACAATTAACTGCTTTATCAGTCCAACGGAAGATATCCGGGAAATGGCACGGTCCATCATTGGCCCTGACGATTTTATCGAAGTGTATGTAAATTCACCATTGAAAGTTTGCGAAGAGCGCGATGTCAAAGGATTATACTCACGTGCCCGCCGTGGGGAAATCAAAGACTTTACCGGGATTGATTCCCCGTTTGAGCCGCCGCAAGGTATCGACATCGAGCTTCGCACTGACCTTCTTTCGGTTGAAGAATCTGTTAAGCGATTGCTGGATCTGATTCTTCCCAGGATAAAATATTAATACATTAATTCAGGAATTTATTGAATTCAAATGATCCGTATGAAAAAACTGCCGGTGGTTATTTTCTTTTGTCTGTTTTTATTCTCTTGTAACGATCAGTTTATGGTAATAAACACTCCTCAACAATTGCCTTCGCCACGCAAACTTGGCACGAGGCCGGGTGTAGCACTTGCGCTTGGCGGAGGGGCATTTCATGGTCCTGCCCACGTTGGTGTGATTAAAGCACTGGAAGAAAACAATGTCCCGATCGACCTGATAATCGGCGCCAGCGCAGGCAGTCTGGTGGGTGCAATGTACGCCGATCAGCTCAAAGCCGATTCATTGCTTCGTTTTGTAAATACCAAAGCAAAGCAAATATTTGATTTTTCTCTTTTCAGGTCCAGCGAAGGTTTTATTTCGGGAAAGAAACTTCAAAAATACATTGTTAAAAACTGCATCTCCAAGAACATTGAAGAGATGAAAATCCCCTTTGGTGCGATGGTTACTGACCTGGGTTCAGGAAAATCGGTATTACTTATGACCGGTCCGGTTGCGGCGACGGTGAATGCCTCTTGTGCCATTCCATTCGTTTTTGAGCCTGTCAAGATGTATGGAAGGACTTTTGTTGACGGCGGCGTTCTCAACAATCTTCCCGCTGATATATGCCGCGACATGGGGGCAAAAATCGTCATTGCCGTCGATATTATGGCTATATCTGACACGACAGTTGAAATTGACAACATGCTCAAAGTGTTGTTACGCTCCCTGGCCATTGCCTCAGATAGGTTAAAGGCCGAAAAAATTGCAAAGGCCGATATCCTTATTTCGCCAGACCTGGATGATATCCCATACATGAGTGGCGCAAAAAACAAGGATGCCTTCGATTCAGGTTATGTGGCTGCCATGCGGTTAATGCCACAAATCAAGGAATTGATGAAGAAGAATGGAATTTCTCCGGTATCAAAATGAGAAACAGGCGACCAGAAAGGCCGCCTGTGCTATGTTTACATGAGTTAAACCGGTGCGTATTTGGTATCGGGTTTATCTCTGATGGGGATAATGCCAGCCATTTCTCCGAGAACATTAACAAGGTCGGATCCGGCCGGGACTACAATCTTTGAATTGTCTTTCAATGAGGTTTCCAGGGCCTGAATTTTCCTCAGTATCTGGGCATTTCCAATAAAGTATTTTTCTGCAGCTTCATTCACAAGTGCGATGGCCTGTGCCTCACCCTCAGCCCTTAGAATCTGTCCCTGCTTTACACCTTCAGCCCGCCTGATCTCAGCCCGCTTTTCCCCATCCGCTTTTGTTTCAGCAGCTGTCGCATAGTCGACTGCGGCAATTTTTTCATTTTCGGCCTTTACAATTTTGTTCATGGTTTCCTGGACATCCTTGGGAGGATCAATCTCCTTCAGTTCCGTACGAATGATCTGGATTCCCCAGCTTTTGGTTTCATCCAGTAAAGTACCGTGAAGCTCCTTGTTGATTTTTCCGCGTTCACTGTTGGCCGATTTCAATGTCATGGTACCAATGATGTTACGCAGGGTGGTCCGTGCAAGATTAACAATCTGATATTCAATGCTGTTCACATTGTACTGTGAATTTTTCACGCTATCCTCATCACTGGTGATTTTAAAATAGACCTGGGCATCAACCTTTGCATTCAGGTTATCATTGGTAATGATCTCCTGAGGCTCAGCATTGATCATCTTCTCCGTAATGTTGACCTGATACATCAGGTCAATGCCCGGAATGATCCAGTGAAAACCAGGACCGGCAAAACGGTTGTACTTTCCAAACCGTTCAATCAGGCCTCGGTGCGTTGGGCGAACGATTCGAATCCCAGAGAAAAAAAGAAGCAATATTGCTCCGACGACAATCAGAATAAAGACATTACTCATAGCGATTTGGTTTTGGTGTTGGTTTAATGTTATCTCGATGACTATTTTGTGTCAAATGTACATGAGATTTTTTTAATTTCCCACTGGCAATTAAAAATCAACCTGATAGATTGAAAATCGAAGTTACAAACAGTTCGGCAGTGAAAATTCATTTTTTTCCTATTTTCGCATAAACAAAATAAAAATAATCCCCATGGCACCGAAAACCTTCCTGATGCTGGCCTTTGCCGCATCCGTGATTTGCATGTTTACCAGTTGCTTAAGGCCGGCTGGCAGTGACAAGAACAAGTTAAGTTCTGAAGATTCCCTCCTCAGTGTAAAAATCAACGAGTATGCCACCGTTAAACTCACCACTGATCTTACAAAGCTGAGTGAAAAAGAAAAACAGATGATACCCATACTGATCGATGTTGCAAAGATCATTGACGGAATATATTGGGATCAGACACTGGGTGATAAAAAAGCCTTCATGGATACGATCCAGGATTCGCTCATGCGTCAGTTTGCTGACATTAACTATGGACCCTGGGAACGGTTGAATGGCAACAAGCCCTTTATTCCCGGATTTGGCGAGAAACCTGCGGGTGCCAGATTTTATCCTGAAGACATGGCGAAAGAGGAGTTTGAAAAGTGGAATGATAAAAACAAAACCAGCCAGTACACGCTGATAAGGCGTAATGACGATAAAACCCTGAAAGCTGTGTGGTATCATGAAGCGTACCATGAACAAATTACAAAAGCATCGGATTTATTAAAACAGGCCGCATTGCTTTCTGAAGATCCGGGGTTGAAGAAATATCTCAATGAGCGGGCACAGGCCTTTCTCACAGACGATTATTTTGCCAGTGACATGGCCTGGATGGAGATGAAAAACAATACACTCGACATTGTCATCGGGCCCATTGAGAATTACGAAGATGAGCTGTTTGGATATAAAACTGCCTATGAGGGCGCCGTACTTGTAAAAGATATGGACTGGAGCAAGAGACTGGCCAAGTTTGCTGCCTTCCTTCCCCAGTTACAACAAGATCTTCCGGTCGACTCCAAATATAAAAAGGAAAAGCCCGGGACCGATTCAGACCTGAATGCATATGATGTGATTTATGTATCAGGAAATTCGAACATAGTAAGCAAGACAATTGCCATAAACCTGCCGAATGATGAAAAGGTACAATTGGCAAAGGGGTCCAGAAGACTTCAGTTGAAAAATGCCATTCGCGCCAAGTTTGACCATATTTTATTGCCCATTGCAAACATACTGATCGACTCGCTGCAGCGGGGCAATGTGAAGTTCGATGCATTTTTCTCCAACATCATGTTTCATGAAGTGGCCCATGGACTTGGTATTAAAAATACCATTACCGGAAAAGGAAATGTTCGTACGGCGCTGAAGGAGAAATATTCATCCTTTGAAGAGGCAAAAGCCGACATACTGGGCCTTTTCATGACCACCCAGCTGATCGCAAAGGGCGAGGTCAAAGATATTACGGCCGAGGACTGTTTCGTTACCTATATGGCAGGACTGATCCGGTCGGTAAGGTTTGGAGCCGCGAGTGCGCATGGCAAAGCCAACATGATGTGCTTTAACTTTTTTGCTGACAATGGGGCATTCGAACGAAATGCCAATGGTACCTACAAGGTCAATTTTGAAAAGACCCGAGAGGCCATGAACAAATGGGCGGCCATCATTCTGAAATTTGAGGGGGACGGAGACTATTCAGGAGCCAGTGCCTACCTTGAAACCAATGGAACAATCAGAGAAACTTTGAATTCTGACATTCAGCGGCTGAGAACTTCAAAGATTCCCCTTGATATCGTTTACGAACAGGGCACAGGAGTGCTGGGACTTTGATGAGGGATTGATCGGGAGAAAAAAGTGATTATCCAACTTTTAGCGTATATTTATCGGCTGAAAAACTAAATCCAAATTCATGGAGGACATCCTTGCTGATAAAGCAAATGAGATACTTGACAGGGCACAACTGGCTTCCGCCGAATTTCATCAGTATGATCAGGAGCAGACTGACCACATTGTTGAAGCAGTGTTTAAAGCTGGGTTCAGTAACCGGGTAAAACTGGCGAAAATGGCGCATGAGGAGACCGGAATGGGAGTTTGGGAGCATAAGGTGATCAAAAACGTACTTGGAACTCAGCTGGTCTATGAAAGCATCCGGGATGAAAAGACAGTCGGGGTTATTTCATCTGATCCAAAAACCGGGATAACTGAAATCGCCCAACCTCTGGGACCTATCCTTGCAGTGATTCCGGTAACGAACCCCACTTCAACGACGATGTTCAAAATCCTGATTTGCCTCAAATCAAGAAACCCCATCATCATCAGCGCTCACAGGGGAGCTGCGAAATCGTGTACTGAAACCGTTCGGATTTGTTATGAAGCTGCACTTGAAGCCGGCGCCCCTGAAGATTGTATCCAGATGATCTCATCCGGCAGCAGGGAATTTACGCAGATGATCATGGCCCACCCCAAAATTGCACTGATCCTTGCAACGGGGGGAACGGGATTGGTGAAGGCAGCCTACAGTTCAGGAAATCCTGCCATCGGGGTAGGGCCGGGAAATGTTCCGGTTATGATCGATGAGAGTGCCGACATTCCGTTTGCAGTTCAGAGCATTATCACTTCCAAAACATTTGATAACGGGACCATTTGTGCCAGTGAACAAGCCATCGTTGTGATGGGCAACATAGAACAAAAGGTAAGGAAGGAATTTGAAAAGCAACACTGCTATTTCCTCGAACCTGAAGAGATTAAAAAAGTGGAGAAGATTGCCATTGTTAAAGAAAGTATGTCCATGAGTCCATATATTGTCGGGCAACCGGTTTCGGTCATTGCTGCAAAAGCAGGGATCTCTGTTCCGGAAGGCACCAGGATTCTACTGGCAAAATTGGATGGGATTGGTCATGATTATCCCCTTTCCATGGAGGTCCTCGCTCCCATTCTTGCCTTTTACTCAGCAGAAGATTACAATTCAGCGGTAAACATGTGCATTGACCTGAATTACCTCGGTGGCATCGGTCACAGTGCCTGTATCTATGCCAACAATGAACAGCGGATCATGGAATATGCAGGATTACTTAATGCAGGACGGATACTGGTCAATACGCCCACCTCTCAGGGTGCGGTCGGTTACTTTTTTAATCATCTGGCTCCATCCTTGACATTGGGTTGCGGAACAGGTGGCAAAAACATTACAACCGAAAACATAACGGCTAAAAACCTGATCAACATTCAGCGCGTCAGCCGGCGAATGCCGAACGAACTGTGGTTTAACCACGACCAGGCACGATATTTTGACGAATCACTTTCAACAGATGAAATCATAAAAGATTATTATAAAAATCATTAATCTGTAAAACCCATGGTAACATTCAACTATAATCCCAATGAAAAAGAATTCACCGCCAGTTTTTCAGGTCGGCTCGACACCCTTGCCGTTCAGAAACTGAGTGAGATCATCCAGATTAATCTTCCATCCAAAACAGGCGACTCACCTGAGAAGATCATCTTTGACCTGAAGGATGTTGAGTATATCTCATCCTCTTTTATCAGGATATGTGTTGGCGTGGCAAAACAGGCCTCGTCTGGGCAATTTTCTATCGTTCATTGCCAACCCTTTATCAAAAAAACGTTTAAAATCTCTGGGCTGGATGAAATCCTGAATGTTTCTTAACACCGGGAAATAAAGCAGGATGGTAATGGATGGAACAGCCTCTCTGTTTCCACCGTCATTCAATGTCACTCATGTTTTTTATCGGTGACATTAAAAAATGGCATCAGAAAAGAGTCGACATTCCTGGCAAGATATTCCGTGTTGTAACCCCCTTCCATCACGATCAGAACAGGAATATTTAGTTCACTGATGAGATATTCTGCGAGTTGTCCGTAAATTTCAGAAGACAAAAGGAAATTCCCGAGCACATCCTTCTCAAAGGTATCCACCCCCAGTGAAACAACAAGGTACCGGGCCCCGAATGTTTTAATTTTCGATACCGCATCGCAGAACACTTTTAAATAAAATTCATCGCTGATGCCCGGTGGAAGCGGAAAATTAATATTTTTTGGACTGTTTTCAGACTCAAACCCGGTCAGGTAGGGATAAGAAAAATCAGGGTTCCCGTGAATGGAAACCAGGAGGATATCATCAAGCCGCTGTACGATATCCTGGGTGCCGTTGCCATGATGAAAATCGATATCAAGAATCGCAACTTTCAACTTTCCATTTGCCCGGGTATCGCCTTCATCCTGCAGGTACTTGGCTGCAAGGGCGGCATTGTTCACGAAACAATAGCCTCCGGCATAATCGTATCCGGCATGATGGCCGGGTGGCCGGCAAAGTGAAAACACATGGGGTTCGCCCCCCAGGAGATGTTTCGCTCCTGTAAGCGCTGTAAATCCTGAATATTTCACGGCATCCCAGGTACCTTTTACGATCATGGTACAACTATCGGTCATGAAAAATCCCGCCTTCCCTTCCGGACTTTTTGATGGAGGATGATCGCGCAGCTTTCCTAGCGCGAAAAATTCCGGCAGGATCCCTTCAGCCCATAATCCTGCCGAAACCCATTCATCATAGGCTGTTTGCAGGTATTCAAGGTAGGGTGCCGAATGAATTTTATAAAAATGCACCAGGTCGAATTGTTCCGGTCTGGTGTGCACCGCCATTTCAATATCAAGGAGCGATTCATAAATCAATTCGGCTCTTTCCGGTGATTCACCGTAAGCTTCAACATGGTTTGAGATGAATTCCTTGGGCGGATTGTGCAGGATATGATGCGGGGAATATACAACTAACATGTGTTCGTTCTCGATTAATCGATGATGTTCGGGTCGTGGGCCCTGATGTATGTCAGTAATTCCTTCGCGACCTCGCTGACAAGGAGAACCTTACTGTAATCAAGATTTACATTATTCAGGTATTGTAGCACCAGGGCGTCTCCGATACGGGTTTCGGGCAATATTCCGGCAAAGAAGAAGCCCAGTTTTTCGAACTCGGCCGTCAGCCAGAATGTTAAAGGATCTTTTAATTTGAGGAACAGGTTAATCGCAGAAACTTGCTGCAGGCAGAATCCCTGGAGAATTTTCCGGAGCTGAATCCTGGCATCTGGTCCGTAGGTCGCAATAAAAATTTCTGCGCAACCCTCCAGCTCATTCATCCCTGAATTTATTATTGATACAGGAGTATCATACTCCAGCGAATCTGAAGGTGGAACAATAAAATTGTGGGTGACCCCCAGGTTTTGATAAAGTTTGGAAACCATTTCTTTATGATGTTCCGGCACAAAGAGATTGTGGGCAACCGGTGGCATCATATATCTGAAACCAAGGGCCACGCTGATCCGCTGGGTTGCATCATCCGAAATACCCTTGAATTTCCAGGAGGCTGGACTTGTGGCAAGCAGGATCCCGCAATCGTTGATATGGAATTTGATCATCGACTTTTGGGTAAAAATGTGATTGGTAACCGCATAGGCATAAATGCCCCGGAGTTCCCTTTTCTTAGGTACCTGGAACAGGTAATCGACCAGCCTATTCAATGCTCCCTGTCCGCGAAATTCGACATTTACGAAAACAAAGGTCAGTTCAGCGATCGTATCTTCAGGATACTGATACAGGAGGGCCGAATGGCCCATGAAAACATTGTCCCTGGTAACGGCAACTGCAGAGATCATCTCTGACGTTCTGTTCATCGCAACCAACCGTTCAGGATAGTAAATATGATCATCAAAAAAGGTGTATCCATGCGTTTTATAAGCACAGCGGGATACTTCGATGGCCTCGTGTTCATCCAGGCCCCTGACATCATATTCAATTTTTTCGGTAATGATGCCCGGAGCCTGCTTTTCCGCGACACCTTCATCCTGTTGCTTCCCGGCATTGACTCCCGGAAGATATTTTATCATTACTGTCTCCTTCCCCTGCGGCCCGAGATTGCGAAATGAGAGATCATCCATCACCTTCTGAATGAGGTAAATCCCCAATCCTGAGGTAGACAGGTCGTCAAGGACCTTCGACAATTCATATTTTTTGATTCGTTCCGGGTCAAATGGGATTCCCATTTCCTTAAGGATGATTTTGATCCCTCCCGGGATTTTCTGGCAGATGATGTTAAAGGTGGGATTCTCTTCATCACTGGCGTGAATCATGATGTTCGAGACTGATTCTTCAATGGCGATATCAATCTGATCAAGCTCATCACCAGAAAAACCGATCTTTTTTGCAATTTCCCGCACAAACAACTGAACCATGAAGGAATAATCCAGTTTATTGGGGAAGGTCATTTTTATTGATTCGTTATTTTCCATATGGACTAAATGATTATTTGTTAACTCTCATAAAGTGGATACATCATTAAATCGAACAATTAAACTTAAAACAAATTTGGACTTTATTTTTGATATATGGTATGCTTTCGAATTTATTTTTTAAATCGTGGAATTATGCTTACCTTTGCAGTCTCATTTGAAAGATTGTATCCCAATCTGTTTGTAATCCTCCCAATTTTACCTTCAGCCCAACATACACTTTTTTAAAGACACTCCGTCATAAGGTTGTTTTTGCAATTTTATGACCGGAGATCATCAATTTATATACATTAATTACAATTAAATGAATTTTGAAAATCTGAATCTTATCCAGCCTCTTTTGAACGCTGTAAGTAAGAAAGGGTACCTGACCCCCACACCAATCCAGGAAAAAGCAATCCCGACCATTTTACAGGGAAAAGATATTTTTGGATGCGCCCAGACTGGCACGGGTAAAACCGCTGCCTTTGCCCTGCCCATCCTGCAAATGCTTGAAACAGAAAAGGACCGCAATCAACGGCGGGCTGTCAGGACATTGGTTCTTGCGCCAACGCGTGAACTTGTGGCCCAGATCAGCGAAGAATTTAACACCTATAGTAAAGGACTTGACATCCGTCTGGTCACAATCTATGGTGGCATCTCACAAAAAGCCCAAACCCAGGCTTTGCAAAAGGGTGTGGATATTATAGTAGCAGCCCCCGGCCGACTCCTAGACCTGATGAACCAGGGATATGTCCATCTTGACAAAGTGGAATACCTGGTACTTGATGAGGCCGACCGGATGCTTGACATGGGATTTATCAATGATATCAGGAAGATCACGGCAAAACTGCCATCAAAAAGGCAAACCATGCTCTTTTCTGCAACTGCCCCTGAAGAGATCAGGAAACTGGCCGCATCACTGCTTCACAACCCGGTCCAGCTGAATTTGTCTCCTGACACCCTGCCGCCGATCCTGGTTTCCCAATCGGTGTATCATGTGAAAAAGGAGAATAAAAAATTACTTCTGACCCATGTATTGCAAAATGAAGCGGTAAAAAATGTACTGGTATTCACCCGAACCAAACATGGCGCCGATAAGGTGGTCAAGGACCTGATCCGTAACGGGATCAAGGCACAAGCCATACATGGAAATAAATCGCAAAGTGCACGGGACAAGGCACTGAAAGATTTTAAGAACCGTTCTATCCGTGTGCTGGTTGCCACCGATGTTGCATCCAGGGGCATTGATGTGGATAAATTAAGCCACGTAATCAATTATGAGATTCCTGAACAGCCCGAAACCTATGTTCACCGCATCGGTCGTACCGGAAGAGCCGGAGAAACTGGCGCCGCTCTCTCATTTTGTTCCGCAGATGAAAAATCATATCTGAAGAACATCCACAAACTAATTCACCGGAATATTGATGTGGTTACGTCACATCCCTTTGCAATAAATTAAACTATTAACCATTTTTTTAACATGGTTAACAGTTCTTCATTCCCGATGGGTTTGGCCAGGTAATCATTGCATCCGCTGGTCACAGCATCGCGGATGGATGATTGACTTACGTAGGCTGTAAGTAAAATGACGGGCAGGTTCTTTCGGAAGTTTCGGATCTCACGCGTGGCATTGTAACCATTCATAACTGGCATCATGCCATCCATAATAATGAGCCGGATCTCGGGATGTTCCTTACAGAGCTCTATAGCCTCCATTCCGGTTTTGGCCCGCAGTAAGGTCAACCCTGTTACCTTGTATACACTCCTGATATACTCAAAATTTGTTTCTTCATCCTCTGCTACCAGGATGGTATAACCACAATAATTTAAGTCTTCCATTTCAGAGTGTCTTTGTTATCAATTCGTCATGATCGGTCTGTTCTGCAAATATAAAAATTGAATAATAGCAAACCAGGTATCAAACAATAAAAATAGGACCTTTTCAGGTAGAATAAAGAAAACAATAAATAACCTGTACAATAAATTTGATTTTCAAGGATGATACCATTAAATTTGCTAAAATTGCAGGTATGATTTTTATCCGATATTTCATTATATTTTTATGGTTCACACCCTCCATAATACTACAGGCCGGTTCGCCGCCTTCCATCGGGAAACAAAAATCCAAATCTGCATCAAACACTGATACAACCTCGCTCATCCCTGCGATGATTTCAGTGATTGAATCGGGCGAACGCACTCCGCAAGCCAGGTGCACCTTAGATTCCCTGATAGATGTCAGTAACAAAATCGGGTTTATCCCGGGTGTGGCGCGCGGGACCATGATGATCGGAGTTTTTTATTGGGAGAATCCCGACTCAGCTCTGCAATACTTTCGGATTGCACGTCAATACAGCAAACAGCAGAATTACAAATTGGGGTATTTTCTGTCAACCCACAATATCGGCACAATCTATCTCAATTACGGGATACAGGACAGCGCCATTTTCTGGCTTATCAGGGCACTTGGCACCTGGACGCCTGAAATCGGCATGAACCGGCATGCAAAGATTCAGCTCGATCTTGGAACATGGTATGCTGCGCGCGAGGATTATAAACAGGGTCTCAATTTCCTGATGCCCGCCATGAACTCCATGAAACGATCGGGGGATACCGTTAAACTCAGGAGTGTTTACAACGAGCTCGGGATATTGTATACCAACCTCCACAACTTCGAAAAAGCCAGGACCTATTATGAACAAATTTTCATCATAACACCCGAGCAGTTCATGAACGGACGTTTCTGGGCTGATAACTACAACAACCTGGGAACTTTGTATATGGAAGTGAAGAAAGATTATGATTCTGCATTGTACATTTTCAGAAAATCATTAAAGACTGCGCTGAAATACAAACTAACAGATAAGCTCCTCATTATTCAATTAAACATGGGGAGTGTTTTTCATATGCTTCATCAGCAGGATTCATCCACATTTTATCTGCGTTCAGCGAAGGCGAGAATAGATAAATTCACGCCAAGAATTCACATGGCTGGTCTTTTCATCAATTACGGAGTAGCATTGCTCTCTTCAGGCAAAACCGATTCTGCAAAATATTACGCAGATAAGGGAATGGCTCTGCTCGATGATGCTGGTGCAGCAAACATGAAGATTGCCGGCTATGAATTGTTATTTCGTGTAGACTCGGTTCGTGGCAACTATCTGTCAGCCCTTCGCAACCTTCAGCAAACCAAGGAGCTCACCAAACAACTCTACAACAAAGAGATCATGTTAAAGGTAGCTGAAAAGGAATTCGCCTATCAGATGCAGCAGAAAAATGATGAGAACAACTACCTGAAACGGGAAAATACGCTCAAAGAAGGTATCATCAGTAATCAAAGGCTCATCCTCGGCTTTGCCATTTTTATCATCCTTATGATTGCAGGGATACTGATCTTCATTGTTTACAACCGGAAAAAACTCCAGCTGCTCAATAATACCAAGGACAAATTCCTTTCAATCATTTCCCATGACCTAAGATCACCCTTTAATTCACTTCTTGGTTTGCTTAATGAGCTGCATTCCGGTTATGATGAGTTCACCGATGATGAACGGATAAGCATTCTTCGGATGCTCCAGACATCCAGTCAGAACACTTATCATTTGCTTGAAAACCTCCTTGAGTGGACCCGTGCACAGCAAGGAAAGATTTCTTCGGTTCCCGAAATAATTCCTGTCAGAACAAGCATCGGAAAAACGATTGACTTGCTTCGGGCAAGGGCAGAAAAAAAGGGAATTGAAATCCGGAATGAGATCACACCGGCTCTCACGGTTTATGCAGATCCGATGCTATTTGACAACTGCATCCTGAACATCACCAACAACGCAATAAAGTTTACGCCATCCGGCGGAACCATTACCATCCATGATCACAAAAACGAAAAGTCTGTGTTTGTTTGTTGTACCGATACCGGAATTGGCATCCCGGGCGATTATCTGAATCAGATTTTCAAACTCGACGGCAAGGTCAAACGTAATGGAACGGCCAATGAACCAGGTACGGGGCTTGGTTTAATCCTTTGCAGGGAGTTTGTTGATCTGATGCATGGAAAAATCACCTTGGAAAGCAAAGTGGGTGAGGGCACAACAGTTTGTATTGAAATCCCCGCCAGGCGCTGATCACCTCCTATCTGTTGATTGGGTCAACCTTTAGCGGCATCTTTGCCATCTTTTCTACATTCATGCTCGGGAAGCCAAATTCCTCCACGATTTTTCCCCTGACGAGATAAATTCCATCACCCCGGAAAGGGAACATGCGCACTGCCTTAGGGAAATGAACCGTGTCGAAAAAGTGGCCGTTGACATCGATAAAGGTGCCAAAATGCATCCATTCCCTTTTGATGGTACGCACGTACTTGATGGTAACCAATAATCCCAGCATGCGGATGGTTTCACCAACATGGGAGGCCATTTCGTGCGCAAGAATGTCTCCCCTGAATTTTGTTATCAGCAGGTCAAAATAGGAATAGGTGATGGGGAACCCAAGAAACTCAATCTCATCGTACACATCGGCAATGATATTCTGTTCGAGGGCAGGAAGTTCGAATTTCTTGACTGCGGTCTGAAAGAGCATTGAATTTTCGGTTTGGCCGGCAGTCTGGCCCTTTCCCATCAGCATATGCGCCTCCCACAGCAGCGAAGCTTTCGGTTTACCTGTGAAACGAAACGCCCCTACCCGGATGAGGATGATCAATTGATCAAGCGTGACCGGAACACGCTGTATGAAATCCTCCAGATTCTTATAGAGCATTTCTGTTTTCCGTGAATCGTAAATGGCTCCGCCGGGCTCCGCTTCGCCCCGCTTCGTGAATCGTGAATCGTAAATCGCTTTTCCGATATCTGCCTCCAGTCCTGCAACATGAATGAATCCCAGGAAAATATCACTCCCCCTGATCGAGGTTTTGTATTGGCTCCTGTTTACACAGGGAACCTGCAGGCTGGCCCCGGAAATTTTAGCTTCATTAAAATAGACCCATGATGAATAAAACCCACCGAAGTTGTTGATCACCCCGGTGATGAATTCCAGCGGGTAATGTGCCTTGAGGTAAAGGCTCTGGTAGCTCTCCACGGCATAGGAGGCAGAATGGGCCTTGGAGAAGGAATAACCGGCAAAGGACTCTATCTGCCGCCAAACCTCTTTGGTCACCTCTTCGGGATACCCCGCCTCCCTGCAGTTTTCAAAAAACTTGTCAATGATTCGCTGCAACTCCTTCTTCGATCGGTATTTGCCGCTCATTGCCCGCCTGATCACATCGGCATCAGCCAGGTCGAGGCCCGCAAAGTGATGGCAGATCTTCAGCACATCCTCCTGGTAAACCATCACCCCGTAGGTTTCCTTTAGCTGTTCCTCCATCACCGGATGCAGGTACTTAAATTTCCCGGGATTGTGAAACCGGAAAATATACTCCTTCATCATCCCCGAGCGTGCCACCCCCGGCCGGATGATGGAACTGGCCGCCACCAGGGTGCGGTAGTTGTCGCAGTGCAATTTCTTCAGCAATCCGCGCATGGCAGGGCTTTCCACGTAAAAGCAGCCGATTGTACGGGCATTTCGCAGCATCTCCTTCACCATTTCATCCTCTTTAAATGCCTGTACCTGGTGCACATCCACGCTGATGCCCTGGTTTTGTTTCACAAGTGCTGCTGCCTCGTATATATGCCCGATGCCCCGCTGACTCAGGATATCGAGTTTCTCGAAACCGATGTCTTCGGCCACATACATATCGAACTGCGTGGTAGCAAAGCCTTTCGGAGGAAGGTCGAGCGCGGTGTAACAGGTAATGGGCTCCTCTGAGATCAGCACCCCTCCGGCATGGATGCTGCGCAGATTGGGAAAATCGGCCATCATCTCCCCGAGTTCATTGATTTTTTGGATAATATGATTCTTATGAATCGCCTCTTCGGGATATTTCAGAAAGGCGTCGATCTCCCCTTTCGGCAGCCCGTGAACCTTTCCAAGTTCGCGGTAGATGGACTTATCACGAAAGGTTGACATGGCTCCAAGCAGGGCGGTATGATCGCGGCCATGCCTTTTAAATATGTAATCGAGTACCTCGTCGCGTTCTTTCCAGGAGTAGTCGATGTCGAAATCGGGCGGCGAGGTGCGTTTCGGGTTGATGAAACGTTCAAAGTAGAGGTCTAGCTCAATGGGGTCCACATCGGTGATGCGCAGGCAATAGGCCACGATGCTGTTGGCTCCGCTCCCCCGCCCCACGTGGTAAAAACCACGCGACATCGAATAGCGGATGATATCCCAGGCAATGAGGAAATAGGAGGCAAATCCCATCTGGTCAATGATTTTCAGTTCATGACGGATCCGGCGCTTTGCCTCGGCATTCCCTTTTCCGTAACGGTACTGAAGCCCGTCCATGGCCAGTTTTTCAAGCAGGATAAGATCGTCGTATCGTTCCCCGGTAAAGCTTTTCCTGTTTTTCGAGGTCTTGAAATCGAAAGCAATGGAACATTCCTCCGTGATCTTTTCCGTATTGCGGATGATCTCCGGGAAATCACGGCACAGGCTACGCAGCTCGTCAACCGGGCGCATCATCTCATCGGGGGCGGCAATCATTTGGGACTCGAGCCGGCTCAGCAGCACATTGTGGTCAACAGCCCTGAAGTTACGGTGAAGCTCGTACTCCTTCGCATTCCTGAAGGTAACCGGCGCCATGAGTACAATCCTGGGAAGAAGGTCGCGGTGGCGCGCGAGCATGAGCGGGTTGATCTCGGAGGGACGAAGGCCGATAAAATCGTGACGCGTGCCGCGTGATGCGTGACCTGAAAATGGGTATATCCAAAACACATGCTCGAAATCCGGAGGGCAGTCGGGAAGGGGTTGATTATTCAGGTTGTGTTCACTCAGGAATTTATTCAGTTCATGGAAGCCTGCATTGTTCTTGGCCAGCCCGGTGTACAGCAGGTGATCGTCGCGGCGGAATTCGATCCCGGCAATGGGCAGCATGCCCTTTTCCTTACACACCGAAACAAATTCCATGGTCCCGGTGGAATTATTGATGTCGGTGAGGGCCATCGGCTGGCCCACACCATACGCATGCACGGCCTCTTCAACGAGATTTTCCATGGAGATGGTCCCATAGCGAAGTGAGTAATATGAATGGCAGTTAAGGTACACAGCTAATTCGGTTTAATGATCACTTTTTTCTACCTGTGACAGAGACGATCAGGAATGGCTTAAATCAGGCTGCGCGATCGCAACCGCTCTTCTTACGATCTTCTGCCCGTACTTTCGCCTGATCCGGTCGAGTGCCTGATACAGGTTGACCATCTCCACGTTGTCATCAAACATGTTAAGCTGCGGATTTCCGGAAATGAGCCCGCTGAAGCGCACGCCGATGAGGCGGATCAGCATGCGGCGCTGGTAGATGCGGCCAAAGAGCTCTTTGACCACAGGAATAAGCTGGTGGTCAAAGGCCGTGTAGGGCACCTGCTTCTGCAGTGTATGGGTATCGAAGTTTGAATAGCGGATCTTCACCGTGATACAGGATGTGAGCTTTTGCTTGTCGCGCAGTTCAAAGGATATCTTCTCCACCATCTTCACCAGGATCTCTTTCATCCGGATGATGTCGATGCTGTCCTGGTCAAATGTGGTTTCGGTACTCACCGATTTGGCCTCATGGAAGGGGTATATCGGTGTGCTGTCGATGCCATTGGCCTTTTCCCAAATCACAATGCCGTTCTTGCCCATCACCCGTTCCATCATATCAACGGGAATGTGGCTCAGTGTATCGATCGTCACCACTCCCATTGATCGCAGCAACCGGTAACTCTTCTCCCCTATTCCTGGTATTTTGCGAATGGAAAGCGGGGAGAGAAACGGTTGCACTGCATCTCTTGCCACGTAAAGTTCTCCGTTTGGCTTGGCCTCTCCCGTGGCAATCTTTGACACGGTTTTGTTCACCGACAGCCCGAAGGAGATCGGCAGCCCGGTGTTTTTGATGATGCTTCTCCGTAACTCATGAGCCCATTTCTGTAACCCGAAGAAGCGATCCATCCCGGTTACATCAAGGTAATGCTCATCGATGGAAGCCTTCTCGTATACCGGTGCCTTTTCTGCAATGATATCTGTAACGGTGTGCGAATACTTCGAATAGAGTTCCATATCACCCCGCACAAGGATGGCATCGCCACACAGTGCCCGCGCCATCTTCATCGGCATGGCCGAGTGAACGCCAAATTTCCGTGCCTCATAGCTGCAGCTGGCCACCACTCCCCGGTCGGAAGTGCCGCCAATGATCACCGGCTTCCCTGCCAGTTCCGGACGGATCAGCCGCTCAACCGAGACAAAGAAGGTATCGAGATCAAGGTGGACTATGTTTCTGGAGATAATCACAGGCAATTAATTTGATTATTATTTAATCATTTTTAAGATTACAATATAATCATTATATTTGCAACATCAAAATATTTTATTATGTTTTTCAGCAGCAATATTAAATTCATGCGTAAGCGCCGCGGGCGCACGCAGGATGATGTGGCATCCGCCATCAATATGAAACGGTCAACCCTCAGTGGGTATGAGAACAATGTGGCTCACCCGGGCATGGAGGCATTGATACAGTTTTCCAATTATTTCAATATCGCCATTGATACCCTGATAAAGATTGACCTGTCAAAACTCCCGGAAAGCCAGCTAAGGCAAATAGAACGGGGATATGACGTGTACCTGAAGGGCAGCAACCTCCGGGTTCTCGCAACAACGGTCAACCGGGATAATGAAGATAACATCGAGCTGGTTTCTGAAAAAGCAAAAGCGGGGTATACCGGTGGATTTGCCGACCCTGAATACATCAGTATTTTGCCCACATTCCGGCTTCCTTTTTTATCACGGCAGAAAAAATACCGTACATTTCAGATAAGTGGCGATTCAATGCTCCCCATTCCTCACGGGGCATGGGTTACCGGGGTTTTCATCCAGGACTGGACTTCACTTCGGGATAAGGATGCCTACATTATCCTTACCCTGGATGAAGGAATCGTTTTCAAAGTTGTTGAAAACAGAGTCAAAGCAGAGGGAAAACTGCTGCTGCATTCACTGAATCCGCTTTATGCTCCTTATGAAATCAGTACGCGTGACATTCGTGAGATATGGCAGTTTGTAAACTATATCAGTCCGAAAATTCCTGAAAACACAACCAGCGAGAATTATCATCTCACGGAAACTATAAAAAAACTTCAGCAGGATGTTCAGGTAATCCAGACCAAACTTAATATCTAAAGGCAAAAGCGGCTTTTTATTCTCAATTGTTAGGTTTTAGGGGTATCAAAATGAAGATTTGATCCGATGGGATTAATTTATCTTTATATTTGTTCCAAATATTAAACTAAAACTTCCACACATGAAAGTTGCAATCGTTGGATCCGGATACGTGGGGCTAGTAACCGGCACTTGCTTCGCTGAAGTTGGCATCGAGGTTACCTGCGTTGACATTGATCAGAAAAAAATTGAAAACTTGAAAACTGGGATTATCCCTATTTATGAGCCGGGATTGGAAGAGATGGTCCACCGCAACATGAAAAAGGATCGTCTCAAATTCACAACGAGTATTTCCGAAGCATTGGAAGATTGTGAAGTTATTTTCAGCGCGGTAGGTACCCCTCCTGATGATGACGGAAGCGCCGACCTTCAATATGTAATCAGCGTAGCAAGAGATTGCGGGAAACACATGAAGGATTATTTGCTGATTGTGACAAAGAGCACTGTTCCAGTCGGGACTGCAGCCAAAGTGCGTGCAGCAGTGCAGGAAGAGCTGGACAAACGCGGCGTCAATATCGAATTCGACGTTGCCTCTAATCCTGAATTTCTTAAGGAGGGCGCCGCCATTGATGACTTCCTTAAACCCGACCGGATCGTGGTCGGATGCAATTCGCCCCGTGCCGAAGAACTGATGAAATCGCTGTATAAACCATTTACCTTAAATGGTCATCCGGTTATTTTTATGGATATTACTTCAGCTGAAATGACAAAATATGCCGCGAACTCCATGCTGGCAACAAAAATCAGCTTCATGAACGATGTTGCCAATCTATGCGAAATTGTCGGTGCCGACATCAATATGGTACGCCGGGGTATTGGATCCGACTCCCGCATTGGCAGTAAGTTTATCTACCCGGGTGTCGGGTACGGCGGCTCCTGCTTCCCGAAGGATGTGAAGGCGCTAATCCATACGGCCGATGATTTCAAATACAGTCTTCGTGTCCTGAAGGCAGTGGAGGCTGTAAACGATGATCAGAAAGCGGTGTTGTTTAATAAAATGATGAAACACTATGGAGGCGATCTTGCTGGGAAAACAGTAGCAATCTGGGGGTTATCATTTAAACCGCAGACCGACGATATGCGCGAAGCCCCATCCCTGATCATCATTAAAAAACTTCTTGAATCGGGTGTAAAAATCAAAGCCTATGATCCTGTGGCCATGCATGAAGCCGAACGGATCCTCGGAGATAAAATTTATTATGCTCCCGATCAGTATGATGCCCTGATTGATGCGGATTGCCTGATGCTTGTCACAGAATGGCCGGAATTCAAATTCCCGAATTTTAATGTCATACGAAAACTACTGAAAGATCCTGTTGTCTTCGACGGAAGGAATATATATGAAATACCGGAGATGAAGCGGAAAGGATTTGCTTATTATTGCATTGGCGTAGATACTTCAAATTAAATTCGCACACTTCAATTTAAAAAACCTAACTGTTCGATCAAGTACCGTTAGGTTTTTTAATTTTATTCTTAAAATCGGGAAACATGATAAGAAATAAAGTTTTAGTTACAGGCGGGGCAGGATTCTTGGGATCCCACCTCTGTGAAAGATTGCTGAACGAAGGGAATGAAGTGGTTTGCCTCGACAATTATTTCACCGGGCAAAAACAAAATGTCGTTCACCTTCTTAAAAATCCATTTTTTGAGCTGGTTCGTCATGATGTGACCCTTCCCTTCCATATTGAAGTAGACCAGATCTATAACCTGGCCTGCCCTGCATCCCCCATTCATTACCAGTATAATCCGATCAAAACAGTGAAGACTTCGGTAATGGGGGCCATCAATATGCTCGGACTCGCCAAGCGCATCAAGGCACGGATTCTCCAGGCATCGACCAGCGAAGTTTACGGGGATCCGGAAGTTCATCCCCAGGTTGAATCGTACTGGGGGCATGTAAACCCGATTGGAATCCGTTCATGCTATGATGAAGGAAAGCGGATTGCTGAAACGCTTTTTGTCAACTATCATCAGCAAAACAATGTCCGCATTAAAATTATGCGGATTTTCAATACCTATGGCCCCCGTATGCATCCCAATGATGGCCGCGTGGTTTCAAACTTCATCGTTCAGGCGCTCAAGGGTGAAAATATTACCATTTATGGTGATGGTTCTCAATCCAGGAGCTTCTGTTATGTGGATGACCTGCTTGAAGGCATGATCAGGCTGATGAATTCCAGGGAAGATTTCACCGGGCCGGTTAATATTGGGAACCCGAATGAATTTACGATGCTTGAACTGGCTGAAAAAGTCATAAAACTAACAGGCACAAAATCAAAAATCATTTACCTGCCGCTTCCTGCCGACGATCCCACCCAGCGTCAGCCCAATATCTCCCTGGCGAAAAAGGAGTTGGGATGGGAACCCAAGGTTATGCTGGAGGAGGGATTGGTAAAGACCATTGACTATTTCAGGTCCATCCTCTGATAGCTTAAAAAAAGAAACATGAAAATTCTAGTTACCGGATCCAGCGGCCAATTGGGCAGCGAAATCAGGATGCTGCAACCAGCCTATCCATCGTTTGAATTCCTCTTTACCGATATTGCTGAATTGGATATTACCGATGAGATAGCCATCGATTCACTCTTTTCAAACTTTAAACCAGCTGTCGTGATCAATTGTGCGGCCTATACCGCTGTTGATAAAGCTGAGGAGGATGAGAAAACAGCATTTCTGATCAATTCAGAGGCCGTAGGAAACCTGGCAAGGGCTGCTGCAAAGCATGATGCACTCCTCGTTCATATATCCACCGACTATGTATTCGACGGACAAGGTTTCAGGCCATATCATGAAGAAGACCCGACCAACCCCGTGTCGAGGTATGCCAAAAGCAAACATACCGGTGAAAACCAGATCCACTCATATTCAAATAAAGCCATGATTATCAGAACATCATGGCTTTATTCGGAATTTGGTCATAATTTCATCAAGACCATCATGAAATATGGGAAAGAGCGTGGCCAGCTGAATGTAGTCTTCGATCAGGTCGGGACTCCAACCTATGCGCATGATCTTGCCACAGTCATCCTTGACATTCTTGAAAAGAATCCCACATTTAGCGGTGTCGAAATATTTCATTATTCAAATGAGGGTGTCACCAGCTGGTACGATTTTGCAAAGGCCATCATTGAAATCAGCGGAATTGATTGCAGGATCAATCCGATCGAGACCAAAGACTACCCCCTGCCCGCACCACGTCCCTACTACAGTGTTTTCAATAAATCGAAGATCAAGCAGCGGTTTCAGCTGGAAATCCCGTTCTGGCGCGACAGCCTGAAGGTATGCATCGGGAGGATCAGTGGCAAGGACGAGTGACGAATGACGAATGACGAATAACGAGTGAAAACCAGATAGTTTAACTATGGAAATAGAAAAAGTAATCCTTGAACGGGCTGAAAGATGGCTCGGGGGCAGTTTTGATGAAGTGACGAAAACGGCAGTTAAACAGTTGATTGAATCAAACCCGGTAGAACTGACCGATTCATTTTACAGAGACCTTGAATTCGGAACCGGTGGCCTCAGGGGAATCATGGGCGTTGGAACCAATCGCATGAATAAATATACTGTTGGCATGGCTACCCAGGGCCTGGCCAATTACCTGAAACTGATGTTCCCGGAAAAGAAGCCCATTAAAATGGCCATTTCGCATGACAGCCGGAACAACAGCAAATTTTTCGCCCGGATCGTAGCCGAGGTGTTTTCTGCGAATGGATTTATTGTATATCTCTTTGCTGATCTGCGTCCTACTCCTGAACTCTCTTTTACCATCAGGCATCTCGGATGTCAAAGTGGCGTTATGGTTACCGCTTCTCACAATCCGAAGGAATACAATGGATACAAAGCTTACTGGGATGACGGAGCCCAGATGATTGCCCCGCATGACGAGAATGTCATTAAGGAGGTCCAGAAGATCACTTCGATCGATGATGTCCTCTGGGCTGCTGTGGCTGAGAATATTATCAGCATTGGAGCAGAAATAGACCGTGAGTATCTTAACCGGGTTTTGGCGCTTTCCCTCTCCCCCGAAAGCATCCGTCATCAAAGGGATCTGAAAATTGTGTATACGCCGCTGCATGGGTGCGGGCGGGCACTGGTGCCTGAAATTCTTTCCATGTATGGATTTGAAAACATCCACATGGTAAGGGAACAGGCCATTGCAGATGGCAATTTCCCAACGGTTCATTCACCCAATCCAGAAGAACATAATGCACTTGACATGGCCATCAACCTGGCCGATGAACTCCAGGCCGACCTCGTGATGGCCACCGATCCGGATGCTGACAGGGTAGGCATAGCGGTAAGAAACCATAAAAACGAAATGATTCTCCTCAATGGGAATCAAACCGCCGCCATCCTTTTTTATTACATTCTCAACCGGTGGAAGGAACTGGATAAACTGAAAGGGAATGAATTTATCGTTTCAACCATTGTCACCACTAAACTCCTCTCTCAAATTGCCGTCCATTTTGGCGTCACCTATTTCGAATGCCTTACCGGGTTCAAATTCATTGCCGATGTTATCAGACAAAACGAAAACCATAAAACCTTCATCGTGGGTGGTGAAGAGAGTTATGGATATCTTATTGGTGATTTTGTGCGCGATAAAGATGCGGTAAGTGCCTGTGCACTGATTGCCGAAACTGCAGCCTGGATGGCCGATCAGGGGAAATCATTATTTGATCTGCTGATTGAAATCTATCAAAAATTCGGATTCTTCAAAGAATCCCTGATTTCAGTCACCCGGAAAGGAAAATCTGGTGCCGAAGAGATCCAGCAAATGATGGTTGACTACCGGAACACCCCTCCTGTTGCTATAAATAATTCGAAGGTGGTTAAAATCATGGATTACCTGACCGGCATTGAGAAAAACCTGGTTAATGGTAAAACAAATAACATCAACTTACCACAATCAAATGTGCTGCAATTCGTTCTTGAAGATGGCAGTGCCATCAGTGTAAGACCATCAGGCACGGAACCAAAAATCAAGTTCTACTTTGGGGTTCGTGAAACTCTCAGGGACATTACCGAATTTGAGCAAACAGCACAGCGGCTGGATGAAAAAATAACGGGGATCATTGCTTCATTGAAGCTGAAATAAATGCTTTTCAAGAGGTTGGTATTTCTAAAATATGATTTTCCAAACCTGATATTTTTCAGATTAACCTCTATTCTTTTTACAGGATTTCTCTTTCTCTCTTCCACAGTTTGGGGCAATTGCGCCCTGTTTCCCGTGTCTCACCATGACGAGCCAGGCAACGATACCATCATTATCAGGAAAGGACGGTATATCCTTTCTAAAAACACCTCGATTAATATTCCCCGAGATACATTTTATGTTGTGTCACACAGGGTAAAAAACATGGTGGAGGCCAATGCATACCAGCACTCCAAGGTGTTTTATGATACCATGTACAAGAAATTTTCCCGAAAAAAAATAACGAAATTGCTTTATTACCTGGCATTTGTCGAGCCCAAGCAATCTGATTTGCCGGATACGTTGCAGGTTCTGAAGAGTGTTACACCGTTCGAAGAGTTCAGAGGAAAGATCATCCGGAGTATCAGTATAAAGGTTCTGCCCCCATTCGGATCGAATGTGTATGATACCTCCCGGATTGCGGTTACCGGAGTCGGCAAAGCGCTGAACAGTATCCACATGAATACCCGAAAATATGTAATCCGCAGGAATCTCCTGTTTAAACCCGGCGACAGTTTGAATCCATCCCTGTTTGCCGATAACGAGCGGTTATTGAGAAACCTCACAGCCATTGACAATGCCAGGATCATCGTTTCAAAAACCACCCCGGAGAGCGATTCCGTTGATCTTGTAATTGTTGCAAAGGATGTATGGTCAATTGGCGTTGATGTGCCTCTTGTAACACCGCAGCAGGTCAGGTTCAGGCTCTTCGATGCAAATTTCCTTGGATTGGGAGACCAACTGACAACCAGTATGTCACTTGATTTGTACCGTCCCTCCTTTTACCTGTTTGAAGGTGTATCCTACACCTATACCAATATAGGGAGTTCGCTCATTAACGCCACCGTAAGTTATATGGCCAATCCTGCCGGTGACCGGAATTTCCTGTTGCGATTCGACAGGGCTTTTCTGACCAACCAGACCAAGTGGGCAGGCGGAGCTTATGCCGCCTATGAAAAAGCTGTGACTGAAACTTCTGATGAAGCCACGGTCGTCTCCTTTTTCAACGATGAAAGTTTATGGGTTGGCCGTGCATTTTTGCTCAAACGTCAAAAGGAGACTTCACGGGCTATAGTTTCAGTGGGTATGAATCGCAGGGATTATGGCTCGCGTCCGGTTGTGACCATTGATTCAAACAGGAGTTATTATAACCGGTTACAGTTTTTATCTTCATTCTCCCTCTCCAGAAATAATTATTACCTGTCCGATTACATTCTTGATTTTGGGAAAATAGAGAATCTGCCTTATGGTCATTTATTTCAGATTACAGCGGGAACTGAAAAAAACGATTTTTATACCCGGTTATATTCAGGAGTTCATATTTCATTAGGAAATTTTATTCAAAAATTTGGCTACATAGCCGGTTATATGAAATTTGGCGGTTATTTCAACCATTCTTCGTTTGAAGATGCGGTATTAAAATTCAACCTCCATTATTTCACGCCACTCATGAAAACCAGGGACAAGCGATTTAAATTCCGTGTATTTTACTCAGCCGATTACCGATACGCCTTCAACATGCGATCAAACAACAATGATTATTATGATGCGAACATGGATTTCGAAATTGACAAGGTTGGGAATGAGGATTACTTTAAAGGGGTAAACATCATTACAGGAAAACTTGGTTCAGTATGCTTCACCCCCTGGTATTTTTACGGGTTCCGTTTTGCAATGATGATGGAATTGCAGTCGGGTTTGGTCGCCCAAAAAGGAGAAAATATATTTAGGGAGCCTTTATTTAGCAGCATCGGGCTTAGTCTTATAATTAAAAATGACAACCTTGTATTCCCTGCGTTTATTATCTCCGCATATTTTTATCCGTCAACCGCCGAAAATTTCAGGCAGGTGCAGTTTATGGTCAATTCCAACCTGAATGCGAATTATTATGATTTTAACGTAGATGCACCACATGCAGAGACATTGGGAAACTGACAGGAATCAAAAATAACGTAGTTTTGCCATTCAATATTTAATATAGCATGAACGAACCCATCCTTAACGCCGGCGACGACCCTGTCTATTCCAGAAAAGTATTGGAGATGCTCACGGTTGCAAATGAATACTGTCTTTTCCTCGAGAAGGCGGAAGATTACTCTGAGGCGGAGTTGCTTAGTTTTCTTCAAAAAATTGCTCCGCTGATCTATTTGAAAAGCATACTGCTTCCTGAAATCGAAGTTTCTGATGACGCTGCTGTTGAGCATTATGTGAATGAGGAACAATGGGAATCTTTGTTTAACCTGCTTTACAACAAATTTGGAGAAAAAGATCAATTTTATTTCATTGATCTGCATGAGAAAAGCCACACCGACCCCGTCAAAGGGAGTCTGGCAGAATGCTATACGGATATTTACCAGGATCTTAAAGATTTTGTGCTCTTGTACCAGAATCCCCTGAGAGCATTCAAGGAAAATGCGGTAAAAGAATGCAGGCGTTTGTTTGAAACCCGCTATGGTTATCGCCTTATCAACGCACAGGCTGCCATTCACTGCATACAATTTCCGGACGATGACAGCGAGATGATTTTTTAATACTTTTGCAAAAACAATCTGACATGATAGACCGTCAAAAGTTCAATGACAATTTTCAGTATTTTGACAAAGAAATTATTGTCGAGATCATTGATATATTCTTTTCAGAATACGATGAACGATTCGAAAAATTACAGAAAAACGTTGATGAGCGCGATTTCACACAGTTAAAATTCAATGCACACAGTTTAAAAGGAGTCATTGCTAACTTTATGGACCCTGTTACCATCGAACTGTCCCGGAAACTTGATGAGGTTGCAAAAAATAAGGAAGAGGCCGGACTCGATAAATTATACGAAGAAATTAAGAGAAGTGCCGGTAATCTCAAAGATGAGCTAGGACGGATCAAAAAGGAACTTACTTCCTGACCTTTACTTTATCAAGCCTGTTGAGTCCTTCGATTGCTTTGTCATAGTTCACCATGATCTTTAGTGATCGCTGGTAATCATCCATCGCATTTTTATATTCACCCAACAATTCGTAGGCATATCCCCGGTTAAAATATGCCTGATAGTATCCCGGATCTTTCTTTAACGATTCGGTGAAGAACGGGATGGCACGTGAAAAATCGTTAAGATAAACCAGGTAGATATATCCGATGTTGTAGGATGCCTCGCGAAATGAGGTATCCACTTTTGCAAGATTTTGATAGGTGGCAATGGCTTTGGTATATTGGCCGGTCTCCTGGTAAAACATTCCAAGCATATACAAGGCCTCATTGCTCTGAGGTCTTATATTCAATGCATTTTTCAGATACAATTCAGCAAGGGGACTCTTTTTTATCGAATGGAGTTCCCCCAGCTGAATATAGGCCTCATAATATTGCTGGTTTTTATCTACAGCCTGCATCAGGTCATCAACGGCATGAATGGTGTCACCCTGCTCAAGCAAGGCAATGGCCCTTGTGTAATAGGCATCGGCAAAGCTTTTATCTACGTCCAGCAGTTGCTTTACTGTTGCATAACAGTTCGGGTAATCCTTTACAATGAGGTACAGTTTAGCCAGTTTAAGAAGGGCCTCCTTTTCCCGGGGATTGATGGCAATCGCTTTTTTAAGACCATCCCTGCTGATCTCGGTTTGTCCCATTAACAGATATATATCAGATAAAGTGATATAATAACCGGCCTTTTGATCATCCAGCGAAATGGCCTTCTTGATATCCTTCAGGGCTTTGTCAAACTGATGGTCTCCCAGGAGATATTTTGCCCTGCGGTTATAAAGTTCAGGATTTTCCGCATCATCCTCAATTTGCTGATTCAGCACTTCGAGGCGCATCCGCGTCGTGTCGGAATCTGTTTTTTGCCCGGCATCCTCCCCGCCGCTGACGCAGGCCGACAATGCCAACAGGCCAAGAAAGAGGCATGTCACGAATTTTCTCATGTACGAATAATTACAATTTCTAAGGAAAGGTTATTTTTTGGGATTCAATACCTCCCTGATTTTCAACTCCAGTTCATCGGCCAGTTCCGGGTTATCCTGCAGAATCTTCTTTACTGCATCCCTGCCCTGTCCCAGTTTTGTATCCCCGTAACTGAACCATGAACCACTTTTCTTGATCACGTTCATTTCAGTGGCAAGATCAATAATTTCAAATGGCCGGGATATTCCTTCACCGAATATGATGTCAAATTCGGCTTTGCGAAAGGGCGGGGCAACCTTGTTTTTCACCACCTTGACCTTTACATGATTTCCGACAACATCATCGCCCTCCTTTAATTGCGTTTGCCTCCTTATGTCGAGACGAACAGAAGCATAGAACTTCAGCGCATTTCCACCCGTAGTGGTTTCGGGATTTCCGAACATCACGCCGATCTTTTCACGGAGCTGGTTTATGAATATGCAGCAAGTGGCTGTTTTGCTGATAGTCGAGGTCAGTTTACGGAGTGCCTGTGACATGAGCCGTGCCTGTAAACCCATTTTTGAATCCCCCATCTCCCCTTCAATTTCACTCTTGGGGGTTAAGGCGGCTACCGAGTCAATGACGATGATGTCGATCGCACCCGACCTGATCAGGTTCTCGGTAATTTCCAGGGCCTGTTCTCCATTGTCAGGCTGTGAAACAAGTAAATTCTCAACATCAACGCCAAGTTTCTGTGCATAAAACCTGTCAAAGGCATGTTCGGCATCAATGAAGGCTGCTATTCCTCCCGCTTTTTGGGATTCAGCAATGGCATGGAGGGCAAGCGTTGTCTTTCCCGACGACTCAGGCCCGTATATTTCAATGACCCTCCCCTTGGGTAATCCTCCGATTCCGAGTGCAGCGTCCAACCCGATAGATCCGGTTGAAATCACATCTACTGCTTCAATGGCATTGTCGCCCAAACGCATGATGGTTCCTTTTCCATATGTTTTTTCCAGTTTGTCCAGGGTAAGCTGCAGAGCCTTCACCTTTTCTTTGTTCACTTCATTTGCCATGATTTTTTTCCTCCATTTTTGGCGACGTGCTGTGACACGCCGTTTCCGTTAGTACCCTAATTCTTTCAGGATTTGGGCGGTATGGTTTTTTGTATCGACTTTGGTAAAAATATGAACAATTTTACCGGCCTCATCAATGATGAAGGTCATCCGGTTGATTCCGTCATATTCCTTTCCGTACAATTTCTTCTTCCCCCAAACGCCATAATCCATGATGATTTTTCTTGCTTTATCGGGGATAATGGCAAAAGGTAAACCATATTTCTCAGAAAAATTTTTATGTGATCGTTCATCATCTGCACTAACGCCGATGATTTTGAACCCCTTCTCAATGAGAACCTGATAGTTATCCCTCAGGTTGCAGGCTTCAGCAGTACAACCGGGAGTGTTATCTTTCGGGTAAAAATAGAGGATCACTTTACTTCCCCTGAAATCAGCAAGAGATATTCTGTTCCCATGTTGATCTACCGCATCAATATCCGGTGCGTGGTCGCCTTTTTTAAGTGTTGCCATGATCAGCCAATTGTTTCATTACCAATTAAACCAAGGAGTATTTATATAACCTCAGAGGATCAGTAAATCAGAATTCAAAAGTATGCATTAATGGTATAAAAGACTTGAAATGAACCCTTGAGTTATCAACAAGTTTTTGTGGCCTTATCCGTCAGATAGAACTTGCAGGTAGTCTTTAATCCGCATTCTGAACACCTGGGCTTACGTGCAATACAGATGTACCTGCCGTGTAAAATCAGCCAGTGATGTGCAATGGAGCGAAGGTTTTCAGGAATGTACCGGATCAGTTGCTGCTCCGTTTGCAAGGGTGTTCGGGCATTGGTGGTCAATCCAAGTCTGGCTGAAACGCGAAAAACATGTGTATCTACTGCAAGGGTGGGTTGATTGTAAATCACGGCGGCAAGAACATTGGCCGATTTTCGCCCGATTCCCGGAAGTTTTTGAAGTTCGTCAACATCGGAGGGCATGACCCCATCGAATTCACCCATGAGCGTCCTGGCCATTCCTGTCAGGCTTTTTGTTTTGTTATTGGGGTAAGAACAGCTGCGGATCAATTCAAAAACCTGTGAAGAATCCGCCGCAGCCAGTGACCGTGCATCGGGAAAATTCCGGAAAAAGGCCGGGGTAATCAGGTTGACACGCTTATCGGTACACTGTGCAGACAGGATAACTGCAACCGCCAATTGGTATGGACTGGTATAGATGAGTTCCGTTTCAGCCTGTGGCCGGTGCTCCTGGAAATATTCCAGGACGAGTCGGAATCTTTCTTCTTTGCTCATGAAATCAGCTTGAAATAGATGGGTTTACTTTAATCCCCCCCTCAGAATGGTAACCGATCCCTTGAAAATGTCATCCCGGAATTGTCCCTGGCATTTTAAAATATAAAAGTAGGTTCCATCCGAAAGGTTTGCTCCGTCCCAGTCACCGCTCATATAATTGGTCTTTGCAAAAACTTTCCGCCCCCAACGGTCAAAAGCAACAAACTCATTGCTCAGGTAGGCCATTCCGAAGTCTTTGTCTTTTGACTCACCATTGAGTGTGATCTGGAAATTGTCGTTGATACCATCCCCATTGGGAGTGAAGACATTGGGGATCTTAAGTTCTGTGGTCTTTACGATCAGGTCATGTTCGATGATGGTATCACACCCGTTGATATCGGTGAACAGGAGTTGAATCTGGAATTTACCGGTTTGATTGTTAAGCATCACCTCCTCCGTGTAGGAATGACTTGCCGGATTCAGGTTGGGAATCTTGGTGCTGTCAGCGAAATCCCATGTCCAGTTGGTTATGTATTTTGTCATTGAATCCGGAAAAACGACCTGGACATTTGGGTTGGTCAGATAGATCGTATCGCTCGGAATAAACTCGAAATCCACTTTGGGAGCCTTCAAAACATCAACAAAGTAGGCACTGTCGAGCGAACATCCCACTGAATCCGTTACTGAAAAAGTGTAATGACCACGACAAAGTCCAAAGACAATGGTATCCTGCGAAAAACCTCCATTCCAGTCATAGATATAGGGCGGATAATTTTTAAATTGCGTTCCCCCTGAAACACGTACTTTAAACTGACCTTTGCAGTCTCTCGGACATCCCAGGGGATTGTAACGGTAAAGTGTGTCGATCTTCATTTTAGGATGCATTCGCAATTGTGCATCGTTGCTGGTATCTGCAATTCCATCAACCATGATGATGCAACGGTAATAACCTTGGGAACTGCCAGATACCCGCCTGATGGCATACAGTGAATCTGAAGCGCCCGCTATGTCAATGAAATTCTTTTGCCAACGATATGAAACTTTACCGGTATAATGGCCGGTAATAACCGAAGTAAAGGCCACGCTATCGCCAAAACAGACAATGGTATCGGCCGGTTTAATGATAACCGTTACCTGGCTCATGGCCGAAAAACAGGATAGAAAGGATAAAAGCAAAAGGAGATGTTTCATCTGGGACTACAATACGGCCACAAAAATAAGAAATTCTTTGAATCGGGCCATTTAAACAATAACGCAGGTTGCAATGAATTTGGTATGATCAGTAGAGATTATTGGAGATCATGATCAGGGTGCATGCATGAACCACCTCAATACCAGCTTCAGTAAGGATTGCAGCAAATTCGGGGGATTCTGTTCCCGGGTTGAAGATCACGCGCCTGGGATTCAAACTGAGGATATAATCATAATAGGCAGGCTGATTCTTCGGGCCAATATACAGGGTAACAGTGTGAATATCTTTAAATTTCGGGAATGGTTTTTCAATCCTTACGCCACTGATCTCTCCTTCACGCAAACCGACAGCTACTACAGGAATATTGCTATACTTCAATTTCCTGACCGCCATATAACCAAACCGTTCCGGATTTGTGCTTGCACCAAGGACCAAGGTCTTTTTAACCATGTGTTAAATGATTCACAATTAAGTGACAAAAGTAACATAAAATCGGTCAAAACGACGGAGCCATGGTTATATTTATGACATTTTTTCCTGAATTCAGTTACGGAAATAAAATGGTCAATAATTTGATTACCTGCTTGTACACTTCAGAATATATATGCTATGAATAATAACAATGTTAATAATAAAACCCAGGATTACCCGGCATTGAATCTCTATGCACGCAACCTGAACGACCTGGCCAACAGCGGAAAACTGGACCCGGTTATTGGCCGTGATGAAGAAATAAGAAGGATTTTACAAATATTATCTCGACGCACTAAAAACAACCCTATCCTCATCGGTGAGCCAGGTGTAGGAAAGACGGCCATTGCAGAAGGACTTGCCCACAGGATCATCGACGGGGATATTCCTGAAAACCTAAAAACAAAGCAGATCTATTCACTCGACATGGGGGCATTGATTGCCGGGGCCAAGTACAAGGGTGAATTTGAAGAACGGCTGAAAAGCGTGATGAGGGAAGTCATGTCATCTGAAGGTGAGATCATTTTGTTCATTGATGAGATCCATACCCTCATCGGCGCTGGTGCAAGTGAAGGGGCGATGGATGCCGCAAACATCCTCAAACCTGCCCTGGCACGCGGCGATCTCCGGGCCATCGGGGCAACCACGCTGAAGGAGTACCAGCGTTATTTTGAAAAAGATAAAGCACTGGAGCGGAGGTTTCAACCAGTCATGGTCAATGAACCCGATGCGCTTGATTCGATATCTATCCTGCGTGGCCTGAAGGAGCGTTATGAGACCCATCACCATGTAAGGATCAAGGATGAAGCCATTATTGCTGCAGTAGAATTATCACAACGTTATATTACAGAACGTTTCCTTCCAGACAAAGCAATTGACCTGATTGATGAGGCTGCCTCCAAACTTCGCCTTGAAATCAATTCTGTTCCTGAAGAAATTGAAATTACCGAACGAAAGATCCGCCAGATGGAGATTGAACGTGAGGCCATCAAGCGCGATAACAATGACGAACGGCTGAAATCATTGCTGGATGAAATCTCAGATTTGAAAAGGGAACAGCAAATCCTGAGGGGCAAATGGAATGCAGAAAAAGAAATTGTCGAAAAAATACAGTCCAGGAAAAATGCAATTGAATCGCTGAAACTCGAAGCTGATCAGGCCAATCGCATCGGGGACCTGGGAAAAGTTGCAGAAATCAGGTATGGGAAAATACCCCAGGCGGAAAAGGAGATTGAATCATTCAAATCGAAACTTTCTGAGATTCAAAAAGATTCACCGCTTGTGAATGAAGAGGTCGGAGCCGAGGAAATTGCCGGCATCGTATCACGATGGACAGGGATCCCAGTTAACCGCATGCTGCAAAGTGAGCGTCAGAAGTTACTGAACCTTGAAACAGAGCTCCATATGCGGGTTGTTGGCCAGGAGGATGCCATCAGTGCAGTTTCTGATGCCATTCGCCGCAGCAGGGCAGGCTTGCAGGACAACAAGCGTCCGGTTGGCTCATTTATCTTCCTTGGCACAACTGGTGTGGGAAAAACCGAACTAGCCAAAGCCCTTGCCGGGTTCCTGTTCAACAATGAAAACAACATGATCCGGATCGACATGTCGGAATACCAGGAACGCCACACGGTATCGAGGCTCATCGGAGCTCCTCCGGGATATGTCGGATATGAAGAGAGTGGTCAGCTCACCGAGGCCGTGCGCAGAAAACCCTATGCGGTCGTTCTGCTTGATGAAATCGAAAAGGCACATCCCGATGTATTCAATATTTTACTTCAGGTGCTTGATGACGGCCGTTTAACCGATAACAAAGGGAGAACGGTGGATTTCAAGAACACCATCATCATCATGACCTCAAATATCGGCTCTCACATCATCCAGGAAAACATGGATATGATCACCGACCTCAACCGGGATGAGGTTTTTAATCGTACCAGGGAACAGGTTTTTGACCTGCTGAAAAAGACCATCCGGCCTGAATTCCTGAACCGGATTGATGAAATTATCATGTTCCACCCGCTGACCCTGGAAGAAATCAAACAGGTGGTGAAATTACAACTCGGTCTTCTCCGGGAAATACTGGGTAAGAACGAGATTGTGCTTACAGTAACGCCTTCTGCAACTGACCTGATTGCCAAACTGGGATTTGATCCGCTTTATGGGGCCAGGCCCATAAAACGCGTGATCCAGAAGCAGGTTTTGAATGAACTATCGAAGATGATCCTTGAAGGCACAGTGGATAAAGAGTCTGAAATCATGATGGATGAGAAGGATGGAAAGCTCCTTTTCCGGAACAAATAGATCATTTTTTTCCCGGTTCTTCCACTTTGATCAGGTTGCCGTTGATATAGATCTCTTTTTTCGAGATGCTCCCGTTTTCGTTGTAGTAGACCCAGGTACCATCCTGGTGACCGGAATCATATTGTCCTGAGATCATTATTTTACCGGAACTGTAAAAGGTCTGGAAAGAACCCTGCTTCTCCCCTGCCTTGTATGTTGCATGCAATTTGAGCCTGCCTTCAAGATAGTATTGCTCCCAGATCCCTTCCATAATGCCGCTCCTGAAATTATGAATCTCGGATAAGCCACCATCAGGATAGAATACTTTGAATTGGCCATTGGGCAGCCCCGACTGGAAGCTTTGCTCTGACACCAGGGTGCCATTGGATTCACTGAAAAACTGCCAGGTACTGTCCTTTTTTTCATTCAGGTATACGCCGGCCGCCATTTTCCGGCCATTTGGGAAGTAGGAAACTGTTCTTGCTTTTTTACCCTGGTTTGAGATCACCGAAACTGTTTTTAATTTTCCATCCGGGTAAAAGTAACGGAATTCCCCTCCGGGAAAACCATCTTTGAAGCGGCCTTCATAAACGGGCCGGCCCAGGGAGTCGACCTTTCGCCAGAATCCCTGTTTACGACCCTGTGAATCGGTGATATTCAGGGTATCCTGGCTGAATACTGAAAAAGAAAAAATTGCAAGCAGAAATATCATGAAAATCCGAACCATAACCTGAATAAATTAACTTTGCAAATTACTAATAATTTCACTTGCAAACCTATCCTTCAAAATTACTGGAACAGGCAGTAAATGAACTGTCGAAACTTCCCGGAATCGGACGTAAAACGGCTATGCGCATGGCCCTTCACCTCCTGAAAAGGAAACCTGCGGATGTGGACGCCCTGGGAACTTCCATCATTAAAATGCGTAACGAAGTCAATTATTGCAGGGAGTGCAGGAACATTTCCGATGATGAATCGTGCGCAATCTGTGCAAACCCGAAACGGGATCATGCAATCATCTGCGTTGTTGAAGATATCCGGGATGTAATGGCGATCGAAAATACAGGTCAGTTCGGCGGAGTGTACCATGTACTCGGTGGGATCATCTCCCCGATGGATGGAATCGGCCCGCAGGACCTTCACATTGATGCTCTCATCAACCGGTTGGAAAACCATCCGGTTGCCGAGGTTATCCTGGCGCTGCCAACCACCATTGAAGGAGATACGACCAATTTTTACCTCTTCAGAAAACTCAGTGATTTTAAGGTTAAACTGACCACCATAGCCAGGGGAGTTTCTATTGGTGATGAACTGGAGCATACGGATGAAGTAACCCTGGGACGCTCCATATTGAACCGAACTCCCTATGAATCAGGTCTTTCGCGAAAACAGGAAACAGATCAGAAAAGTTCCAGCTGATTGACCCTCACCTGCGAAAAATTCTCTACCTCCAGCCCTGCATAATTCTGCAATAAAGGACGTATCGCCTTCTTGATCACTTTATTTGGGGTGGTATGGCGCGATTTGCTGAAATTTATCAGCGACTTTTTCTGGCGCGCGGTAACCTTGATGGTGATGGTCTTGAATTTAACGGGCTTTCGTGCCTTTTTAGCAGCTTTCCTGGGCATGAGATCAGCGTTCTTGCAATATTTCCTTGAAATCGTCTATTATTTTCCGGGCAAGGTTATCAGCCTTTTTCATCATATCACTCTCGGCGTAAATCCTTATGATCGGCTCGGTGTTTGATTTGCGAAGATGCACCCATTCGTTTTTAAAATGGATTTTAATCCCGTCGATGGTTGTGATCGGATGTGATTTATATTTATCCATGATACCTTTCAGGACCTCCTCGATATCCATCTCAGGGGCAAATTCAATCTTGTTTTTCGAAATATAATAATTCGGATACTGATCCCTGAAGGCAGAACATTTTTTTCCCGACTTTGCCAGGGCAGTCAGGAACAGGGCTATCCCAACCAGGGCATCCCTCCCATAATGCAATTCAGGATATATCACCCCTCCATTCCCCTCTCCGCCGATCACAGCATTCTTCAACTTCATCATTTCAACAACATTCACTTCCCCTACAGCTGATGCAAAGTATTTACCTCCTGCCTTTTCAGTCACTTCACTTAAAGCTTGAGTAGAGGATAAATTCGATACAGTATTTCCTTTTTTATGTTGAAGAATATAGTCGGAAACAGCCACTAAAGTGTACTCTTCTCCAAATGGCTCACCCATTTCATTGACAATGGCGAGACGATCTACATCCGGGTCAACCACAAAACCCAGGTCGGCCTTTTTCTTTACAACCTCCTCGCAGATATCAACAATATGTTCAGGAAGTGGTTCGGGGTTGTGGGGAAATTGACCGGTAGGGTCACAATAAAGGCGGTCAATTTTATAAACTTTCAGCGCCTCAAGCAGGAGGGGTATTGCAATTCCCCCGGTGCTGTTCACTGCATCGATCACAACCCGGAAGTTGGCTTTACTGATGGCCTCTGTGTCCACCATGGGAAGAGAGAGAATTTTTTCAATATGTTTTTTGATATAGGAATCATCCCTTCTGCAGGTGCCAAGGAGATCGACTTCTGCAAAATTAAAATCCGCTTTTTCAGCAAGGGCCAATACCTGCAATCCATCATCCGATGAAAGAAATTCCCCCCTGTGGTTGAGAAGCTTCAGGGCATTCCATTGTTTCGGGTTGTGGCTGGCGGTCAGTATAATTCCTCCATGTGCATTTTCATCCACTACAGCTATCTCTGCCGTTGGCGTTGTTGTTAATCCGATATCCACAACATCCACTCCCATACCCATCAGGGTGCCAACTACAAGGTTGTTCACCATTGGGCCCGAGATACGTGCATCTCTTCCAACAACCACCTTCAGCCTGGTTCCGCGATGCCCCTCTTTAATAAATGAAAGGTATCCCGCCGTAAAACGCACAATGTCAACCGGATTCAGCCCTTCACCTGGTTTTCCGCCAATGGTTCCCCTTATGCCTGAAATGGATTTGATTAATGCCATCTGTCTTTTTTTAGGCAAATGTAAAGGTTTTCAATATCGCCTCCCCAAAGTGTTAAAAAAATCTGAAAACTGGTTGGCTGCAATCCAAGGGTCATCTGATTTTTTCGTACTTTTGCAAAACAGATAAGTGCCTATAGCAGGTATCTTTGACCGATGATGGAAGAACCTTTTGAATCTTATTTCGATCGCGAAACACTGTCCCTCGTTGGACGTTTCGAAAAAATGCTGCAGCAGGACCTGCACTGTTTTTTTGACGTGGATGAATTTGAAGAAATCATAGAGTATTATTTTTTTAAAAATGATCAGCGTAAAGCTCTTGTGACCATTAACCAGGCCCTGGAACAGCATCCCGAAAGTTCAGCCATCCTGATCAAACTTGCACAGTTTCATGTCAATGCAAAAAAAGATCATGAAGCATTCCGGATCCTGAAGGAGATCGAACAATCTGAAATTGCTGACAGCGATCTGTATCTTGCAAAGGGCAATCTTTACAGTCAGCTTGAAAAGCCTGAAAAAGCCATTGAAGAATATAAAAAAGCCATTGAAGGCGCTGATTTTGTTGATGACATCTATTCAAGTATTGCTTTTGAGTATGAATCCCTGGGCAAATACGACAAGGCCATTGATTTTTTATTAAAAGCCCTTGAACTGAATCCCGATAATGATGCGGCTCTCTACGAATTTGCTTTTTGCTGCGAAGTTTCTCAGCGTTCCGACCAGAGCATCGCATTTTTAACATCTTTTCTCGATCAGCATCCCTATTCAGTAGCTGCGTGGTTTAACCTGGGTATTGCTTACAGCAACACCGATCTGTATGAAAAAGCCATTGACGCTTACGATTATGTTCTTGCGATTGATGACACCTTTTCATCCGCATACTTTAACAAGGCGAACTGCTATGCCAACATCGACCAGTTTGACAAAGCAATTGAGACCTATTTTGAGACATTCTATTACGAAGATCCTGAGCCAGTTACCTATTACTACATCGCTGAATGTTACGAAAAACTGAAGAAGTTTGACGCCTCCATTGAATACTATCAGAAGGCCATTTCTCTCGACCCTGAATTTGCCGACGCATGGCTTGGCATAGGCATATCGCATGATGAATTGGGAAAACCCCAATCTGCACTGCCCTATATTCTGAAAGCTATCAAGCTAACCCCCGCCATTCCTGAATACTGGTTCATCCTCGGGGATATCCAGATCAAACTTTCTAAAATTGAGGAGGGAATCGCCTCATACCGGAAGGTCATTGAACTTGATCCGGATGATGCCGACATTTGGCTTGATCTTTCTGTGGTATATGCCGATCAAAAGGATTATACACAGGGATATTCTGTGCTGGAAGAAGGTTTGCAGCACCATGCAGCCCATGCTGATTTTTATTTCGGGATGGCCTATTACCTCTACATGCAGGGAAAATCGAAACAGGGAGCTGAGATGCTGACAAAGGCCATGGAGATGGATTATGAAGGTCACAAACGTCTCTTTACCACCTTTCCTGAAGCCAGGAACCATCCTGAGGTTGTTGAATTGATAGAATCATTTAAAAAATAGCGGGATTCAATTTCGCAAGTCCATTCACTGTTAAGCTATAACCTATGACAACAATCAACCTGCCCTTTTTACCCGACCGCACGACAAAACCCAGGCAAAACGGCATTGCCATGGTGATGGACAAAGGGCTCAGTGTTCGCGAAGCTGAAGATTTTATTGAATCAGCCGGACATTTAGCCGATTTTGTCAAACTGGGTTTCGGAACCTCTTTCGTAGGAAATAAAGTCAGGGAGAAGGTCAAGGCTTACCAGAAAGCAAACATCAAGGTCTATGCAGGCGGAACCCTGTTTGAGGCCTTCGTAGTTCGGGGTCTTTTCGATGATTATCTCAGGTACATTGATCAACTGGGGCTTGATTCTGTTGAAGTTTCCGACGGGTCCATGATCATGGAACATGATATAAAATGCGAATATATTCACACGCTCTCTAAAAAATACACTGTACTTTCAGAGGTCGGTTCCAAAGAATCAGGTATCATCATTGCACCGGGTCGCTGGATCCAGATGATGCAAAAGGAGTTGCAGGCCGGCGCCTTCAAGGTGATCGGGGAAGCACGTGAAAGCGGGAATGTGGGGATTTACCGGACCACTGGAAAGGCACATGTCGCACTTATCAATAAAATTCTCGCGAAGGTACAGGCCGATAAACTCTTATGGGAAGCTCCTTTAAAGCCACAGCAGGTATGGTTTATCAAACATTTCGGCGCCAATGTAAACCTGGGGAATATTGCGCCCGCCGAACTGATACCGCTTGAAACACTCAGGCTTGGGCTAAGAGGCGACACCTTCTTCAGCTTTCTTCCACCCAAATTCAAGAAGTTCCAGCCAATTTAATGAAGCAGGGATAACCAAAGGAAGGAGGAAACTTTGTTACTTGGGTTGATTGGATTTCCGCTGGACCACTCATGGTCAGCCACTTATTTCAATGAAAAATTCAGGAAGGATGGACATCCGGACAAGGAATACCGGCTTTTTCCACTTACCTCCCCTGATGAATTTCCTGCACTCCTTGAATCCTATCCGGATCTGACGGGTTTAAACGTCACCATCCCATTCAAGGAGAAAATCATTCCGTACCTGGATGATCTCGATGAAACAGCCCGCCAGATAGGTGCTGTCAATACCATCAGAATACAACGGGAGAAGGGAAACATCCGGACAACAGGATTTAATACAGATGCGGCCGGATTTCTCAGGACACTCGACCAGGTTCCTGCATGGAATGCACTGATCCTTGGAACGGGTGGTGCATCCAAAGCAGTTGCCTACGCTCTGAAAAGCAAGAACATCCAGTTTTCATTTGTATCAAGGAAAAGTAACGGTCCCGGCATCATTTCCTATGATAAACTAACCATTGAGGTAATGCATTACAATAAACTCATTATCAATACTACACCTGTAGGCATGTACCCAAATCAAGATCAAATTCCCCCTATCCCATATGACTATCTCACAGGGGATCATTTTTTATATGATCTCATCTATAATCCCGAAGAGACCGGATTCATAAAACAGGGAAAATTAAGAAATACACGCACGATGAATGGCATGCAGATGCTGATCAATCAGGCGGAATTAGCGTATCAGATATTCGAAGCTAGGTAGGTTTCTTATCCTCCTTTTCCGGTTCATCATCCCTCACGACTTCGATCTTAAAATCAGCAACCATGGCGGCCACCGCCCCGGCTGCAGCCAGGATTGGAGCAAACAGGGCCCCGATCACACCAAAAGTAACGGGAATTTCGAAAAACACTTTTCCGGTTTCATCCTTGATGATCAACTTCCTGACATTTCCTTCGTGAATCAGCTGTTTGATCTTCTCAACCAACTCTTCGCCCTTTACCCGAAATTCTTCTTTTATATTTTCCATATCGGTGAAGTTTAGAGGTTTATAATTTACCGGATCAGCATCTTTAACAGTTTTATTTTATTTTTATACGGAGCATATCTGACCGGGATATCAATAAAATTAGCCTTTTTCATGATCGACCGTGCATGGGAGAATACCTCAAAACTGTACTTCCCATGGTAATGCCCCATCCCGCTGTATCCAACCCCGCCAAAAGGCATGTTATCATTGGCAATGTGCATAACCACCTCGTTGATACATCCGCCCCCGGAGCTTGTTTTGGTAAGGATTTCATCCTGCTTTGAAACAGAGGTCGAAAAATAATAAAAAGCCAGCGGTTTCTCATGAGCGTTGACATAATCAATCACTTCGTCCAGGCGTTCGAATTCCATCACAGGGAGGATGGGCCCGAATATTTCATCCTGCATGATGGGATCATCGGGTTTTACGGCATCAATGATGGTTGGCGCGATATAACGGGTTTCAACATCGACCTCCCCGCCTGTAACAATATGCGCCCCCTTCAGCAAGGCAGCCAGTTTTTCTGTTTTGGCTTTGGTTGCAATATGCACAAAATCAATGCTTGACCTGGGATCTTCTCCAAAATAATCCTTGATTTTCTTTTTCATCAGAACCATCAGTTCATCCTTCACCGAACGATGAACAAAAAGATAATCAGGGGCAATGCAGGTTTGACCAGCGTTGATGAATTTGCCCCACACGATGCGGCTGGCTGCGATATTCAGGTTCGCATCCCGGTCGACAATACACGGACTTTTTCCTCCAAGTTCAAGCGAAACGGGTGTAAGATGCTTTGATGCTGCCTCCATAACCACCTTCCCAACCATCGAACTTCCCGTGAAAAAAATATAATCCCAGCGTTGATCCAGTAAAATCTGGTTCATCTCCCTTCCGCCTTCAAACATCGTTATATACTCCGGGGGAAAGTATTCCCTGATCATCTCAGCCATCACTGCGGAGGTATGGGGGCTGTAGATCGATGACTTCAAAACCACGCAATTCCCGGCGGATATGGCCCCTACAAGCGGCTTGATCAGTAACTGGAAAGGATAATTCCATGGTGCTATGATCAGAACTTTTCCATAGGGTTCCTTGTAAATCCGGCTGGTCGACCAGAAGTGAACCATCTGGTTTGTACAGACACGTTTCGGTTTCGACCATTTCCGGAGATTGCATATGTGAACACCAATTTCGGCAAGGACCAACCCTATTTCAGTGCCATATGCCTCAAATTCAGACTTATGCAAATCCTTCCACAGGGCTTCATACAGTCTTGTTTCATAGGCCAGGATGGCTCGTTTTAACGTTTTAAGCTGCGTTATCCTGAATTCCGTTCCCTTGGTTTTATGGGTACTAAAAAATTCCGATTGTTTTTGAACTGCCAATTTCACCTGTTCAACCATGATTTTTCATTTTTGCACGATTACGCATTATTTTATTTCTGCCAGGATTTCCCGAATGCCGCCAGGGATTGATTCCACCTATAAACACAGCAGTTTAAATGCCAGGTTGTTTTTTCTCATGACCTTTAAACCCGGACATAGAGGAATAGACTCCCATCCATTTTCCGACGAACAAATCAAATAGCCTCACCGGGAGAATGCCTTTGGTGAAGGGTATTATTTTAACCAGCAAGGGGGCACGAACAAACAGCCTGTTATGTTTAATCGCCCGGACTATCTTCCCTGCAATGAATTCAGGTTTAAGCAACGGAAGCAACGGTGTTAAACTGACTCCGGCAAACATCCCGGTGCTGATATAGGATGGATTCACCGTTGTAACGTGAACACCTGATCGTGATTGTTCCAGCTCAAGACGAAGTGACTCAGACCAGCCTGCGACGGCCCATTTACTTGCACAGTACACAGACATCTGGGGATTTGAAAGCATCCCGGCGGCAGAAGATATGTTAACGATATGGCCAAATCCCTTCTTAATCATTCCAGGAAGTAACTCAAGGGTTACATGCATCAGGGCATTGGAATTCACCGCCATGGTTTTATCAATCTCTCCATGGGAAAGATCTTTAAAATCCTTGTTTCCTGTGATGATCCCGGCGTTGTTGATCAGAATATCTACCTCTCCCACCTCAGCTTTCACCTTTGTAACAGCCTCGATTACCTGTGCATTATCTGAAACATCAACCTGATAGGGATGGATGATGAAATGCATGGCCCTCAATTCCCGGGTGGTTTCAACCAATTTTTCTTTATGAATATCCCAGATGACCAGTTCTTTCGCCCCTTCGAGCATGCATAACACGCCCATCAACCGTCCAATCCCCGATGCCCCGCCAGTCACCAGTACCGTCGTTCCCTTGATTTTTGTCATAGTCCTCCTTTTCTTTAAATTTGAAAAATCAAATGTACATTTTTTAAAACAGATAAAAAATTATGCTGCCGACAAAGATTTATTTGGTGGTGACAAAAGAAATTCCTACATTTGCAGCCCGTTTAAAAGGCCTATAAAGTTAATCAAAAACAACATCTACAGCAATGAATTTAGCACCTGAAGTAAAAAAGAAAGCATTTTTAGAACATGGGAAATCAGAATTTGACAGCGGTTCGGCCGAAGCGCAGGTAGCACTGTTCACCATGAAAATCCAACATCTTACTGAGCATCTGAAGATCAACAAGAAAGACATGGTAACAGAACGTTCGCTTGTAATCATGGTTGGGAAACGCAGAAAATTGCTGGATTACCTGAAAAGCAAAGATATTCAACGTTACCGTAATATCATTAAAAAACTCGGGATTCGTAAGTAAACTAATTATTTTCTTTATAAATCAAGAAAGAGGCAATGTGATAATTGCCTCTTTTAATATCTGAAAGAGACAAAAAAAATGAATGGAATAACAAAAACCTTTACCCTTGCCGATGGACGGGAGATTATCCTCGAAACCGGCAAACTCGCCAAGCAGGCCGACGGGTCTGTCGTAGTAAAGATGGGCGACACAATGATACTTGCTACAGTGGTAGCTATGCAGGAGGCCAAAGAAAATGTGGACTTCATGCCATTATCGGTTGAATACCGGGAAAAATACGCCGCCGCCGGTCGTTTTCCGGGAGGCTTCTTCAAACGGGAAGCACGTCCGTCCGATTACGAAATTCTTATCTCCAGGTTGATTGACCGGGCGCTTCGTCCGCTTTTTCCTGATGATTTTCATGCTGAAGTCCAGGTGATCGTTACCCTGATCTCGGCTGATAAAAACGTCCTGCCCGATGCACTGGCATGCCTCGCAGCTTCTGCAGCGCTGGCAGTCAGCAATATTCCCTTCAATGGTCCCATTTCGGAAGTCAGGGTTGCCAGGATTAAAGGAGAATTTGTCATCAATCCCAACATTGATGCGATGGCTGAAGCCGATATCGACATCATTGTCGCTGCCTCCATCGACAACATTATGATGGTGGAAGGAGAAATGAAGGAAGTTTCAGAAGAGGATATGGTCGAAGCCATCCGCGTTGCACATGAGGCCATCAAGGTTCAGTGCCAGGCGCAGCTTGACCTGGCTGCCTTGATCGAAAAATCACAGGTAAAGAGGACCTATTGTCACGAAACAAATAATCCTGAATTCAAGGAAAAGGTAAAAGCAGCCACCTATCAGAAGGTTTATGATATGGCTACCAGCGGCAATGCCAACAAGCATGAGCGCAAAAAGATCATCGAAGCCATCAAGGAAGAATTTATTGCCACCCTCACCGATGAGGAAAAAGAGGCGAACAAAAACCTGATCGGCCGTTATTACCATGAGGTTGAAAAAGAGGCCATCCGCAACGCAACCATGGACAACCGCAAGCGTTTGGATGGTCGTAAGCTCGATGAGATCCGGCCAATCTGGAGTGAGATCGATTACCTTCCGGCAGCGCATGGTTCTGCCATTTTTACGCGCGGCGAAACGCAGTCACTGACAACAGTAACCCTCGGGACCAAACTCGATCAGCAGGCCATTGACGGTGCCATCATCGAAGGAAAAGTAAATTTCATCCTCCATTACAATTTCCCCTCTTTCGCCACAGGCGAAGTAAAGCCTATCCGCAGCACAGGCCGCAGGGAAATAGGTCATGGAAACCTCGCGCTGCGGGCGTTAAAGAACATGATTCCCCAGGGTGCAGATAATCTCTATACCATCCGGATCGTTTCCGATATCCTGGAATCGAACGGCAGTTCATCCATGGCAACCGTATGTGCCGGAACACTGGCATTGATGGATGCAGGTGTGAAAATCATCAAGCCTGTTTCAGGAATAGCCATGGGACTTATTACTGACAACAAGCGTTATGTTGTGTTATCCGACATTCTTGGTGATGAAGACCACTTAGGCGACATGGATTTCAAGGTTTGCGGCACCCGCGATGGGATTACCGCATGCCAGATGGATATTAAAGTCGACGGCTTGTCGTTTGATATTCTTCGCGAAGCCCTGGCTCAGGCCCGCAAGGGACGTATGCACATTCTCGGGGAAATGGAAAAGACCATTTCGGAACCACGTGCCGACTTCAAACCATTTGTTCCGCGTATCTTCCAGATGAAAGTTCCCAAAGAATTCATCGGTGCGATCATCGGACCTGGTGGCAAGGTCATTCAGGAGATGCAGCGGGAAACCGGAACAACCATCGTCATTGAAGAGGTGGGAGAATTTGGCATCGTTGATATTGTTGCCGACAACATGGAGGCCCGTGATAAGGTGATTGAAAAGATCAAGCGCATTGCATCGGTAGCCGAGGTGGGCGAAATTTACAAGGGAAAAGTTAAAAACATCCAGTCATTCGGCGCTTTTGTTGAAATCCTTCCCAACCAGGATGGCTTGCTCCACATTTCGGAAATTGATTGGAAACGATTGGAAAAGGTTGAGGATGCCCTGAAGGTAGGAGATGAAATAGAGGTAAAACTGATTGAGGTGGATCCTAAAACCGGAAAATTAAAACTTTCACGCCGGGCCTTGCTTCCCAAACCGGAAGGTTATGTGGAACGCAAACCTGAACCACGGACTGACCGCCCTGATCGCGGGAATGACCGTGGTCACGATCGCGGACACGATCGCGGACACGATCGCGGGGGCGATCGGGGTCCAAGAAGATAGTACATGTAACCCAAACCTAATTTTTGCGTAAACAGACCCATAGTTTAGGTCAAAAACAAATTGCGTTCGCATGAGGCAGTTAAAAATTACGAAGCAGGTTACCAATCGAGAAACCGCATCCCTGGATAAATATCTCCAGGAGATTGGCAAAGTGGAATTGATTACAGCCGACGAGGAGGTGGCTCTCGCCCAGCGGATCAAGCAGGGGGATATGGCTGCACTTGAAAAACTGACAAAAGCTAATTTGCGTTTTGTTGTTTCTGTTTCAAAACAATATCAAAACCAGGGATTAAGTCTGCCCGACCTGATCAATGAAGGTAATCTCGGTCTGATTAAAGCTGCACAAAGGTTCGATGAGACCCGTGGTTTCAAGTTCATCTCTTATGCCGTATGGTGGATCCGCCAGTCGATTCTTCAGGCCCTGGCCGAACAATCAAGGATCGTTCGTTTACCTCTCAACAAAATAGGGTCTATTAATAAAATCAACAAAGCTTACGCACAGCTTGAACAGCAGTATGAGCGGGAACCCAATGCCGGTGAAATTGCCCTTTTACTCGAAGTTTCCGAAAATGAGGTCAAGGAATCGATGCGTAATTCGGGCCGGCATGTTTCAATGGATGCCCCGTTGATCCAGGATGAAGACAACACAATGTACGATGTGTTGCGCAGTGAGGAAAACACCACGCCCGACAATGGCCTGCTCTATGAATCCCTTAAAAAGGAAATTGAAAGAGCGGTGTCAACCCTTACCCAGCGTGAAGCTGACGTGATCCGGTTGTATTTCGGACTCAATGGCAGCCATCCGATGACCCTCGAAGAGATTGGCGAAAAATTTGACCTTACACGCGAACGTGTCCGCCAGATAAAGGAAAAAGCTATCCGCAGATTAAAACATACCTCCCGGAGCAAGATCCTCAAGACCTACCTGGGATAGACTGCGGAACAGCGAGCTTAAATTTGTCATTCGTCATTCGTCATTCAAGATGCCCCATTTAGTTGCGCCTTCTCTTCTATCAGCTAATTTCCTGAACCTCGAGAAGGATATTGCCATGCTCAATCAGAGCGATGCCGATTGGTTTCATCTCGATGTAATGGATGGCCTGTTTGTTCCAAATATCTCTTTTGGATTTCCCATCATTGAAAAAATCAGGAAAGCAACGGTCAAGCTGCTTGATGTGCATTTAATGATCATTGACCCTGAGCGTTACCTGGAACGGTTTAAGAAGGCCGGTGCAGACATTATCAGCATACATATCGAGGCCTGTAAAGATCCCATTCCTGCCTTAAGGACCATCAGAAATTTTCAAGCCAAAGCCGGTATTGTCATCAAGCCGGAAACACCTGTGGATGTTCTGGCCAATTTGATCGGTGAAGTTGACCTGGTGCTGATTATGTCAGTAAATCCGGGTTTCGGCGGCCAGTCATTCATGCCACATACCTTTGATAAAATTGCTGAATTGAGATCCATGATCAGATCACTGAACAGCAACGTACTGATTGAAGTGGATGGAGGCATCGACCTTCAGAATGCAGCACCGCTGGTGGAGGCAGGAGTCGACATCCTGGTAGCCGGAAACACCATCTTTTCTTCAGAAAACCCGATCCAAACCATTCATCATCTGAAAAGCATCAGGTAAGTTTGCCCGCTACTTTTTATATTTCCAGATTAGCTTCACAATTTTTTCCTATTTTTACAGAAAACTTGCAGTAATATGGATTTCTGCGGAGCCAGGGATTATATCATTCAAAGACTGAGAGCGGAATTAAAGCCAACACTTTTTTATCACAGTGTTGAACATACCCTTGATGTGACCGACGCAACCCGGCGACTGACAGAGGCTGAAAACATTGATAAGAAATATTCCACGCTGATTGAAACAGCGGCGCTTTATCATGACGCAGGAATCCTCGTGCAGTATGCCAATCATGAAAGTGCATCTGCCAGCCTGGCAAAAGAGATTCTTCCGGGTTTTGGATACACAGCAAAAGAAATTGAATCCATTTCCGGGTTGATCATGATCACCAAACTGCCGCAAAACCCGGTTTCGCTGGCAGAAAAAATCATTTGTGATGCCGACCTCGATTATCTTGGCCGGAATGATTTTTTCATCCACTCTTTCCAACTTCGTCTCGAATGGCAGGTTAACGGGATTAAACACACACACCTGTATGACTGGTTCAAAGCACAGGTCGCTTTTTTATCTGATCATCAATATTTTACAAAATCGGCATTAGCACTGAGAAGTGAACAAAAAGATAAAAACCTCCAGGAGGTCAAGCAACTTCTCAACCAGGTTACACATTTTCAAACATTGAAAAGTTAGTCAGTCCCAGCATAAAAATTATCAAACGTAAAACATAAATCTTTTTCGTATGGCAACAGCAACCAAAGAATCGAAGTACAACAAAGTGATTTTGATTCCGACCGATTTCTCGGAAGTATGCGGAAACGCAATATCACATGGTGTAAAACTGGCAAAATTCCTGAATTATAAGGTATGTATTCTCCACATCATTAACAAAGAAACCAAAGCTGCCCTGAAGAAGAAAAGTGTGGGAGTCGATTATGTGGAATGGAGGCTCAAGGAATACAAGAAATATTATGAAAAAAAATATGATGTTGACATCGACACATTGGCCGTTGAAGGAAGCATCTTTTCAACCATCAGTGAGGTGGCAACGCAGATCAAGGCTAACTTGATGATTCTGGGAACACATGGGAAAAAAGGATTGCAGCATGTATTTGGCAGCTATGCCCTGAAGGTGGTAATCGAATCGCCCATTCCTGTCCTGGTGGTACAAAAACGCGCATTCAGGGAGGGTTACCAGAATATTGTTTTCCCGGTAAGTAATGAGGTGGAATCCCGTCAGGCCGTACAGTGGGCTAAACTGATGGCCAAACTCTTCAATGCCAAAATCCATATCCTGGTATGCCCGGAAAAAGATGCCGGTCTGAAGAACCGTCTGGTCATCATCACCAAGCAGATCACCACAATCTTTGATGAGGAAAAAATTCCCTATGGCGTGACAACGGCTTACAAATCTTCAAATTTCGCCGAGGAGGTTATTTCCTACAGTGTAACTCAACATGCCGACCTGATGATGATCATGACCCGTCCGAATGTAGATGTTCCCGGATTCAGTCTCTCCTCATGGGATGAAAAAATGATGTTCAATGAAGCACAGATTCCAGTGATGTGTATCAATCCAATTGAACTCGGTTATCATTATTACGAATGGGCGATGCTCGCATAATTTTGAAGGGATTGCAAGCAATGCCCTGTATGCGGATATTGCCTGGGATGCTTTTAAGGCTGGGCGTTTGACTTTTTGTTTTTCGAAACATGAATTTTTCTGAATGATGAATCTGATCCGGAGATATTGGGATATAAAACCACTTTTTCTAATTATTTCCCTGGCGGTGTTTTTCCGGCTTTTGGCAGTAATTTTCGCCAAAGGCTGGGGGATGTTTGATGATCATTTCATCGTAATTGAATCATCAGGATCATGGGTTGCAGGACACGATTACAATGACTGGCTCCCCGGCAGTTCCGGAAATCATGGGCCTACCGGTCACAACCTGTTCTATCCCGGATTGCATTTTCTTCTCCTTTCACTTTTTAATTGGCTGGGAATCAACGATCCGCAAATTAAAATGCTTTTCATCCGCCTCATTCATGCCGCATTTTCGATGATTACCGTTGTCCTTGGATATAAGATTGCAGAGACCCTCCAGGACAAGAAGTCGGCCCGGCTCGCCGGTTTGCTGCTGGCGGTTTTTTGGTTTATGCCATGGATGAGTGTCAGAAATCTGGTAGAGATGGCCTGTATCCCCTTTCTCGTGGGTGGTTACGCGCTCATTTTCCGTAAGAAACCTGACCGGGGTATTTTTATTGATTGGTTTCTTGCGGGTTTGTTGTTCGGATTGGCAGTGAACCTTCGTCCCCAGGCCGTCTTTTTTCCGGTAGGGATCGGTTTGGTTATCCTGTTTCAGCGTAAGTGGGGTCAGCTTCTGGCAATTTCAATCGGAGCCCTGGCATCTTTTGTCATTTTCCAGGGTGGCATTGATTTTATCATCTGGGGGAAACCCTTTGCCGAACTCACGGAGTATGTCAACGTTTGTGTTACAGAACGGAATGATTATATATCGCTTCCCTGGTACAACTATTTTCTCACCATTTTTGCCCTGTTGATCCCCCCGGTGAGTTTCTTTCTTTTCTGGGGATTTATAAAGAACTGGAAAAAGTACCTCCTGGTTTTCCTTCCAACACTGCTCTATTTTATGTTTCATTCCTACTTTCCAAACAAACAGGAACGGTTCATTCTGCCTATGATTCCCATGCTTATTGTTTTCGGAGCCATGGGCTGGACCAGTTTTTGCGAAAAATCTGAATTCTGGAAAAAACGCCCGGCTTTATTATTTTGGAGCTGGTCCTTCTTCTGGATCATCAATACCATTTTGCTGATTACATTTACCTTTACCTATTCAAAAAAAGCAAGGGTTGAAGCAATGACATATCTTTCAAGATATCATAATATCAGGGCCATTGCAGTTGTTGATGAAGACAACAGCCCTGAACTCATGCCAAAATTTTACCTGAACCAATGGCCGATATCCTATAATGAATTTGTCGGGGACCTCAGCGTCGATTCTATCCTGGCTCTCTCTTACCGTCATAAGGCAGACAACCCGCCCAGCTTTATCCTGTTCACCGGCGACAAACAGGTTCAGCCGATGGTAATCAAAGCAAGGAAATATTTTCCCGCCCTGGTCCATGAAACCACGATCGAGCCAGGTTTCATCGACCGTTTCGTTCACTGGTTAAATCCGATCAATAAAAACCGCAGGATTTTCATTTATCGTAACTGCGATCTTATCCCAAAACGAATGGAAAAATAATATGACCAAACGTAAAAAGATCAATATCGCCCAACCATCATTTCTCGGCAATGAAAAGAAGTACCTGGTTGATACGATCGACAGCGGCTGGATTAGTTCCATCGGTCCCTATATTGAAAAGTTCGAAGCTGAATTTGCCAGGTACCATGGGGTCAAACACGCTGTTGCCACGCACAATGGGACAATTGCTCTGCACCTGGCACTGGTTGCGGCCGGGATAACAAGCGGGGATGAAGTTATTGTTCCAGACTTCACGTTTGTCGCAACAGCAAACAGTGTCAGGTACTGCAATGCAAGGCCGATCCTGGCCGATGTCGAACGGGATGACTGGAATTTATCCCCGGAAGCTGTAACGGCAAATATCACCTCAAAAACGAAGGCCATCATTCCGGTTCATCTTTATGGAAATCCTGCCAGGATGAATGAGTTACGTGCCATCGCAAAGCAATACAACCTGATCATCATTGAAGACTGTGCCGAAGCACTTGGAGCGATTTATCAGGGAGAAAGGGTTGGTACGATGGGCGACATAGGCTGTTTCTCTTTTTTTGGCAATAAAATTATCACCACCGGCGAGGGAGGAATGTGTATTACCAACAATGATGAGCTGGCTGAACGCATGCGGATTCTGCGCGACCATGGCATGAACCGCAGTAAGAAATACTGGTATGATCTGCTGGGATTCAACTACCGCATGACCAACATGCAGGCTGCAGTTGGCTTAGCGCAACTTGAGCAGATTGATAGCCTGTTAAAGACCAGGGATGAAATCTATCGCACTTATAAAAACGCATTCAGCAGATGTAAGGAAATCGTTCTTCAGGAGAATCACCATCAGCTAAGCGTTAACTGGATATTCACGCTGCGGATGCAGGGATTGTCTGAAGAGCAACGTGATGCCGTGATGGCCGATCTGAAAGCACAAAACATCGATTCCCGGCCGGTATTTTATCCTATACATCAAATGGATTTTTATCAGAATGGAGATTTTTTCCGCTCCAGTCCTGAAAACAGCAAGCTCATATCCCGGGAAGGGATCAGCCTGCCAACTTTCATTGGCCTTGACCACGGGGATATAGAATTTATTGCAGAGACTTTAATTGAATCATTGGGGAACCAGCGATCATGAGCTTCCAGTATTAAATCGGTCATTTATAAAATCTGGCCGTATAGTCTAAAGATCTAAAATTGACAGATGAAGGTATCCGTAATTCTGCCGACCTTTAACGAAAAAGATTCCATTATACTTCTTATTGAAGAGATCCGGGCCATCCTCAGCCGCGAAAAAATCGATTACGAAATTGTGATCGTTGATGACAGCAGTCCTGACGGCACCTACCAGGCTATCATCGATGCCTTTAGCAACGATCCCTGTGTCGTACCCTTGCTGAGAACCAAAGAAAGAGGGCTTGCCACTGCCATCTATCACGGGATATCCAACTGCAGCGGGGACAAGGTGGTTGTGATGGATACCGACTTCAACCATCCCCCGGAACTCATTCCGCTGCTCCTGAAAATTACAGACTATTTCGATATTGCCTCAGGATCCAGGTATGTCATTGGCGGCGGAATGGAGACATCAAGAATGCGCTATATCGGCAGTAAATTATTTAACAAGTTCATTCATTACACCCTTCTTGTCAAAACCACCGACAACCTTAGCGGTTACTATGCTTTCAACAAGAAAATACTTGATGAGGTTGATCCCTCAACCATTTTTTACGGTTATGGCGATTATTTCATTCGCTTCCTGTATATCATGCAGAAAAGGAAGAAATTCATCCTCGAAGTACCGGTGATTTACAAAGACCGCCAGGGAGGACTTTCGAAGACCAACCTCACAAATGAATTGGTGCGTTACACCCGATCTGTTTTCAATATCCGGTTTTCCCGCTGGAAGAAACATTAGTTCAATGGACGCGAAACAGGCCAATCAAAGAATTATTGAACTTTCGAACGAAATACGAAGGCACAATTACAATTATTATGTTCTGTCAAGGCCTGAAATAGATGACTTTGAATTTGATATGTTGCTCGAAGAGCTGGTTCGGCTTGAAAATGATTTTCCCGAATTGGTCGATCCCGACTCCCCTACCCGGCATGTTGGCGGGGAGGTCACCAAGGAATTCAAACAGGTTCTTCATGCCCATCCGATGCTTTCACTCGGGAATACATATTCAGAAGAGGAGATTCGTAATTTTGAGGAACGCATTCATAAAACGATTGGTGATGAGGTGGAATATGTGTGTGAGCTGAAGTTCGACGGCGTGGCAATCGGGCTCACCTATCACAACGGACGGCTTGTACAGGCAGTTACCCGGGGCGATGGCATCAGGGGGGATGATGTGACAACCAATGTGCGTACGATCAAGAGTATACCCCTGAAGCTTCATGGCACAGGCTACCCCGAAGAGTTTGAGATCAGGGGGGAGATCATCCTTCCTCATACCAGTTTTGAAAAGATGAATGAACAGCGGCTGGAAGAGGGCGAGGAGGCCTTTGCAAATCCCCGCAACGCCGCTTCCGGCAGTTTAAAGATGCAGGATTCCGCCGAAGTTGCACGACGTAACCTGGATGGTTTTTTCTATTATCTGCCCGGAAAGGGACTTCCCTTTAAAACACACTATGATGGCCTGGTTGCTGCAAAGTCGTGGGGCTTTAAGATTTCAGAATACATGGTGCGGTGCAAAACCATAGCAGATATTTTTGATTACCTGGACACCTGGGATAAAGCACGGCATGAGCTTCCATTTGACATTGATGGGGTGGTGATCAAGGTGAATGACCTCCGGCAACAGGATTTGCTCGGATTCACGGCCAAATCACCACGCTGGGCCATTGCCTATAAGTTCAAGGCAGAACGGGTTACCACCAGGCTGATATCAGTTGATTTTCAGGTGGGGAGAACCGGGGCTGTGACACCGGTTGCCAACCTTGAACCGGTGCAACTTGCCGGGACGGTTGTTAAAAGGGCTTCTTTGCACAATGCTGACATCATCAGTTCACTGGATGTCAGGATAGGTGATGTGGTTTTTGTCGAAAAGGGTGGCGAGATCATACCCAAAATCATCGGTGTGGATCTTGAAAATCGGAATGAGGATGCCATAACCCTTTCGTTCATCAGCCACTGTCCTGAATGTGGGACCGGATTGATCCGGACCGAAGGAGAATCGGCCTGGTATTGCCCGAATGAAAGTGGTTGTCCGCCCCAGATCAAAGGAAAACTTGAACATTTCATCTCCCGTAAAGCGATGAATATTGACAGCCTGGGGGAGGGAAAAATAGAAATTCTGTTCGACAACGGGCTGGTCAGAAATTGTGCCGACCTCTATGATCTTAATTTTGAACGGCTGATAGGACTTGAGAAAACCTATGAATCCATAGAAGAAAAAAAGGAAAAGAAGATCAGTTTCCGAGAAAAAACTGTCACCAACATCCTGAACGGCATTGAGGCTTCGAAGAAAGTCGGTTTTGAACGCGTCCTTTTTGCTCTGGGAATCCGGTATGTGGGTGAAACGGTTGCAAAAAAGTTAGCCGCTCATTTTATTTCAGTCGAGAACCTTAAACGCGCTGATTTCAATGAATTGGTGGAGGTAGAAGAGATCGGTGAAAAAATTGCACAAAGTATCCTAACCTGGTTTGCTGATCCCGGAAGCAATGAAATTATCAGCAGACTTAAGGAAGCCGGAATTAAGTTCAGCCTGGACCAGTCGCTTGTAACCAGGTTAAGTGATAAACTTTCAGGTTCGACCTTCGTGGTCAGTGGCATTTTTGAGAATTTTTCACGCGATGAACTTAAAAAGACCATCGAAGCGCATGGCGGAAAAAACATTGGTTCAATCAGTTCAAAGACCTCCTTTCTCCTGGCGGGGGCAAATATGGGGCCTGAAAAACGCAAAAAGGCAGAAAAACTGGGCGTTCCGATCATTACCGAAGCTGAATTTTTAGCCTTGCTGGGTTAACCCCTTAAAACAGGAAAGGGGGATCTCTCCCCCTTCCGGCACACTCAAAACATTCGTTCAGGGTTCTGCAACCCGATGCATCAAAACAGATGCGTTATTACTATTGCACTTTCTTTATCGATCCCGCCCCCGAAACACTCTGGTCTACTTCTGTTGGTGAACCCTTGTATTTTACACTTCCGGCCCCGGAAATTTCTGCACGGATCTTTTTGGAAACGTTGATCTGGGCATTCCCAGCTCCACTGATGTCCAAATCATAGTTCTCAGCAGGCATATCAAATGCAAAAATGTCTGATGCTCCCGACAGATCCATGTTAACATCCGTGGCGGAACCCGAGAACTTCATCTTACTGGCGCCACTGCAATCGAGTTTCAGCTTCTGCACCACAATTTCCATTTTCGAATCAGAGGCTCCCGAAGCATCAATGCTGAGCTCCGGAACCGTGATACGGCCTTCTGTATTGATATCCACGGCCCCGCTCACATCGATACGCTTTAAATCCTTCACAGTGACGTACACCTTCATTGTCGTTACATTATGAACCGGCTTTTTTGTCTCAATCATCAGGGTTCCACCAACTACCTCGGTCCGGATAACCGGAAGCAGGTTTGCATCAGCTTCAACAGTGACCTCTTCAGTCGGGCCTTGTTTAAGAAAAATATCGAACGCACCAGAAACCTCAATGCCATCAAACGAAGGGACCTTTCTGGCCTCCTTCAGCACATTTCCATCTCCATGTACTCCCCCGGGGACATGGCAACTTGCAAAAAGGCTCGACATTCCCAGGAACAGGCTGACGAACATGAACATTGAAAATACTCTACTTGTTTTCATAGGATCAATTTTAAGTTATTGGACGGTAAAATATGTATTGGTTACAAAAATAAATTTAAACTCAGAATCCGGGCATTGGCTACTTCAGGCTGACATTCCCATACTCACTGTGCACGACCACCTTGCTCACGGGTGATTCCGTACCACCCACCGTCCCCTTATAGCTGCTTTCTGTTGCAGTTGTTGAGCGGTAGGAGAATTTGGCTTTGTCAGTGGGGAATTCCAGATCGCAGAATTTCAGGTCCGCTTCCAGAGTATACTTTGCCTGTTCAGCAAGCCCGATGTTGACATCAGCATATTTATTGCGGATATTTACCGACGTGAAATCGGCCGGCATTTCATGTACATCGCAGTTACCATATTGAATGTCCAGGTTCAGACTTTGTTCAATCCGCTGGATATCAATATCAGAAAACTTTGATTTGCTGTCAACAGCTGAGGAATTTTCCATATTCAGCTTTCCCCCCTCGAAATTGACATTGAGTGCAATAATTTTTTCTGCATCCAGGTCGGAGAATTTTGAGTCAAGCCGCAAGCTTCCGGCATAATCCAGGGTCATCTGCGAGTATTTCAATGACAGAACCGCCCCTTTCATCCAATTCACCTTGGCCTTACTGAATTTTATATCCAACAGGTTATCCGAATTACCAAGCTTCTTCACCTCCAGATTTCCATATCCCAGGTTAATCCTGCTCTTCCCGTTTACTTCATTGATATATATGTCACCGAATTTATTGGTCAGATCGAGGCTGATCGCTGCCGGCATAGAAATCATGTAATCAATGGAGAAATGGCCCTTCCCCGATCCCTTGCCTTCCTGGATGTTGGTGATAGCGCTTACGGCAGATGGTGAATCAGTGAAATCAATCGAAATCCTGTTGAACCTTTTTGTGGCTTCCTCCTGGTCGTCGGCAGAAACGGTGATGGTAACTTCAATGGCGATGGTATTTTTATCCCAATTGGTACAATGCACCTTCCCGAAACGGTTGTTAACCGTTAACTGTGCATCGGGGTTTATGTTAAATTCCTTGGTGATCACCTTGGTAAATTCATCATCTGCTTTGACTCCTTTAATGCCAAGCAGGAACAGGAACATCAATGTGAAGAACGTTATTTTAAGAATTGTTTTCATGGCGATGGATATTAACTAGTTTTTAGATTGTGATAGCTGGTGGATGATGTTTTTCAGGATAGTTTCTTTCATTTGCTGGTTTCTGATGATTGCATCCAGAATATTTTCGTTACCGGGATTCGATGAAAATGTAACCTTCAGATCGGCGGTGGATTTATCCAAATTCCGGATCTCAGCCAGGGCCGATTCACTTAAGGAGAGGGCTCCCGGATTGCTGGCTGTAAGTTTATTCAGTGTCCCGAGCTGAGCATGTGTCTGATTGTCATAAAACAATATGGCCTCCCGTATTTCAAGGGGCAGGTCAGTTCCCTGATTTGCGGAAGCAAACCGTTCACGGATCTCCCTGCCTGCAAATTCAACTAAAAAGACACTGACACTGATCAGGATGATAATCAAGGCAGCAGCTTTGAGCAGCCGGGTGCGGTTGTGGACCATCAGGGTCATCTCGGGCTGCTTGGGCAATCTTTCCTGAAATCGTTCGAAATGGCCATCAGCAGGCTCATTTGAATCGAATTCATCGAGATGGTCTTTAATATATTTTTCCAGGTTTGGCATGGTTAATTGGCGCTAAATATTTTTTGATAACTTTTATTCTTCAATAATCCCATTAACTTCTGACGTGCGCGAGAGTATCGGGTCCGTGAGAGCTGGTTTGATATATGCAGTATCTGGGCTATCTCTTCATGATCATATCCTTCCAACAGAAAGAGAGAAAGAATTACTCTGTAATCCTCGGCGAGTTCAGAAATTGCCCTTTTCACCTCTGCCACCTGAAACTGGATTTCTTCTTCCCTGTTGTCTTCGGATGAAGCAGACAGTTCGTTTTCCACCTCTTCGAGGGGAACCGTGTCCTTCAGTTTTCTCAGGTAATCAAGAGAACGGTTTATCACAATGCGTTTCAACCAGGATCCGAAACTTCCTTCACCCGTATAACTGTTCAGCCGCTGGAAGGCATCCAGGAAAGATTCCTGCATAATATCTTCGGCTTCTGCAGTATCGTTCACAATCCGGAGGCTGGTATTGAACATGGCTTTATAATAGAGTTTATATATTTTGAATTGTGCTTCCCTGTCACCCCTGCGGCAGGCCTCAATCAGTTCCTGGTGAATATTGATATAAGCACTTTCCAAATTACCTGATTTTGTGCAAAAGGACTCGGCCGTTTTTCAAATGTTACAGCTTCAGGTTAAAATTATAAAAAAATCTTTGCCCTTGCCTTCGCATTGTGCAAAAGCCAAATCAAAAATCGCAGATATGGTGTAATTTTGCGCCATGTTAAAAAAGATCCACCTCCCTGTATATTTCTATGCGCTTGCTGCCATGCTCTTTTGGGGCTTTTCTTTTATTTGGAGCTCAGTATTGTTGAAATACTATGAACCTGTCACCATCATTTTTATCCGGCTCATCATTTCCGCATCGTTCCTGTTTACGGTCAAGCATTTTTTCCTGGCATCTGAAAAGATCAACAGAAATGACTACCGGTTGATTTTGCTAAGTGCCTTGTTTAACCCGTTCCTCTATTTCCTGGGTGAAAATTACGGACTGAAATTCTCCACCCCAACCATTGCAGCGGTGATCATTGCCACCATCCCGGTGTTTTCACCACTGATCGCCTATCTCAGTGTCAGGGAGAAACTATCTCCCATCAATTTTGTAGGAATTGCCGTTTCATTTGGTGGTGTGATCCTGATGTTGGTCACCGGAGATCTTTCATTTGCTGCCGACATTCGCGGGATCCTGTTTTTATTCGGAGCTGTTTTTGCCTCGCTGCTTTATTCGGTCACCCTGCGGAAACTCACCGCTAAATATTCCGCACTCACCTTGATTGCCTGGCAAAACCTGATCGGGATTTTTCTTTTCTTACCCATTTTTCTGATTTTTGAACTAAAATCATTCATGCGGGTACCTTTAAACGGGGAGATCATCACGTCGATGCTCCTGCTGGCCATCCTTGCCTCGTCAATATCGTTTGTGTTTTTTGCACATTCTGTTAAATTACTGGGAATCAGCAAATCAAATATATTTTCAAACCTGATTCCGGTATTTACAGCCATCTTCTCCTTTTTTTTACTGTCAGAAGGCTTTACGTTTCAAAAAATTGGCGGGATCGCGCTCGTTATTGGAGGTGTTTACCTCTCTGAGAGGAGCAAAAAACGGCTATAGCTCACCATTTTTAGTTACCTTTGCTTAACCATTACAGAATGCAAAATAGATGATTTTTAAACCAGAAAAACTGAGGATAAAAGATCAGCGGATGAAGCCCTTCATCGATACAGATGAATTATGGGACCTGATCAATACCGTTCCTGCTTCAAAAGAACGGGTCAGGGATGTCATTGCAAAATCTTTGGATAAAAACCGGCTGACACTTGCCGAGACTGCCGTACTCATCAATGCAGAAGACCAGGATCTTATTGAAGAAATTAAGCAGGGAGCCCGACAGCTGAAAGAAAAAGTCTATGGCCAGCGGATCGTTCTTTTTGCCCCGCTGTATATTGGCAACCTGTGTACAAATAATTGCGCCTATTGCGGGTTTAAAGCATCCAATAAACAGTTAAAGCGCGTCACACTCGACAAAGACGACCTGATAAGTCAGGTTACAACGCTTGAAGATACTGGCCACAAAAGGCTGATCCTGGTATTCGGAGAGCATCCGAAGTATGATGCCAATTTCATCGCAGATAGTGTCAGGACGGTCTATGGAGTTAAAAGCGGCCCAGGTGAGATCAGACGGGTCAACATCAATGCAGCTCCCATGGATATTGATGGATTCCGCATCATTAAAGATGCAAAAATCGGAACTTACCAGATCTTCCAGGAGACCTATCATCAGGAAACCTATGCCAAGGTCCACCCGAGCGGAATGAAAAGAGATTTCGACTGGCGCCTGACCGCGCTCGACCGGGCGCAGGAAGCCGGCATCGATGATGTAGGCATCGGGGCCCTGTTCGGACTTTACGACTGGCGCTTTGAAGTCTTAGGACTGGTGCGACATACAAACCATTTTGAAGCGGTTTATAATGTCGGGCCCCATACCATCTCCTTTCCGCGGATCCAGTATGCCTCTCAACTGAACATGGACAAGTCTCATTTGTTAAGTGATGAGGAGTTCACACGGCTGGTTGCCATTCTGAGGTTGGCCGTTCCCTATACCGGCCTGATCCTCACAGCACGCGAATCTGCTAAAGTCCGCGATGAAATTATGCAATTTGGCGTCTCGCAGATTGATGGGGGAACCAATATCGAATTGGGGGGGTACTCGAAAAGAAAAGAGAATGACGCACAGGACATCGATCTTGAGCAATTCCAGATCAATGATAACCGCAGTCTAAATGAGATCATGAATGAACTGATCGACCATAAATACATTCCCTCATTCTGCACAGCCTGCTACAGGTTGGGCCGTACCGGCGAACATTTCATGGAATTTTCAGTTCCTGGCTTTATTAAACGGTTCTGTCAGCCCAATGCCCTGATGACCATGGTGGAGTACCTTGAAGATTATGCTCCTCCTGAAACAAAATTGAAGGGATACCTGCTCCTGGAGGAAAAACTTGGTGAAATCGAAGATGTGGCATTCAGAGAACAACTGAACAGGAAAATCAACGAGATTAAAGAGGGTAAACGTGACCTGTATTTCTAAAAACAGATTATCATGAGCGAAGTCAGAATTATCGGATTGTTGATCACCGACCGGATTAAGGAGGCTGGGCAAACCCAACAGGCACTTACAAAATATGCCCATGTGATTAAATCAAGGCTTGGGTTTCACGAGGTATCTGAAGAAGTATGCAGCCGGGTCGGGGTTATTATCCTGCAACTCGCAGGTGAAATTTCAGCGTGTAAGGCCCTTGAAGAGGAATTATCATCAATCAGAGGGCTCGAATTGCAAAGAATGGTCTTTACTTTTTAGTTTTTAGTGGATGAGTGAAATTTCCAGAAAAGAACTTAAAGCAGAATTTCAGTCGCATTACCTGAATTCTTCTCTTTCAAGCATGCGGCTTGGATTGTATGTTACGCTCATCCTGTTTTTTTGCTTTGTGCTGTTTAACCTGATTTTTTTCCGGAACTCACCTGAATATCATTCATACACACGCTTCGGGATCATGGCTCCTGTGATCATCATTTCGATTTTTGTGACCTATTTTCGATCCTTATATAAATGGCTCAAGCCTATTTTCATTTTTTTAAACCTCTTCATAGGACTGGGAATCCTGCTTGTCGGATTGGAAACATCGCCAATCCGGGTGGGAAATGAATATTATTTTTCCTGGGTGATGCTCGTTGTGATCGGTTTTTTCTCGTTTTTCAGGTTGCCTTTCGTTACACTTATCAGCATTGGAGCTTACCAGGTCACGATGTTTATATTGGCTACCTTTCTTAACGGGACATACAAGTTCAATACATTTGGCTTTTTCAATGATTTATTCTTTGTCATTGCCATTTACAGTGTCGGATTGATCATGGCATTGATGTTCAGGATTTTACATTGGAAAAATTTCCTTCACAAGAAAGCCCTCTCCGAGAACTACCGCAAATTGCTCAAGGAGACTGAAGATCGGAAATTAGCTGCAAAATCACTTCAACAGTCTGAATTTTTGTATATTAATACATTAAATTCCATTCCCGACTGGCTCTATGTTGTGGATACCGACCTCAGGTTTGTCATGTTGAATTCATCCCTTCAGGAGGAACATCTGCGTCAGGGATTTCCAATTAACTGCATTGGAAAAAAGATCACTAAGGTCTACCCCTTTATCCAGACTACAACCATTGACGAAATTAACAGGGTATTTAAAACCGGGGAGATTGTTGTCAGCGAGCAGCAATTTTTCCTTCGGGATATGACGATCTATGGTGAGACCCGGAAAGTTCCTATCTTTAAGGGGAACCAGGTGATCCAGGTCATGACGATCATGCGTAATCGTTCAAAAGAGCGGGAGATTGAAGAGCTTAAGCAGAAAAATGTTGAACAGAAGGAGATCATGCTCAAGGAAATCCACCACCGGGTAAAGAATAACCTGGCCATTGTCGTCAGTCTCCTGAATCTCCAGCTTCATAACAATTCGGATCCGGAGCTCCTCCGGATCATTCGTGATGTTGAAATGCGGATACGGTCGATGGCCCTGATCCATGAACACCTTTATCGTTCTGAGAATCTCGAGTTAATCCCGCTTCCCTCCTATCTGCAATCCCTTTCGGAAATCATTGCCAGCACTTTTAACAAGCATAAGGTAAACTTAGTCACAAACTTTGATTCGATGGAAGTCACAGTTGAACTTGCACTTCCGCTGGGGCTTATCGCCAACGAACTTCTGACAAATGCGTACAAATATGCTTTCCCAAACCATAATGACGGAGTGATCGAAATCCAGCTTCAAAAAGAAAACGGGAATAACTGTGCGATGATTATCAAGGACTACGGGGTCGGGCTACCCGCTGAATTTACAATGGATGCCGGAAAATCGCTTGGGATGTTTATTGTGAAGCTTCTGGTTGAGCAAATCAATGGTACAATTGAAATTCACAATAATGGCGGAGCCACCTTTATCGTCCGATTCAATAAAATAGACGAATACAATCAAAATAAACTATTAAAGCAATCACCGTGAAAGAAATCTGGATACTCGGTATTTATATTACCGACCGGTTGAAGAAGGTTTCAGATGTCCAGGATATCCTGACAAAATTTGGGTGTACCATCAGGACCCGGCTTGGACTTCATACAGTTAAGGATGATGTTTGCGCCAGAAGCGGCTTGATCGTTCTGGAACTGACAGGTTCAAACGAGGAGTTTGTAAAGCTTGAAAATGAACTGATGAAGGTGGATGGCCTTCAGGTTAAAAAGATGGTATTTACAGAGTCATGACGCGTGACGTGCTCCATGTAACAACAAATCAGACCAGTGTAACCCTTGTGCCGCCATTGTCAATTCCAAGCATGGTGGTTTTCGTGATGATGGTGTCTTTACCTGAACGTTCAACAAAATGAATGGCCGCTTTTACTTTTGGGCCCATGCTGCCATCCGGGAACTGGCCTTCCTCGAGGTAGCGTTTGGCCTCTGCAATGGTCATCCGGTCAAGCGCCTTTTCCTGTGGTGTATTGAAGTTAATGCAAACTTTGGGAACGTCGGTCAGGATAAAAAATTTATCCGCATTGACTTGTGATGCAAGCAACGCCGAGGCAAGATCTTTGTCAATGACGGCATCAATACCCTGGAGTTTACCGGGTTCCACATAAAAAACAGGGATCCCTCCGCCACCAACAGCAATCACAATCTGTCCACCACGTGCAATCGATTCAATGGTCTTTTTATTGATGATAACCAATGGCGTCGGAGAGGCAACCACCTTCCTCCATCCACGACCACGGGGATCCTCCCTGAACAGGGATTTTGATTCTTTCATAATTTTTTCAGATTCCTCCTTCGTATAGAAGGGACCTACGGGCTTTGTCGGTTTCAAAAAAGCAGGATCATCCTTATTTACCAAAACCTGGGTGGTGATGGTGATAATGTCCCGCTCCATGTCGTGTATTTCCAGAACATTCTTAAGCTGTTGTTCAATGATGTAACCAATGAATCCCTGGGAATAGGCGACGCAGATATCCAATGGCATTTCAGGCAAGCCGAACATTTTAAAGCCTGCTGAATTGGCAAGCATAATGTTTCCGACCTGGGGCCCGTTGCCGTGGGTGATCACGATATTGTAATCGCGCTTGATTAATTTCACCAGGCTTTCGGCGGTGGCATTGGCATTTGATTCCTGTTCATCAATGGTGCCTTTCTGGTCTCCCCGTAGCAGGGCATTCCCCCCGAGCGCAACAACAGCAAGCTTTTTCATTTTCTTAAAATTATTATTTTTATATATTAGCCGGATGCAGTTTCCACATTATCTGCGTAAAATGCATCAATGCCGTCAGCATGGGTATTTAATTTGATCGCAGGATCATTGGCAAATGTAGATATTTTTTCGGATCTTTGAGTACCTTCGCAAGGCAATGAAATCCCAGAAAAAAGCCTATCTATTTGCCTTTGCAGCCATCGGATGTTGGTCAACAATCGGATCGGCCTTTAAGATCTCACTGAAGTATCTTGATCCGCTTGGGTTGCTTTTCTTTTCATCTCTAGTTGCCTGCCTCGTCCTGTTTTCGATCCTGCTGATCCAGGGGAAACTTGTCCTGTTAAAAAGCCTGTCATTCAAAGAGGTGATTTTATCTGCGTTTCTCGGCTTATTGAATCCATTCCTTTATTACATTGTTCTGTTGAAAGCCTATGATTTGCTTCAGGCCCAGGAAGCAGGGACCCTGAATTACATCTGGCCGCTTTTCCTGGTATTGCTTTCAATTCCGATGTTAAAACAAAAGATCGGATTTGCCAGTATTTTCGCCATTTTCATCAGTTTTTTCGGCATCATCATCATTTCAACCCATCCCGAAATGGGTATCCGGCCAGCTTCACTCATTCAACCGGACCGGTTGACCGGAGTGGTCCTTGCGGTAGGGAGCGCCGTATTCTGGGCATTGTATTGGATTTTCAACATCAAAGACCAACGGGAAGCTGTAAGCAAGCTGTTTCTTAATTTTTGTTTCGGTTTTCTTTACACCATGATAGCAATCATTATGACTGGGAAATACCACCTCCCAGACTGGCAAGGCTTTGCGGGCGCAACCTATATTGGATTTTTTGAAATGGGGATCACTTTCGTGTTCTGGCTCAATGCACTCCGGTTTTCAGCCACAACTGCAAAAGTTTCAAACCTGATTTATCTTTCGCCTTTCATCTCCCTGATTATCATTCATTTTGTTGTAAGGGAACCCATACTGATTTCAACCGTGATTGGACTGATTTTTATTATAGCAGGCATCATCCTCCAACAATACCTAAAGCGTTGACCGACGGTTGTTCATCGCACTTTCAAGGACATTCAGTACCTCTTTTCTCGTAAAGGGTTTACCCAGATACAAATCGCAGCCATTGGATAAAATGAAATTTTGGTCCTCCTGCAAAGTAAACCCGGTCATGGCTATGATCGGAGTATTCCGGTTGTTATTCATTTTTTTTATTTCACATGCAGCCTCCAATCCGGTGATTCCCAACCCGAGGTTGATATCCATTAAAATGACATCGTAGGCCTTCTCCCTGGCCATTTGTATGGCTGTATTTCCATCCTGAACCGCATCGAAAATATACCTCTCCTTGCAATATTCAGTAGTTAAAGTGATATTATCTTCATTATCCTCAACCAGTAAAACCCGTGGCTGCCAGTTATTTGTCTCAAATATTTCATCTAATTCCCGGGATGAAGTTGGCTCTGTTACCAATGATTGTTCATCTCCCCTCAAAGGCTGTTCGGATTCCCTTAAACGGATAATAAAAACTGATCCTTGTCCAATCTCGCTTTCGAGAAATAGTTTACCCTTCATTAAGTCAATGATTTTCCAGGCAATGGTGAGACCCAAACCGGTTCCCTCATAACTCCGGTTATATCCGCCACTGACCTGACGAAATGATTCAAATATGACCTGGTGATATTCTTTCGCAATCCCGATGCCTGAGTCAGCAACCCTTATTTCGATCCAGGGTACACCCTCAATTGACAGACGGTTCAACTCAATCGACACCCGTCCCAGCTCAGTAAATTTAATGGCATTATCAACCAGTTCCCCGATGGCCTTATTCAACAGATGTGGATCAACTGTCACCTTCACCTTCTGCTTCGGCTGAAATTTCAACTGAAGATTCTTTAAATCAGCCAATGGTTTAAAGTTGGCAACCATTCGCTGCAATTCCGATTCCAGTTCAACCTCTACCAGGGTCAATTGCTCGGTTCCTGTCTGCAGTTGAGTGAGTTTGAGGATATCATCCAATGTTTTTAAAAGCCGTTCACCTGAAACCCTTATCCTGTCGGCCATTTGACGAATATCTTCTTCTTCCGACTCCTGGCCGATGATGGATGAAAATCCAAGGATGGCATTCAGCGGAGTTCTTACCTCATGGCTCATGTTCATCATCAGGAATGATTTCGTGAGATTTGACTCTTCTGCCCTTTTTTCAGCGGCAGTAAGGTGCACCAGTTCTTGCCGAAGCCGTTCATCTGTTTTTTTTCGCTCCGAGATGTTCCGTAAAATAACGATGGTATGCATCTCGTTATTCAGATCGAAATTCGACACCTTTACATCTAGGTCGAAGGAGGTACCATCCTTTTTAATCCCTATCGTTTCATACTCCGATGGTATTTCAATTTCAGCATTCCTCAGTTTAATATATTCACTGATACGCTCTTTTTCACTGGGGCCGACCAGGTCAACAAGTGATTTCCCCAGGAGGTCATCCTGTTTATCGTATCCGAAAAGTGCAAGATAAGCCGGGTTTACAAACACATGAATTCCATTCAGTGAAACACCGATGGCATCTTTTGAATTTTCCCAAACAGCCCTGAATTTGGCTTCACTTTCCTTTAATTTAAGGGATTCGTGTTTCCGTTCATAACGAACCCGGGCATCGGCAAGTTCACGACCAACGGCCGGAGCGAGCCGGGTGAGGTTATCTTTCATCAGGTAGTCCTGTGCACCTGATTTCATCATGTCAACAGCCGTCGATTCGCCTATTGTACCTGAAACAACAATAAACGGGATATCCCTGCCTGAATCATGGAGCACCTGCAACGAATCGTAGGCATTAAACTGCGGAAGGCTGAAATCTGAGATGATTATGTCCCAGTCCTTCTGTTCCAGCGCCAGTTTCATCTCCAGGTTTGATTCAACCCGTTCAAATATCACAGCATAATTTGCTTTTTCCAGTTGCCTGATGATCAATGCACCATCACTTTCGTTATCTTCAACCAGAAGAACCTTCAGCGGAGTTTGCATAATCACTTTCTTAGAGGTGGGGTTTCATTGATCACCAGCCAATACAGTCCAAGTTGCTTAATTGCTTCTGAAAACTGGTGGAAATCGACCGGTTTTCTGATAAAGCTGTTCACACCCAGATCATAACTCTTGGCAATATCCTGCTCTTCCACCGAGGAGGTGAGAACGACAACAAGTAACCTCCTGGTCATTTCATTTGCCCTGATCTGCCTGAGCACCTCCAATCCATCAATGACAGGCAATTTCAGATCCAAAAGGATCAGGGTTGGCTGATTCTTGAGATCACGGCCCTCCCATGCGCCTTTCCCAAAAAGATAATCCAATGCTTCTTTCCCATCTTCGGCAACTACCAAAGTATTGATGATGTTCTGCTTTTCAAATGCACGTTTTGTTAGGGCGACATCACTCGGATTGTCTTCGACCAACAAAATTATCCTTTGCTTCATTTGGTTTCTGGAATGAGGGTAAAATAAAACGTTGTTCCCTGGCCCGGCTTTGAGTCGGCCCAGATAATGCCTCCATGGCGGTGAATGATCCGTTGAACCGTCGCCAGTCCGATCCCGGTTCCAGGGAAATCAGACTGCTTATGCATGCGTTGAAATGCGCCAAAAAGATTCTTTGAATAGGCCATATCAAACCCAATCCCATTGTCCCGGACGTACCACGCTGGTTCCCCGGCATAGACCGTTGTCCCGAATTCAATCATGGGCTTTGGTTGACGTCCGGTAAATTTAATTGCATTATCGATCAGGTTTGTCAATGCGATCTCAATCATATTGAAATCTCCGAAAACCTCCATCCCCGGCTGAATATTTATTTCACATGGCTGATCCTTGCCAATTTCCATTAAACGTTCCAGGATAGATTGTATAAGTGCTGAGAGGTCGATGTGAACTTTGTTCATTTCAATTCGTGAAACACGGGATATTTTCAATATATCGTCAATCAAGCGTCCCATTCGCTGCGTTTCATTCCGCACACGATCAATATATTCACGTCCTTTATCCCCAAGATCATTATAAAAATCTTCTTCCAATGCCAGGCTCCATCCATCTATGCTTCGCAAAGGAGCCCGAAGGTCATGGGAAACTGAATAGCTAAAGGCCTCCAGTTCACTATTTGAAGTTTTAAGTTCTGCAGTTCGCTCAATGACCCGTTGTTCCAGCGATGCATTTATTCGCTTGATTTCGTCCTCCGCATTGCGACGTTCTGTTACATCAAAGAGGATAGAAAGAATATCTTCCCTGATGAAGATACCTGAGATCTCGATGATCCTGACCTTTCCATCCTTACAGGTTACCTGGTATTCAACCGGTTTAATATCCGTTTCCTGCTCCAGGGCATCATGAATAACCACTTCCCAGGTTGAGATCACCTGATTACGGTATTCGTTATCGGGATAGGCTAATTTAAACCAGTCATCCAACGTAGGGACATCATCCAGGGTATATCCAAAAGTACGCACGAAACGATCGTTGATCAGATTGAAATGACCATTGTTCGAAACATAAACCATGGGCAACGGAGCCATGTGTACCAGTGTCCTGAAACGTTCCTCGCTGTCACGGAGTGCAGATTCCGCCCTCCTGCGTTCGAAAATTTCGGCCTGTAAGGACTGGTTAGCCTTTTCAAGTTCAGCGGTGCGTTCTTTAACCCGGATTTCAACTTCATCATAGGCCCTCCGTAATTCATCGCGGGTTCGCTCCAGGGTACTTTTTTCCTTTTGCAGCTCGTTGTTAATCATTCTTAGTTGTGCGGGACTTGGAATAGCCAGTATTTTCGGAAGGATTGGCCACACGACCACGGCTGTTGCCAGGGAGATCAAGGCGCACAATGAATCCACCGCGGCCTGCCACCAGTCAACGGACCACCATAGCCCGATGATATGAACAAAATGGGTCGTTCCGCAAATGAGGATAAAGGCTCCGAAAAGAACAATGGCCCACGAAAACGGAAGGTCTTTTCTCTTCCGGATAAAGACGACCAGGAAAATGGGTATGGAGGCATAAGAGATGGCAATCAAACCATTGGCGATGGCCATCACCATCATCAGGAGCGGCGTCATGGTGCCCGGGTTGGTTCCCTCTATTTCCATGCCTCCCGGCATCGTCATTAAAGGGAAAACAATGAGTATTGCAAGCGCAACTGCCGGGGCAAGAATGCGGGGAACCAGTTCGGCAATCTGGCGAACCATCGTCCTGGGCGGAGCGAAAGTCTGCACTTTGAAACGCCGGAGACGAAGGCTGTTCGTTACAACAAAGATGGAGCTGAATGCCATGGCACCTGCAGCAAACATAGGGCTTAGCAAACCATAGGCAGCAATGGGAATCAGCGCCACATTATAAAAGAGTGCCCAGATAAGATTTTGAACAATGGTTTGATAGGTGCCACGCGACAATGATATTGCACGGCCAACTCCATGCAGGTCACCGCTGATCAGTGTGATACCGGCAGCAGCCATGGCAACATCAGCGCCGGTACCGATGGCTATTCCGACATCAGCCTGAGCCAATGCCGGCGCATCATTGATGCCATCGCCAACCATGGCAACCATACGTTGTGGCATTCCTGAAACCGATCCGGACTGAAGGTTCCTGATTACTTCAGCTTTACCTCCCGGAAGGACCTCAGCCACTACCCGGTCAATTCCAACTTCCGCGGCAATAGCTTCAGCGGCGCTCCGGTTATCGCCTGTAACCATAATAACTTCCAGTCCAAGCTTATGCAAATCTGCAATGGCTTCGTGCGAACCTGCTTTTACAGTATCTGCTACTGCAATGAGACCGGCAACCCTCATTTGTTCAGGAGCAGGTCCCGTAGCCACAATCATCACGGTCTTTCCCTCAGCCTGCAATCTCAGGATATCCTGGTCGAAAATGGTGGTGTCGATTTGCTCATTCTGCATTAACCGTGGATTTCCGATGATCACCGACACCCCGGTCACCTGTGTACGGACGCCAAATCCGCTGACGGCCTTGAAATTGACAGGATCAGTAAGGATGAGGCCTTTGTCCAGGCCTGCCTTGACTATGGCGCGACCCAGTGGATGCTCCGACCCTTTTTCGGCACTGGCGGCCAAACGAAGCATCTCATCCGGGGATAAATCCTTTGAGGCCACGATATCCGTGACTTCAGGCTGGCCCTTGGTGATCGTGCCGGTTTTATCCAAAACAATGATGTTCACCCGCCCGGCCCTTTCAAGCGTTTCGCTGTTCCTGAAAAGGATCCCATGCTCAGCGCCTTTGGAGGTTCCGACCATGATGGCTGTCGGGGTCGCCAGGCCAATCGCACACGGACAGGCAATTACAAGTACTGCAATCGCATTCATCATGGCAGCCGTCCAATCATTCTGGGCAACAAAAATCCATCCCAAAAATGTCGCCAGGGCCAGGCCCACGATAATCGGAACGAAATACTGCCCGATTTCATCCGTCAGTTTTTGGATCGGGGCTTTGCTGGCCTGAGCCTCCTGCACCAGCTTGACAATCTGCGCCAGCGTTGTATTTTTGCCGACTTTCGTCGCTTCGAATCTGATCAGGCCTTCCCTGTTGATGGTCGCTCCGATCACGTCATCTCCGGGCCCTTTACTAACAGGCATCGATTCGCCGGTAATCATCGACTCCTCAAATGCAGAACGGCCTTCGCTGATAATTCCATCGACGGGCACCTTTTCGCCAGGACGTACCACGATTGTATCACCTACGACAACATTTTCTATGTTTATTTCCGATTCGACTCCGTTACGGATCACGCTGGCGGTTTTGGCACGCAGGCCCATCAGCGCTTTCAACGCCTCGGAAGTCCGGCCTTTTGCACGCGCTTCGAGATACTTGCCCAGCCTGATCAGGGTGATGATCGCCGCCCCTGTTTCAAAAAACACGTTCGGGCTGTGTATCAGGCCAACAGTCACCAAAAGGCTTGAAAAATAGGCCACCGAAGAGCCCAGCATGATGAGGACATCCATATTGGCACTGCCGGAACGTAAACTTTTGTAGGCACCAATATAAAACTGCCAGCCTACTACAAACTGTACCACTGTTGCGACCAGCAACAGGACATAGTTATCACCGGGGAAGCTCCAAAGTCCAAAATCCCTGGCCATGCTGTAGATGATCAGTGGGATGGTAAATATCAGACCTGTGATAAGCAGATGCTTCTGATGTTTAAGCGCTGAAGCCCGCACCCTGGCTTCAACATCTTCCAGTTCATCGTTATCGCCAACCTGCACCGGATCAAATCCGGCTTTATGCATGATTCCGGCAATCTCGGCGATTCCTGTCATTCCCGGAATATACTCAATTGCAAGCCGCTCAGTCGTATAACTCACATTGGCTGCAAGAACCCCCTCATGCCGGAGCAGTAATTTTTCAAGAGCCAATGCATCAGAGTGATCATGAAGCCCGGTAACCGGGAGTTCTGTCTTTCCCGTGGGAATGCCAAAACCGATCCGTTTCACTGCGGCAATAATCTGATTTTCATCCAGTTTTGTCGTGTCGAATGATACCGAAAGCTTTTCCCCAGCCAGATCAACATTCGCCTCTTCAATGCCCGGTAATTTGCGTACATTTCGTTCAATCGTCAGTGCACAGTTTGAACATGACATGCCTGTGACCGGCATCGTTGTACGTTTAACATGAACCATTTTTCACCTCCTCATTGTCGATGAATATTACTGCCTCCTGCCTGTAAACACTGTTCAGGAATCACATACAAAGATATTAATATTTAATCCCGTTATCCTTTGTAAATTTGCAAAATGAAATCGAAAACCATTGCATTCCATCATTTCGGTTGTAAAGTAAATTTCGCTGAAACATCCTCACTTTCAAGGCAATTCCATGAAAGCGGATATGAGATTACAAATTTCCACGAGCAGGCTGATGTTTACGTTATCAGTACCTGCGTAGTCACTGCCGTTGCGGAGAAAAAGTGCCGGGCGGCGATCAGGCAGGCACACAAGCTCAATCCCGATGCCAGGATAGCTGTAATCGGATGTTTTTCAGAGCTTAAACCTTCTGAACTTGCAAATATGGATGGGGTCGCCCTAGTTTTAGGCCATTCCGGGAAGTTCCGGTTACTTGAAGAGCTGACCATGCTTGATCAGCGTGAACGCCCTGACTACGAAGCCAAACCTTCAACAGAACAGGATTCTAAAGACCTCGGAGCGGACCACGATTATCATCCCGGCCTCTCCACTCCCGGATTTTCGGACCGTGAATCATTTGTACCCTCCTTTTCATTTGGTGACCGCACCCGTTCCTTCTTAAAGATCCAGGATGGCTGTGATTATTATTGTGCCTATTGCACCATTCCTCTGGCACGCGGACACAGCAGGAGCGACACCATCGAAAATGTTCTGAAAAACGTAAGGGAAATCATCGGTCAGGGGATCAAAGAGATTGTTCTTACCGGGGTGAATATTGGTGATTTCGGCAAGCAGAACGGGGAGAATTTCCTCCAGCTGATCTGTTTCCTCGATCATCTGGAGGGGATCAGCCGATTCAGAATTTCCTCCATAGAGCCTGACCTTCTGTCGAACGAAATCATCGAATTCGTTGCAGCTTCAAGGAATTTCCTGCCGCATTTTCATATCCCGTTGCAGTCGGGAAGTAATAAAATCCTAAAAGCAATGCACCGCCGGTACCATCGGGAGCTATATGCTGAGCGTATCATGAAGATCCGTTCGCTGATGCCTTTTGCATGCATCGCGGCCGATGTAATCACCGGATTCCCCGGTGAAACAGATGAGGATTTCAATGATACCCTGACCTTCCTGAAAAATCTCGATATTTCTTATCTTCATGTTTTCACCTATTCAAAACGTGAGAATACCCTTGCTGCCAAAATGGAATCGGTAATTCAGGATAAAACCAAAAAAGAGCGGAGTGCATTGCTCCATCGTCTGTCTGAGGAGAAAAAGCGACAATTCTACATGCAAAACAGGGACCTCGAGGTAAAAGTCCTGCTTGAATCAGATAACTCGATGGGTTACATGCATGGTTTTTCCGAAAACTACATTAAGGTTAAAACAAAATACAACCCGGCATTTGTAAACCAGGTAATCCATATGAAACTGAAAAATCTTACTGAAGATGGTTATCTGGTTAATGAAAATATAAAATTATGAATTTAGAGAAACTGACATACGATGTTTGTGATATTGCAAAAGAGACGGGTGAATTTCTGAAGAAGGAGATCCATCTCCTGAAAACCTCTGATATCCTGTCGAAAGGATTGCATAATTATGTCACCTATGTGGACAAGGAATCGGAACGCAGGATTGTTGAACGTCTTTCAGCCCTTATCCCCGGAAGCGGGTTTATTGCTGAGGAGAACCAGGAACTGAAGCCCGGTGAGTATACCTGGGTGATTGATCCGCTCGACGGGACCACAAATTTCATACATGGCGTTCCCCTATACTGCATCAGCATCGGGTTGATGCACCAGGATGAAACTATTTTGGGGGTTGTGTATGAACCTAACCTGAAAGAATTTTTTTATACCTGGAAATCGGCCCCTTCATACCTCAACCGGGAGATCATCCGTGTTTCGGAAACCCCCACCATATCCGAATCCCTCGTTGCGACCGGATTTCCTTATTATGACTACCGCCGCCTGGATGATTACCTTGCGATTTTCAAGCACCTATTGCAGAACAGCCATGGAGCCCGACGCCTTGGTTCTGCCGCAGCCGACCTGGCTTATACGGCTTGCGGCCGCTACGATGGTTTTTATGAATATGGCCTGAGCCCCTGGGATGTGAATGCCGGCGGATTGCTGGTGAAAAACGCAGGCGGGATTGTCACTGATTTTCGAGGCACGGAAAACTATATCTTTGGAAAACAAATTATCGCTACCAACTACTCTATTTATACTGAATTTCTAAAACTATTTATAGCATGGAAACAAGAGTTGAATTAATCCAGGGTGACATTACAAAGCTGAAAATTGATGCCATTGTCAATGCGGCAAATCCCTCCCTGCTGGGAGGCGGTGGCGTTGATGGTGCCATTCATGCTGCAGCCGGGCCCGGTTTGCTTGAAGTTTGCATACTCCTGGGGGGTTGCAAGACCGGCGAGGCAAAAATTACGAAAGGGTACAAACTGCCTGCCCAGTTCGTGATTCATACAGTCGGCCCTGTTTGGGGCATTGGTGACCGGAATGAGTCGGCCCTCCTTGCAAGCTGTTATAGGAAAAGCCTTGCACAGGCCACAGTGCATGATTGCAAAACAGTTGCATTCCCCAACATCTCAACCGGAATATACCATTTCCCTAAAGAACTTGCTGCTGAGATCGCCATCCGCGAAGTTAAAAACTACCTGTCCCTGAATACCCTTCCCGAAAAGGTGATTTTTGTATGTTATGATGACGAGAATTACGCAATATACAAGCAACTGCTAAACTTTTAACCAGGGCCGCTTCCGATCATTATTAATTATGCGTACTAACTCTGTAAGGCATAGAGCTTCTTTTGAATCATGAAAAAGATCCTGCTGCTATCCCTCCTTTCATTTTATTCGTTGGTTATTTTTGCACAGGCAGCGAAAAAAAGGATTACTGCCATTGCCACGACCGAAACGATTAAAATCGATGGCATCCTTGATGAGCCTGCATGGGAATCTGCACCCTCCGCAAAAGATTTTGTCCAAAGGCAGCCATACAATGGAAAACCTGAAACATTACGCACCGAAGTCAGGTTTTTATACGACAACACAGGACTTTATGTCGGGGCAACCATGTTCGATCCGCATCCCGACAGCATTCTGGCCCAGATGGGATTGCGCGATGCCAGTAGTTTGAATGCCGATAATTTTATCCTGATCGTCAGTCCATTCAACGATGGAATCAATGCCTTCTGTTTTGTGGTCTGGGCTTCGGATGTGCAGGCTGATTTCAAACTTACAGGCACGGATGCCTATGACGATTTCAGCTGGGATGCAGTCTGGGTCAGCAAAGCCCGGAAAAATGACCGGGGTTGGATCGTCGAAATGAAAATCCCCTATTCGGCTATCCGTTTTCCTTTGGAGTCTATTCAGGAATGGGGCGTTAACCTTCAGCGGGAGATCCGCCGGTTCCGCGAGCTGGACACCTGGAACCTGATTGATTCAAAGGTTTCAGGCTATGTAAACCAAAGCGGCCTGCTCGAAGGGATAAAAAATATCAAGCCTCCGCTCCGGCTCTCCGTTTCACCCTATTTATCAGCATATCTGCAAAACAGCCCGGGCGAAAAGAATTATGAACTTTCATACAACTATGGCGCCGACCTTAAATATGGCATCAACCAGAGTTTTACACTTGATATGACCCTGATCCCCGATTTCGGCCAGGTACGAGCGGATGACAAATATTATAATTTCTCGCCATTTGAAATCCGGTATGATGAGCGCCGTCAATTTTTCACTGAAGGAACAGAGATGTTCAACAAAGGGGGAATATTTTATTCCAGGCGGGTTGGAGCTCAGCCAAAAGGTTATGAAAAGCCTTACCAGCAGCTCAGCGATAATGAAGCTGTTACCGACAATCCCAGCCAAACGAAACTGATCAATGCATCCAAAATATCAGGAAGAACACGCGGCGGACTTGGGATCGGGATATTCAATGCCATGTCGGCAAATACTTGGGCCACTGTTACCGATTCTGTGACCGGTGAAAGCCGGAGGATCATGACCCAGGGATTCACCAATTACAACATGGTTGTCCTTGATCAAAATCTGAAGAACAATTCTTACCTGGATTTTTTGAATACGAATTATTTTATGCCCACTGAAGGTTATACTGCCAATGTTACCGGGAGTTCCTTCAAATTTGCAAACAAATCATTTTCCTATGCATTAACCGGGGATGCCTTTGTGAGCCAGAAATATTACAGTCACAATTCGCCGGAATTCGGATATCACTATTCACTGACCTACGGAAAAATTTCAGGAAATTTTAAGTTCTCATACCAGCAATTGCTTGAAACAGATAAATATGACCCGAATGATATGGGGTTTAATGCGATGAACAACAGATTCGAAAATACGGCAATTTTTGAATATAACCTGTATGATCCGTTCTGGAAACTTCTGAATATGTATAATAATGTGAAAGCATTTTACAATTTCCTGTATGACGGAATGAAATTTTCAGCCCTGAAATTCAGTGCAGAGAGCGAAGCGACAACCCGGAAATACATGACACTTGGTGTTTATTCTGAGGTACAGCCAATTCCCGGATACGATTTTTATGAACCCCGTGTGTATGGATGGATGTTCAAAACCCCAGCCTATGGCAAATCAAGCGCGTGGTTTTCATCCGATTACCGCAAGAAATTTGCCTTGGATGGCTCCATGCTCGGCCTCGTTGCCAATGAGTATAAAACCTCGGGATATACATTTACCCTTGAGCCAAGATTGAGGGTTTCAGACAGGATCATGCTGTTGTATCATATCTATTATGAGAAGATCCTCAATGATGTGGGTTATGTTGATCAATCGGAAGATTCGCTGGGGAACCTGACTATCTACTTCGGGCGCCGCGACCGGTTAAGCATTACAAACATCCTGGAGGCGAATTACATGATCACCAGCAATATGAGCATTGATATGCGGGCCCGTCACTACTGGGTTTCCGCCCCCTACTACTCATTTTACACACTTCAGCAGGATGGTTCACTTGATCCGGCTGCCTATGCTGGTGATCCCGACGTGAATTACAACCTGTTCAACTTTGACCTAACCTATATCTGGAATTTCGCACCGGGCAGTCAGCTCTCACTCATGTGGAAAAATGCCATCACTACATTTGACAACAATATCGTCCCTGATTTTTTCGATGACTTCAGAAATACAATGAATGCACCCGGGTCTAACAGTTTTTCCATCAGGATATTGTATTACCTGGATGCACTGTATTTCAAAAAAAAGAACATTACAAAAAATAATTATCTTTGACAAGGTTTGCATCTATAATACCTTGCCTTTATTAAAGCGAGAATGGCAGCAAAGACAAGAAAAACAACTAAGAATACAAACGTCAAATTTGCACTGGATAAAAGCGAGGAGAAGTATCATATGCTTCTTGACCTTGCAGCAGACGCCTTTTTCAACGGTGATCGAAATGGTAATTTTATCATGGTCAACAGAAAAGCCATTGAACTGACCGGATATTCAAAAGATGAGCTTCTTGCCATGAACATGCGGGAACTGTTTCACGATGAGACTCTTTCGATTAACCCATTGCGATATGATTTGCTTTCGAAGGGGGAGACAATCCATAGTGAACGCGAAATCATCAGAAAAGATGGAAATCGGCTGCTTGTAGAAATGAATTCCAAAGCAATGCCCGATGGAACATTTCAATCATTTTTCAGGGATATTACCAGGCTCAGAGGTGCGGAAGCTATCATTTTAAAGTCTCAGCAAAAATACCGGAATCTCTATATGAGCATGATCGATGGCTTCGTTATCGTTGATATGCAGGGGAACATCGTAGAAAGCAATGAGGCCTTTCAGAGAATGATCGGCTTTAGTGCTGAGGAACTACAGCATCTCAGCTATGAGGATCTCACGCCGGAGGTATGGCATGAATTGGAAACGCGGATAGTGAATGAACAAATACTGGTGAAAGGTCACTCGGGGGTTTATACGAAACAATACCGGAAAAAGGATGGAACCGTTTTCCCGGTTGAGCTCAGTACCTTCCTCATTCACGGCGAAGAGGGCGAAAATGATGGGATGTGGGCTATCGTGAGAGATATTACCGAGCGAAAGCAGGCAGAGGAGGCCATGCGGGCTTCGGAAGAAAAATTCAGAAGTATTGTGGAATCCTCTCCCAATGCCATGCACCTATACCAGCTGACTGACAATGATCAGCTGATCCTTATCGGGGCAAACCCTTCGGCCGACAAATTAACCGGAATTTCACACAGTGATCTATATGGAATGACCATCATACAAGCATTTCCGAACCTGTCCCAAACCGAAATTCCTGCAATGTATAAATGCGTTGCCAAGGGAGAGCTGGGGCCACAATCATTCGAAATCCAGTATGAGGATAAGCGGTTTTCGGGATTCTACTTTGTTCACATTTTTCAGACAAACCCGGGATTTTTAGCAGTCGATTTTACAGATATTACCAGCCGTAGACAAATGGAGGAAGATCTCCGGCGTTCAGAAATTGAATACCGCGATACACTTGATTCAATTCCAGACTGGATTTACGTGGTAGATAAGGACAACAAAATTGTCATGGTCAATTCCGCACTCAAAGAGGAGCTAAACCGCGCCGGGATGAAGCCCGATTGCATTGGCCAGGAAATCGGCCTGACGTTCCCCTTTATCTGCAAAAAGACCATGAATGGCATTAAAAACGTATTCCACACAGGTAAAATTTCAGTTGAGGAACAAAAGATCAATTCCAACAGGACCATTCTCCATACTGAAATGACCAGAGTCCCCATAAAAAAGGATGGAAAAGTTGTCAAAGTTGTGCTGCTGATCCGCGACTGTTCAAAGGAAAAGGAGATCGAGGAATTGAAATCGCGGAATATGAACCAAAAGGAGGTTTTGATCAGGGAAATTCACCATCGGGTCAAAAACAATCTGGCCATTGTGATCAGCCTGCTTAATTTCCAGCTTAACAACAACACCAATGATGAGCTCTCGAGTATAATCCTTGATATTCAGATGCGCATTCGTTCCATGGCCCTCATCCATGAACATCTTTACCAGTCCGAAAATCTTGACCGGATTCCCCTTGATGCCTATATTGCCTCGCTGGCCACCATGATCATGACCACCTTCAGCGGACATCGCATTCAAATGACCAAAGATCTTGACCAGATTGATGTGAACATCGGCTCAGCCCTTCCTATTGGATTAATTATCAATGAGTTACTTACCAATGCATTTAAATATGCATTTCCGTCCGGGATAATGGGCAATATTTTGATTCGGCTTAAGAAAGAAGGCAGGAATCAATGTATGCTTATTGTTGAAGACGATGGCGTGGGACTTCCCATAAATTCATCGATGGATTCTGAAAAATCACTGGGACTTTATATTGTCCGGTTGCTGGTGGAGCAACTTTCAGGAACTATAAAGATCGTGAGGGAAAAGGGCACATCATTCCAGATACACTTCGAAATCTGATTACCCTTCCAACTGTTTGCTGACCCTGTCTTCTGACAGACATGGGACAATGTCAGCAGCCACACTTGCAGGCAAATCATAAAAAAGGCTTCCAGAAATTCTGAAAGCCTTGATATCACTTGAGCGGTAAATGGGGATCGAACCCACGACCCTCAGCTTGGGAAGCTGATGCTCTACCATCTGAGCTACTACCGCAATTTGGTATGCAAATTTAATCATTATTTTTTCCCTTCCCACACATTTCGTCAATCTCGTTTATTGTAAGATGCTCATCACAGCAAAATGCATCACCGCGCTGGTGTTCACTGCAAAAATTGATCTTCCTGTAAGCAATACGCTGAATGTTGAGCAGGTGGCGGACGGAGATGTTGTCGGTCGTGAAATTTTTACCGCCCGATCCGCAGGCCAGGGTCATTGAAGGGGTAAGGCTGTTGAACAAGCCACCCAGTGCACCCTGTGATGAAGGGGTGTTCACTACGATTCGACCGGCATTCAATTCCTGAGCGAAATACCGGATCTTGACATCATCATTCGAAAAAATACTCACTGTATGCCCAAGTCCCCCATGCTCATTGATGCGCTTACACATAGCGATTCCTTCGTCAAAGCCTGTAACTTCATAAAAAGCAAGGATGGGTGCCAATATTTCCAGTGATAACGGCCATTGTATTCCTACCTGTTGTTTCTCTAATTCTGCAATCAGCAGGTTTGTTCCCGGTGGTACCGACACACCCGCCATCCTGGCAATTTCGACGGCAGCTTTGCCAATCACTTCGGGATTCATACTATGCTGGGCCGTGTTTATAGCAAACCGGCCAACCTTTTCAATCTCATCGGGAAGTAAAAAATAGGCTCCCTGCTTTACAAATTCATCACGGACCTGCTGTGCATTGTAATGTGAAACAACCACGGCCTGTTCACTGGCACATATGGTCCCGTTGTCAAATAATTTTGAAAGCAGGATCTGATCGACTGCGAATGGCACATCAGCGCTTTTACCGATGTATACCGGAACATTCCCCGGTCCAACACCAATGGCCGGGTTGCCTGAATGGTAGGCCGCCCTGACCAGGCTCACCGATCCCGTAGCCAGTACCAGGGCTATGCGCTTGTGACTCATGAAAGCCAGCACCTGATCGCGGGTGGCCTGGCTGACCCACTGAATGCAATGCTGGGGAGCCCCTGCATTCACCGCTGCTTCATAACAGAGCCGTGCCGCCTCCAAAGTGGATTTTCGAGCTGAACCATGAGGGAAAATTATAATGGGGTTACGCGATTTCATCGCGATGAGAATCTTAAAAAGGGCTGTTGATGTGGGATTGGTGACTGGAGTTATCGCAAAGATCGGCCCCATAGGGCGCGCGATTTCAACAATCTGGTTTTCCAAGTCCTCCGAGATCACCCCTACCGTCGCAATTTTTTTGATATCACGGTAAACAAACCTTGTGGCAATGATGTTCTTGATCACCTTGTCGCGAAGGATGCCGATCCCCGTTTCTTGATATGCCATCTCAGCCAGTTTCCAGCGATTGTTGAACGCCTCACGGTATACGGCATGTACAATTTTATCTGTTTCCTCCTGGTTCAGCAACCCGAACCCCTGAGCAGCTACCAGTGACCGTTGTACAGTTTCGTCTACAAAGAATTCGCTGTTACTTTTTCCCATTAACCCATGGCAAATTAGGCCTCAAATGTACTAGATAATCCTTTCAAGGCAAGAGGTCAGCCCGATGAAATATTTAAACCGGTAAAAATCATGATGAAGATTCCCGGTCGCTGAGTTCAAGCCACCGATCCGTTTTAACCTCTATCTCGGGTAAAAGTGCTGCCCACCGTTCAGAGCATCGGGTCAGCGATTCCTGGTTTAATCTCCCTGACTGAAGTTCTGCTTCGATTTCCAACTTTTCAGTTTCCAGCATCGCGATCTCTTTTTCAAGCGTTTCCAATTCACGCTTTTCCTTAAAGGACAGCTTGTTCGAGATGGATACCTCCTGTTTTTCAACCTCAATTTTTCTTCCGGCCACCCTTTTCTGAATCTGTTCCCGTTTCTTTTTTTCATCGCTCCAGCTCTTATACTGGGTATAATTTCCAGGGAAATCCTTTATAATGGCATCCCCTTCAAATACGAAAAGATGATCAACAATTTTGTCAAGGAAATACCGGTCATGCGTAACAACCACAACGCAGCCGTTGAAAGCAGCCAGGTATTCTTCCAAAACGTTGAGCGTTAAAATATCAAGGTCATTGGTGGGTTCATCCAGAATTAAAAAATTAGGGCTCCTCATGAGTACCGTCACAAGATACAACCTTCGTTTCTCGCCACCGCTCAGTTTGCATACCGGCTGAAAATGTGACGGGTAGGGAAACATGAAATAATTGAGAAAAGCTGCAGCTGTGATGGTATCCCCGTTGCTTAACTTCACCACCTCGGCAATCTCCTTAACTACATCAATAACCTTGGTTTGTTCATTGAAAATCAGCCCCTGTTGCTTGTAATAACCATACTGGATCGTTTCACCCTTTTGAATATGCCCCTTCTGAGGTCTGATCCTTCCGGTAATGATATCAAGGAAGGTTGACTTTCCGGATCCGTTTTTACCTACAATCCCCACTTTTTCATTCCGTTTGAAGGTGTAAGTAAAACCCTTCAGAATGGTCAATGCTCCCCAATTAAAAGAGATGTCGTTGATCTCCAGTATTTTATTACCCATACGACTTCCTTCAATGTTCAGCCGGAACCGCTCCTCATATGTTTTATTGGAGGCTTTCTCCTGCAGATCAAAAAAACTGTCGATGCGCGCCTTTGCCTTGGTGGTACGGGCTTTGGGCATACGTCGCATCCATTCCTGCTCCGTGCGTAAAAGGTTCTGGGCCCTCTCAACCTCCTTGTTCTGGTTGTCAAGCCGTTCAGCCTGTTTCTCAAGAAAATAGGTGTAATTTCCCTTGTACCTGTAAATGGCAGCATTTTCCATTTCCAATGTTTCATCGCACACCCGGTCGAGAAAGTAACGATCGTGCGTAACCATGAGCAAGGTGAGGGTTGACTTTGAAAGGTATTCCTCAAGCCATTCGATCATCTCCACATCGAGGTGATTGGTAGGCTCATCCATCATAAGAAATTCAGGTTCAGTGATGAGAACCTTTGCCAGTGCAACACGTTTGCGCTGTCCACCCGACAATGTTTCCACCCGTTGATCAAGATCTGGCAATTTGAGCTGCGTGAGAATCTGCTTAACACGGGTTTCATATTCCCATCCCTGAATGGCATCCATCTGCTCTATCGCATGCTGAATCTCCAATTTATCTTCACCCTTAACGACATGCTCATAATTCAGGATCGCCCGCTGAATATCGTTGGAATGAGAATAGACCTCTTCGAAAACGGTCTTCAGCGGATCCAGGACCGGCTCCTGCATGAGATATTCAAATGAATCGCGGTTAAACATTGTTACCGTACCGGCATCACAAGGTTCCATCCCGGCAATGATATTGAGCAGGCTGGTTTTCCCTGCCCCATTTCGTGCAATCAGGGCAACTTTTTGTGACTGGCTCAGAACGAAAGAAATGTTCTCAAACAGGTTTTTTTCACCATAGGAACGTGCTAGATTTTCAACCTGAAGGATGGAGGACATATGGAATGGAAGTGATCGGCAAAGGTAGGCAATTTAATGAATCCGGAAAGCTGATTCATGCCAGGGGAACCTGGTCAGATCGACATGGAAAAACAAATCATCAATTCGTAGATTAATTGTGGTTTTTTGTAAATTTACCAAAAAAAATATGCCGGTCCACAGTTATTTCGTAATACTTGCCTTCATCCTGTGCGGTTTGGTTTTAGTCTTCCAAATGGTTGCCATGCGGAGGGACGGATCAGAAATGTTAGGCAAGCCAACCATTGATAAATTTTATTTCTATTCGGGTAAATTAACCATTTTTACCACATGGGCCTTGTTCCTGGTGAAAGCCATTTTCCCGGAATTCGGTTACATTCATGTTCCCGTTTACCTCTCATGGACTGCTGTTGGCCTGCTCTGGGCAGGCACCTTCATTTGCTCGCTTGGAATCATCGACCTTGGAAAATCGTTGAAAGTTGGTCTGCCCAATAAAGAAACCATGTTAAAAACAAGAGGGATCTATCGTTTCAGCCGAAATCCAATATATGGAGGCATAATCCTGATAGCGATTGCCTCCTGTCTCTATTTTCCCGATCTGATTAATATTTCATTCAGCATTTACGGAATTTTCATTCATCACAGAATCATCCGGGGCGAAGAACGATTTCTGGCCACGAGGTTTGGAAATGAATGGAATGATTACTGTATACAAGTAAGACGATATCTGTAACACTCATGCTTTAATTTTTCCATTGATGACAAATTACTCCGAAGAACTCGAAAAACTAAGATCTGTTATTAACACAATTCCCTTTGGCATCATTATTACCGGGCAGGATAAAAAAATCCAAATGGTCAATACCACCGGATTGACCATGATGGGATGCTCCAGTGAAGCCGATTTACTCTCCACTCCTGTCAGCAACAGGATATTGGAGGCAGAGGGGAAAAATGACATGGTCTCGGAAAACGAAATTATGCCAGGCCGGAGGGAATGTAGATTGGTGCAAATAAATGGGCACAAAATCCCGATCCTGAAATATAGCGATTCTGTATTACTTGGAAATGAGACTATTACTGTTGATACATTTATGGATCTCTCGGAAAGAAAGAAGAGGATGGAACTTATTTCCGAAACAAAAAGGCAGTTTTCAACCCTGCTCGACAACCTTCCGGGGATGGTGTATCGTTGCACCAATGACCGCAGCTGGACCATGAAATTTGTCAGCGATGGTTGTGTCGATCTCACCGGTTATCTCCCCGATGAACTTATTGATAATAAAAAAATATCCTTTACGAATATTATCGTTGAAGCTGACCGGGAGAGAATCTGGAATGAGGTTCAGCAGGAACTGAACCAGACTAAACCCTATGCCATTGAATACCGCATCAGATGTGCAGACAACAAGCTAAAGTGGGTTTGGGAAAATGGAAAAGGCATATTTGATGAGGCTGGCCAGCTGCTTTATATTGAAGGTTTTATTTCAGATATTACCGATCAGAAAAACACAGAACTGATCCAGACGGTATTGTTTGAAATTTCCAAGACCTCATATACCTCTGCTACCATTGATGAGGTTTTTAAATCAATTCACAACAACCTCAGCCAGATTATCGATGTGGAGAATTTTTACATCGCCATCTACGATAAAGTAAATGATACCATTTCGCTTCCGTATCAGATTGACTCAAATGATTCGTTCGCTTCATTTCCAGCCGGAAAAACACTCACGGGATATGTTATCAGGAAAAGGACTCCCCTGCTGGCTACAAAACAGATCATGGAGGAATTAACCCGGACCGGGCAGATTCAAATTATAGGCTCCCCGGCCAAAGTATGGATGGGAGTTCCGCTGATTGTCGACAACGATGTGATCGGTGTCATTGCTGTTCAGAGTTACACTGATCCTGAGCGCTATACGTTCCGTGAATTTGAATTACTCCAGTTTGTTGCCGATCAGATTGCCATCGTTGTTTCAAAAAAGGAGGGAGAAAATCTGTTTCAAAAAGAAAAGGCCTTGCTTGATCAGCTTTTCGAAGGGAGTCCTGAGGCAATCATCAACATTGATCTGGAAAGTAAAGTCATTAAAGTAAATTCTGAATTCACCAGGCTTTTCGGCTACCAGCAGGAAGAAATCCTGAACAGAAAAATCGATGATCTGATCTCGACTCCCGAAATAAAGGAAGATTGCATTCAGATTACCAAAAATGCATTGAGGGGTATACTAACTGAAAATGAAACATTACGGAAGCATAAGGATGGGCACCTTATCAATGTTTCCATCATTGTTACTCCCATCGTTATTAACGGGCAAAATGTCGGAGCTTACGGGATATACCGTGACATCACCGACCGGAAAAACATTGAAAAAAATCTTATTGCCGCCAAGGAGAAAGCTGAAGAATCAGACAAACTCAAATCAGCGTTCCTTTCAAATATGTCGCATGAGATACGGACACCAATGAATGCTATCCTGGGATTCTCCACTCTGCTGTCTGATCCGGGTGTTACCGTTGAAGAACGGGGAGAATTCATTCATATCATTAAGGAACGGGGGATTGATCTTTTGCGAATTATCGATGATATCATTGATGTGGCAAAAATCGAATCAGGACAGATCAAAGTTGAGATTGAAGACTGCCTGATCAACGTTCTGCTTTCAAACCTGGTTGTCACGCTCAATGAGGTAAAACGAAAGACCAATAAAATAAATGTAGTACTTAACTGTCTTCCGGGAAATCCTGACAAAGAGTTCTCGATACGTACCGATGGGAACCGGTTAAGGCAAATCATGACAAACCTGATTGAGAATGCACTCAAATTTACCGATGAAGGATTTGTGGAATTCGGATATACACTCAAAAAAACCGGACCGGATTCATTCATCGAATTTTTTGTCCGTGATACAGGTATTGGTATTCCCGAAGAGATGCATGATGTCATTTTTGAAAGATTCAGGCAGGTTGATGACACAAATACAAGGAAATACGGGGGAACGGGACTGGGACTGACCATTTCCAAGAACCTCATCAGATTGATGGGCGGTGAAATCCGGCTTTCATCTGAAAACCACCATGGGACCACATTCTATGTTTTATTTCCGCTCCTTATGTCTAAGTCAAAATTATCAGATTCAGCAAAATCAAATACTTCGTTACAATCCGCACAAATCTGGGCAGAGAAGGTTATCCTGATTGTTGAAGATGAAGATTCCAACTTCATTCTCCTTGACCGGATCCTAAAACGGACCGGGGCCAGGCTTGTTTGGGCAAAAACCGGAAGTGAAGCCATTGAATTTTGCAATGCCCAGCACTTTGACCTGGTACTTATGGATATCAGGATGCCGGGAATGGATGGATACGAAGCTACCCAGGCCATTAAACAGGACCACCCATCACTTCCCATTATTGCTCAAACTGCTTATGCCCTCAAAGGTGAACGTGAAAACAGTCTGGCTGCCGGATGCGACAATTACATTTCAAAGCCGATCGATACCCGCGAATTGACCTCCATGCTGGAAAAATACCTGAATAAATGATAAAAACATTATAAATTCAAACAAAATGAGAAAAACAACATTGATGCTTCTGGCAATTCTGATCTCCGTGATCTATTCCTGCAAGCCGAAAGATAAAAAAGCAGAAGAGGCCTCTCTGATTGAAAAGCCCAACATTGAATTGAAAAGCGATCTGATGACTCCGGAAGTCCTGTGGAGCTTCGGAAGGTTAAGTGAGCCCGAACTATCACCCGACCGGCAAACCATTCTCTACGGGGTCACCTATTATGATCTTGCTCAAAATAAGGGGAACCGTGAGTTATATACCATTGGAACCGATGGACAAAATTTCAAACGCCTGACAACCACGAAATTCAGTGAGTACCAGGCGATGTGGACCCCCGATGGGAAGAAAATTGTCTTTATGTCTGCCGAAACCGGCTCCATGCAGATTTGGGAAATGGATCCCGATGGCAACAACCGCAAACAGGTCACCGACATTGAAAATGGGATCAATGGATTCAAATATGCACCGGATATGAAGAAGATCCTGTTCATTGCCGATGTATATCCTGAAAAGAAATTTAAGGATCTCTACGAGGGACTTCCAAAAGCCAGCGGACGGATCTATAATGACCTGATGTACCGTCACTGGGACACCTGGGTTCAGGCGTACAGCCATGTTTTTGTTGCCGGTCTTTCAACCGAGAAAATAAAGAAGGGGACTGATATCATGGCCAATAAGCCATTTGAGTCTCCACTCATGCCTTTCGGTGGCATGGAGCAGATCAACTGGAGCCCCGACAGTAAGGTGATTGCATATACCTGCAGGAAAAAGACAGGTGCTGAATACGCAAAATCGACCAACTCCGACATTTACCTCTATGAAATTGAAGGAGGGAAAACCACCAACATCAGTGAGGGCATGATGGGGTACGATGTTGCACCCATTTATTCGCCGGATGGTAAAAAAATTGCCTGGCAGAGCATGGAACGCGATGGATATGAATCAGATAAAAACCGGTTATTCGTTTATGATGTTGAAACAAAAGCCAAGAACGACTTTACAAAAAATTTCGATCAGAATGCTGAGAGCCTGGCCTGGGCTGATGACAATAAATCCATCTATTTTATCAGTGATTATCATGCAACAGATGAGATTTATCGTCTTGAACTTGCTGATGGCAAGATCAGTAAAATAACCGATGGGATTCACAACTATACGGGTGTGATCCCCGCAGGGGACAAACTGATTGCCTCCCGCATGTCGATGTCGATGCCTGTTGAATTATATTCTGTTGATCCCGTCACCGGCAAGGACACGCCAATCACCATAACCAACAAGGATATCCTTGAAAAAATTAGCATGGCGACCATCAGGCAACGCTGGATCAAAACCACCGACAACAAGGATATGCAAACCTGGATCATTTATCCTCCCCATTTTGATTCAACCAAAAAATATCCCACGCTCCTTTACTGTGAAGGCGGACCACAAAGTACGGTCAGCCAGTTCTGGTCATACCGATGGAACTTCCAGATGATGGCGGCCAACGGATATATTATTGTGGCTCCAAATCGTCGCGGACTTCCCGGATTCGGGCAGGCATGGAATGAACAGATCAGCGGGGATTATGGCGGACAGAACATGAAAGACTATCTGACTGCCATCGATGCATTGACTAAAGAGCCCTATGTCAACAAGGACAAACTTGGTTGCATAGGTGCCAGTTATGGTGGGTTTTCGGTTTACTGGCTTGCCGGAAATCACAACAAGCGTTTCAAGGCATTCATCGCGCATGACGGCATGTTCAACCTGGAGTCGCAGTACCTTGAGACAGAAGAACTCTGGTTTGTTAACTGGGACCTTGGCGGCCCCTTCTGGGATAAGAATAATAAAACCGCCCAGCGGTCGTATGCCAACAGTCCGCATCGTTTTGTCCAGAACTGGGATACACCCATTCTCTGTATTCACGGGGAACTCGACTACCGGATCGTAGCAACACAGGGCATGCAGGCCTTCAATGCTGCCATCCTGAGAGGGGTTCCGGCTGAATTACTCTATTTCCCGGATGAAAATCACTGGGTACTGAAACCGCAGAACGGGATTTTATGGCAGCGTACGTTCTTCAATTGGCTGGATAAATGGCTTAAGTAGTTCTGTACCGATAAAAATGGCATGGAAGATCCCTTCATTGAGGCGGCATCATTGTTAAAGAATTCCAGGTTTACCACTGCTTTCACCGGAGCAGGTATCTCCGTAGAAAGCGGGATTCCCCCTTTCAGAGGCCATGACGGGTTATGGAATAAATATGATCCAAAGACCCTTGACCTGCAATATTTTCTTGAAGACCCTTCAGGATCCTGGCGGGTGATCAAAGAAATTTTTTACGATTTTTTCGATACCGCCAGCCCCAACAAGGCACACCTTGTTCTAGCCCGTATGGAACAGGAGGGGATGTTGGGGCGGACCATCACCCAGAACATCGACAATCTGCACCAGGCTGCTGGTTCAACCATGGTCTATGAATTCCATGGCAGCACGAAAAACCTCCGGTGCCTTCATTGTAACCGGGCCTATAAACCCGGACAAATCAGCCTGGATCATTTCCCGCCGACCTGCCGGGAGTGTGGTGGTATTCTTAAACCAGACTTTGTGTTTTTTGGTGAAGCAATACCTCAGATTCCGCTTGGCGCGGCATATGAAGCTGCGACCCTCTCGGATGTTTTCCTGATCATCGGAACTACCGGTGAGGTCATGCCGGCCAACCAGATCCCGGTCATGGCTAAGCAATACGGTGCTAAGATTATTGAAGTTAACCCGGAGCCATCAAACTACACGGCAAATGTCACGGACATTTTTCTCAAAGGAAAGGCAACGATGGTCATGGAAAAACTGGAGGTGCTGCTTTTCCCGGAACCTCCATACCGGGAACAAATCTGAGGCTATTTCGGGCTATTTTCCGCGGCCCTGGATGATGATGAGGATGGTGTAGATCAGAATTTTAAAATCCATGGCCAGCGACATGTTCTCGATATATAAAATATCGAACTTTAACCGTTCAACCATTTGATCAAGGTTTTCAGCATAGCCATACTTCACCTGCCCCCAGGAGGTAATTCCGGGTTTCACCTTATGAAGCAAGCGGTAATGCGGGGCGCGCTGGGTAATCAATTCAATGTAAAACAACCGTTCAGGCCGGGGTCCCACAAGACTCATATCCCCTTTAAGCACAGTGTAGAACTGGGGAATTTCATCCACCCGGAACTGACGTAAAAACCTTCCAAAGCGTGTAATTCGCGGATCATCCTTTGAGGAAAGCTGGGGACCATTTTCCTCTGCATCTTTAAACATGGTCCTGAACTTATGCATTTTAAATGGTTTGCCTTTTATCCCGATCCGTTCCTGGGAATAGAAAACAGGTCCGGGTGAGGTTGCCTTGATGATAATGGCTGTAATGATCATGACGGGGGTCAGCAAGATCAGACAAAGAATCGAAATCACAATATCAAGGATGCGTTTGAGCGACATCTGCCAATCGGGCATCAGGTCGGGGTAGATCTGAATCAGCGGAGCGTGAAAGATAGAGGTGGTTTTCACTGACCCCATAAGAATATCCTGCATAGCTGGTATAATTTTTATCACTACATCAGTGTCTTCAAGTTGGGTGATTATTTTTTCAATAGTATGATTTTCAGAATGTTCTATGGCAATGATTACCTCCTCGATCGCATATTCCTTTACCAGCCTGTTCAAATCCTGTAATCCTCCCAGATGTGGAATGTTCTCAGCTAATTTATAGGTCTTATATCCTTCCACATTGATAAATCCGACAAATTTGTTTCCCGATGATTTTTCCTGGTTTTCAATCTCTTCATAAATGGATACCGCGTTGCCATTGCTTCCGATGATGATGGTATTGAATCCTATGATCTTATGATGAATTTTATAGGCTGCATGAGAGGTCAGGAAAAAGCGGAAGGAGCCTGTAAAAAAAAGATGGAGAAGAAACAGAATGAAAAAGAACTCGACATAGGTTCGCTGGTTGATGATGATGTCGTCCAGGATCAGCGTAAAAAACAGGATGGTAACTCCAATAAAGGTTATAAGGATGGTCTGGGCAAATTCACGAAGCCTGGCTTTGCGGTATATCTTCCTGTATGTCCCGATCAGGATATAAAGGAGCAACCAGAAAAGAGGAATGATGGTGACACCATAGTATAATTTATTATCCAGAAAAACATCGCTGAAATGTGAGAAGAACTGGTGATCAACTGCATATTTCCGGTAGATGAAAAATAATGTCCAGGCGATAAAAGCAGCACAAAAATCGGAAACAACATATTTTATAACCTGTAAACGTTTATTCATAATTCTGGAATTCGGTTTATCATCATTTGGATACTTGTCCTATGGCCTTGTTATCAACTTGAAATTATCAAACAACACGGTCGATTGAGTCAATCCGGCATCTTTGAAGGTTCCCATATATACCCGAAAAGTCGACATGCCGGTGTAGGCATTCAGCGTATTGGACAAGTCGATATATATTTTCTTCCATTTACCATTGGTAGAGTTCAGCGTAATGATCGGAGTCTGATAGGAAACAGTATTTCCATAAGTAATCACACCAACAGTAAGTGAGTTTGAAATGTTAAAATTCATTTCCAGAAATACTGCGGCATAGGGAATGACAAATTCATTGTGCGTTTCACATTCAAAAAAATCATGGATTGAATCAAGGACGACCAGTCCTGAATGAATTCCTTCAAATGTTAAAGGAGAACCGCCAGGGGTACGATCAATCCATGCTGTGCTTCGCGATGTTGTATCCAGTGTGAGTGTCACGTTATCAAAATCTTCCATCCATGTAAACTTGGTGGTAGACTGATAATTTGTTTTCAGGGTTCCTATCCGTGACGTACTGTCGGGAGTGAAGTTAACCGATTTCTGGACAGGCAAGTAATAATCATAACTACTTCGGGTAGCTGCAATGCCATTTTTTTTGATCCCAGGTAAAATTTTAACCGTGTGCTTGCCACTTTTTAAAACAGGAAATCTGGCCGGCAGTTCAAATGCTCCTAAAAATTCATCATCAACATACACCCATGCATCGGTGATGGATTGGGAGGCAGTTCCCTGCGAATAATAGGTGGTGGTCAGGTAAATCGAATCGATGCTCAGGTAGGCCGGTACAGTCTGATCACCGGTAAATTTTTCACAGGAAGATACAGTAAAACACAGAAACAGCAATAAGACAAGGTAGTGTGGGCTTTTCCTGAGAATCATAAAGGGAGTAGGGTTGAAATCACTATATCCTGTAAATTCTAACGGTCTATTTTTCCCGTTATTGTTTCTTTTTTAATAAAAAATACTGAATAAAAAATTTTGCGTTTTCAGATGATGTTTGAGGCCGTTTGATTTATTTTTTCAATGATTTTATGTGCCAACTCCAATGCGCTGTAACCATCGTTGATAGTGACCGGAGGAACAGTGTTGTTGATAATGGCGGAATGAAAACTTTCCAGTTCAGCCTTGATTGCGTTCAACGGCTTTATTTCCGGCTTTTCAAAATTTATCTGTTTGGTCCCCTTTCCCGGACCGAGTTCAAGAACAAATCCCAACGGGGCGACATCCTTTTCCACGTCACTGATTTTAACAACTTCCAGCTCTTTTTTCAGGAAGTCAACCGAAATATAGGCATCACGCTGAAAAAAACGTGCTTTACGCATATTCTTCAATGAAATTCTGCTGGCGGTAAGATTGGCAACGCATCCGTTGTCAAACTCAATCCTGGCATTGGCAATATCGGGGGTATCGCTTACAACCGCCACACCGCTGGCACTGATCTTTTTTATATTGCTCTTAACGACGCTTAAGACAATATCAATGTCATGAATCATCAAATCCAGGATTACAGGTACATCGGTACCGCGTGGATTGAATTGGGCGAGCCGGTGACTTTCAATAAACATGGGCCGGTCGAAGGAGGATTCAGCGGCTAAAAAAGCAGGATTGAATCGTTCCACATGGCCCACCTGGACCTTGACATTGGCTTCGCCTGCGATTTTAATCAGTTCACGGGCCTCTTCGAGGCTGGTAACAATGGGTTTTTCTATAAAAACATGACGGCATTTTTTTAATGCCTTCGATGCACAATCAAAATGAGAGATCGTGGGTGTCACGATATCCACAACGTCAACGGCATCAATCAGGTCATCCAGGGAGCTCCATTTCTTTATCCCGAATTCCGCTTCAATTTTATCTGCGTTGACCGTATCCGGATCGTAGAATCCAACCAATTCAAAATCTGCGATCTCCTGAATGCATTTCAGATGAATTTTTCCCAGATGACCAACCCCCAGAACTCCAATTTTCAGCATAAACAGTTTTTTTTGCAAAGGTAGGTTTTTACCCTTTCTGAATTGTGTATTTTCGTGAAAAATTTAACACCCAGACTTCATATGAGCAGCATGATTCCAATTGACTCCTATCGCCATCAGGGACTCAGAAAAATACTGGTGAGGAATATCGGTCAGAAAGGAATTACCGACCCACGCGTTTTGGCAGCAATTGAAAAAGTTCCCCGCCATTTTTTCTTTGATTCCTCTTTTGTAGAATATGCATATGAAGACAAACCTTTTCCCATCGGGGCAGGTCAAACAATCTCACAACCTTATACTGTTGCATTCCAGACTGACTTGCTTCAGATTAAAAAAAATGACAAGGTTCTTGAGATAGGGACGGGTTCAGGTTATCAGGCATGCATTCTGGTGGAAATGGGGGCCAAAGTTTTTACCATTGAACGACAGAAAACACTGTTCGATAAAACCAGCAAATTTCTTCCCTCCATCGGATACCAGGTCATTAAAACATTTTTCGGAGATGGTTATAAAGGCCTTCCATCCTATGCCCCTTTTGATAAAATGATTGTGACAGCCGCCGCTCCATTTATCCCCGACGCATTGCTTGAACAGCTTAAACCGGGCGGGATCCTTGTCATTCCTGTCGGAGCCAATGACGTACAGGTGATGACCACCCTCATTAAAGGAGAAGATAACACCTTCGTAAAAAAGGAACATGGAGCTTTCCGGTTTGTCCCGATGCTGGAACATAAGGCGAAAGAAAAATAAAACCTTCCCCGGTCAGGAATTGTCCTGCAAGCGACGCCTTGCTCTCCTGCTGAATGCGACCGTAAACCCTGCAATCATCACAACTGATCCGAGCCACAAAATATTGATGTATGGATTCATGATGGCCTTGATCACTATATAATCCGGTTCCTTTGAAACATCGGCAACATAGGTATAGTAATCGCGGGTGAGAAAATGCCGTGTGTCAGGATTGTAAACTGCCCCCATCCTAGGGTGCACATTAACAGAAGGATGAAGGGTAAAGGCTTTGGTGAACTTTCTATTTTCCTTTTTCAGAAATTCAACTTGGTAGGTAGTCGTATTCACTTCGGTCTTACTGTTCACGTAAGTAACATAAAAACCATTCATGTACAAGGTGTCATTCCGCATCAGAACAAGGTTTTCAGCGTTTGACTTATGATCGCCCAGATCAAGTGATGATGTGTTACGTGAAATGACAGTTGAATTTGAAAATGTGAGGACCGTTCCAAGAACGAAGATCAGGAAACCGAGGTGGGTGATAATGGCCCCGATATTCCTGGGTTTTGCAGTTTTAAAGAGCATATTATCCAAGGAAGAAAAAAGAGCAAAGAGGACAAAAAAGATCAGCATGATGAAGTTCATCTGAGAAACAATCCCATAGCCCATAACAGGAATACAAAAAACAAGGGCCATCAACGCGGGTATAACCAGTTTGCGGATAAATTGCTTTGGATCATTGTCGTTGTAATTCAGGAACTGGCTGAATGCGATAAAACCGGCAATCAGCAAGGCATATGGCATTTGCCAGCGGTTGTAAAAGCCTACCCTGTCAACGGGGGGGGCTATATCAGAATGAAACAGGCTGTTGATCACCGGAATCGAGGTAGTAAAAATGATCTGAAATGCTGCAAGCACAACGATAATGGAGCCGATAAACATCCAGAATTCCCTGGAAAGAAGCTGATCTTTCCTCATTACATGGAATTTTCGTGCATGAATGGCAATCATCACGATCATCATAACCAGGAAGGTCAGCAGGAAAATGAGCAACTGCAGTGTCATCCCGTTGTCGCCGAATGAATGGGCCGAAGTATCAGCCAGCACTCCGCTTCGTGTCAAAAAACTTGCATACAGAACCAGCACGTATGACAACAGGATGAGCAGGTAGGCTGCAAAAAGAGCGTAATTCTGGCGCCGGGCAATGAGCAGGAAATGTAAGCCGGCTATCAGTGTCATCCATGGAACCAGCGAAGAATTCTCAACCGGGTCCCATGACCAGAATCCTCCAAAAGTCAGTGAAACATAGGCCCACGCGCCTCCAAGCAGGATACCTGCACCAAGCATAAGCAGGGCCATCAGCGTCCACGGTAAAGCCGGGGCGATCCATGTATGATAATCCTTTTTAAGCAGTGAGGAAATTGCATAGGCAAACGGGACCAATGCAAGGGCATAACCAAGAAATAAAATGGGAGGATGGATGGTCATCCATATGTTCTCTAAAAGTGGGTTCAGCCCATTGCCATCCTTTATCATCGATAAATAGTCGGGCATTGCAAAAATAGTACCCTCCAGATTACCTGCAGTTTCACGAAGCAGGTTAAAGGGGCTTGCTCCAATGGCGGTTCCCGAAAGTTTGACCCCGAGCAACATCGATGTCACGAATGCCTGCGAAAGTGAAAAAATCATCATAACAGGAGATTCCCATTTTCGTGCGATCCCAAGTAAAATCAGGCCGATCAACGCCTGAAAGAGGGCCCAAACCAGGAAGCTCCCCTCCTGCCCTGCCCAGAAACAGGAAATGATATACTTCACGGGAAGTTCCACCGACGAATACTGCCATACATAGGAGTATTCAAAATAATGCTTGAAGATGATATAATAAAGGGCAACCGTTACGCTGACCAATGAAAACGAATGCAGAATGTAGGAAACCCGGGCACCCCTCTTTATGAGCGCACGATGATCATTGCGAAAAAAAATCAGCGCATAGAAGACAGTCGCAAGAATCGCAGTTATAAAACCAAACCAGACAAAGAAACGACCCAAATCACCTGGGATGAGATGTTCTCCAATATATTGAATGTTCATAGGATCTTATTTAAAAGCAGCAAAATTAAGCTTTTCATGCATATATAGAAAGTAACATTTATAATATTTCGAAAAAACGCCCGAATGCCGTATGCATGTTGATAACTCAACGATTTTTGTTACAAATAATTCAATCACCGTTATAAACACACAGCTATTTCTATTATATTCGCCTAAATTTTGTAAAATGGTCAAAATAGGTTTTATTGGTGGATCAGGTCTTGACAAATTGAATATCTTTCAGGATGTAAAAGAGATCCATGCAACAACTCCATACGGCTTGCCCAGTTCCTCATTCTTTACAGGTACCACCGGGAACTGTGAGGTTTTTATCCTTTCCCGGCATGGACGCGATCATTCGATCCCTCCCACCCAGGTCAACTACAGGGCAAATATTCATGCGCTGAAAGCACTGGGTTGTCAGTATATCTTTGCAACAACCGCCTGCGGAAGCCTGAGAGAGGATATCCACCGGGGTGACTTTGTCATTCTGGATCAGTTCATTGATCTCACCCGGCTCAGGATCAACACCTTTTTTGATCATTTCGAACCCGGCAAAGGCGGGCATACAGCCATGTCCGATCCTTTTTCGGAAAAACTCCGTTCAGTCCTGATAGAGGGCTGTAAGGAACTGGGATTGTCACACCATCCCAAAGGGACCATGGTGACCATTGAGGGTCCCCGGTTTTCGACCCGGGCGGAGTCAAATATGCTACGTATCATTGGTGCTGACGTTGTTAACATGAGCATCGCAACTGAAGTAAGCCTTGCAAACGAGGCCGGGATTCCCTATGCCGCAGTCGCACTTTCAACGGATTATGATTCATGGAAACATGATGAAGTACCTGTCACCTGGGATGACGTATTGGTGGTCTTTAATAAAAACGTGAACCATGTGACCAATCTTCTTGTTCATATTTTAAATAAAATCAAAGAATAACTGCAAAAACTGATGAGACAATTGGTTTTTATACTTCTTAACATCTTGTTTTTGGGACTCATCCAAGGGCAGAATCCGTCGTATCCGGTGCAGATTCCGCCTGCGAATGCGACTCAGGATCATCCTGTCGAACGTTCCATGAACAACCTCCCCATGTTAAGCGAAGTGCGCGCCTCCCTGGAAATGGCCATGGGATGGACCTTGCAGGACGATGGCAAATGGATATCCAAAGAAAACCGTTTACTATACAACAAAGCAGAATATAACAGTTCAGGAAAGACCTATTATAAACTTGGGAAAGAGAACTTTGAAATCATTGAAATGCGTGACGTTTCTTATAAGAATGAACAATACGCAGTCCTCATTATTAAATTCCGGACGGGATATTATGAATTCCCGATTCTGATGGATAGCTGGCATAACCAGCAGGCTCTTACCTATTTTGTGTTCAAAGCCGACAAATTAAAGGAGGTAATCCCTGAAAAGATGGAATTCAACAAGCCATACATCACCAATATGGAGGTGGTATGTGACGGAACCTTGCTGGAATATGATAAAAACACATGGACCACCACCATATCCTATCACCTGCAAAAAACACTGGCCGATAAGACCTTTGCATCCCACAACCTGCTGATTGCCTTCTGGCCTGTACAAACCGGCGGACAATCCATGGCTCGTTTCAGGCTCATCCAGGTCATGAATAAGGCGAAATTCTACACCCCTTACCTCGAGCTGAAAAACCGGGATAAACTGTTCAGAAGTTCATATTACGAAACTGAATTCACCAACTTTCAAAACCTGATGCGGTACCCGGGGAGCGCTCCCGTTCAAGCATTTATCGGCAACCCGCAAACAGCGGACGATTATTACAAACGAGGGGTGGCTGACTATGGAACGGGAAATTACAATCAATGTATCTATGATATGTCTGAGGCAGCCAAATCACAACCCTACACTGATTTTTTCCTCACCTATGCATACAGGGCCAATGCACGTCAGAAACTTGGCGATTTTGCCGCCGCCATGCAGGACTTCGATAAAGCCATCATGCTGAAACCTGCAGAGCAGTCTTACTATGCGGCATGGCTGACCACGATTTACAACCGGGGTGTTGCCAAACAGCTTATGAAGGACATCAACGGGGCTTGCCAGGATTGGAATACTGCGGTTCAAATGGGATTTAAGGACCTGGCAACAGACAATGCGATTAAGGAATATTGCAAGAATTACAAATATTCGGGGCCACCAATGAATTTCAATGTGGTTAGCCAGGCTGCACCCATGTCCTCCTCTCCCGAATTGCAGAATGACTATTACAAGGTTTACTGGGACGGTGTGTGGAAATATGAGAACGGAAACTATGCTGAGGCAATCCGCTATTTCAACCGTGCCCTGCAGTTACAGCCTCAGACAAATGTGATCGGGATCTATTCCTACAGGGGAAATTGCAAACTGAAGCTCGCCGACTATGCAGGAGCCATCGTGGATTTTGATTATGCCATCGGTTTTTCTTCCACCCAGCCGACTGACAATACGACAATGAAATCCATCTATTATAACCATGGCTTAGCAAATTTCTTCCTCGGAAATTCAGCCATTGCCTGCAGTGATTTCCAGAAATCGCTGAATGCAGGCATGAACGATCCCCAATCGATCACTTTCATCAAACAGGTCTGTAAATAATACCCCGGGAGTTTTATTCGATGATGACAGTGTGATGTCTGACACCATCTTTGTAGGCAATGATAAATACATCATGTATTCCGAGCCTGATCATTTCATCTCGAAGTTCTTTCGCTTTTTGCATATCAGAGAAACCACCCACCGTATATCGTGACATCGCGCCTTCCTGCTCACGGGTAACAAGCTGGTTCACGCGATAATGTGTCCGGATCCAACCGGCGCTGTAATTATGCTGGTCGAAGGCACAAATCTGAACCTTATACAGGTACTCATCTGGTTGTGCAGGAACCGGAGTAACTTTCGGGGGTTGGGGCTGTGGTTTGGGTTCTAACCTCACCGGAGGCGGTGTTGAAATGAATACCGGAATCCTCTGATAAGGGTAATCCTGAACACTGGGTTGCTTTTTAGTTGCCTTACCCCCCAGGTTATAGGAGATTCCGATGGAAAGATAATCTACCATATCAAACCGGTACCCGCCTATGGTATTGTCTAATTTGTCGGAAAGAAAAGTTCTGAAGGTCCATTCAGCGCTTACCTGAAGCTTTTTATTGATACTGTATAACGCCCCAATGCCCAAAGGAATTACCACAGCTGAATTTACAAATGTATTGAGCTGAATGGAATCGGCAGAATAAACCACATTGAGCAATTTGGAAAACCAGACAGAGTATCCCAGCCCTGCCGTACCATATATAAACAATTTCCTTGATGGCTTGTTCGGAGAGAACAGGTTGGAAAAATTTATTGTTGCATTTACGTTCAGGTCTATGAACAGCCCGGTAAACGCATTATCTGTTGCAACAGTGTCTTTCATGACAGTTTTTGAACCGTTGACCCCGCCTACCAGAAGTTGAATCTTTAAACCAAATATATTTGAAAAATGATAATGGGTAAACAAACTGCCTGCCAGGCTGATACCCTTCTTGGGGATAAATTGACCATCGTTCAGATCTCCATAATAAAAATCAGGTCCAACCGAAGCCCCGAGATACCAGTGCCCCGCCAATGGAGTTAATTTACTTTTGGCCGGAGTCTGCGCAAAAAGCATGAATGGAAGAAACAGGAACAGGATTAACAGACGCATTAAAGCTTATTGCATTAAGTCAAACAGATCGTGCTAATGTATTAAAAAAAAACGTTGACCTGTTTTTCAATTTACATCTTTTTGAACAGAATTTAAACAAAAGCCCTGCCTGGGCTCCAGGCAGGGCTTTTCAATGAAAAGTAAAACGGTTAGCGGTAATATTTGAAATCCTTGCCTAGATACCTGGCAGTGTCACCCAATTGTTCCTCAATACGAAGCAATTGATTGTATTTTGCAACACGGTCGGTACGGCAGGCTGACCCGGTTTTGATCAAACCGGTATTCAGTGCAACGGCCAGATCGGCAATGGTTACATCCTCGGTTTCCCCCGAACGGTGGCTCATCACGGCAGTATAACTGTTCCTGTATGCCATGTTCACAGCACTGATTGTTTCGCTCAGTGTGCCGATCTGGTTTACCTTGATAAGGATTGAATTGGCAACGCCTTTCTTAAAGCCAAGGGCCAGGCGGTCAACATTGGTTACAAACAGATCATCGCCGACCAGCTGGATTTTGTTGCCCATCTCCTTTGTCATCAGTTTCCAACCATCCCAGTCATCTTCGGCCATCCCATCTTCAATTGAGTAGATCGGGTAACGTTTTGTCCAATCTTTCCAGAAGGCAACCATCTCGGCGGGGGTCAGTTTATCTCCTGTCGATTTCTTCAGGTGATATACATTTTCTTCAGGGATAAAATATTCTGAAGAGGCAGGGTCAAGCGCAATACAGATGTCTTTTCCTGGTTCATAACCGGCACTTTCAATGGCCTTCATGATTACCTTCAACGCCTCTTCATTCGATTTAAGATTTGGGGCAAAACCACCTTCGTCGCCAACATTTGTAGAATATTTCCCCTTTTTCAATACGGATTTAAGGTTGTGGAATACCTCCGCCCCCATCCGCAAAGCTTCGCTGAAGGAGGTTGCTCCAACAGGCATGATCATAAATTCCTGGAAGTCGATAGAATTATCAGCATGTGAACCTCCGTTAAGGATATTCATCATGGGGATGGGAAGCGTCTGTGCAGATACACCACCGATGTACCTGTACAATTCCTGCCCGGTTACCTGTGCAGCAGCGTGTGCGGCGGCCAGCGAAACACCCAGAATTGCATTGGCACCCAGTTTTGCTTTATTGGGCGTGCCATCAAGTTCGATCAGTTTTTTATCAATCTCCAACTGGTCGGTCACATACATTCCCTGTACCTCTTCGGCAATAACTGTATTTACATTCTGTACAGCCTGCAATACCCCTTTCCCCATATAAACTTTTTTATCACCGTCGCGTAATTCAACAGCCTCATGAACACCTGTTGAAGCTCCTGATGGCACAGCTGCACGCCCGATGATCCCATTTTCTGTCATTACATCCACCTCGATGGTGGGATTTCCCCTTGAGTCCAGAATTTGTCTGGCATGGATAGATAAAATAGCGCTCATTTTCGTATGTTTAGATTATGTTAAATGGTTAAAATAAAAAAGGACAACATAACTTTATGTCATCCTTTCAGGGTAAAGATCGTTAATTATTTGCTTTCAAGTGATTAAACTTCAGGTTTTTCTTCTGCAGTTTCGGGGGCTACCTCCTGGTCAGGCTCTGCAACCGGTTCTTCAGCCGGTTTTTCAGCTTTCTTAGGTTTGGCTTCAGCTTCATGCTTAACAGCAGCCGGAGTTTCAGCTTCCTCATCTCCTTTTTTCTTGGAGGTTGCTCTTCTTCTGCGGGTTGGCTTGGCTTTTCCACCATCCTTCACTGACAACATGGCTTCATTGTAATCAACCAGTTCGATCAGACACATTTCGGCATTATCTCCAAAACGGTTGCCTGTTTTCAGGATACGGGTATATCCACCGGGACGATCCATGATCTTTTTTGAGATCTCACGGAAAAGCTCGGTAACAGCTTCCTTGCTTTGAAGATAGCTGAACACGGTGCGCCGTGAATGGGTGGTATCCTCCTTTGATTTTGAAATGAGCGGTTCCACGTAGATACGAAGTGCTTTAGCTTTAGCAACAGTGGTATGTATCCGTTTATGTATGATCAGTGAGGCAGCCATGTTCGACAGCATTGCCTTACGGTGCGCACTCTTTCTTCCTAAATGATTAAATTTCTTTTGGTGTCTCATCGCAATTAATCCTTATCTAATTTATATTTCGTCGTATTCATACCAAATTCAAGGCCTTTTGATTTAACAAGTTCCTCAAGTTCAGTGAGAGATTTCTTTCCAAAGTTGCGAAACTTCAGCAAATCATTTTTATTAAAGGCCACCAGGTCTCCTAAATATTCGACATCGGCAGCCTTCAGGCAATTGAGCGCACGTACAGAAAGATCCATATCAACCAGTTTCGTTTTCAGCAACTGGCGGATGTGCAGCGAGGTTTCATCAAATTCTTCCGTAACGGCTTTTTCAGCAGAATCGAGGGTAATCTTTTCATCTGAAAACAGCATAAAGTGATGAATGAGAATTCTGGCAGCCTCTTTCAACGCATTTTTCGGTTGGATCGAGCCATCGGTTACAACTTCAATAACCAGCTTTTCGTAGTCCGTTTTTTGTTCGACGCGAAAATTTTCGATATTGAAGGTGACGTTTTTTATGGGAGTATGCACGGAATCTATAGCAATCCTGCCCAGCGAGGAACTCAATGTCTTATTCTCCTCAGCAGGAATATATCCGCGGCCTTTGTCAACTGACAGTTCAACAGTAAGTTTGACATTGGACTCCATATGGCAGATGACCACCTCAGGATTCAACACCTGGAATACCGACAGGAATTTATTGATATCACCAGCTTTGAACTCTTTTTGCTGGGCGATAATCACGGTGACCTTTTCAGAACTCTCGGTTTCAATCAAACGCTTGAAGCGGATCTGCTTAAGGTTTAAAATAATTTCCGTTACATCCTCAATTACACCTTTGATTGTGGAAAATTCCTGCTCAACCCCTTCAATTTTGACCGAAGTGATGGCAAAGCCTTCCAATGAAGAAAGCAGTATCCTTCTGAGCGAGTTTCCGATTGTCACACCAAAACCAGGCTCCAGCGGGCGAAATTCAAACACCCCGCGGCTATCATTGGCTTCCACCATAATGACCTTGTCAGGTTTCTGGAACGGTAATATTGCCATATACTATGTTTTATTATTATAAATTATTCTGAAGGTCAGCATTTTCATGCTGCTCTTCCAGTAAAATTACTTCGAATACAATTCGACGATGAGTTGTTCCTTGATATTTTCAGGAATCTGATCCCGCTCAGGATAACTCATAAATTTTCCGGCCATCATGCCACCGTCCCATTCCAGCCAGGGATATTGATTTCCACGGCCAACAACAGAATTGGTGATCACCTCCAGCGATTTGGAACGCTCACGAACGGAAACGATGTCGCCCGGACGAAGTTCAAATGAAGGAATATTAACCAGTTTTCCGTTTACAAGGATATGACGGTGACCGATCAACTGGCGCGCTCCGTCCCGTGTGGGAGAAATACCCAGACGATAAACCACATTATCAAGTCTTGACTCGATAAGCTGCAGTAAAACCTCACCAGTAACACCACCTTTGCGGGCAGCTTTCAGAAAGGTGTTTTTAAATTGACGCTCTAGGATACCGTAAGTATATTTAGCTTTTTGTTTCTCCATGAGCTGTGTGCCATACTCAGATGTTTTTGCCCTGCGTTTGGTCTGACCATGCATTCCCGGAGGATAATTCTTTTTCTCATAACTCTTATCAGGACCAAAAATGGGATCCCTGAACCTTCTTGCAATTCTGGACTTTGGGCCAATGTATCTTGCCATGGTAATAGATATAATTAAATGTTAAACTCTTCTTCTTTTCGGAGGACGACAACCGTTATGCGGCAATGGAGTGATATCAACAATTTCCATTACTTCAATGCCCGCTGTGTGGAGCGTACGGATTGCAGATTCGCGGCCTGCTCCGGGTCCTTTGATGTATACCTTTACCTTGCGAAGCCCCAGGTCGTAAGCAACCTTCGAAGCATCCTGTGCCGCCATCTGGGCAGCATAGGGGGTATTCTTTTTTGAACCCTTGAATCCCATCTTGCCGGCCGATGACCAGCTGATGACCTGCCCATTGCTATTGGTCAGGGTGATAATGAGATTGTTGAATGAAGCGTTGACATAGGCTTTCCCAATTGTGTCAACCTTAACAACCCTTTTCTTTGAACTTTTTTCAGTCTTTGCCATATACTAATTTACTACGTGCATTAACGATTAACCCTTGGTTGCCTTTTTCTTGTTTGCAACGGTTTTTTTCCTGCCTTTGCGGGTACGGGCATTGTTTTTTGTGCTCTGTCCGCGTACAGGCAATCCCAAACGATGACGGATTCCACGGTAACAACCGATGTCCATCAAACGTTTGATATTCATCTGGACTTCAGAACGTAACGCACCTTCGATCTTGAAATTATCATTGATAACCGTACGGATCTTGTTTTGTTCGTCATCATCCCAGTCCTGGACCTTCTTATTCCTGTCTACTCCTGCCACATCAAGGATCTTCTGAGCAGTGCTTCTTCCAATACCAAAGATATAGGTCAGCCCAATTTCACCCCGTTTGTTTTTAGGTAAGTCAATACCTGCAATTCTGGCCATATTAATCCAATTTTATGTTTGTAATATCTTAACCTTGTCTTTGTTTGAACTTCGGGTTCTTTTTGTTAATGACATATAATTTGCCATTCCGTCTAACGATCTTGCAATCTGCAGATCTCTTTTTGATTGATGCTCTTACTTTCATTTTACGTTTGCGTTTAGTCTATTGATATCTGAACGTAATTCTTCCTTTTGTTAAATCGTATGGTGACATTTCGATCCTCACTTTATCTCCCGGAAGGATTTTAATATAATGCATTCTCATCTTACCTGAGATATGGGCTGTAATTACATGCCCATTTTCCAATTCCACCCTGAACATTGCATTTCCGAGGGATTCGATGACCGTGCCATCTTGTTGAATTGACGATTGCTTTGCCATACTATATGCTGCTTGATCCTAGTACTTCTTCAATATAACGGAATGTAGAGAGAACATCTGCTTTTTCCTTCCTGACAGCCACTGTAAGCTCAAAATGCGCAGAAGGCATTCTGTCAGCCGTACGGATCGTCCATCCATCCTGATCCTGAACCACCGATTTTGTACCCAGGTTAATCATGGGTTCAATACAGATGGTCAGTCCTGCCTGCAATTTGGCACCATAACCTCTCCTCCCGTAATTGGGAATATCCGGTTTTTCGTGCAACTGCTTGCCAATTCCATGCCCCACCAACTCTCTGACAACCGAATAACCAAACCCTTCAACGTATTCCTGCACACTGGCGCTGATGTCACCAACCCGCTTCCCTGCAACAGCCATTTCGAGGCTGAGGAAAAGGGAATTTTTCGTACGCTTCAGCAGATTCATCACCTCTTCAGATACCGTCCCAACAGGGAAAGTATATGCAGAATCACCATAATAGCCATATTTTTGGCATCCGCAGTCGATCGAAACTATATCACCATTTTTAAGAACTCTTTCGCCCGGTATGCCATGCACCACCTCTTCGTTGATGGAAATGCACAGGGTTGCCGGAAACCCTCTGTAACCTTTAAATCCGGGTACCGCACCTTCCGCCCGGATAAACTCTTCAGCAATTTTATCAAGTGTTATCGTTTTAACACCCGGTTGTATATGTTTCGCGACTTCCGCGAGTGTTTTACTTACAATGATGGCATTTTCTCTCAGTAATTCAATCTCTGCAGCCGATTTTACCGTCATTTGTTTGTCAAACATATCTTATTGGCCAACAGCATAGGATGACCGTCCTTTTATTCTGCCCGATTTAGTCAGACCATCATAATGGCGCATCAATAAATGACTTTCAATCTGCTGCAGGGTATCCAGTACAACACCAACCAAAATTAGCAGGGAGGTCCCACCATAAAATTGTGCGAACTGTGAGGTAATACCAACCAATCTGACCAATGCAGGCATAATCGCCACAAATCCAAGGAAAATGGATCCGGGAAGCGTGATACGCGACATCACATCATCAATAAATTCAGCAGTCTTTTTACCAGGTTTAACCCCCGGAATGAACCCGCCGTTCTTTTTCATATCCTCGGCCATCTGATTTGGATTAACCGTAATGGCCGTATAAAAATAGGTGAATAAAATGATCAGAATGAAAAATGTGGAATTATACCAGATACCATTGATGTCGGTAAAAACCCTGGCAAATCCGGTAAGCGTGTCATTGCTGGCAAATCCGGCGATTGTCAACGGCAGGAACATGATGGCCTGGGCAAAAATGATCGGCATAACCCCGGCAGCATTCACCTTCAGGGGAATATACTGACGAACCCCGCCGTATTGTTTGTTGCCTACAATCCGTTTGGCATACTGGACAGGTATTTTTCGTGTTCCCTGAACAAGAAGTATTGTCACAAGGACCACCAGCACAAGGAAAGCAATTTCAACTACAAAAAACACAAGACCGCCGCCCTTCTGCTCCATTCTTGAAACCAATTCTCCAACGAGTGCAAATGGAAGACGGGCAATGATCCCGATCATAATGATCAGGGAAATACCATTACCAATTCCCTTATCCGTAATGCGTTCACCCAGCCACATGACCAAAAGAGATCCGGCAGTCAGAATGACAATGGAAGAGATTCCAAAGAAGGAGAAAACAGAATGATGTGTAACATTGGGGTTAAACGGTGAAATTGCTTCAGCCGGTAATTGGGAGGCCAGGTTGGCAATATAGGCAGGCGATTGGAAAATCAGGATGATAACAGTGAGATACCGTGTCATCTGGTTGATTTTTTTACGGCCACTTTCACCCTCTTTCTGAAGTTTCTGGAAATAAGGAATAGCCATTCCCAACAACTGCATCACGATAGATGCCGAAATGTAAGGCATAATCCCTAATGCAAAAATGGAAGCATTGGAAAACGCTCCGCCCGAAAACATATTTAACAATCCAAGCAATCCCGAGCTGCTCTGGTTTTGTAAATTCGCAAGCATGCTTGGGTCAACACCGGGTAATACTACATAAGAGCCCAGACGATAGATCAGGATAATTCCGATTGTATACAGGATCCTCTTACGAAGGTCCTCAATCTTCCAGATATTTCGAATGGTTTGAATCAGTTTTTTCATTCAAACAAGTTTAAAGTGTGTTAGCGACTCCACCTAATTCTTCAATTGCCTTCTTTGCTGTGGCTGAGAAACCATGAACGGTCACCTCGAGCTTAGCTTTTAATTCTCCCCGGCCCAAAATTTTAATCCGGTCATTCTTTGAGGCGTATCCGCATTCAACAATCACTTCCGGAGTAATAACCGTGAGGTTCTTTTTTTCGGCGATCAGCTCCAGAATATCCAGATTGATCCCTTTGTATTCAACCCTGTTGAAGTTCTTGAATCCGAACTTCGGAACACGGCGCACAAGCGACATCTGTCCGCCTTCATACCCCAGTTTCTTGGAGTAACCGGAACGGGATTTTGCTCCTTTATGTCCACGTGTGGAAGTTCCACCATGTCCTGAGCCCTGTCCCCTACCTATGCGCTTTACCTTCTTTGTTGAACCTTTTGCCGGTTTAAGATTGCTTAAATCCATTTCAGTATCGTTTATCTATTATTTTACTTCTTCAACTGTAACCAAATGCTGAACTTTATTCACCATGCCCAGAATCTGAGGGGTAGCGGTATGTTCAACGGTATGGCGGATCCTTTTCAGACCCAATGCTTCGAGGGTACGTTTCTGACGCAACGGTCTTCCGATGCCACTGCGAACCTGTGTTATTTTGATTTTTTCCATTGCTTAAAATAGCCTTAATAAGATAAATTAGCCATTAAATACTTGATTCAGTTCAATTCCCCTGAGCTGAGCGATCGTATAAGGATCCCTTAACTGGATCAGGGCATTGATGGTAGCCTTAACCACACTGTGTGGATTGGATGAACCTTTTGACTTTGCAAGCACATCCTTTACACCAACGCTTTCAAGCACTGCACGCATGGCACCACCTGCAATAACACCGGTTCCGGGAGCTGCAGGTTTGAGATACACGAGCGCACCACTGTACTTGCCTAATTGGTCATGAGGAATCGTACCCTTAAGAATGGGAACCTTGATCAGGTTCTTCTTGGCATCATCCACTCCTTTGGCAATCGCTGCGGTAACTTCCTTGGCCTTACCAAGTCCGTAACCAACAACGCCGTTTTCATTTCCAACCACCACAATGGCGGAGAAGCTGAATGTACGGCCCCCTTTGGTTACTTTGGTTACACGCTGAATGCTGACCAGACGATCCTTGAATTCGATTTCACTCGACTTAACTCTTTTTACATTAACGTTTGTCATATCTTCATTAGAATTTTAGGCCGCCTTCTCTGGCTGCATCAGCCAAAGTTTTTACCCTGCCATGATATAAATAACCATTACGATCAAAAACAACCGATACGATTCCAGCCGCGATAGCCTTCTCAGCGATCTGCTTCCCGACCATCTTTGCGATCTCGGTCTTGGTGCCCTTGGTGTCTTTCATCCCCTTTTCCATGGATGAAGTGGCAACGAGGGTTTTACCGGCCTGATCATCGATCAGTTGCACATAAATTGCCTTACAGCTGCGAAATACGGTCATGCGAGGCCTGTCAGGTGTCCCTTGTACGATTTTACGTATCCTTTTTTTGATCCTGAACCTGCGAAATTCTTTTCTACTCTTAATAGCCATTGTATTCTTTTTTTAATTGTTGGAACGACCTGGCAGATCGCCCTTACGATTTTATTATTGTCCGGCGGCAGATTTACCAGCCTTCTTCTTGATCTCTTCACCCTGGAAGCGAATACCTTTACCCTTGTACGGTTCCGGACGACGGAACGAACGGATCTTGGCAGCAACCTGGCCCAGAAGCTGTTTGTCAACCGATTTTAAAATGATGGAGTTATTTTTACCTTTTACAGCAGTTGTTTCAACGTGAACTGAATCAGGAAGTTCCATCAGGATATTGTGTGAATATCCAAGAGCCAATTCTAAAAGCTGGCCGTTTCCGGTTGCTTTGTAACCCACACCAACCAGTTCCTGAACCGTTGTAAAACCTTCAGACACTCCTTTGATCATATTGAACACGAGTGAACGATAGAGACCATGCTTTGCACGATCGTCCTGAGCTTCGGAATGACGCTCAACAGTCACCAGATGTTCTTCAATCTTGAGTGTGATTTTGGGATCAACCTGCTGCTGAAGCTGGCCCAGTTTTCCTTTTACAGTTACCAGGTTGGTATCGGAGACCGTAATCTTCACGCCATCGGGTAATGCAATCGGTAATTTTCCTATTCTTGACATGTTTGTATTCTCCTAATTAACTGATGTGACATAATACCTCACCGCCAACCTTCAGATTGCGGGCTTCCTTATCGGTCATAATACCATGGGAAGTTGACAGGATGGCAATTCCTAGACCGTTCAAAACACGTGGAAGATGCTCATTGTCAACATATTTCCGCAAACCAGGCTTGGAAATTCTGACCAGGCTGTTGATAGCTGATAGCTTTGACACCGGATGATATTTCAAGGCGATCTTGATAATACCGGGATGCGGTTCATTATCAACTTTGTAATTAAGGATATATCCTTTTTCAAAAAGAATTCGGGTAATTTCTTCCTTGATCTTCGACTTAGGAATTTCAACGACCCGGTGGTTGGCCAACACGGCGTTCCTGATTCTCGTCAAATAATCTGCAATGGGATCCGTAACCATTTATATACGTTTTATTTGTTAATTTCTATCAATACTTTATTTACCAGCTGGCTTTTCTAACACCCGGGATTAAACCCTTGTTGGCCATCTCCCTGAAATTGATGCGGGAAACTCCGAAAAGACGCATGTAGCCTTTTGGACGTCCGGTCAGTTTGCAGCGGTTGTGTAACCTAATCGGGGAGGCATTCTTCGGAAGTTTCTGAAGAGCAATGTAATCACCTGCTTCCTTCAGCGCCTTACGCTTGTCGGCGAACTTAGCAACCATTGCTTCACGTTTGCGCTCTCTGGCTTTGATCGATTCTTTTGCCATATCTTTACTTTGTTTTAAAAGGAATTCCAAATTCTTTTAATAAGGCATGTGCCTCACGGTCGTTCCTGGCTGATGTCACGAACGTAATATCTACGCCATTGATCCTCGATACCTTATCGATGTCAATTTCCGGGAAGATGATTTGTTCGGTGACGCCGAGGGTATAGTTGCCGCGTCCGTCAAAACCTTTGTCATTCACACCACGGAAATCTCTTACGCGAGGGAGGGCAACTGAGATCAGCCGATCAAGAAAATCAAACATCCGCTCACCACGCAGGGTTACGCGGACACCGATCGGGTTTCCCTTCCTTAATTTGAAATTGGAAATGTCCTTACGGGATTTGGTTGATACCGCTTTCTGGCCTGTGATCATCGTCATTTCGTTGATGCCGTTGTCGATGAATTTACGGTCGGTATTGGCAATACCTAAGCCCTGGTTAAGACAAATCTTGCTGATCCGTGGAACCTGCATGGGGCTTTTATAGTTAAACTGCTTCATCAAAGCAGGAACAACCTCATTCAGATATTTTTCTTTTAATCTTGGTGTATAAGCCATTATTTTATAACCTCCCCTGATTTTTTTGAATAACGTACCAATTTTTCCGTTTTAGGATCCATTTTCCTGCCGATACGCGTCGGTTTTCCCGAGTTATCAACGATCTTCAGGTTGGAAAGATGCACGGGGGCCTCTTTTTTCACGATACCACCCTGTGGACTCTTGGCGTTGGGTTTTGTATGTTTGGATACCAGGTTAACCCCTTCAACGATGGCCTTGTATTTTTCGGTATCTACGCGCAGCACTTTTCCCTGCTGACTTCTCGAATCACCGGCAATAACCATCACCGTATCGCCTTTTCTGATATGTAATTTCTTCTGCATGATGTGATTTGTATATGCTTAAAGCACTTCAGGTGCTAAAGAGACTATTTTCATGAATTGTTTTTCGCGTAACTCCCTGGCTACCGGACCAAAGATACGGGTACCTATCATTTCACCGGCACTGTTGAGCAACACCACGGCGTTGTCATCAAATCGGATATATGAACCGTCGGCGCGGCGCATCTCCTTGCTGGTTCTGACCACTACGGCCGTGGATACGGTGCCCTTTTTAATGTTTCCCGAAGGAAGGGCGTTCTTTACCGTTACGATAATCCGGTCGCCCACCCGGGCGTACCGCTTGCGTGTGCCGCCCAGGACCTTGATACAAAGGACTTCCTTGGCTCCGCTATTATCTGCTACTGTTAATCTTGACTCTTGTTGTATCATGGCTATTTAACCTTTTCAATGATTTCGACAAGTCTCCAACACTTATTTTTACTCAGAGGCCTGGTTTCGGCAATCCGTACTTTATCCCCCTCACTGCATTCATTCTTTTCATCGTGGGCCATAAAGCGGGAAGATTTCTTTACGAATTTCCCGTATTTAGGATGCTTTACCTTACGTTCGACCGCAACGACAATAGATCTCTCCATCTTGTTGCTGACAACTACGCCGGTTTTTTCTTTTCTTAGATTTCTCGTTTCCATATTGTTACTTTGGATGATACACCTGTGTGTACCTGACTACTTTTTAATTGCTTTTGTGACTTTCTCACCGTTGAGAACCCGGTGACGCAATTCAGTTTCAAGGCGTGCAATTGTTTTGCGATAAGCCTTGATTTTATTTGGGTTTTCCAATGGAGAAACAGCATGGTTAAGCTTAAGCTTGGTCAACTGACGCTTTTCCTCTTCCAACCTTTCCAGGATTTCACCCGTTGTAAATTCTCTGATTACTTTCTGTTCCATTTTTCTTTAGATTGCTTCTTCAACGTAATCCTTACGCATAACCGTCTTTGTTTGTACCGGAAGTTTCTGGGCTCCCAGTCTCAGGGATTCCTTTGCAATTTCCATCGGAACACCTTCGATTTCGAAAAGAATCCGGCCAGGATTGATACGGGCCACGAAATATTCGGGAGCACCTTTTCCTTTACCCATACGCACTTCAGCAGGCTTCTTGGTAACCGGTTTATCCGGGAAAATACGGATCCACAGCTGACCTTCACGTTTCATATGACGCGTGATGGCCTGGCGGGCTGCTTCAATCTGGCGGCCAGTGATCCATGCTTCTTCCAGTGTTTTGATACCGAATGATCCAAAAGCGAGCTGATGACCACGCTGGGCATTGCCCTTCATCTTTCCCTTTTGTTGTTTCCTGTATTTTGTTTTCTTAGGCTGTAACATTATTCAAATATATTATGGGTTACAATGCGTTCAATTATTTTCTGGCACGGGGTTTTCCACCATCCCTGCTGGGTCCGCGATCATTTCTGCGGTCACCGCCCCGGTCACCACCACGGTCGTTTCCACGGTCGCGGGGACCACGGTCGCCCTGGCGTTCGCCACCACGATGCTGTGAAGGTTTCAGTTTATTTACTGCAGCGGCATCAGGTACCAGGTCGGGACGTCCGTAAACATCACCTTTACATATCCATACCTTGATCCCTATGATTCCATAAGTCGTGTTTGCTTCTGCCGTTGCATAGTCAATATCAGCGCGGAAAGTATGCAATGGAATACGACCCTCCTTGTATTGCTCGCGGCGGGCCATTTCAGCGCCACCCAAACGACCGGAGATCATTATTTTGATTCCTTCAGCGCCAATCCGCATAGCCGAGGCAATAGATGTTTTTATTGCACGACGGTAGGATATACGTCCTTCGATCTGGCTGGCAACGGTATTGCCAACAATTACTGCGTCGAGTTCCGGACGCTTGATTTCGGAAATGTTGATCTGGATCTCCTTCTTGGTGATCTTCTTCAACTCCTCCTTCAATTTGTCAACTTCCTGTCCGCCTTTCCCGATAATGATACCCGGGCGTGCGGTGTGAATGGTAACAGTTACCAGCTTCAAGGTACGCTCAATTACGATCTTTGCAATACCAGCCTTGGAAAGACGGGCATTCAAATACTTACGAATTTTGTCATCCTCGACCAGCTTGGGCTCAAAATCTTTACCGCCGAACCAGTTTGAATCCCAGCCGCGGATGATGCCTAACCTGTTAGCAATCGGATTGGTCTTTTGTCCCATTAAAACTTACTTTTAATTATTGCTTAATACTTTTTGTTAATTCTTATTTTCTTCAACTTCTTCTGCTACTTCAACTTCCGGCTTATTCCGGCTGTCGAGCAAAATGGTCACGTGATTTGAACGTTTGCGTATCCGGTGCGCCCTGCCCTGTGGTGCTGTAAGCAGTCGCTTAAGCTGGCGTCCACTGTCGACAAAAACTTCCTTGACAAAGAGATCACTCTCTTCAATCCGCATGCCTTCATTCTTTGCCTGCCAGTTTGCAATGGCGGAGAGTAAAAGTTTGCGTAGGCGCTCTGAAGGCTGCTTGGCATTGTGTTTCAGAATATGCAATGCCAGTTCAACGCGCTGTCCCCTGATAAGGTCAGCAATCAGACGCATCTTGCGCGGTGATGTCGGGCAATTATTCAGTTTTGCAAAAGCCACATTCTTCTTAGCCTCTTTGCGGTTTTCGGCTCTGGTGCGGGTTCTAACTCCCATAGTCTAGCTTATTACGACGTTATTTCTTACCTTTATCTTTATTACCTGCATGACCACGAAATATCCGGGTCGGGGCAAATTCACCCAATTTATGTCCAACCATGTTCTCCGTAACATATACCGGGATGAACTTGTTGCCATTATGCACGGCGATGGTTTGACCAACAAAATCGGGAGAGATCATGGAACCACGGGACCAGGTCTTAACGACGGTCTTTTTCTTGGATTCCAGAAGTTCCATTACCTTCTTTTCAAGTTTGTAGTGGATATACGGACCTTTTTTAAGCGATCGGCTCATAGTTTGATATATTATCGATTACTTCTTCCTACGTTCAATGATGTACTTATTCGACTGGTTTTTGCGGGCACGTGTTTTATAGCCCTTTGAAGGAACACCCTTGCGCGAACGTGGCTGTCCGCCGGATGCTTTTCCTTCTCCCCCACCCATCGGATGGTCGACCGGGTTCATGGTGACACCGCGGTTTCTCGGCCTGCGGCCCAACCAGCGGGTACGTCCTGCTTTACCATACGACTCGAGGCTGTGGTCAATGTTTGACACCATGCCAATGGTAGCCTTGCATGTTTGAAGAATCATACGGGTTTCCCCAGAAGGCATCTTCAGGATGGCAAACTTCCCGTCGCGCGACATCAGCTGGGCGTGCGCTCCGGCACTGCGTACCATCTTCGCACCCTGACCAGGCCGCAATTCAACATTGTGTATGACCGTACCAAAAGGCACTTCACTGAGATACAGTGTATTCCCGATTTCAGGAGGAACCCCTTTACCGGCGAGAATCGTCTGACCTACCTTTAATCCGTGAGGAGCAACGATGTACCTCTTCTCACCATCTTTGTATACAACCAAAGCAATACGTGATGTCCTGTTGGGATCGTATTCAATGGTCTTTACCACAGCCGGGATATCTTCTTTGTCCCGCTTGAAGTCGATGATTCTGTACATCTGTTTGTGACCACCGCCAAGATAACGCATGGTCATTCTTCCTTCATTGTTTCTTCCACCGGATCTCTTCGACGGAGCCAGCAGGCTCTTCTCAGGAACATCAGCAGTGATTTCATCATAGGTACTGATGACTTTGAACCGCTGACCGGGTGTTGTCGGTTTGTATTTCTTAAGCGCCATTTATTTAAATATTGCTGTAAAAATCAATAGTTTCACCTTTGGCCAATGTTACGATGGCCTTCTTATACGTACTTGTCCTTCCCGAAATGACGCCACTTTTTGTAAAGCGGGTCTTATTTTTACCAGAAAACACCATGGTATTGACCGAAGTAACATCTACTCCATAAAGATCTTTGATGGCCTTCATGATCTGTAGTTTGTTCGCATTCCGGTCAACCATGAACCCGTACCTGTTGAGCTTCTCGCCCAACTGCGTCATCTTCTCGGTTATGATCGGTTTTAAAATAACTGTCATTGTCGTATCGAATTAATCGGTTTAATTCTGATGGATTTTTTCAATTTCCTTAATTGAACCCGCTGTGATGAGTAGTTGTGTTGCATCAAGGATCTCATAGGTATTGAGATCAGCTGCATTGATCACTTTAACTCTTTTCAGATTGCGGGCCGACAAGAAAACATTCTCTTCTGCTTTTGCTACAACCAGCAGGGTCTTTTTTCCCGTCAGCTGGAAATTCTTCAGAAGCTCAGTAAAATTCTTGGTCTTTGGGTTTTCGAAGGTAAAATCTTCCAAAATGGTAAGATTATTATCCTTCACTTTATAACTCAAAGCCGACATACGAGCCAATCTTTTCAACTTCTTGTTGAGTTTGAAGCTGTAATCGCGGGGATGAGGTCCGAATACCCGGGCACCACCACGGAACAGCGGGCTCTTGATGCTTCCTTTACGGGAACCACCGGTACCTTTCTGCTTGTGAAGTTTCCTGGTACTTCCAGAAATCGTCGACTTCTCCAGTGTGTCATGTGTTCCCTGGCGATGATTGGCCATGAATTGCTTCACATCCAGGTAAATGGCATGATCATTGGGTTCAATCCCGAAGATCGAATCGTCCAGTACCGCCATATTCGCGGTCACTGTGCCTTTTATATTATATATTGCTACTTCCATCGCTCAATCATTACATATGAACCATTGTGTCCCGGGACTGCACCTTTAACTAAAATAAGGTTCCTCTCGAGGATAATCTTTAATACCTGAAGGTTAACCACCTTTATACGATCACCACCCATGCGGCCTGCCATGCGGATACCCTTCATAACTCTTGAAGGCCATGAAGATGCGCCAACGGAACCGGGAGCCCTGAGGCGATTGTGCTGTCCATGGGTTGCTCCACCTACACCGGCAAAATGGTGACGTTTTACAACACCCTGGAAACCTTTACCTTTGGATATCCCAACCACATCAATAAACTCACCTTCGATGAAAATGTCAACCTGAAGGACATCTCCAAACTGTTTCTGATGGCCGGGTTCAAAACGGGTAAATTCAGCCAACACCTTTTTAGGGGTAATCCCAGCTTTGGCAAAATGACCCATCGCGGCTTTGGTCGTATGCTTCTCTTTCTTTTCATCGAAAGCAAGTTGGATGGCTTCGTATCCGTCCTTTTCTTTCACCCGGACTTGTGTAACTACACAAGGACCAGCCTCGATCACGGTGCAGGGGATGTTCTTCCCATTTGCATCGTAGATACTGGTCATCCCGATTTTTTTACCAATTAGTCCAGACATTTCTTACGTTTCTTGCGTTTTTAACTCTACTTGTCTATCTTACAAATCAAACCTTGATTTCAACTTCCACGCCACTCGGCAATTCGAGCTTCATCAGTGCATCAATGGTTTTCGACGTTGTACTGTAAATGTCGAGTAACCGCTTGTAGGTGCAAAGCTGAAACTGTTCCCGTGACTTTTTATTCACGAAGGTTGCACGCAGCACAGTGAAGATCTTCTTATCCGTAGGCAAAGGAATTGGACCGCTGACAACAGCACCCGTAGCCTTTACGGTTTTTACGATCTTTTCGGCTGATTTATCAACCAGGTTATAATCGTAAGACTTCAGTTTAATTCTAATTCTCTGGCTCATATAAAAAATTAATATGCGGGAACATATCCCCTGATTTTATATAATACTTCGTCCTGAATCTCTTTTGGAGTATTATCATATTTTAAAAATTCCAGCATCTCTGTAGCTCTGCCGGAAGTAAGGCTGCGAAGGGTAGTGACATAACCAAACATTTCTGACAAGGGTACGCGTCCGCGGATAACCTGATTCCCGATGCGGGATTCAACCTCTTCTACATGTCCGCGACGTTTGGTAATATCGCCGGTCACCTCTCCCATATATTCACTTGGAGTGATGATTTCAAATTTCATGATCGGTTCCATGATGACCGATTTTGCTTTTTTACTGGCCTCCTTGAATGCGATGCCAGCTGCAACCTGAAATGAGAGTGCATCAGAATCAACACTATGGTATGAGCCATCAATGAGCCTGACCTTGATGCTTTCCATCGGGAATCCGATGATCGGGCCATTGGTCATTGCTGCTTTTAATCCCTTTTCGATGGCGGGAATAAATTCACGTGGAATATTGCCGCCTTTGATGTCATTGATGAATTGTAATCCCTTAACCCCTGCATCAGCCGGGCCTACCTCAATGACGAGATCGGCAAAACGTCCGCGTCCACCTGTTTGTTTTTTGTAAACTTCGTGGTGCATCACGGTATTGATGATCGCCTCTTTATATGCAACCTGCGGATTACCACGGTTCACATCAATATTGAATTCGCGGCGCATGCGGTCGGCAATAATGTCGAGATGCAACTCGCCCATTCCGCTGATCAGCGTCTGGCCGGTTTCATTGTCAATCTTCACCTGGAAAGTGGGATCCTCTTCCGCCAGCTTTTGCAAGGCAATGGCCAGCTTCTCAAGATCTTCCTGGGTTTTGGGTTCAACCGCCATGTTGATCACAGGTTCAGGAAAAATCATGGTTTCCAGGACCAATGGATGTTTGATATCGCAAAGGGTATCCCCTGTACGGATATCCTTGAATCCAACTGCGGCTGCAATCTCACCGGCTTCAACCTGCTTAAGCGGGTTTTGCTTGTTGGCATGCATCAGCATGATCCGCAGCAACCGTTCCTTTTTATCTGTACGACTGTTCAGTACCACATCACCGGCTTCCAGACGACCTGAATACACACGGAAAAACGCAATGCGACCAACAAATGGATCGGTTGCGATTTTGAATGCATAAGCTGTAAATGGTTCATTGGGATCAGGATGACGTGACTCCTCCTTTTCTGTGAAGGGATTCATGCCGAGAACCGCAGGCATATCATACGGAGATGGCAGGAATTTAATGACGGCATCAATCAGTAACTGAACACCTTTATTTTTAAAAGAGGCTCCGCAAATAACCGGGGTGATTTTACCCTGTATGGTTGCTTTGCGAAGTTCTGCGATTATTTCGTCTGCTGTAATTGAGTTAGGATCGATCATGAATTTATGAAGAAGCTCATCACTTTCTTCAGCGGCACCTTCAATCAGTTTTACCCGATATTCATGTGCCATTTCCTTCATATCCTGGGGCATTGGAATTTCATAATACTCTCTTCCCAGTGAGGAATCATCCCAACCGTATGCTTTATTTGAAACTAAATCAATAATTCCGGTAAAATCCTCTTCAGCTCCGATGGGGAGTTGGATGATTACAGGGTTTGCACCAAGTTTTTCACGAATCTGATCCACCACATGCATAAAGTCAGCGCCGGTACGATCCATCTTGTTCACGTAACAAAGGCGGGGAACATGATATTTGTTGGCTTGTCTCCAGACTGTTTCTGATTGTGGTTCAACCCCTCCTACTGCGCAGAAAATAGCAACAGCTCCATCCAATACGCGGAGGGAGCGTTCTACTTCAACAGTAAAATCAACATGACCGGGGGTATCGATGAGGTTGATACGATAGCTCTCATTCTGGTAATCCCAGTATACGGTAGTGGCGGCAGAGGTGATCGTGATCCCACGTTCCTGCTCCTGCACCATCCAATCCATGGTCGCTGTACCATCATGAACCTCACCCAGTTTATAGTTAATGCCGGTATAATACAGGATCCGCTCAGTCGTCGTGGTTTTACCCGCGTCGATGTGCGCCATAATGCCAATGTTCCTTGTATTTTCCAGCTTTCCTGTCATAGTACTAAAAACGGAAATGTGAGAAGGCTTTGTTTGCTTCAGCCATTCTGTGTGTATCTTCCTTACGTTTAAAGGCAGCACCCTCTTCCTTATACGCAGCTACGATCTCCGCAGCCAGTTTCTGTCCAAAACTCTTTTCATGCCGTTTACGTGCATAATTCACCAGCGACTTCATGCCGATGGAGGATTTACGACCCGGGCGGATTTCCGAAGGAATCTGAAAAGTAGCTCCACCGATACGACGGCTTCTGACCTCGACCGAAGGAGTAACATTTGCAAGGGCCTTCTTGAATACCTCAAGACCATCTTCCTTTGTCTTATCACTGACAATTTCGATGGCCTCATAAAAGACTTCGTAGGCAATATTTTTCTTTCCTGCCATCATGACATTGTTCACAAATTTTGTGACCAGGGTATCGCTGAATTTTGGATCAGGAAGAAGGGGTCTTTTCTTTGGTTTTGCTTTTCTCATGGTATTCTGATATTATGCTTTCTTTTCTTTGGGACGTTTGGCACCATATTTACTCCTGCGTTGCTTGCGGCCTTCCACCCCGGAAGTATCCAATGCACCACGAATAATATGATAACGGACGCCGGGCAGGTCTTTTACACGACCTCCGCGGATCATTACAATGGAGTGTTCCTGAAGATTATGGCCTTCACCGGGGATATAGGCATTCACCTCTTTCCCGTTGGTCAGCCGAACCCTGGCAACCTTACGCATGGCCGAATTTGGCTTTTTGGGCGTCGTGGTATAAACACGAACACACACACCGCGGCGCTGCGGACAGGAATCCAAAGCAGGAGATTTACTTTTATCTACTAATTTTTTTCTTCCTTTACGAACCAGTTGCGAAATCGTAGGCATATCAAAGGTTTTATTGAACTTTATTATAAAATTTCCCTAAAAACGGGAGTGCAAAAGTACAAATTAATTTTACACTACCAACATTTAAGATAAAAACTTTAAAGTACGCTTGATGGGTTTTGTCCCTGAACTAGTGGGTCGGAAAAATTAAGGAAGGGATGAGTCTCGCGAGACTTTCTACCGCAATCATCGGTTTGACTGCGATTGAAACCTATAGTTGTCTCACTTTATCAGGTTTCCTTGCCGTTTCCGGCTTGTAATTCAATCGAAAACATAATATGGTTTTCGAGGGTGCAAAGGTATTAATTAAATTAACCCCTGCAAGAAAAAAGTGAAAAAAAGGTGAAAAAATTATTTATTCCTGATAATCATCACTGTTCCATCCCGGTCGGGAAGATAAATCAGGTTCTCGGGTACATTCTGGATAAACTCATCCACAGCCTGAATTACCCCCGGCCACCTGTAATTATAATCATGAACAATAATGACCCCTCCCGGAGATAACAGCGGGTAGAAAAAATCAAGGCCTGACCTGGTTGGCCTGTACAGATCGGCATCCATATTGACAAGCGCGACCTGCTCGCTGAATTTATGGGCACTTTGGGGGAACTGGCCCGGATACATAATTATATTGTGGTTGCCGTTAATTTTTTGCAATACCTGGTTCATGCTGGTGTCAGCAAAATGATTCGGAGTATAGGATGCAGCTTCACCGGTTTCACCCTCCAGGTCACTTGCCGGAAACCCCGTGAAGGTATCGAACAGATGGAAACGCCGGCCCGGGTCCATCTGGTGAATGATTGCCGCGCTTTCTCCCTCGTACACGCCGAGTTCGACGAATGCTCCTGAGACTTTTTCCCCGGATAAACGTTCAATCTGGAACCACCAGTTGTAAAAGCGCACCTTGTCGGGATAATTTCGTTCTATCTTTTTAAGTTTGGCCGATATCGAGCCGCTTTTTATCGCATGTTGCCACTGAACCGGTTGGTTGCCCCTTTGAAAAAAGGTAAGCCACTGATATCTTATAAATAATATAAGGAGCAGGAGTACGAGCGCGTAATTGATAATCTGAAACAGGGTAAGGTGCATGGGTTGAATAAAAGGCAAAAATAATAAATTTTGGCAGGACGGTTATCTTAAAAAAGAAACCCCGCTTATGGGCGGGGCTACTCAGGAGGTTAAAAAAAGGATCAAATGGATCAGGGGTCGATTTTGATAAACATTGTTTGCAGAGCAGGTGTGTGGGTCGAAGAGGATGTTCCGGTCGGAATAAAAATCACTGTTGCCCAGCCTCCGGGAGGTACTTTGTAGGCAGGTCCGTAAAGGTCCATCTTGGCCTTCATGTCGGTCATCATCGGGGTCAAAGCAGGCATGCCATTTTCAGCAGCACCATCCCAGGCTGGGGTATCACACAGCCACATGGCTCCCTGTATATCATACCAGTGATATCCGGGGAACCAGTCCAGGTGGTTCATGAGCCAATTTGCTTTTGCCCATTTATCACTTTGAGCATACTCAGGTAATAATGCGGGATACAAGGATGAATAAACATCCATGTTATAATCTGTGTTGGTATAAATAGTTGTTGCATGGTCGGCACACCAGCTTTCAACTGCGCCATTCCCGAATTCATAACCTGAAGAGATATTGCTAAGGGTCGCATTAACATAGCAATTCGTACCAGGGAATCCAGTTATTCTATAGGTGGCTGTCGGCGGTAAATTCATCCAGGGCGCGATGACCAGGTCAGCATCCGGAACACAATTTCCAAGTGCAAAATCCACCACACCATCTGTACCGGCCGGAATGGTCGCTGCATCGGCAAATGTCCAGTCATAGAAATGAACATAGTTAAAAGCGGTGCCCTGGCGAACCAGGATGTAAAGTTTCAGGATATAATTATCGACCTGTCCCAGGTTATCAGCATAGGTAACCTTGAGCGGCTGACCTTCACCATGCCATGCAGCATTACTATATGTTTGTGTCAGTGTGCCATTCTGCCATAATTCAATTTTAAATATAGCAGGCATATCCAGCTGTACCCCGTTTGCCTGTAAGGCATAAGGAGAACCGGCATAATCAGCAACATTCTTTATACAGAAATCACCGAAGAAATTCTGCTCACGGATAATCGTCTGATCCAAATGAAAATACTCAAATCCGAAGTTTTCAAAATAAGCCTGTTCATAACAAACCAGATCGATGGCCAGCACGTTTTTCTTAAAAGCCTCAATGGTGACATTTTTATTGAGCAGATTTGTTACCAGGTCAGAATAGGTGGCCCCGGTATGAACTGCAGCAGCCATCACATAATCATCCCCTGAAACTGCTGGTGTCATGTTGTCATTGTACATCACGAACTCCTCAATGGTGTGCGCACCAGCAGCCAGTTTAATCGTGTTGGTGTAGGGTATATTGTCAATGTAGAATACATCGATTTTGTACAATATACCATCAATTGTTACATTAACATAACTCGCCTTGTTACTGAAGCAATCACTCGTCTTCAAACCGGTGGCGCTTTTCCCAGGCAGAATGTTAAAACTAAGTTCCGTATTCCCAGGCTGGGGAGTACTGTCTTTCACTTTATTACAACTTGTGATTGAGATCACAGTTATAAGTCCGAGAAGAATCAAATTGATTTTCATCATCATTACATTTGTTTTCATTTTCTTTGGGTTTTTAAATGATACCAGATTGGGTTGGTAGAAATTTCTTTGTTTTCCGTAATAAATATTTAAAGTACAAATATATGATTATCAGCAACATATAATCAAGCGATAATAAGTATCTGTGACTATTTGCCATGCAACCGTGGCTATTCAATTCGTATCTGGGCATTTATAAAAAACAATGATTTCACAAAGCCATCCATTTTACATCTGCTATAGTTATGTTATTATTTGAAATAACCAGCTATGACATCTATATTCTGTTTATTGGTTAACAATGCTGAAGGCATGGCATGAGAGACAACAAAAAATGCCCTGCATGTTGCGGGGCATTTAACAATCAATTGGTTAATCCGAATAAGTTATTCTGACTTCGATCGCTGGGTTGGTCTATTTACATCCGGTATGGTTACAGTTCATGACTGAAGTAAAATCAGCCACAGTAAAACTTGCCATTTGAAGGCTGGTACCTGCTTTTGCCAAAACCTGCTGATCCTGAAGGGTACTCAGGGTATAAGAGATGGTAAATATGCCAGACTTTCCATCTCCTATTTTTTTTGTATTATCAATTTTAAAGCCCTGAAAGGGGGTTGAATTTCCAAGATTTGGCCCTAAAACGATCGTATGGTTATAGGTCATCGGTCCCGAAATAACCTCCGCGATTACATTTGAATAGGTACCCGGGTCTGCTTCCACTGAAAAGTGTGACAATTCCTTACAACTTTGACCGCCACATCCATCGTGCTCGACTCGCAAAACGATCCTGTACGAATTATTGGTGCAGACAACCGATTGGATGGTGGTGGTAAATCCGCCTCCATTGGGTTTGGAAATCTCACAATCAGTTACAACTACAGGAGGCAGGACCAAATCTGCATCAGGGATGCAGTTACCGATAACAAAATCAACAACTCCATCAGTACCTGCCTGAATTTTTTCGGCATCCTGAAAATTCCAGCTGTGTAAATATTGATATTGGAAAGAAACTCCGCTACGGACCATGGCTGATAATTTAAATTCAAAATTATCCGTAATAGCCAGCCGGTCTGCATATTGCACCTTCAAAGGTTCAGAAATCCCGGTTATAGAGTTGTTGTTAAACGTCCCTGTTGAAATTCCATTGCGTAACACCTCTATCTGGTAAATCGCTGGCAGATCAAGTAAGAGGTTGGCATTCCCGCCAAGCAGTTGCGAATAGGGCGAATTATAATAGTCATATGCATTCTGGATACAGAGATCTCCAAAGAAATTCTGTTCCCTGATTACGGTCTGATCCAGTTTAAAGTATTCAAATCCAAAGCTGGTGAAGTTGGCCTCATCATAGCAAACAAGCTCAACTTCCATCATATTTTTCTTGTATGGACTGATGGAGAAATCCTTAGTCAACCAGGATGTAACCAGGTTTGCATAGGGGGCGCCTTCATGAACTGCAGCTGCAATCACCGGGTCATCCCCGAAGTTATCCGGCGTATTATTATCATTCCTCATGATTAATTCCTGTATTTCATAGGTTGCCGGTAACAATTTTATTGAATTGGTATAGGGTTGACCGTTTATGTAGTAAACATTTATTTTTACGGTAGAAGGAGCAATATCCCCCTGCTTTAATAAGGTAATCTCAACATAGCTTGCAATGGTATTTTCATTAATGCAATTAGGAGTATCCTTCAAACCGCCCGGAGACAACCCAGCCCGTATGTTGAAGTTCATTTCATACATCGTTGGCATGGGCTCCGACTCAGTTAGTTTATTGCAGCCTGAATTAGCGAACCATGTTAACAAAATAATGAGGCAAATTCTAAACTTTTTCATGGTTATTCGTTTTCTGACCAGCGTGGTTTCATTAATCAAAACTTTGGATTGTCTGGGTTTCACGGCATTACAAAAATAACATCCTGGCTCAGCCGAATCAAGCAGGAATAAGTATGTGTGGCTGTTTTACAGGTAACTGTTTACTTTCGATTCGTAACAGCAAATAAAAAAAAGCCGCCCATTGCGGACGGCTTCATGATTAAAGTAAGTTGAATCGTATTTACTGATGCCAGATGTTGGACGAATTGCGATAACCCGGCAGATTTAAATACCAGTCAGGATAAAGCGCTCCGTCTGATTGTGCCCATGTGGCAAAGTAGTTATATGCACTGAGGATACTGTTCTGTTCCCAGGGATAATCAAATACTACAGGAATGTTAAGCGCCCATGGCAGGTTGTTTACGGTTTTATAATATCTTCCAATTCCGGGATTACTGCTGTCATCACCCTGTCCAAAATAGGAGCAATTGGCTGCAAGAGATGTGGGGACATAGTTTGGAAGGTGGATTTCCGCCTGTCGCTCCATATTCCTGATAAGAAATGGGTTGTAAGGCGGAGCGCCGATCACGCTGCTCAACATCGGAGTCGTGAGATGGATATTTAAGGTTACCGTGTCGGATGTACCTACCGGAACACCGGGCTGTGTATTAAAGAACGATCCATAGGCCCCCATATGAATGACATTGGTCGCATCATCAAAGGCAATGACGACCGCCTTGCTTTGTCCATTTTCAGTTCCATTCGATGCCAGTGAAATGTAACTATGCTGAAGGTTATATCCTGTTACTGAGGCAATATTGGAAGGGTTCAGGTTATCAAACTGGATACCAAAACCATTTCTGAAACCTGCACCAACAGCTCTGACCAACAGCTTAACAACGATATCAGTAACCTTGTTCTGGTTATTGGTGACAAGTTTAAACTTGTAAGCCATCACCAGGTCGTTGACATCATAATCTCCCTTTCCCGGCCAGAGGTCTTCATAAACAGCAGTTCCGGTCACCCAGTTGTTCACAGGGGGAGGCGGCGGAGGGGGATTTGTACCGCCATTGTTACAGCTTGTCGAAGGAATCGAATTGATTATGTTGGCGAAAGAGACGAAAGTTGCACCTCCGGTGAAATTCGACATGGTTCCGCTGTGAATTACACCGGTGGTCTGGGCAGTCTCAATAGTGCCAGTGATCACTTTTGAACCGTTGAAGGAAAGATCGTGGGTTACCTTGATCTCACTTTTAGTTCCCGGAGCACCGCCGGTAGTTATACCCGTTATATCTTTGTTTACAGTCAAGTCATAGGTTTCTATCATCGATTGATCTATCAGTTTCATAAATCCTGTACCGCCCTGAACCTTTAATTCTCCATCACACTTGATGTAGCCTGTCTGATTCGTAAACTGACAGTTGTTCAGATTCAGATTTCCATGTACAGTGAGTTTGCAAGCATTCAGGAAAGTACTGTTATTTGCATTCATCCCTCCCTGCACTTCGATGAAATGGTTGTTGGTGACATGATTGATGCTGTTCCAGTCATTGCTTATGGTCACCGTTCCGTTGTTTACCAGGTTCCCGTTGCTGCCGTTCATATTATAATGGCCGTTGACAGTCATGGTCCCTGTATTTTCGATCAATACCTTTGGGGTAAAATTGCTGTTGATGGTCAGCGTCCCGAAATTCTGCAGCACTGAGTTGTCATCTTTTGAAAATGAGGATACGGTCGCCACGCCGGTCGATGAAATGATGATCCAGCTGTTGTGATGACTATCGCCCATGGTCAGGACACCGGTAAATGTTCCGCATATCTTCAAGGTTCCTTTAGTAACATTAATAGTCCCGGAATAACTGTCACCAAAATTTATTGAATACACCAGCCCGTTGTCGATAGTAAATGTACCCGAACCTGTAAGGTTATAATCATACGCTCCGCAATCAACGACAGAGGCAGGATCGTTGACACTTTTTTCAGCGGTTGGTGTGAATATATATGCAATGTTGCCGGCAACCGGGATCTTTACGATCTGATTTGTTTCACCCCATGGGGTAAGTTGAATGTAAATCTCCGTCATGGCTGTCGGAATACGCATCTTGGCGATCATGGGGTCATTGTTCCCCATAAATCCCTGATAGATCAGGTTTCCACCCTTGGCAGGATCGCTGTCGAAAATTGTGACCGCATTATATTGATAATCAATGTTCGGGAAGTTCATCCCTAAATCAAGGGATACTTCCCGCGTCATTTCCCAGTTAAAGGTACTGGAAACTTTAAGATCATTCATTGTAGTCACCGTGGTCGCTGACGGCTGTGGTACTATGTCTTTCTTGCATCCTGATAACAGGAACAAAGACAAGCCGGCGAGCATTGCGAATTTGATGATACTTGTTTTCATGGCCTAGGTATATTGGTTTTTTTTGTACTGCTTTTTTGCTTCAGGAACCCAGGCAGTTTAATTGGATTCCGGAAATTCAATTCGCAAATGTATGATCGCCAGTATCTTATAAAAAGGACCAATAAGCAAGTGTCAACCTCCTGACGGTAACTGTTGCCAGAATCTTCGTATTCGTATCCCGGGGAAGTCCTGGATTTTTGTTAATATGTTTTATCGGTTTACCGGAAGCATATCCCTGAAACAAGTACTTTTGTTGCCGAAAAATTCATATGTCCAGAAACATCCTCAACGAACTGAATGATGCCCAGCGGAATGCGGTAAAAGCTACAGAGGGCCCTGTCATGGTAATTGCAGGTGCCGGGTCGGGAAAGACCCGGGCCCTGACATACAGGGTTGCCTATCTGGTTGAAAAAGGGATAGATCCGTTCCACATTCTGGCGCTTACCTTCACCAATAAGGCCGCCAGGGAGATGAAAGAACGCATCATCCAGCTGGTAGGTTCTGAAGCCCAGAATGTCTGGATGGGCACTTTCCACTCGGTATTTGCCAGGGTTTTGCGCATTGAGGGGCATCTGCTGGGCTATCCGTCGAACTATACGATTTATGATACAGATGATACCAAGCGGGTCATTAAGAATCTGATCAAAGAGAATAACCTTGACGATAAAGTATATCAGCCCGGATACATCCTTCACCGTATTTCCGCAGCAAAAACGAGCCTGCTGACGGCACAGGATTATAATGAACAACCCGAGTTGAAAGCATATGATGTGGCCGCCGGGAAACCAGAGACAGGCTTATTATATACCCAGTACCAGGCACGGCTGCGCCGTGCCTCTGCCATGGATTTTGATGATCTCCTGTTCAACATGAATGTACTGTTGCGCGATTTCCCGGATGTATTGTACAAATACCAGCAGAAATTTCAGTATATCCTTGTGGATGAATACCAGGACACCAATTACGCCCAGTATCTGATCGTTAAAAAACTGGCGGCAAACAATGAGAACATCTGTGTTGTAGGAGACGATGCACAGAGTATATATGCATTTCGCGGAGCCAATATTCAGAATATCCTGAATTTCAAAAGCGATTACCCCGACCACCAGGTCTTTAAGCTGGAACAAAACTATCGATCAACCAAAACTATTGTAAACGCTGCGAACAAGATCATAGAACAAAACAAGAACCAGCTTTTCAAAGAGGTATGGACAGAAAATGAAGAGGGCTCTCTCATTCAGCTGATCAAAGCCTCCACCGATAATGAAGAGGCCAATCTGGTGGCTCAGTCAATTTTTGAAAACAAGATGAACCATCAGCTGCAGAATGCAGCATTTGCAATACTTTACAGAACAAATGCGCAGTCCCGTGCCCATGAAGAGGCCTTGCGGAGGCTGAACATTCCATGCAGGATCTATGGTGGACTCTCCTTTTACCAACGCAAGGAGATCAAGGACCTGCTCGCCTATTTCAGGCTTACCATCAACCAGCGAGACGAAGATGCCCTTCTCCGGGTCATTAATTTCCCCGCAAGAGGCATCGGGAAGACCACGATTGAAAAGCTGATTGTCACAGCAGATGAATGCAAAAAAAGCATCTTTGAACTCATTGAAAATCCCGTGGAGAATAGCCTCCGGTTGCCTGAGGCAACATCACAGAAAGTGTACGGATTTGTCACCATGGTCAAGAGTTTTGCTGCATTGCTTCATTCAAAAAATGCCTTTGAACTGGCAAAACATATTGCAGGATCCTCAGGCCTGATGAAAGAATTATATGACGATAAAACGCCAGAGGGGGTAAGCCGTTTTGAGAACCTTGAAGAGTTGCTGAATGCGATCAAAGAATTTTCCGAGTCACCCCGCACGAATATTGAAACCGGGGAGATCGAACCAAATGTAGTTCGCACGCTGGATGAATTCATGCAGGATGTTGCCCTGATCACCGATGCCGATAAGGGCAATCCGGATGATGTTGACCGAGTGACCCTGATGACTGTGCATTCGGCAAAAGGGCTTGAGTTTCCGTATGTGTATGTGGTCGGGATGGAAGAAAACCTGTTTCCCTCCATTCAGTCCCTGAATTCAAGGACGGACCTTGAGGAGGAGCGCCGGCTTTTTTATGTGGCCGTTACCCGTGCACAGCAAAAGCTCACCCTCTCCTACGCGGAGAACCGTTATAAATGGGGAACACCAACCGTGTGTGAAGCGAGCCGTTTTATCAGTGAAATTCCTGAAGCCTTCATCGATTTTCCCAGGAAAATCACCCCGGGCAAAAACAGTTTCAATATGGCTTCGAATTGGTCCTCCGACCTGGCCGGGGTAGGTCTTCCAGTCAAAAAAGTGACGCTGCAAAAAACGATTCAAAAACCCTCCCAGCCCGGGGGTTCTGCAAATATTCAGGTACCGGCCGGCCCTCCGTCTGAAATAGAAGAGATACAGACCGGCATGGAGGTTATCCATGAACGGTTTGGCAAGGGGAAAGTGGTGAATCTTGAAGGAGTAGGACCAAATAAAAAAGCAACTGTTTTCTTTCCCGAAATAGGACAAAAACAATTGCTTTTACGCTTTGCGAAGCTTCGGATCGTAAGCTGATCAGTTCAGTTGAATGTCGCTGGTAAGGACCCCTATCAGGTTATTCTGCACATCATATAACGGGATTGAATAGGTGACCATAACCACCCCGCCCCCGCCATTGTCATAATAGGGATTTGACCAGGTGGGTTTTTTCTGAATTACAGGTTCTGCATACCATTCGCTTTGGGTATAATCGTACGAACCAGGGAGATCAACCTGTTTATATTCAGTTCCCTGCCTGTAAATATAGGGCGCCGCGAAATGTGCTGAACCCCCGGTTCCTACCGGAGCAAATGCAAGAGTAGAGCCATAGATCAATGGATTCTGTTTCAGAAATCCGGTCAGGATTGCAGGCATGTCGGCCGGTTTAACTGCTTTGCCCCTGAGTTCCTTCGCCAGGTCGCTCAAGGCATATTCGACGGTAGCCCGTTTACAGGCATCCGGAAGCATCATCCATGATTCATGGTAGTGAACAACCTCCCAGCCTGCCGGTTTACGCTGCCACAGCCAGGTTTCGACCAGGAACATCTCTGTTACGTTTTCCTCACTCGATATGGATTTAGTTTTCAGAATTCCAATCCAGGCAGCAGCATCAGGGGAAAAAACGATGACCCTTCTGGAAAGCGGCTCCATTTGCTGTGATTTGATTTTCTTATATTCGTTACCGAACAATGAATTGACTTCCCTGGAAGAGTATGCCATCCCTCCGGTCATGAACACCGAAGCGCTGTCATCGCTCAACCATTGAAACATCGAATCGACTTTGGCCTCTTCTGCATAATGCGTTACCTTGGCCATCAACTGGTTTATCGTGTCGGCAACAGCAGATTTTTGTGCCTCCCCGAACCCTCCGGTATTTTTGCAGTTTGTCATCAAAACTGAGCTGCACAGGACGATCAGGGCAATAAATGCATAGTTCTTTTTCATGGTGATTAATTTAAATGAGGATTTATCTTTACCTGATAAAATTAATAAAATTACAGAACCAACACCTTAACTTCTCCCAATTCATTGTATCTTTGCAAAAAATTATACGTGAACGAACAAATGGAGTACAACACCACCCGCGAGATGATGTTGATACCGGAGTATGGCCGGAATATACAACATATGATACAGTACGTCTGTACGATTGAAGACCGTGAAAAGCGGACAAAAGCTGCCAAATTTATTGTGAATGTTATGGGCCAGTTAAACCCGTCCGTGAAGGAATCGGGCGATTTTAAGCATAAGCTATGGGATCATATGTTCATCATTTCAGATTTCAAGCTGGATGTCGATGCTCCCTATCCTCCTCCCCCGCCTTTGTCTCTCAGTACCAAACCTGAGCATCTCTCCTACCATGATAAGGAAATAGAATTCAAGCATTATGGTAAAAACATTGCCCTGATGATTGAAAAGGCTACGGAATATGAGGAGGGCGCTGAAAAGGATGCATTGGTTCATGCCATTGCCAACCATATGAAAAAATCCTACCTGAACTGGAACCGCGAATCGGTCAACGATGAATTGATTGAAAAACATCTGAATGTACTTTCCAAAGACCAGCTCAAACTAAATCAGGATTTCAGGTTTACCCATACCAACGATATTCTTGCTCAAAACCAGAAAAGGAAACCATTCCGCCAGGGTCCCGACAGGAATTTCAATAAGCAACAGGCCTTTCCCAAGCCGAATTTCAACAATCAGCGTGGGCGGAATAAACCTCAATGAGTTCCTTTGAGATCATCGGAGGCAAAAAGCTAAGTGGTGAAATCACCCCCCAGGGTGCAAAAAATGAAGCACTTCAAGTTATTTGTGCCTGTCTGCTTACCCCGGAAAAGATTACCATTCACAATGTCCCCGATATCCGTGATGTAAATAAACTCATTGAGCTTTTACAGGCCATCGGCGTTGTTGTTGAAAAGATAAAAAAAGCCTCCTTTACTTTTGAAGCAAGGGAGATTGATTTTGCGTACCTCCGCACCAAAGAATTCCGTGACAAAGTTGGAAGCCTGCGTGGATCGATCATGATCCTTGGGCCCATGCTGGCAAGGTTTGGGAAAGGATTTGTTTTTATCCCTGGAGGTGATAAAATCGGCCGCCGCAGGCTTGACACCCATTTTCTCGGACTTCAGAAACTCGGTGCTGATTTTGAATACCGCCAGGATGAACAACTTTTCACTGTTGTCGCCCCTGACCTGAAGGGAGCCTATATGCTGCTCGATGAGGCATCTGTTACCGGAACCGCCAACATCCTGATGGCAGCCGTTATGGCTAAAGGAACCACAACCATCTTCAACGCCGCTTGTGAGCCCTATATTTCACAGCTTTGTTCCATGCTTGTTTCCATGGGGGCACAAATCCAGGGAGTCGGATCAAACCTGCTTACAATTTCCGGTGTCGGACAACTTCACGGATGTGAACACACGCTGCTGTCGGATATGATTGAAGTTGGCAGTTTCATCGGGCTTGCAGCCATGACTGGGTCGGAAATCACCATTAAGAACGTCAATTATTTGGAGCTTGGCCTGATCCCGGATGTTTTCAAACGGATGGGAATCAAAATCGAACGAATAAACGACGACATATATATTCCGGCGCAGGAGCATTATGAAGTTGAAACCTTTATGGACGGCTCCATCATGACCATTGCTGATGCCCCCTGGCCCGGATTTACACCTGACCTTATCAGCATTGTCCTTGTGATAGCCACACAGGCAAAAGGAAGTGTGCTTATCCACCAGAAAATGTTTGAAAGCCGGCTGTTTTTCGTGGATAAACTCATCGATATGGGGGCCAAGATCATCCTGTGCGATCCCCATCGGGCTACCGTGATTGGTTTGGACCACCAATATCACCTCAGGGGTATCCGCATGTCATCCCCCGATATCCGTGCCGGGGTTGCCCTTTTGATCGCAGCTTTATCGGCTGAAGGAAAAAGTATCATTGACAACATCGAACAGATTGACCGCGGTTACCAGGAAATCGACCTCAGGCTTCAGAAACTGGGTGCATCCATTCAGCGGATTTCCGGCTGACAAATTGTCGCAATTCATCAACTGGCAGGTTTTTTGATAATATCAACCCGAATTAATTTCGAATATATTTTTTATGATTGGAAAAAGAAAAAAGGAAGAGAAGAGATCATCAGATAGTATGGATTTAGAAGAAATCGGCCAGGGGTCCATTGAAGAACAGGGAAATGAGGATAATTCATCATCCGGGTTCAAAAACGGGAGTGATTCTGAAACAGCCTCAGCGCAGGGTTTTAATGAACAGATTACAGAATTGAACGATAAATATCTCCGGCTCTATTCTGAATTTGATAATTACAGGAAACGCACACTGAAAGAGAAGATCGAACTCAACAAATATGCTTCAGCAGACATCATCACCAAGTTGCTCCCTGTCCTCGATGATTTTGAGCGGGCGATCAGGGCTTTTGATGTGACTACCGATGTCGGAAAATCGCTTAAAGAGGGTGTCGTCCTAATCTTTAATAAATTTTTCTCTATCCTGAACCAGCAGGGTCTGGAACAGATGCGGACAGCGGGTGAATCATTTGACACCGATTTTCATGAGGCTATTACCAACATACCGGCTGCTACACCTGAGCAAAAGGGGAAGATAGTCGATGAGGTTGAAAAGGGTTACCTTCTGAACGGGAAGGTGATCAGATATGCAAAAGTGGTGGTTGGCAGTTAAAGAGAGAATATGTCGAAAAGAGATTATTATGAAATTCTGGAGATAAGCAAAGACGCTTCGCCCGAGGAATTAAAAAAGGCCTACCGCAAGCAAGCCATCAGATTCCATCCGGATAAAAATCCAGGGAAAAAGGATGCCGAAGAAAAATTCAAGGAGGCAGCCGAGGCTTATGAAGTTCTCAGCGATGCGAATAAACGGCAGCGTTATGACCAGTATGGCCATGCCGGTTTAGGCAATGGCGGAGGTTTTTCCGGATTTGGTGGCGGAGGCATGAGCATGGATGATATTTTCAGCCACTTTGGTGATATTTTCGGCGGCGGCGGCGGCGGCGGTGATCCTTTCAGTTCATTCTTCGGCGGTGGCGGACGCCGGGGTAAATCAGTCAATCGCGGCTCCAACCTCCGTGTCAAAGTTAAACTTACACTGGAGGAAATCGCCGGTGGTGTTGAAAAGAAAATCAAAGTCAACAAATATATTGCCTGTGAAACATGTAAAGGTTCCGGGGCCAAGGGCGGAAGTTCCTATTCCACCTGCTCAACCTGTCATGGGACAGGACACGTTTCACGCGTTTCGAACACCTTTCTTGGTCAGATGCAGACAACGGCAACCTGTCCAAACTGTGGTGGTGAGGGAAAGATCATCACCGATAAATGCACTGATTGTGCTGGAAATGGCGTTGTCAAAGGTGAAGAGGTCATCTCTATCCGGATCCCGGCAGGTGTTTCGGAAGGCATGCAACTTTCGATGGGTGGAAAAGGAAATGCGGCAGCAAGGGGAGGTATTGCAGGAGACCTGCTGATCCAGATCGAAGAGATCAAACACGATTGGTTCGAACGCGATGGAAATAACCTGCTTTATGAGCATTTTATAACATTTTCTGAAGCAGCACTCGGCAGCAGTGCGGAAATTCCAACAATAGATGGAAAGGTTAAAATCAAAATAGAACCAGGCACACAGAGTGGCAAGGTATTGCGTTTGCGTGGGAAAGGGCTGACCAGCATCAACGGATATGAAGGGAAAGGCGACCTGCTTATCAGCATCATCATCTGGACCCCGAAAAATCTATCAAAAGAGGAAAAAGCAATGCTTGAAAAGCTGGGAAAATCAACCAATTTCAAGCCATCCCCCGGTGCACAGGATAAAAATATTTTCTCACGGATGAAGGATTTATTCGAACAATAACACCCCTGGCATGGATCTCTTTTCTGCGCAGCTTGTCTCCAAACAATACGCTAATCACAAAGCCCTGGATAAGGTCAGCATTGGTGTTCCGGAAGCCAGTATTTTCGGGCTTTTGGGACCAAACGGTGCAGGGAAAACTACGTTGATCCGGATCATCAACCAAATTATTGCCCCGGATGAGGGAGAACTGATCTATCAGGGGCGTAAACTTCGACCGAACGACATCTCTTCCATCGGGTACCTGCCTGAGGAACGAGGTCTCTATAAAAAAATGACCGTCGGCGAACAGGCCATGTACCTCGCTCAGCTCAAAGGATTAAGCAAACAGGAGGCTTATAAAAGGCTTAGGTTCTGGTTTGAAAAATATGAGATCAACACCTGGTGGAACCGAAAAGTTGAGGAACTTTCCAAAGGGATGCAGCAGAAGGTACAATTTCTTGTAACGATCATACATGAGCCGAAGCTTCTGATCTTTGATGAGCCTTTCAGCGGGTTTGATCCGATCAACGCCAACATGCTCAAGGAGGAGATTCTTGGCCTCAAGGGTAAAGGCGTCACCATCATATTCTCCACACACAACATGGGTTCAGTTGAAGAACTTTGTGATGACATCGCTTTGATCGACCGGTCAAAAGTGATCCTGAGCGGGGCGATGCGCCAGATAAAAAAAACTTACAAAACCAACACTTTCGAAATCAGTTTCAATTCCTGGGAAGGCCCCCTGCAGAGTATCCTGCCTGAGACTTTTCAGATCATTGATGAAAGCCGTGATGCCGATCACCGGCATGCACATGTAAAGCTCCCTGCCGATGCGACGCCAAACGACCTGATTCGTTCGCTGCTGCCTTCAGTCATGATTTATTCAATCAATGAACTGATTCCCAGTATGAATGATATTTTTATCGAGGCTGTCACCCAGAAAAATCAACAACCTGTAACTCAAAACTGACATGCGAAAGATCTTCCTCATCATCCAAAGGGAATACCTCACCAGGGTCAGGAAACGTTCATTCATCATAATGACCATCCTCGGTCCTCTGCTGATGGCCTCCACCATTGTCATCCCCATCTACCTGGCCACCCGCAGCAACGAGACCAAGACGGTTGCCGTACTCGACGAAACCGGAATTTTCTATGAAAAATTCAAGGATTCCGATGAAATCAAGTTCCATTATCTCACGTCGGATATAGGAAGCGCCAAAACCAACTTTACCAAGAGCGGGGACCATGCCCTGTTATATATTCCAAAAACAGAGGTAACACTTCCGGTCAACGCCATCATCTATTCTGATAAAAGTGTCAGTGTCAACATCACCTCCTATATCAAAAATGTGATGAGCAAGCAGATAGAGGAGCTGAAGCTTCAGGCACGGTTGCGGGAGCTGCAGACGGATAAAAAGGAGCCTGTTTCTGTTGATGATCTCTTAAGATCAATAAAAACATCGGTGGATATCAATACCCTGAAAATCGGGGAGGATGGCACTGAATCAAAAAGCTATACCGAGCTCAACATGGTACTGGGCATGTTTGCCGGGATACTCATCTATTTTTTCATTTTCATGTTCGGATCTCAGGTGATGCGCGGTGTGATTGAGGAAAAAACCAGCAGGATCGTTGAAGTGATCATCTCATCTGTAAAACCCTTTCAACTGATGATGGGAAAAATCATCGGGGTTGGCCTGGTGGGACTGACCCAGTTTCTGCTTTGGGTGGTGCTTACCTTTACAATCGTTACAGCGGTAACCGCAACCATGACTTCGGGGGAGATTAAAAAAACAGCCACGGAACAGGTGATGATCCAGAAACAAGGCATAACCCCCGGGATATCCCAGGCTGCCCCGCCAGCAAATGAATCAGTCAACCCGATGGGTGGCGTGATGGAGGCCATTAACTCTGTGAATTTCCCTGTCATGATCGGGGCATTCCTCTTTTTCTTCCTTGTAGGATACCTGATGTATGCAGCACTCTTTGCAGCCATTGGCGGAGCGGTTGACAGTGAGGCCGATACACAGCAATTCATGCTGCCAATCACCATCCCGCTCATCCTTTCCATCGTGATGGCCCAATTTATCATCCGCGATCCTGACGGGCCCATTTCCTTCTGGTTCTCTATTTTCCCCCTGACTTCACCAGTTGTAATGATGATCAGGATTCCGTTCGGAGTTCCTTATATGGAGGTTATCCTTTCAATGGTCCTGCTCCTGCTCGGTTTCCTGGGAACGACCTGGCTGGCCGGTAAAATATACCATACCGGAATCCTGATGTACGGTAAAAAAGTAAGTTACAGGGAACTCTGGAAATGGATACGATATAAGTAAAATAAAAAAGGCGCATCAGATGCGCCTTTTTTATTTTACTTATCCAGCATTTTCGTCCATTCGTACTTTTTACGTTTTTTCCAGGCGTTCTGGTGGTAAACATAGCTGACGATGAGCGGAAGAACACTGGTTGCCTCAGCATACACCATCTTCTCATAAACAGTATCCACCTTTCCCCAACTTGCAGCCTCCTTGAGGGTGGAACTTGAACAGGCTCCGTCGCGTGAATCGGCCACAGTAATCTGAATCGCGTATTTATGCATGGGCACATCCTTTCCCAGCACCTCGGCACAGATCACCGTATCCTGGACAAAGTTTTTCGGGACTCCACCGCCTATCATAAATAAACCCGAAGTTTTTGCCGCCATCTTTATTTTTGTCAGTTCAAGAAAATCCTTAACGGAATCGATGGATACATGCTTTTTTGGATTGTCCCACTGATGTTTTACGAGACCGAAACCGGCGCTGCTGTCACTGAATGCCGGACAAAAGATGGGCACATTGTGCTCATAACAGGCCTGAACAAGTGAATCTTTCTTTTTTGAATTTTTAACCAGCCATTTCCCCATCTCCCTGATAAATTCACGGGAGGAATATGGACGCGGCTCCAGCGTGTTGGCAATTTTGTTGATGGCCATATCGCAAAACTGAAGCTCCTGTTCATCAATATAGGTATCATAGATACGGTCGATGTAATTTGCCCGCAGTTCTTTGTCATCGGCATAAGGGGTTCCCTTATAATGTTTATAGCCCAGTGCTTCAAAAAAGTCCATGTCAACAATGGAGGCTCCTGTGGCCACGATGGCGTCGATCATGTTGCTTTTCACCATGTCGACATACACCTGCATACATCCGCCGGCACTGGTACTTCCGGCCAGTGTGAGGAAAATGGTACAGCCTTTATCCTTGATCATCATGTTCAGAATGTCGGCTGCGGCAGCTGTATCCCTGGATGTAAATGACATGTCGCGCATGGCATCAATAAGCTTGGTGGAATTGATCGCCTTGATGTCAATGTGCTTCACCTGCTCTTTTAAAATAGATTTCTTGGTCTTTTTCATTGCTGATTTTTTTTTCAAAAATAATCATTCATCACCGAAAATGAAACTTAAATTTAGTATCCCAGGATTTTTAACATGGACTTAAAACTTTGCTCCTTGGACCAGAGTTTTGTGGTAACCTCCTCGGTTTCCTCATCAATGTCTATGAGTACGTGCTTTGGAGCCGGGATCAGGCAATGCTGAATGCCGCCATACCCTCCGATCGCCTCCTGGTAGGCTCCCGTGTGAAACATCCCGATATACTGAGGTTCATTTTGATTAAATTTCGGCAGGTATACGGCATTGCTGTGCTCCTCCGCATTATAAAAATCCTCACTGTCACATGTCAGACCCCCAAGAAATACCCGTTCGTACTCTCCATCCCAGTTGTTTATGGCTAGCAGAATGAATTTCTGGTTAATGGCCCACGTATCGGGAAGTGTGTTCATGAAGGAACTGTCTATCATATTCCAGATTTCACGGTCATTTTGCCTTTTCTGGTCAATTATCGAGTATAAAACTGCTCCGCTTTCGCCTACTGTAAACGATCCGAATTCAGTAAAGATATCCGGATCAGGTACTTCATTGCGTTCGCATATACTTTGAATCTGGGCAATGATCTCTTCTGCCATATATTCATAATCGTATACAAAATCGAGTGAGTTCTTAATTGGCAACCCCCCTCCTATGTTCAGGGCAGTCAGTTCGGGACAGATTTTCTTCAAATCACAATAGACCTGGACGCTCTTATTCAACTCATTCCAATAATAGGCTTTATCTTTCATCCCGGTGTTGATAAAGAAGTGAAGCATCTTCAGTTCAAACTTCGGATTATCCTTTATTTTTTCAAGAAAGTAGGGCACAATGTCATTATAACGTATTCCAAGCCGGGAGGTATAAAAGTCGAACTTCGGCTCCTCTTCCGATGCAATCCGGATGCCTAGTTTTACTTTGTGCTGGATCTCCGGCTCAATTTTTTCCAGTTCAAAAATATTATCCAGGACGGGGATGACATTGGTAAAGCCATTGTTCACAAGACTCACGATATTTTCAATGTACATCGGGCGCTTGAATCCATTGCAGATAATGAACCGGTCTTTGCTGAAAAGTCCAAGTTCATTGAGGGATTCAATGATATTTATGTCAAACGCAGAGGATGTTTCCAGGTGGACATCATTTTTAAGCACCTCCTCCAGTACAAAACTGAAATGGGAGCTTTTGGTACAATAACAATAATGATAATCGCCCTTGTAATCAACCTTGGCCATGGCGACATTGAACAGCCTTTTCGCCCGCTGTATCTGAGAGCTGATCTTGGGTAAATAACTTATTTTAAGGGGAGTTCCATACTGTTTAATGATATCCATCAAAGGAACTTTATGAAAATAAAGCTCATTATCAACCACTTCGAATTCCTGTTGGGGAAAGTCAAAGGTTTGTTCGATCAGATCAATGTATTTATTTTTCATCAGTAAATAATTTAATGTAAATCACCCGGATTAAATAAATTTGACCAATCCAAATCACCTGGATTCAATTTTGGGGCACAAAGTTAATCCAATACATTTACAAAGTCAAAGCCCGGAGAAAAAAAATATCAATATTCACGACAGTTTGTAAATTTGGGAAGGCATTGGATTTATGATCGAAATTGAAACATTGAATGATTTATTGCTGCTCGAAATGTCGAGGCGGAATATGGACCTTGTGGCAGACCTGATTTTTCAAAAGCCGGCATTGGCTGAAGAGTTATTTCTTGTATTCCTCCGAAACGAAGAGCCTGTCAGCCGCAGGGCCGCATGGGTATTGGATATTGTGACGGAAAAACACCCCGAATTAATTGGATCACATCCTGATCAGATCATCGGGATGCTCCCGGTTTTCAATCATGATGGATTAAAACGACATGCGTTGCACATGCTTGTCAGGTCACCGCTTCCAACAGATGATAAACTGGGCGAACTCATGACCCTTTGTTTTGACTGGCTTGTTTCACCAAAAGAGGCAGTGGCAGCTAAAGTTTACTGTATGGAACTGCTCTACCGTATGACCCAGGTTGAACCTGATCTCAAAAAGGAACTTGCTGATTCAATTGAGTGGCGCCTGAATGAAGAGACCCCCGGGTTTAAAAGCAAAGGCAGGAAACTGTTGAAAAAATTATACCAGGAGATACAGAATCTCCGCTAAAGCAATCTGTTGTTTGAATGGCTGTTGTTTTTTGAAATTTCATACCTTTGAAAAAAATTAAATTTTATGAAAATTGTCAGAATTACAGGATTGATCATCATCATTTTTTGCACCGGAATTCCCTCATTTTCCCAGATCATGTTTCAGAATAAAAACAGGGAGGCCGTCGATGTGGCATTTGCCAGGTATGTGAACAATGGCACAGATGGATTGTGGGTTACAAAGGGATGGTCGAGGATAGGCCCCGGTACGACGGTTAAGATTTTTGATGCCATCGGTGCAAATGACAGCATTGGTTTTTTCGCCATTACACGAATATCAGAGACCCCCTATCCGGGAACAAGAAATCTTCTGGTGCTTCCCATCGACCAGTTTTTAATCAAGAATGCCGACCAGGAGGCTGTCTTAGAGAAGCACCCTGAATATGAATGGAGGCAATTCAGGCTTATCCGTTTACAACCTGGGAAAACCAGCGGGACTATATCGTTTACCAATTGAAACTGGTCTGGATACAACCAATTTTACCCAAATGCATCGCCGGCCAGATTTTAACTTTCGTCCGTAATACGCGCGTATTACAGTAACATGTTCGCGTTCATTTATTATTCTATTGGTTTATTCCAAGTAATTTTATAATTTTGCACCCTCAAAAAAAGGCTTAGAAATACAATCCATTTAAAATTACATCTCATGCAGCACAAAGGCGTTGTTAAATTTTTCGCGATCACCTTCATTCTGGTTTGTTTATTCCAATTGTCGTTCACATTCATCAGCTACTATTACTCAGGTAAGGCCGACGATTATTCCAATTCAGCCCAGGTGACAGCGATGGCCAAACAGAAGGCACAGGGAAATGCCCTGAAAGAAGAATACTATTACGACTCCCTGTCCAAATCCCGTCTGGAATATTTCAATGATTCCATGGCCAATGTGGGCGTTTATAACATTCTTGTTAAAAAATATACCTTAAAAGATGTTCGTGAAAGGGAAATCAACCTTGGTCTCGACCTTAAAGGGGGGATGAATGTAACCATGGCAGTTTCGGTGCCTGACGTTATTCGTGCGCTTTCGGGCTACAATCAGGATCCAACGTTTCTTAAAGCCCTCGTTAAAGCTACAGACAAGGAGAAAACCAGTACCCGCGATTTTGTAGACCTTTTTGCTGAATCATTTAAAGAAACTGATCCAAATGCCAAACTAGCCGCCATTTTCAACACTGTTGAGCTGAAAGATAAAATCAATTACAACTCAACGAATGACGAGGTGATCAAAGTCATCCGCGAAGAGAGCAACGCAGCCATCGACCGTACCTATAACATTTTAACTACCCGTATTGACCGTTTTGGTGTTGTTCAGCCCAATATTCAAAAATTACAAACAGCCGGCCGTATTCTGATTGAGCTTCCCGGTATCAAAGATCCGGAACGTGTTCGCAAACTTTTGCAGGGTACAGCTCAGCTTGAATTCTGGGAAACATACCAGTTCCCGACCTTACAGCCATTCTTTGCCGAAGCCAACAAAAAGCTGGTCTCCATGCTGACAACCGGTCAGGATACCATTGTTGCTGATAGCACATTGAAGGCCGACACCGCTGCAACTGCCAAAGCCATCGCATCAAAGCAGACCCTGGCTGAGAAGAAAGAACCTGTAAAAAAGGAGTTGGCGAAGAAAGCTGACACAGCAAAAGCAAAATCAGACACTTCCAAAGGCAACGCACTTTTACAGAAACTGAACAAGGATACTTCAAAAACTGCTGCCATGAACAAGCAGAAGGAATCATTTGAAGATTATGCCAAGATCAATCCCCTGTTCGCTTACTTGAACCCTGCCATATACCAGAATAAAGACGGGCAATATGTTGCCGGTCAGACAGCTATGGTTGGCCGGGCTTTTATCAAGGATACCGCCCACGTGAACCATATGCTCCGGCTCACCAAGAATATGTTCCCCCGCGATATGAAACTTGCGTGGACCGTCAAACCCCGTTCTGAATCAAAAGATGTACTTGAACTCGTAGCCCTGAAGGTTACTTCTCGTGACGGCTCACCCGCCCTGGGTGGCGACGTTATCGTAAGTGCACGTCAGGATTATGACCAGAACGGCCGTGTTGAAGTCTCCATGTCGATGAACAGTGAAGGCTCGCGCATCTGGAAACGACTGACCGGAGACAACATTGGCAAACAGGTTGCCATTGTCCTTGATGGTTTTGTTTACAGCTATCCCAATGTCAACAGCGAGATCCCAAATGGAATGTCCTCCATCACCGGTGGTGAAATGACTGTTGAAGAGGCACAGGACCTGGCCAATATTCTGAAAGCAGGGAAACTCCCGGCCCCCGCACGTATTGTTGCAGAAGAGGTTGTCGGACCGTCACTCGGCCAGGAATCCATTAACGCAGGCTTACTCTCCTTTGTCATAGCATTCATCGGGGTTCTCCTTTATATGTCGTTGTATTACAACGGCGCTGGTCACGTAGCTGACATTGCACTGTTTGCCAACGTCTTCTTCCTTTTTGGCGTTCTGGCCTCCATTGGAGCGGTACTCACACTCCCCGGTATTGCTGGTATTGTACTGACCCTCGCTATGGCGGTTGACTCAAACGTTATTATCTACGAGCGAATGCGTGAAGAAATTCGAGCGGGTAAAGGCATGCGACTGGTCGTAAAAGACGGGTTCCACCATGCTTTGTCCGCCATCATCGACGGCCACGTAACCACCATCCTTACTGGTATTGTCCTGTATATTTTCGGATCAGGCCCTGTTCAGGGTTTTGCCACTACCCTTGTTCTTGGTTTACTCCTGTCACTGTTCTCCTCAATCTTCATTGCCCGTCTTGTATTTGAATGGATGCTCGACCGGAACATGACCATTACCACAGGGAACAAATATACCATGGACCTGTTCCAGCACACCAAGATCAACTTTATTGGCCTCCGGAATAAAATGTATCTCCTTTCGCTGATCATTATCATCCCAGGACTCATCAGTTTATTTGTACGTGGCCTGGATCCGGGACTTGATTTCACCGGTGGACGCAGTTATATCGTTCGTTTTGATCAGAATGTATCGACCAATGACGTTCGCGAATCTCTTCGTAAAACCTTTGGCGAATCGCCTGAAGTAAAAACCTTCGGCCCTAAAAACCAGGTCAAGATTACAACGAAGTTCATGATCAATGAACGCAACCAGCAAGCTGATTCGATCGTATCCAACAGGCTTTTTGATGGCGTAAAAGGATTCTATAAAACTCCGCTTACCATGGCTGCATTCAAGGCCAATACAGCCGGGAAGATTGTCGGGGAACTCAGCTCACAACGTGTTGACCCGACCATCTCCTACTCATTGGTATGGAAGGCTTTTATGGCCGTGTTCTTCTCTCTCATCATCATCTTTGTCTATATCGCCCTTCGTTTTAAAAACTGGCAATTCGGACTTGGTGGTGTTACCGCTCTATTCCATGACTCCCTAATCATCATTGGGGTGTTCTCCCTCTTCTGGGGCGTATTGCCCTTCAGCATGGAGGTAGATCAGTCCTTCATTGCAGCCTTGCTTACGATTATCGGGTACTCCATTATGGACACGGTTATCATCTTCGACAGGATCAGGGAATACCGGGCTCTTTATCCCAAACGGGAACTCAGCGACAATATCAACGGCGCTATCAACAGCACCCTGGGTCGTACCATCAATACCTCAGGTGTAACCCTTGTCACCTTGATCATCATCTTCATTTTCGGTGGTGAGGTACTTCGCGGATTCACCTTTGCATTGATCATCGGGGTCGTGATCGGAACTTATTCTTCGGTATTTAACGCCACCCCTGTTGCATACGACATCCTGATGTGGCAGAAACGCCGCAAGGAAAAGAAAGAACTTGCAGCAGTAAAATCCAAAGGCAAATAAGTTTTAACTATCCAATAAAAAATGGCTGTCCGGACGAAACCAGACAGCCATTTTTTTTAGTCCTTCATCAGACTTTTATCTATATTTGCACGTTAATAAGGCAATCCAAATTGCGTTGACATGCGTTATCCGATTCTTTCCCTCCTGATTCTGCTATTCATGGTTTCCGCTCCAGGATCATTTGCCCAGAATAAATTTTCAAAGGCGGCCGATGCTGCTTATGCTGACCAGATGTTCCTGCTCGCCCTGCAGAAGTACCAAAAAGCCTATTCCAAGGTAAAGAATAACAAAGGAGAACGGGATCGAATCTCATTCAGAATAGCTGAATGCTATCGGATGATGAACAACACGAAAAAGGCAGAAGCTTCATATAAAAGGTTGGTAAATAATGCAAAATATGTAAAGGATGACCCCAAAATACTGCTTTATTATGCCGACATGCTTAAGGTAAATGGAAATTATGATGAAGCATTAAAGCAATACCAGGCCTACAAGGAGATGGTGCCCAACGACCCAAAAGCGACCATTGGCATCGAAACCTGCACCACATCGAAAGAGTGGATTGCAAACCCCTCAAAATACGGAGTAAAATGGGAAAAACTTCTCAATACGAAGGAGGATGAATTTGCTGCCGCCTATGCAGATAAAAAATTCATCTCCATCATATTTACATCCGATCGTAACGGAGCCAAGGGGAGGGATGTGGATAACTGGACCGGGCTGGGATTTTCTGACTTTTTCCTGTCGCGGGTCGACCACAAGGGCGACTGGAGTAAACCGGTTCTGGCCGATGCCGAAGGGATGATCAATTCCAAGGCCAATGATGGCACCGGACAATTTAATCCACGGTTCTCAGCCTTTTATTTTACCCGTTGCTGGAATGATCCCCAGCGCAAGAACGGCTGTGCCATCTTCAAGGCCAGCAGGCAGGGCGGGACGAATTGGTCAGAACCCGAAAAAATTGAATTGGGAGGTGATTCATCCACGGTGATGGGGCATCCAAGTGTGTCGTCAGATGAAAGTATTTATTTCTCAGCCGATCTTCCGGGTGGGTTTGGCGGAAAAGATATCTGGGTAGCCAGGAAAGATAAAAAAGGCGGAAAATACATGAAGCAAAATCTCGGGCCGGAAATAAACACACCAGGGGACGAACTTTTTCCTTTCATCCGCAACGACAGCATTCTTTATTTTGCCTCGAACGGGCACCCGGGAATGGGCGGACTGGACATCTTTCGTTCAACTTATGCATACAACGGAACAACGGCCGGCAAATGGAGTCGCCCTGAAAACATGAAATTCCCAATCAACTCACATGCTGATGATTTTGCCATTGTTTTCAACGGCGACGAAGCGGAGCAGGGGCTTTTCACTTCAAACAGGCCTGGTGGAAAGGGCAGGGATGACATCTATTCCTTTGTGATTCCCCCGGTTTATTTTACTCTTGAAGGAACTGTCACCGATGACCGCACACTTCAGCCTGTCGCAGGTGCTGTTGTGAATATTGTTGGAACAAATGGGCGGGCCCTGGCTGATAAGACCGATGAGAAGGGCCATTATAGTTTCAATAAAATGCAGATCTCCGTCAATACCACCTATGATATTTTAGTGACCAGGAAGGATTATTTCAATGAAAAGGGACGCGAAACGACCGTCGGGCTGGAAAAAAGCAAAGACCTTGTCCGCAATTTCATTTTAAAACCAATTCCTAAAAAGCCAGTCGTCCTTCCCGATATTCTGTACGATCTTGCCAAATGGGATCTCAAACCCCAATACCGCGATTCGTTACAGGGGCTTATTGAAACCCTGGATGCCAATGAAAACATCGTGATAGAGCTTGCTGCCCATACTGACTCACGTGACAGTGAAGAACGCAATGACATATTATCGCAGAAACGCGCTCAGAGTGTGGTTGATTACCTCATTTCAAGAGGCATCGACCCTGATCGGCTGGTTGCAAAAGGATATGGCGAACGTGTTCCCAGGGTCTTGTCCAAGGACATCACAAAAGAGGAATATACGTTTAAGGCAGGTATGGTACTGAGCGATTCAATAATCAATGGCCTTCCTAATAATAATGTGAAGGAAGCCGCTCACCAGCTTAACCGTCGCACCGAGTTTTCCATTCTCAGAAATGACTTTGTTCCCAAGACAAAAATCACCAAAGCCGTTCCACCGACAAAAATCGAGTTGGTCGTAAATCCTGAGGAGAACAACGTCACAGTGGTCAAGACCAAAGACGGATTTTTCCAGGGGACCTGTTATATCAGCGGCATTACTACATCCTTTAACTTCGATCCAAAGGAGAAAGAACTTCTCATCTCCCCCGTTCTTACCCTGAAATTGCTGACAGATGGGGTGATAGATAAAACCAGCTTTGAAGGGGATGCCACAAAAATAATCGGTGAAGGAACAGTTGCTGATAAAGCGGTGTTCACCTTTAAAGAGATTCGTATTGGCAAGAATACTGTAAAGGACCTGAAAGTCACCGTAAACAAAAAGATCGGATCACTGCAATTTGGCGACTCAACTTTGAAAAAGTTTGGAAAGTACAGCATTGATGAGGCAAATGGTGAGATTATCTTCGAATGAGTGAGCCGACCCGATATGAGCAGCGAGGTGTTTCCTCCACCAAGGAGGATGTCCATTATGCGATAAAGAATCTCGACAAGGGTTTATTTCCTGGCGCTTTTTGTAAAATCATTCCCGACATGCTTGGCGGAAATGAGGAATGGTGCAATGTAATGCATGCCGACGGCGCCGGAACTAAATCCTCCCTGGCCTATATTTACTGGAAAGAGACCGGCGATTTGTCTGTGTGGCGAGGTATTGCGCAGGATGCCATTGTCATGAACCTCGATGATCTGCTCTGTGTGGGCGCCATCGATAATATTCTTATCTCCTCGACGATCGGCCGCAATAAAAACCTTATCCCCGGAGAGGTTATTTCCGAAATTATTCATGGAACCGAAGAATTCCTGGCAGAGATGCGAAAATGGGGCATCGGGATCTGGTCAACCGGCGGAGAAACGGCCGATGTAGGCGACCTGGTACGTACCATCATCGTGGATTCGACCGTCAGCTGCCGGATGAGGCGCAGTCAGGTCATCGATAACCGGAACATCAGGGCCGGTGATGTCATTGTGGGACTTTCATCCTCGGGCAAAGCGTGCTATGAAACTTCCTACAACGGAGGAATGGGCAGCAATGGTCTGACTTCGGCGCGGCATGATATGCTGGATAAATATTACGGGTCAGTTTATCCTGAAAGTTTTGACCAGCAGATCCCAGGCACATTGGTTTATACCGGCTCCAGGCGATTGACTGATGCTTCAGGTGTGTCGGGCGTTGACATCGGGAAACTGATCCTGTCCCCTACCCGCACCTATGCACCGGTTGTCAGAAAAATATTCGACAAACATCACGATCAGATTCATGGAATGGTTCATTGCAGCGGAGGAGGCCAAACTAAAATACTTCATTTTATTGACAACCTGCACATTGTAAAGAACAACCTTTTCCCTGTTCCTCCCCTCTTCAGGATTATCCACGAAGAATCAGGAACCCCATGGCAGGAGATGTATAAGGTTTTCAACATGGGTCACCGGCTCGAATTTTACGTTCCGGAACATATTGCCGGATCGATCATTGAAATTTCTGCAGGATTCGAGATCGAAGCAAAGATCATCGGTCACTGTAAAGCCTCGGATGCGAGACATCTCACCATAACCTCTGAATCAGGGGAATTCTTTTATTAGCTTTACTTTCAAACCATTTTTGTCAGGAATTGACCATGCTTCCGGACCTCAAATCATGGGACAAGTTGTCACCCTGATTTAAATTCCCCTGGAATTGGTTAACTTTGCACCTCATATCAATATTACATATGTTAGATAAATTACAATTGATCAAGATCCGGTACGACAGCGTTCAGGAACAGATGAATGAGCCTTCGGCTATGAGTGATATGAAAAATTACATCAAGCTCAGCAAGGACTATAAGGAGCTTCAGCCTATCATGGAAGCCTATGAAGTATATAAAAGCATCCTGTCGAATATCGATCATGCCAAAGAGATCATACACAACGAAAAGGATGAAGAGTTCAGGACAATGGCCAAAGAAGAACTGAACATCCTTACTGGAGAAAAAGATAAGCTGGAAGAGAATATCAGGATGATGCTTGTTCCGGCGGATCCTGAAGACGGAAAAAATGCGGTTATTGAAATCCGGGCAGGTACCGGCGGGGATGAAGCCAGTATTTTTGCAGGTGACCTTTACCGGATGTACAGTAAATATGCTGAAACCAAGCGCTGGAAGGTGGAACTTGTTGACTTCACCGATGGCACCATGGGTGGTTTTAAAGAGATCATCTTCAATATCATGGGAGATAACGTATACGGGCTCATGAAATATGAATCGGGCGTGCATCGCGTTCAGCGGGTTCCTCAAACAGAAACCCAGGGCCGGGTGCACACCTCTGCGGCCACAGTCGCAGTTTTGCCTGAAGCGGACGAGTTTGATGTGGAGATCAAACAATCGGATGTGCGTAAAGACACCTTCTGTTCCTCAGGTCCCGGCGGACAATCAGTAAACACGACCTATTCCGCCATCAGGCTTACCCATGTTCCTTCGGGGATTGTTGTATCCTGCCAGGATGAGAAATCACAGATTAAGAATTTCGAGAAAGCAATGAAGGTACTGCGAACCCGGCTTTACGAGCTTGAGCACCAGAAATACCTGGACGAGATTTCCAAGAAGCGCAAGACTATGGTTTCAACCGGCGACCGCTCCGCTAAGATCCGGACATACAATTATCCGCAAAGCCGTGTGACCGATCACCGTATTAATATGACGCTCTACAATTTGCCCGTTGTCCTTGATGGTGAAGTGCAGCCATTGATCGATGCCCTGCAGCTTGCTGAAAATGCTGAGAGACTTAAGGAAGCGGGATCCAATTAGAACAATAGGACAATTGAACAATACAACACACTTTACCCTGTTACCTTGTTACCTTGTTACCTTGTCACCTTGTTACCTTTAACATATGAACCGTCAGGAGCTGATCAACCTCATTTTTAAGAAAAAGTCCTTTCTCTGCATTGGGCTGGATACCGACCTCACCAAGATTCCCCGTCATTTGCTCGATCATGAGGATCCTGCATTCGAATTCAACAAGGTGATCATTGACTCCACCTACGATCTTGCTGTCGCCTACAAGCCTAATTTTGCCTTCTATGAAAGCCATGGAACAAAGGGATGGAACAGCCTGACCAGGACAATTCAGTATATAAACAAAACCTACCCCGGTCAATTGTTTTCAATCGCTGACGCAAAACGCGGTGACATTGGCAACACCTCACAGCAATATGCCCGTGCCATGTTCGATCCGGCATCCTCGGGGATGGATTTTGATGCTGTAACCGTAGCTCCCTATATGGGCGAGGATTCGGTTAAACCGTTCCTCGGGTTTCAGGGGAAATGGATTATCCTTCTGGCACTGACCTCGAATAAAGGGGCAGATGACTTCCAGTTTTTTAAAGATCATGAACAACGTCTCTTTGAACAGGTTCTCTCCAAATCACAAAGATGGGGGGATAATGGAAATATGATGTACGTGGTTGGTGCGACCAAGGCCGAAATGCTGGAAGATGTCCGTAAAATCGTTCCTGATCATTTCCTTCTGGTACCCGGTGTAGGCGCCCAGGGAGGCAGCCTTCAGGAGGTAGCAAGGTACGGACTCACCAAAGAGTGCGGATTGCTTGTTAACTCTTCAAGAAATATCATCTATGCATCATCCGGAAAAGATTTTGCAGAGAAGGCCAGGGAAGAGGCCCTGAAGATCCGGCAGGAGATGGCCCTTTACCTATAAAAAAAGCCCGGAACTGGATATCCCGGGCTTTCTGTTGTTTTAAAGGTTATTCTACGATCGTAATCCAGCCATGCGTATCGGGTTCAAGCCCCTCCTGGATCCCCTTTAGTTTTTCGTAGAGCTTTCGTGAAATGGTTCCTACCTGACCGTTTTTACAATATTTATATTCCTTTCCAGTATCCCGGTCGTGGATCATGCAAATGGGTGAAATTACGGCAGCGGTTCCGCATGCACCAACCTCCTCAAATTCATCGAGTTCTTCAACAGGAACCTGACGTTGTTCAACTTTTAATCCCATCTCCTTGGCCAGTACCCGCAACGACATGTTGGTGATGGAGGGAAGTATCGAGGATGAATCAGGAGTGACATAGGTATTTTCCTTGATTCCAAAGAAATTAGCTGGTCCTGCCTCGTCGATATATTTTTTCTCACGGGCATCCAGGAAAATGCAGGAGGCGAATCCATCGCTGTGGGCCCGATCCCCTGCCCTGAGACTTGCTGCATAGTTGCCTCCCACTTTGATATTGCCTGTACCCAGCGGAGCAGCACGGTCATAATCGCGCACAATCTGCATTTTTACCGGGCTAAATCCCTCTTTGAAATAGGGTCCGACGGGTCCGACAAAAACCATGAACATATACTCCTTCGCCGCCTTTACTCCTACCTGTGCGCCTGTTCCGATCAACAGGGGCCGGATGTAAAGGGATGCACCTTCGCCATAGGGCGGTACATATTTCAAATTCAGCTTGACAACCTTAAGAACGATTTCACGGAACAGTTCAACCGGCACCTCTGCCATCATCACTCCCCGTGCTGAATTTATCATTCGTTTTGCATTTTCCTCCAGTCTGAATATCCTGATCTTGCCATCAACTCCGGTGAATGCCTTCATCCCTTCAAATGCCTCCTGTCCGTAATGAAGACAGGTGGCGGCCATGTGCATGGTTATATTCTCAGAATCGGTAATTTCGAGTTCTCCCCATTTTCCATCCTTAAAATGACAACGGATATTGTAATCAGTTTTAAAATAACCGAAGGGCAGGTTTTTCCAATCAATCGTGCTCATATAGAAGTGTTTTTAGTTTGTATTCCAGAATGTAGAACTATGTAAAATTAGAAATTTTACAAACGTAAATTGAAAAGTGAAAAAAAAATCATGGTTATGATTCAGTATATGAACAGATAGTAGAAATGAAAAAAAAATCACACTTACGAATTAATTAGGCACACTTACTTATTTATGGTTGACTTCGCAGTGAATAAGTTATATTATTGTATCGTAAATCAAAAATGCCATGAACACCAAAGAAATTCAGACCAGAAACTACTCACTGTTCACCGTTGGGACCATTGGGTTTTTTATTTTCAACACCATCATTGTAGTTTCGATGGTACTCATTATGATGAGTCAAAGTTAACGGATAAAATTTTCAATTTTTCGAAGGGCTGCATGCAAAACATGCGGCCCTTTGTCATTTTGGCAGTATGTTGCGGTTGGCACCCACTTTGATAAACCCTACTCAGCAAATTAAACACAATAAACTATGCAAAAAGGTAAAATCAACGTTCAGACTGAAAACATTTTTCCCATCATCAAAAAGTTCCTGTATTCGGAGCATGAAATTTTTTTACGCGAGCTGATATCCAACGCTGTTGACGCGACGCAGAAGCTTAAAACACTTGCTTCCCTTGGAAAATTCAATGGTGACATAAGTGACCTGACTATTGAAGTAACTTTGGATAAAAAGAAAAAAACCATCTCGGTAAAAGATAAGGGTATCGGCATGACCGCTGCAGAGGTTGATAAATACATCAACCAGATAGCCTTCTCCAGTGCCGAAGAGTTCATTAAAAAATTTAAGACCAAATCAGAAGCGGAGATGAATGCCATCATCGGCCATTTCGGATTGGGATTTTATTCCAGTTTCATGGTTTCGGAACAGGTTGAAATTTTCACAAAGACATACCAGAAGAAGGGTGACACCCAGGGTGTTCACTGGGAATGCGACGGCAGCCCCGATTACACGATGGATGTTTGTGACAAGTCTGACCGCGGTACCGAAGTGATCCTGCACATTGCGGATGATTCAAAAGACTATCTCGAAGAACAAACACTGCTGGGAATTCTTAAAAAATATTGTAAGTTTCTGCCCGTTCCCATCCGTTTTGGTAGTGAAAAAACGTGGGAAAAAGTTGAAGGTGAAAAGGACAAGGATGGCAACGACAAACATGTGGAGGTTGAAAAACCACGCATCATTAATAATACTGATCCCATCTGGAAGAAGAAACCCGTTGACCTTAAGGACGAGGATTACAAAAGCTTTTACAGGGAACTTTACCCCTTTTCATTTGATGAGCCTTTGTTCTGGATTCATCTCAACGTGGATTATCCCTTCAATCTTACGGGTATACTCTATTTCCCGAAGGTAAAGCGAAACCTGGAGGTTCAGAAGGATAAAATTCAGTTATACTGCAACCAGGTTTTTGTCACCGATTCTGTTGAAGGCATCGTTCCTGACTTCCTGACATTGTTGCACGGGGTGATCGATTCGCCGGATATTCCACTCAACGTTTCACGCAGCTACCTTCAGAGCGACCCCAATGTAAAAAAGATATCCAATCACATTACCAAGAAGGTCGCTGACAAACTGGAGTCGCTGTTCAAAGATTCACGTCCCGATTTTGAAACAAAATGGGATGACATCAAGGTGTTTATTGAATATGGGATTATCTCCCAGCCTGAATTCTATGACCGGGCTAAGAAATTCTGTCTCCTTAAAAATGTTGACAGCAAATATTTCACCTTTGATGAGTATGAAAAACTGGTTAAACCGGCCCAGAAAGACAAGGACGGTCAGCTCATCTATCTTTATGCAACCAATCAGCATGAGCAGTACAGCTTTATTGAAAATGTTAAAGCAAGGGGATATGATGTTTTATTGATGGATGGCATCCTTGAAGCCCATTTCATCAATACCCTTGAGCAAAAGCTAGAAAAAACGCGCTTTACCCGTGTTGATTCAGACACCATCGAAAAATTGATCAAAAAGGATGATGTCCTGCCCTCGAAACTCAATGAGGATCAGCAAAAATCGATTAAAGAGCTGATGGAGAAACAGATTGATTCCAAAAAATTCACCGTGGTATTTGAAAGCCTGAGTGAAAAAGAATCACCCTTCCAGATCACCCAGAATGAATTTATGCGGCGAATGAAGGACATGTCGGCTCTTGGCGGCGGCGGCGGTTATGGCTTTATGGGCGAAATGCCTGAGAATTACAACCTTGTCGTTAATTCAAACAATCCTTTGGTAACGAGATTACTGGTAGAACCGGAAGGTGAAAAACAGGCCGGGACCATCAAACAGCTGTTCGACCTGGCTTTGCTTGCACAGAATATGCTGAAGGGAAAGGACCTGGCAGATTTTATTAAACGGAGTACAGAACAGATGGGAAATTTGTAAATTAGCAACAATTATCACTAAATCTAGCGAGTCATGAAACTAAGTAAAGGTTGGATTATTTTGATCGTTATTATAGGGGTGATCATCCTCCTGGTGTCGTGGGCAACAGGGATAAACAATAACTTGGTGACCAAGGAAGAGGGTGTAAACCAGGCCTGGGCCAATGTTGAAAATGTATACCAGCGCAGGCTTGACCTGATTCCAAACCTGGTAAACACAGTAAAGGGTGTTGCCAAATTTGAACAGCAGACCCTCACAGCCGTCATTGAGGCAAGGGCCAAGGCAACGAGCGTACAGATTAACCCCAAGAACCTGGATGAAGGATCACTTCAGAAGTTCCAGGAGGCTCAGAACGGGGTGAGTTCTGCCCTGGGAAGATTGATGGTGGTTGTTGAAAAATATCCGGAACTGAAGGCTACACAGAATTTTTCGGAGCTTCAGGCTCAGCTGGAAGGTACTGAAAACAGGATCACAGTTGAACGGATGAAGTTCAATGAAACTGCACAGGCATATAACACCTACCTGCGCCGTTTCCCAAACAGTTTCTTCGCCAGTATGTTTGGCTTTTCAACGAAAGCCTACTTTCAGGCACAGGCGGGTGCGGAAAAAGCCCCAACGGTGCAGTTTTAATCATTCTTAACCACTGGACCCATGGGAACAGCTGCAGTTGATTTTTTCTCAAAACAGGAGAAAGAGGAGATCAAACACGCCATCATGAACGCCGAGCTGGATACCTCAGGGGAGATCCGTGTTCATATTGAGAACACCTTCACAGGGGATGTGCTCGATCGTGCTGCCTTTGTTTTTAAACAGCTGGGCATGAATAAGACGGAGCTTAGAAATGGTGTGTTAATTTACCTTGCGGTGAAGAACCGCCGCTTCGCCATCATTGGCGACAGCGGGATTCATAAGGTTGTTCCGGAAAATTACTGGGATAGTATCAAAGCAAAGATGCTGGACTATTTCAGGGATGGACGGTTCTCCGACGGATTGATCGAAGCAATAACATCGACAGGACAACACCTTAAACAACATTTTCCACGTCAAAAAGATGATATCAATGAACTTACCGACGAAATTTCTTTTGGGAAGGACTAAGAAGGTAACAGGGTAACAGGGTAACAAGGTGACAGGGTAACAAAGTAAAAGGTAACAGGGTAATAGGGTAACAGGGTAGGTTAGTTTATTTTGGTGAGGTAAGGAGGAGGAAATATTTTATGAAAATGATACGGGATTTCATTATTTCATTTCTGGGGATGGTACTTCTTTTTGGAAATTTTCCTGCCTCAGCACAAGATATTCCGGCCAGGCCTGAACCGCCCAGACTGGTGAATGATTTTACCGGTACTCTGACCAGTGACGAAATTCAAAACCTGGAACAGAAGCTGGTCAGGTTCAACGATTCAACCTCAACCCAGATTGTTGTAGTTATCGTTAAATCGCTGAACGGATACGACTATAATGAGTTTGCCTATAAAATCGGGCAATCGTGGGGTGTGGGACAGAAAGGGAAAAACAATGGAGCAGTGCTTCTTGTTAAACCCAAATACTCCAATGAAAAAGGTGAAGCCTGCATTCAAACCGGATATGGTCTTGAAGGGGTCATCCCTGATGCACTGGCCAAGCGCATTGTAACCAACGAGATGATCCCAAATTTCCAGAACGGCAATTATTATGCAGGGATCGATGCCGCTACCACGGCGATGATATCCCTCGCCAAGGGTGAATATACGGCTGATCAGTATATGAAGCGAAAAGGACAGAAATCGAGTCCATTCGGAATCCTTGTCCCGATCATTATCATGATTATTGTATTTATGATAATCCGTGGCAGCCGTGCCCGTGGCTCATCCGTGGGTAAAAGCCTCCCATTCTGGACCGCCTTCTGGCTTCTGGGTTCAACCGGGAATAGCCACAGCGGTTCATGGAATGATTTCAGTGGCGGCGGCAGCGGTTTCGGAGGAGGAGGTGGAGGAGGCTTCGGCGGGTTCGGCGGAGGAAGCTTCGGCGGCGGCGGTGCAGGTGGAAGCTGGTAGACCACGGGCAGTTAAAGTCCCGTCCAATGAAATAAAAAAAGGCTGTCACGTTTAAGGTAACAGCCTTTTTTGTTAATACATTATATTCTTCTATTTGGCCTGGGCCGGGGCAGTACGTGGTTTAACCACAATGGCTGAAACTTCGGCCAGGGTCACAAATCCATCCTTATTTCCTAAATTATTCAGGACATAATTGATTACCGCTACGGCATCTTCTTTTGTATCAACCTGTGGAACCATTTCCTGGGTATACTTTTTCCCATTCACTATCATTTCAAGTTTTGAGCCGTTAAGCGTTTGCGCAACTGCCCTTACTTTATCAGCCAGGAGATAATCGGCTTTGGAGAGCGGGGGAAATACATTTTCGATGCCCAAACCGGTAGCCTGGTGGCAAACCACGCATTTGGTCTTGAAAATTTCTTCGCCGCGTGGCATCATGGCCTGGATATCGGCCGGAAGATCGGCATAGGGGCCGGTTGCTTTAACAGCCGTTTGTTCTGATGCCGGCTGGCTTCCTCCTCCGCACGAGGTAATGACAAAGGTTATCGCAAACAAAGAAATCAAAATAATTGCAGTTTTTTTCATAATTTTTGGTTTTAGCGTTTATTTTTAAAAGGATTATTGACCGGCTGAATGGTCGTAAAACAGATTAATATTTTCGTTTACAAATTTATTAAATCACCAGGAATTTTAATGACAACATTTAGGTTTTTGCAACTCCTCTGTCTGTTGCTGATGCTTTTCCATTTTCGGGCTGATGTATGGGATCCCAAGGTTCATTCCGCGAAGGACAAACAAAATCCCGATCAGGATGACAAGAAACGGGATAGCCTTTTGTACACTTCGCCTGAAGGCCAGGCTGATAAAATTTCCCAGCAATGAAATAGCCAGCAGGGCAGGAATTGTGCCTAGCCCGAACAACATCATGTAAATGCCTCCCTGCGCCGGGCTATTTGAAACCAGGGCCCCGGCAAGTGCAACATAGACCAGGCCGCATGGTAACAATCCATTCAGTAATCCTATTCCCAGGGTGGCCAGGTAACTTTGTACTCCAAAAAAGCGTCCGAAAAGCCTCTTCACTCCTGAAAAAATATGATCGAATGCTCCGGCAACCTTCCTGCCATGAAAAATCACAGGGAACCCGACACTCAGGATCATTATCGCGCCAGCACAGATGGAGACCCATTGCTGGAATCCCCAAAGATGGATCCCCAGGCCAAGCAGGCCAAGGATCAGCCCGAGCATAATATAGGTAAGAACACGCCCCAGGTTATAGATTATCCCACTGAGGGTTCTGGTCGTTCCTGATTCCTGGTTCAGGGGCAGGGCCAACGCAATCGGTCCGCACATGCCCATGCAGTGAAAACTTCCCAGAAGACCAAGAATCAACGGCTGAAGGATATCCATCTCAGGGTATAAAAACATCAAGTTCCTTAAAATAATCTTTCCCCTCCGAGGTCCAGTCAATCTTAGCCACATACCTGCCCTGAGAAAGTTTCCTCAGCGGAATGCACTGGGATAGAGATGTGTCAACCGCTACGGGGACGACCACATCAAGTTTTTCGTCAGAGGGTCGGTAGATGTCAATCGTTCCGGTCAATGATTTCCCCCTGAAATCGGATGGGAACTGTATGATCAGGTTTGATTTATCAAGTTTGACCAACAGCTGTATGGTGAGCGCATTGGCATTGCGTATCTTGGCCAGTTTCTCCTCATGACGAAGTTCCTTCGGATAATAATCCTCCTCAACGAGGCTCCATTTCTGCTTTTGTGAATAGACAATAAAAGCAACGCATGCCCCTATGAAAAGCACAATCACAATAAATATTCCAGTTCCCCAGTTCCACTTCATCCTAAGTTATTTTTCCGGTCCGACAAAAGTCGCCCTGGTTTGATCGAGTTTTTTACCACCTGAGAAAATCCCGATTTCCAATTCAGTTTTGCCACCGGCAAGTTTATTCCGATCCATCAGAATGAAAAACACCACCTCTCCCAGTGATTGTTTTGCAATTAAGGCGGCATTCCCTATGACTTTAACCTCCCCCTGCCCCGAAAGAAGACGCAGTTCAATCGGAAGATCATGGGCAGTTTTATTAACCACTTTAACACTATAGAGATTACTGATCTTACCCCCCTCCTGCTCCTGGAATAACATGCCGGGCGAACGAAGTACTGTTGCCTCAACAGGATTACGCGAAACGAGAAAATAGGTGAGCGCGACCAGTAAAACCGACAGGACCACGGTATAGGCACCGGATCGTACCGTATAGTGCCAGGGTTTCTTATCGGCAATCATTTTCTCAGAAGCATAACGTATCAAACCCGGTTTAAAACCCACTTTCTTCATCATGTCATCGCAGGCATCAATACAACAGGCGCAATTGATGCACTCCAGCTGTGTTCCGTTGCGTATGTCAATGCCGGTGGGACAAACTGCCACGCACTGACTGCAATCGATGCAATCGCCCTTTTTGGTCTCCGAACGGATTTCGCTTTTGCGAAGAGGTCCACGCCCCTCCCCCCTGAAATAATCATAGGAAATGACGACCGTTTCACGATCAAGCAGGACGCCTTGTAAACGGCCATAGGGACAAACGATGGTGCAAACCTGTTCGCGGAACCAGGAGAAGATAAAATAGAATATGAATGAAAAAATGGCCATGCCAGCAAGGCCGGCCACATGATTGGCAGGACTTTCGGTCACCATTTTATACCAGGCATCTGATCCGATGATGTACATCAGGAAATAGTTGCTGATAATAAATGAGATCAGGTAAAAAATTCCATGCTTTGTGACCCGGCGGATAATCTTGTTTGTGTCCCAGGGCCTGGCATCCAGCTCCCTCTGACTATGCGCATCTCCGTCAATCCAGTATTCAATGCGCCTGAAAAGAACCTCCATAAAGACCGTTTGGGGACAAGCCCATCCGCACCATATTCGTCCATAGGTAACTGTAAAGACAATGATGAAGACCATCATGGCAATCATCGCAATGAAAAACAGGTTGAAATCCTGGGGCCAGAACTGTACACCAAATATCACAAACGTCCTGTGCAGAAAATCGAATAACAGGAGTTGCTGTCCATTGACCTTTATGAAGGGTGCGGAAAAAAAGAAAATCATCAATAAAATTCCCGTCACATTCCTTGCTGAAGTCAGCCTCCCTTTCGGTTTTTTAGCGAAAACCCAAAGTCTTTTACCGCTTTCGTCGATGGTGTATAACCTGTCGCGAAAACCGCCTGAAGAATCGTCCTGCTTTTGCATGTTACTTACACGGGTCGCCCTGTGGTGCTTTTGGATTGGGAGGATTGGTGCCCTTCAGCGTCATCACATAACTTGCCACCTGCCTGATCTGGGTATCAGAAAGCTGTGCTTTCCAGGAGATCATCCCTTTTTCAGGGGCCCCCACAATAATGATGTTCACAACATCCCCATAGGTACATCCATGGATTGAAAAGTTATCGGTCAGGTTTGGTCCTACCAATCCCTGCCCTCCTTCAAGATGGCATACCTTGCATTGTTTGAGCCAGATTTCCTTTCCTTCATCTAAGCTGGGCTTATCCGTGAGTACAACGAGAGAGGCGGCATCAACCGGGGCGTTCTGACCCGGGGCAACAGTTCCTGCTGCAGCCATCTCTTTCTTCCACTCATCCTGCTGGTAAGGTGCAATCTTGATTACATCAAATACAAAGAGGTAAACCACAGCATAGATGATGGTTATGACAAAAAGCCAGACCCACCATTTTGGCAGGTTGTTATCCAATTCCCGGATATTGTCGCTTTCGTGACCCGACAACAGAATATCTCCTGTCAGTTCATCTTTTTCAACCGTTTTCTGATTATTTATTTCCATAGAAAATATTTTTAAAGATCTTGAATTTCATCTGATTCCTTTGTAAAATCCTCAAGAGGCATCCGGCTAAAGTCCTCCACATCTTTCTTTTTCAGGGAGAGTGTATGCAGCGCTAGCAGCGCAAAGAAGAGTACAAAAATGATCATGGAGATCATCCCATAGCTTTCAATGCCACTAACCGTTTTAAAGATATCGCGCAACATGGCCCGAATTATTTAGCAGTGATGGAAGCAGCCGGTGCACTGGCAGCATGAACGTCTTTGCCAAGTCTCTGGAGATAGGCGATCATCGCTATGATCTCTTTGGTCGGTTCAACCTGGATACCCTGGCTTTTCAGGTCATCGGCGATCCCCCTTGCTTGCAGCATAAGCTCGTCGTTGGCAATTTTATCATATCCCTGGGGATAGGGAACTCCAAGGAATTGCATGACACGGATTTTCTTTGCGGTTGTCGATAAATCAAGGTCGTCGGTGATCAGCCATTTGTAGACCGGCATGATGGATTGTTCATTCAACCGCTGCGGATTCAGCATGTGATTATAATGCCATGAATTGGGCCGGTACTGGCGACCATTGACAACACCTTCGCGCGACAGGTCAGGTCCGTTACGTTTTGAACCCCACTGAAAAGGATGGTCGTAAACATATTCACCAGCTTTGGCATACTCGCCATAACGTTCTGTTTCGGACCTGAAGGGACGTACCTGTTGTGAATGACAGGTGTAACAGCCTTCGCGGACATAAATATCGCGACCCTGCAGTTCAAGCGGCGTATAGGGTTTGACACTGGCGATGGTTGGGATGTTCGTCTTCACGAGGTACAAGGGTACAATTTCAATGAGCCCCCCGATAAGGACAGCAACCAGCGCGAAAATGGTGAATTGAACAGGACGGCGCTCAAGCCAGCGATGAACTCCTTCGCCGGATCCACGTTTACCTGCAGCCTTTTCAAGTGCAGGCGCGGAGGCAACCTCTTCAGGCAGGAGTTTCCCTGCTTTTACAGTCCTGATCAGGTTATAAACTCCAAGAACAACACCAATTATATAGAAGGAACCGCCAATGGCACGGGTTGCGTACATCGGTGCCAGTTGGGTAACTGTTTCGAGAAAATTCGGATATTTCAGGAAGCCTGCGGCGGTGAATTCTTTCCACATCGAAGCCTGGGTGATCGCCCCCCAATATAGAGGAACTGCATAAAATATGATCCCCAGGGTGCCAATCCAGAAATGGAAATTGGCCATCTTCCTTGAATAAAGCTGCGTCTGAAAAATCCTTGGAATCAGATAATACAACACTGCAAAGGTTAGAAAACCATTCCAACCCAGGGCGCCGATGTGGGCATGTCCAACTGTCCAGTCGGTGAAGTGAGAGATGGCGTTGACAGTCTTGGTCGACATCATCGGACCTTCAAAGGTTGACATTCCGTAAGCTGTTACGGCAACCACCATAAATTTAAGCACTGGATCCTCGCGAACACGGTCCCACGCGCCACGAAGGGTGAGAAGTCCGTTGACCATTCCACCCCAGGAGGGGGCGATCAGCATGACGGAAAATACGACCCCCAGCGACTGTGCCCAGTTGGGTAGCGCACTGTACAAAAGATGATGCGGGCCCGCCCAAATGTAAAGAAAGATCAGGGCCCAGAAATGGACGATGGAAAGCTTGTAGGAATAGATTGGACGGTTTGCCGCCTTCGGAAGGAAATAATACATCAGTCCGAGAAACGGGGTTGTGAGGAAAAATGCCACCGCGTTGTGGCCATACCACCATTGGACTAAGGCATCCTGTACCCCGGCATAGATGGGATAGCTTTTAAAAAGTCCGACCGGGATGGCCAGGCTGTTGGTGACATGCAACACGGCAATGGTCACGAAGGTGGCAATGTAAAACCAGATTGCCACATAAATATGTGAAGTTCTTCTCTTGATGATCGTTCCGATCATATTCCAGCCGAACACGATCCAGATAACTGCAACCAAAATATCGATCGGCCATTCCAGTTCCGCATATTCCTTGCCGGTGGTGATCCCAAAGGCAAAGGTAAGTGCAGCTGAAACGATGATCAGTTGCCAGCCCCAGAAATTGATCTTACTGAGCAGATCGCTGAACATCCGTGCTTTGCAAAGACGCTGCAACGAATAATAGATCCCGGTAAACATCCCGTTCCCGACAAATGCAAAAATTACAGCATTTGTGTGGATCGGTCTGATCCTTCCAAAGGTGGTATAAGGGATCCCGAACGATAGTGCCGGCCAGATGAACTGTAATGCCAGCAAGAGTCCGACTACCATGCCGATTACGCCCCAGAAGAGGGTCGCATAGGCAAAGTTTTTTACAATTTTGTTGTCATAGTAAAAAGTCTGATTTTCCATATGCTATTGGGTTGGTGAATTTTCTTCCATTGTACTGGTCGTGGCGGATTCAGATGTTTTTAAATCTGCGGGCTTATCGTCATCAAAGAGGATCCTGACTGAGGCGCTGTAGGTATCATCATACTGGCCATTGCGAACAGACCAAAAAAAGGCCGCTAAAAAGCCACCGGCGAGTACGACACTAAAGGCAACGAGGACAAGAATTACGCTCATATTGTTCCACTTGAGGACAAATTAAAGATTAAAGTATTGAATTTCCAAAATACCGGCGGAGAAATACAGGAAAATGAATATATTTATATTCAGTCCTAATAAGCTATTATTACCTAAATCTGCTATAACCAGCTGATAAGAATACAGATAGCGTAACAAAAGCAACAATTGTTACGGAGCTAAGCGGCATCAGGATGGCAGAAACAACGGGCGAAAGATTCCCGCTGATGGCAAAACTTAATCCGACCACATTGTAAAGAAAAGAGAGGATCATGCTGATAAATACAATGCGCATACTGGTACGGCTGAAGTTCAGAAAATCGGGAAGGCGGCAGAACTGCCCCGATTCCAGGATGGCATCGCAGGCCGGGGAGAAATGATAAATATCATCGGCAATGGAAATTCCGCAATCACTCTCACGCAAGGCACCTGCATCGTTCAGTCCGTCGCCGATCATCAGCACCCTCCTGCCCGAGTTCTTCAGGTCACGGATATATTCAAGCTTGTCTTTGGGAGATTTATTAAAATTCAGATGGTCCCTGGATGGGAAAAATGAAAGGAGATTTTCCAGTTCAGCATCATTATCCCCCGAAAGCAAATGAAGTTCATACCGTCTGGAAAGTCCGGTGAGCACCTCCTTCATTCCATCACGGTATTGATTACTGATGCCCACAAACCCCATCACTTCATCATCAATGGATACGAAGACCCTTCCGCCGGAGGCCGTCAATGGCATGGTACCAGTCACAAATTTCTCCGATCCTATTTTGATATGGTGTTCATTGATACTGCCCTCTATTCCTTGCGCCGGGATCTCACGAAATCCGGTCACGCTCAGGGCGGCAAAACCCTGTAGCTGGCGATGGATGGCCACACTGGCCGGATGGGTGGAGTGGCGTACCAGGGATGATATCCAGTGCAGCTGTTCCTGTGAAGCGGTGAGTGAACTAAAATCAGCACCCAGTCCGTCATTGCGGGTTATGGTCCCTGTTTTATCGAATACGATGGTGTCAATTTTTGAAAGTGCTTCAACGACCCCGGTCCGTTTGAGATAAAAGTTATTCCGCCCGAAAACCCGCATGGCACCTCCCAGTGAAAAAGGGTAGGTCATGGCCAGGGCACATGGGCAGGCCACGATCAGGATAGAGGTCACCACCAGGAATGTCATAGGGGGGTTGTAAAACCACCAGAATATCCCGGAAACAGTGGAAAGGACCAGGATCATCACAGTAAAATAACGGCTGATCACATCCAGAACAGAGTCCCACCTGCTCTGTTTTTCACCTCCGGTTATATCCTGATTCCATAATTCGGTAAGCCGGCTTTGAGCGACCTCGCGCTCAACGATAAGCTCTATGGAGGCTCCAACCTGGCGGCCACCGGCAAAGATCCGTTCGCCCTCCTTTTTCACCACCGGCGCCGACTCCCCGCTGACGAAGCTGTAGTCGATGGAGCCATCTCCCTTTACAAGCAGTGCATCAGCCGGCACCAGTTCCTGGTTCCTGACCAGGATGCGCATTCCGGTTTTCAGTTTTTTCATCGGGATGATCGACTCGATCCCCAAACTGGATATAATGGTGACAGCTACAGGAAAATAGGAATGGTAGTCGCGCTCAAAGGAAAGCGCCTGGTAGGTTTTATCCTGGTACCATCGTCCGATGGAAAGAAAAAAGACCAGTCCTGCCAAAGAATCCATAAAGCCGGGTCCGGTGCCGGAAATGATCTCATACGCACTTCTGAAAAACAGGACAAGAATTCCAACTGCGATGGGAACATCAATGCTGATAAATCTTTTTTTCAGTCCCTTATAAGCCGAAACAATGAAGACCGACCCTGAATAAAAGGCGACCGGAATGCCAAAAAGGATGTTAAGCAATCCGAAATTCTGCCGCAGAAGGTTTTCAACTGTATCGTTCACACTGAGATAGGCAGGAAAACTGAAAAGCATGATGTTACCAAAGCAAAAACCGGCAACACCCAGCCGATAATAGATTCCGCGGTTGACCTTCCGTTTGGCCCCTTTCTGCAAGGTTTCCAGTGTCAGTTGCGGAATATAGCTGATTGAGACCAGCAGTTCAATCAGTTGCCGTAGCGAAATTGATTCATCATGAAAGGTAACGATGATCTCCTTTTTCACAAAGTTCACCGAAGAGTGCATCACCCCGGAATGCAATCGTCTGAGGTTTTCAAGCAACCAGATGCATGAACTGCAATGAATGGCAGGAATGAACAATTTGACTTTGCTCACGCCATCTTCTGAAAATTCAAGCAATTCCCGGCGGATCTCCTCGTTGTCAAGGTAAGCATAACGGCTGCCAACTTCATGGGTTCCCCCCTTCAGACCGGGATGTGATTCAAACCCATAGTATTCACAGGCATTGTTCTGACTTAAAATCTCATAGACAGTTTTACAACCGTTGCAGCAAAAGATTTTTTCTTCGAGGGTGATGGGCACAGTTCCGCAATCCTCCCCGCAATGGTAACATGCATTTGATTTTTTTGCCGATTCACGGCTATCAGAAAAGTTCGCCATAGATTAGTCATCCGTTGCCGAAGCGCTTTTGAATCAGATCCATTCCCGGGTACAGGGTCCGCGGACTGTATTGGAAACGACAAATGAAACGGCCGGTAAAATTAAACAAATCAGCACTTGTTACCCGGATTTCAATCTGAATTAAAACGATATCTTTGATTATATTTGTCGTATTAATCCTTATTCCTCATGATTGAACATATAGATCTTTCGCTGATTGACTGGTCCCGGGCTCAATTTGCGCTCACTGCAATGTACCACTGGATTTTCGTTCCGCTCACCCTTGGATTGGGCATTCTCGTTGCCATCATGGAGTCGATTTATGTCAGGACAGGCAATCCGGAGTGGAAACAGATCACGAAATTCTGGATGACCCTGTTCGGGATCAACTTTGCCATCGGAGTTGCAACCGGCATCATTCTTGAATTCCAGTTTGGCACCAACTGGTCAAACTATTCGTGGTTTGTGGGTGATATTTTCGGGGCGCCCCTGGCAATTGAAGGGATTATGGCTTTTTTCCTGGAGTCGACCTTCATCGCAGTCATGTTTTTCGGCTGGAATAAGGTGAGTAAACGGTTCCACCTCGCCGCTTCATGGCTTACAGCCATCGGGGCCAACCTGTCGGCATTGTGGATCCTGGTCGCCAATGCCTGGATGCAGTATCCTGTGGGAATGCAATTCAATCCCGATACCGCCCGAAATGAAATGGTGGATTTCTGGGCTATACTTTTTTCGCCGGTTGCCGTGAATAAATTCCTGCATACGGTCTCATCAGGTTATGTAACGGCCTCCGTTTTCGTAGTCGGGGTGAGTGCCTGGTTTCTCTTAAAAAAAAGACACACCCTGCTCGCCAAACGCAGCATTGTCGTGGCCAGCATTTTCGGGCTTTCAACTTCGCTTCTCCTGGCATATACCGGAGATGGTTCCGCATTCCAGGTTTCCCAAAAACAACCCATGAAACTGGCTGCCATGGAGGGATTATACCAGGGAAAATCCGGAGCCGGGCTCGTTGCTATTGGAATCCTGACCCCTTCTAAAAAGCCCGGTGACGGAAAAGATGCCTTCCTCGTGAAAGTTGAGTTCCCGAAACTTCTTTCATTTCTTGGGTACCGGGATCCTGAGGCCTTTGTTCCGGGAGTTGATGACCTGATAAAGGGTGGTTTTAAACCCGGGTTCAAGTATGTTCATGCCCTGGAAAAGGATAATGCAATGTCAGTTGAAGAGAAAATTGTCCTGGGTAAAAAGGCGGTGGCCGCCCTGGTATCCTACCGCGAAGCAAAAGCAGCAAAGGATACCACAAAGATCAACCTCTCACTGGCCGAACTTAACCAGAACTTTCCCTGGTTCGGATATGCCTATCTTAACTCCCCGCAGAGCATTGTTCCCAATGTTCCGATAACTTTTTACAGTTTCCACCTGATGGTATATCTTGGCCTCTATTTTATCCTGTTGTTTACGGTGGTTCTCTATCTCTCAAGTAAAAACCAACTCGAAAACAAACGATGGTTGCTCAAACTGGCCATCCTGACCATTCCCCTGGTGTACCTTGCTTCGGAAGCCGGCTGGATTGTGGCGGAGGTAGGCCGCCAGCCATGGGTCATCCAGGACCTGATGCCTGCCATGGCCGCCGTATCGAAAATCGAAGCGTCATCCGTCATCATCACCTTTATTCTCTTTGCTGTGATCTTCACGGTACTGCTGATTGCCGAACTGATGATCATGATCAAACAAATCAAACTCGGACCTAAAGATGGAGGGACTCACTGATGTTCGAAACCATGTCGATTGACACATTACAGTCCTACTGGTGGATCATCATCTCCATCCTGGGCAGCATCCTCGTGTTCCTGATGTTTGTTCAAGGCGGGCAAACACTGATCTATACCATCGGCAAAACAGAACCGGAGCGCAAAATGCTGGTCAACTCCCTGGGCCGGAAGTGGGAATTCACCTTCACCACCCTGGTCACTTTCGGAGGCGCTTTTTTCGCTGCCTTCCCGCTCTTCTACTCTACCAGCTTTGGCGGTGCCTACTGGGTCTGGATGGCCATTCTGTTCCCCTTTATCATTCAGGCTGTGGCCTATGAATTCCGAAGCAAACCGAACAATCTCCTGGGGCATAAAACCTATGAATGGTTTTTGATTATCAATGGGTTGCTGGGAACCCTTCTCATCGGTACAGCCGTTGCAACATTTTTCACCGGATCGGCCTTCTCAGTCAATAAATCAGCGCTGACCAACCTCCTTGATCCTGCCATTTCGCGGTGGCAAAACCCGGCCCACGGACTTGAAGCAGTTTTAAACTGGCGCAATGTCGCCCTCGGGTTATCTGTATTTTTCCTGACAAGGGTTCTTGGCATCCTCTACTTCATGAATACCATTGATAACGATAATATTTTAACCAGGTCAAAAAAACAGCTCCTCTTCAATGCCATCCCCTTCCTTGTTTTCTTTCTGGGTTTCACCGGAGCCATTATGTTTATGCCTGGTTTTGCGGTCGAGCCCGGGGATGGGACAATATTCCCGGAACCATTCAAGTATTTTCACAACCTGCTTCAAATGCCACTGGTCCTTGCGATGTTTTTGACCGGCGTGGTTTTGGTTTTGGCGGGGATCACACTTCCGCTTCTCTGCATCAAAAAAAAGGGATCGTCCGCCTTCTGGTATGCAGGAGCCGGAACCTTTCTTACCGTGTTCGCCCTGTTCTGCCTTGCCGGATTCAACCATACAGCCTATTACCCGTCAACCTTTGATTTGCAGAGTTCCCTGACCATATGCAACAGCTCCTCCAGCCATTACACCCTCACAGCCATGAGTTATGTGTCATTGCTGGTGCCATTTGTCATAGCATATATATGGTATGCATGGAAGGCCATCAACAGCAAAAAAATTGATGCTGCCGAGATGGAGGAGGGAGGGCATGCCTATTAAAGCGCTGAGATGATCCTGCGTAACTCCTCTTTTGTTTTGCCAAGTTTTGCCTGAAGTTTTCCAAGCATTTCTTCTTTCTTACCTTCTTTAAACATCAGATCATTATCTGTTAAAACTGCAAATTTCTGTTTGAGTTTCCCTTTTTGTTCGTTCCAGTTTCCTTTTACTTCTGTAGTATTCATTTTAGTTGAGTTTATTTCCCACAACTTGCGGGATTGTTGTGAAAGAATTTCCACGCATCAAAGATCAGCCTATTGACGGTGTGAACTGTTATACAATTCCGGGGAAGAGTTACATAATTCACACCTTGATAGCGGGGTTATTCCTTATAAAACTTCGGATATCTGCATGTACATCAGAATCACAGCCGCCGCGGTCATAATGATCAGGGTTATCGCTCCCAATATATTTGATACTTTCCCATTGGTGAATTTTCCCATTATTTTTTTGTTGTTTGAGATATGAAGAATGATGGCGATTAACACCGGAGCAGTAAGTCCATAAAGAATGGCTGAATAAATCAGCGCCTTGATCGGTGAAAGACCAATGTAGTTCAACAATAATCCCAGAATCAGGGAAAGGGAGATGATCAGATAAAAAGCTTTTGCCTGGCTGAATTTTTTATCCAACCCCTCTTTCCAGCCAAACGTTTCTGTAACGATATAGGAAAGTGAACCGCTCAAAACTGGTATGGCCAGAAATCCGGTGCCAATGACCCCGATAGCAAAAAGCAAATAGGCGAAATTTCCGGCCAATGGCTTCAATGCCATGGCGGCTTGTTCAACAGTGTCGATCTGGTGGATCCCTCCATTAAATAAAACGGTTCCGGTGGTGAGAATGATAAAAAACATGACAATATTTGAAAACAGCATGCCAAAATCGACATCTTTTTTCATATCGTGGATTATTCTTTTGTTAACCACAAGATGCTTATTCTTTTGTTTGTTGTCTTCTACAACCATCGTTGCCTGCCAGAAGAACAGATAGGGAGAAATCGTAGTTCCGAGGATGGCTACGAGAATACTGATAAACTCTTTGTTAAACTTTATTTTCGGGATGAATGTGGCTTTCAGCACTGCAAACCAATCTTGTTTGAATAAAAACGGGACAATCAGGTATACCAGGAGAAAGATGCAGAGATATTTGAGAACAGATGCGATCTTCTGATAGGGTAAATAAATAATCAGCCCTAAAAGAATGATGGTAAAGATCATACTGAAATAGATTGCATGCACTGAGGGAAATAAAAGATTCCCTACAGCGCCCATTCCTGCAATGTCGGCACCGATGTTCATTATAATGGCAGGAAAACTGAAGAACAGCATCAAATAGAGAACAGGCTTCGAATAATTCGTTTTAAGTGTTCCCGCCAGACCGTGCGATGTAACCAGGCCGATTCTTGCGCACATCTCCTGGATGGAGGCCATGAGCGGGAATGTGATGAGTGCAGTCCGCAGCGTTGTAAGACCAAAGGCCGCACCTGCCTGCGAATAGGTTGCAATACCCGAGGGATCATCATCACTTGAACCGGTGACCAAACCGGGACCAAGTATTTTCCAGAAACGAATAAGCCCCTTTGAGATATTTTTCATGCAGAATGAAGCCTGACCTCCGACTTACGCCTGAAGATTTTCGACAATCCCCTGCCTAATGATTTAACGGTCTTGGGATTTTGTGCCACCATTTTCGTAATACCAAACAAGGCGGCATTCCCCAGTAACTTATTTACCGGGTTCTTCATTAACCCGCCTATGATAATTTTGGCTATAAAACCTGCAGCCAGGCCAATGGACGTACTGATGACGGTGTCCTTAAGGTCGGACGACACCTCCCCTATTTTCAGTGTGTTTTTGATCAGGTTGACAGGTTTAAAGCTTTCAATTGCAGCATCGAACTTCTCTTTTACGATCCTACCTTCTAAATTCCGTTTCTCTTCCAGTTGCAGGATTGCATCGCGAAGTTTGGCTTCTGAATTTATTGTTTGCATAATTCCTCTTATTGAAGCGCTTGTTCAATGATAAAATCGCTGATGGGCTTTTTAACCCATTTATACAGGAAAAAATGCAAAACAATCCCAGCGATAAAATAGAATCCCGCAACAATAAAAAAACCAATATAGGATTGACCAAGCAACTCCCCTATCCAGAGTGCAATGCCGATGTTAAACACAAGTGTAAACAGCAGCATCATAAATATGACACTCATTTTTGGAATAAATGAAGTGGCTAATCTAATCGTCGTTTCCAATAATTTGAGTTTGGAAAGTTCAATGGTAGTTTTAGTGTAAGTTTCAGCACTCTCTAACATTGATTTAATGAGGCCTTCAGGGGTTTCCATTTCCAGATTTTATTCGTATCCGCTTTTGATGATGGTCTGAATCATTTTGAATCGCCCGTTTGCGTTGATGAAACTGGCGGCGTAGGCTGGTATTACAATTGACTGGCCGGTTTTCAGAATATTTGATTCCGCTGAAATCACAATATTTGCCTGACCCTCTATAATTTGTACAAACGTATCGAAGGGTGAAGTTTTTTCGGTCAGTCCTTCACCACTGTCAAATGACATTACGGAGATATTCCCGGTCGATTTTTTCAGGATTGTTTTGCTAACAACTGAATTCGGAATGTATTCAATTATTTCGACGGTAATATGAACTTTTGATTTTTCAAATTCGATATTTTCCATTTTGCTGAAATTTCAAGATAAAAGGAGTTTATTTATTCTTACCATTTCCATGACCCTTGTCTCCCCCCTTGTTTCCTTTATCATTGTGCGAATTGCCCTTGCCCTGTTTTTCACCATGCGACTTTTGCTCTTCACCATGGTAGCTGTTTGAATATTTCATTTTATGCTCCTTATAATTTTTGTAAGGCGTACTGCCACGATAGTCATTCATTATGACCTTATGCCCGCGGTACAGATCATAATCCTTGTAACGCGGAGGAAGGCTGGCCCTGTGCACCCATGCACTACCGGAATAATAAATGAACATATGTGACCGGATATCATAATAGGCATCGACATCCGGCAGGAAGTAAAAATTTACCGCTGGAAGTACGGGAGGCCCCCACCTGGGCGGGGCCGGAATATTAATACTCACTGAAATCTGCCCCTGCATTGTAGTTGCAAGAAACAAGACCATTCCAACCATGATCAATTTTAAATATTTCATTTCGTTTTATAATTAGACAAAAGAATGTTAATGACAAAGGTCAGGACATTCCTATCCGAAAACGTTACACAATTGCGCCAAAGAGTTACATCATTCACACATTTTAAAATGCGGAGTCAATAGAAGTGTAGTAACCGGTTTACGAATCACCCCTTGAATGTGTGAATCATGTAACTTATTTAAAAAGTTATGTAATAGTTTCCCGGTGAGATGCCTATAAATTTGTCAAACACAAAGGCATCGGTGAAATGAAAAAACTACATCCTGTTGTTAAAGTAAAGGGTTTCGCGACGAAGCAATCCGTGAGGCTCAGTGAAAAAACAATGGAAAAAACTGTCAGGGCTGGTAATTTTTTAACAGATCTAGCAGATGTATTTTTATTTCTGAAACAACTTGTGAAGGAGACATTTTCGCGCGATTTTGAACTCAGAGAATTTTTCCGGCAATGTTTTCAGATAGGATATAAAACACTCCCCCTGATTTCGATCACCGGCGCCATTATGGGACTGGTACTTACAATACAGTCACGACCTGTCCTTGTTAATTTCGGAGCAGTAACCATGCTTCCGGGGATGGTTGCCATATCCATTATCAGGGAGATGGGCCCTGTGATTACTGCCCTGATTTGCGCAGGAAAAATCGGGTCGGGTATGGGAGCGGAACTGGGCTCGATGAAAGTGACCGAGCAGATCGATGCCATGGAGGTGTCTTCCACAAATCCTATGCGTTTCCTGGTTGTTACAAGGGTACTGGCAGCAACACTGATGATACCGATCCTTATTTTATATGCCGATGCGCTTGGCATTCTTGGAAGCTGGGCGGGCGCCAACATCAAAGGCGATGTGTCGTTCTTTTTGTTTTTCTCACAGGCATTCAGCCATGTCCAATTTATGGATTTCCTGCCTGCCGTTATAAAATCATTTTTCTTCGGAGCGGTGATCGGAATCGTTGGCTGCTACAAGGGATACAACGCCGGGCGGGGAACAGAGAGTGTGGGCGTGGCGGCAAATTCAGCCGTAGTCCTGGCATCCCTCCTGGTGATCATTGTTGATATGATTGCGGTACAAATCACTGATATGTTGATAAAATGAATACGGCTCAACCACAAACAGTTAAGGATACTTCATTTGAAATCAAAGGAGGTAAGCCGGTTATCGAAATTGAGCATCTTAAGAAATCATTTGGCAACCAGCAGGTGCTGAAGGATGTTTCCTTAAAGCTCTTTGACGGAGAAAACCTAGCCGTAGTTGGCAAATCAGGTACCGGAAAATCTGTTTTAATACAGTGCATTGTCGGGCTGTTAAAGGCAGATGGCGGATCCATCAGGGTTTTTGAAAAAAGTGTTTCCTCATTAACAAGTCAAGAATTGAATGAATTACGACAAAAAATCGGATTCCTTTTTCAAAGCGGTGCCTTGTATGATTCCATGACTGTGAAACAAAACCTGGAATTCCCGTTGCGAAGAATAAAAAAAGAGCTGACTGAAAATGAAATTAAAAAAAAGGTAGCTGAAGTGTTAGAAAATGTGGGTTTGACCGATGCCTTGCACAAGATGCCGTCGCAGCTTTCGGGCGGGATGCGCAAACGAATAAGCCTGGCCCGTTCCATTATTGTTGACCCGATGATCATACTGTATGATGAACCCACCACCGGACTTGATCCTGTCACTTCCGATGAAATCAGTTCACTGATCAATGAGGTTCAGAAAAAATATAAAACCTCTTCGATCATCATTACCCACGATATTAAATGTGCCCTTAAAACAGCCGACCGTATCGTTATGCTGGAAGATGGGGAGGTTTACCTGGAGGGGAAAGTTGCAGACTTTGAAAAATCAACTGACCCGGTTATTAAATTGTTCTTTCAATAATCTCAAATCGTATATCATATTTCGTAAATCGTAAATCAAAAAGCATGGATACTCAAACACAAAAATTCAAGGTACGACTGGGTCTTTTTATTGCAGGAGGCCTGGCACTCTTTGTACTGGCCATTTTCATCATTGGAAAGCAAAAGAATTTATTCAACCCTGTATTCAAACTCACCTCTACATTTTCAAATGTAAGCGGGTTACAGGTTGGCAATAATATCCGTTTCTCAGGCATCAATGTAGGCACCGTTGACAATATCAGGATCATCAATGATTCTGCAGTAAGGGTTGATATGCTGGTAAAAAAAGATGTCCAAAAATTCATCAAATCCGATTGCGAGGTTGCCATTGGGTCGGAAGGACTGATCGGCGATAAGCTTCTGACGATAACACAGGGAAGTGCTGATGCGCCGGTGGTTAAGGATGGACAACAACTTGAGTCGGTTGAACCTGTCGAAATAGATGCCATCATGGCAAGTCTGGAAGTAACAGCGGGTAATGCCGCAATCATTTCGGATCAACTCGCTGAGATTATGATTAAAGTGAACAGCGGTGAGGGAACGCTTGGCAGATTGATCCAGGATACATCCATAGCCAACAACCTAAGTCAGACCATGATAAACATTAAAAGGAGCAGCAAAGGGCTGGATGAAAACATGGAGGCCGCGAAGCACAATTTCCTTTTGCGGGGCTATTTTAATAAAAAGGCAAAAGCAGCTGAAGATGCGAAGATAGAAACGGAGAAAAAGGCAGCCAAGGAATTAAAATCGGCTGAAAAAGCTAAAAAAGCCGAGGATAAACAAGCAGCAAAAGAAAAGAAGAAATAACAGATTAAATCTCCCTGAAAGGTTAATCGCCCTGTATGATCAGTTTTTGCAGGTTAACCAAATTTCCCTGTCTGATCTTTAAGGTATATAACCCGGAATTCAACCAACCAAGGTCGAAAAGTCCGTCACTGCCTGCGTTTATATCAGTCAGCTGTCGGCCCGACATATCGAAAACCTGCAGGTTGATATTGTGCCTTTCCGTGCCAGTCAACCTGAACTTCCCACTGGTAGGATTCGGAGAGATGACCAGGCTTTCGTTATGCTTGTTCCCCATTCCAACGACATTCTGAACGGTAGATATCAACACGCCATCCTGACCTACCGCCCAGGCATATACAGTATAATCGGTGGAATTGTCCATAAAATCATCCGTCAATACACTCACGTCATTAAGCCAGGCAGTTGTCGGGCTGGTTTGTGGTGTCCATGAAGTGCCGTTCCATTGAGTGATGTAACCATTGTCGCCTACACCAAAACCAAAATTTTCCGTAACAAAACTAAGTCCCATGATTCCATTCGTTGTTCCTGTGTTATAGGGTGTAAAAACAGATCCGGTAAAGCTGTATAACTGACCCTCGGAGCCTGAAACCCATCCCTTATCGGGAGCTGTATATTCAACACTTCCCAAATAAACTCCACCAGGTAATGACTGTTGATTCCATGTAGCACCTCCATTCAGCGACTGAAGTACAAAACCACCGTCACCAATGATGGTAATAAAGTTCGGATTATTTGGATCAATTGAAACTTTAGTCAACCAAATCCCCGCTGCAGCAGGAACATTGAGCAGGAGCCATGAGTTACCGGCACTGGTGGTCTTGATGATGGTCCCATTAGCTCCGACTGCATATCCAATGGCCCCAATAATCTGAATGTCGTTAAGCGCTTCGGTTGTGGGAGTAACATGAGGTTGCCAAAAACCGGTTGTCCCAAACTG